>ERZ1066117.622-NODE-622-length-24584-cov-10.556321_pt1 | contig 24584 bp, 15 predicted proteins | sample MGYA00382764_ERZ1066117 | MGnify/ENA primary metagenome ERZ1066117 (study PRJEB33369, sample SAMEA5778347) | biofilm metagenome | biome: Industrial cooling water; feature: Water cooling tower basin; material: Biofilm | place: United Arab Emirates | collected...
TGGTCGCCCTCCTCGGTGGTCGCCGCGCGCGCATCAAAACGTAGGAAACGGTCGAAAACGTAGCGGTCGCGGTAGCTGACACCGCCGGAGAACTCCCCTTCCGTGTTCTCGCGGTAATCGATTCCGAGCCGGTCGCCCTTGCCCAGGAAGTTGCTCTCGGTGATGCCCGCGGAGACGCTGCCCACGTCGCCGACGGTCGAGCCTGCGGCACCGGCCAGCAGCGAGAGCCGGTCGCGCGTCTCGACCACCAGCTCGAGCACGCCGGGTTCGGCCGTCGGCCGCACGCTGGCGCGCGCTTCCGCGTACAGGCCGGTGGCGCGCAGGTTGCGCTCCAATTCGCGCAATTTGGCTTCCGTGAGCACCTCGCCGGGTTTGAACCAGATCTCGTTGCGCACGGTCTGCTCGCGGCTGGTCCAGTGCGTGGCGTTGGCCAAGCGCTTGAGCCACGAGCGGCTGTCGTCGGGAAACACGTCCTGGCGCTCGATGCGGATCGGTCCCAGCACTCCCAGCGGGGTGGTGTCGTCCGGGGCGCCCGGGGGTGTCGCCGTCCCGGCTTGGGCCTGCTCGGGCGCGGCGGTGGGCGCCGCCGCGGGCGGCTCGCCCTGTTGGGCAGCCGCCGGCAGCACGGGGCCGAGCGACAGTGCGGAGCCGAGCGGCAGGAGCCAGCCCTGCAGGGCGCTGCGGCGGAGTCGATCGGGGCCCGGCATGGCGTGGTGGGCGCGGAGTGTGCACGATCGGCGCGCGCGCCGAGCCATGCTTCCCGGGGTTCCTCGGCCATCACACCCCGGCCACCCGCGGCCTGTTCGCGGCGCCCAGCCGGCCGCCCGGTTCCACGCCGCGGGCCGGCCCCGCGGCGGGCGGCGCGACCCGGCCGGCCGCCCCGGGCGCTGCTAGGATGCGAGCATGGAGCTCGGCTTCGAAACGATCGGCAACGCCACGCTCATCTGCCACGACCGGGGCCCCCTTCTGGCCACCGATCCGTGGACCCACGGCAGCGCCTACTTCGGCTCCTGGACGCTGCAGCACGAGATCCCCCCGGCCCAGTTGGCCGACATCCAGGCCTGCCGCTACGTGTGGCTCTCCCACGGGCACCCCGACCACCTGAGCCTCGAGTCGCTGGAGCACCTGCGCGCCGCCGAGATCCTGCTGCCCGACCACTACGGCGAGCGCGTCCACCGCGAGCTGCGCGCGGCGGGCTTCCGGACCTGGGTGCTCAAGGACGGATTGTGGCTGTCGCTCTCGCCGCGCCTCCGGATCATGAGCCTGGCGAACATCTTCCAGGACGCCGTGCTCTTGGTCGACCTGGACGGCCGGGCCTTGGTGGTCAACGCCAACGACGCCGGCGACCGCGGCGCCGGTTTCCTGTTGAAGGAGCTGGCGCCGCGCTTCCGGCGCTCGTTCCTGCTGGCCCTGGTCAGCCACGGCGATGCGGACATGATCCAGATGCTCGACGAACAGGGCCAGCTGCTGCCGCCCTACGCCGAGCGCTTCGACCTGCGCCCGGCGATCCTGTCGATGCTGGGGGGCTATGGCCTCTCCAGCTACGTACCCTTTGCGACGCTGCACCAGTACCAGCGCGCCGACAGCGTCTGGGCCAATCGCTACGTCGTGCGCCCGGAGGACTTCGCGCCGCGCACGCCCGGTGAGGCCGAGCGCCTGCTGCCCGCCTACCTGAGCTACGACGCCCTCGGCGATCGTTGGCGCGCCCTCGAGCCGCGCCCGATCGAGCCGGTGCCGATCGATCCGCGCCGCTTCGGCGACGACTGGTCCGAGCGCCTGAGCGCCGACGAAGCCCGGGCCTTGACGGCCTATTTCCAGCGTTTCGAGCACCTCGCGGGCCGCATCGGATTCCTCGAATTCGTGGTCGGCGGCGAGCGCCATCGGATCGCCATCAGCCCGGGCGTCGGGCGCGGGATCCGCTTCGAAACCCCGCGAGGTTCGCTGCTGAAGTGCATCGAATGGCAGGTCTTCGACGACCTGATGATCGGCAATTTCACGCGCACGACGCTGCTCGGGGACTGGCCCTCGAAGCGCACCGATGGGCTCTATCCCGACTTCAACCCCTTCGTGACCAAGTTCGGCGACAACGGCGGCGCGCGCACGCCCGCCGAGCTGCGCGCCTATTTCGCCGAATACCGCCGGCGCGGCTTCACCGGCTTCAGCGACCAGCCCGCCGACCGGGCCCTGGAAGCAGCCCTGGCGCCCTACCTGGCCTGAGCCGGGGAGCCCGGAGCCCGACGCCGCAGCGCCCATGCCGCCTCCGATCGAGCCTTTCCTCCGGGCAGCGCCGAGGAACGTCGACCGCCGTCCGCACCGGCGCGGCGCGTGCGCCCTGCTGCTCGGGGCCGCTGGGGCGCTGTTGACCCTGAGCCCTGCGGCCAGCGCTGTTCCGCAGGGGACGGCCGGCGACGCTGCGCAGGGCGGCGCGCCCGCCGGTACGGGAGCAGCGCAGGGCGGCGCGCCGGACGCCGGCGCACAAGCAGGGGAGCCCCGCTCGCCGCGCAGCGACTTCCGCTCGGACCTGCAGCTGGCGCGCCGCGCCCTGGCCGAGTTCGAGCGCAGCCGCGCGAACCTGCTCGAACCGCGCGCCTTCGAGGACCCGCTGCTAGGCTGGATCTCGGCCCCCGGACCGGGCGTCGCCGCGCTCGAGCTGCAGGCCAACGATCCGGCCAGCGACGGCGCCTGGCAGCCGCGCCTGCGCCTCGGGTTTCGGCCCGACAGCCGATTGGACAGCGCCAGCGCCTGGGATGGTTTCGGGGCCTGCCTGGGCACCACGCGCTGGATCTATGGGCCCGACGGCGCCCTGCTCGAGCAGCGCCGCGAGGCCGGGCCCGGGGCACCTGAGCTGCTCGAAACCTGGCGCTTCGAGCGCGCGGGCGACAGCGTCCGCGTGCTGTTCAGCGGCGCGGGCGAGCCGCGCACCGAAAGCGAACTGGTCGACGGGGCCGGGCGGCTGCTGGAGCGCCGGGCGCTGGAGGCCGATGGCACGCGGGTCGAGTGGCGCGCCGAGCGCGCCCCGGACGGCGCCCTGTTGGCGATCCACGAGCGCCGCGGGGAGGCTGCCCCGCGCCCGATCCTGAGCGCCCGCGCGCTGCCGCCGCTGACCGAGCTCTGCTGCCACCACGACGGAGCCGCGATCCCGTTCCTGCTGCGGCTGGCGCCGAGCCGACCGGGCGAGACCGGTTTCGAGCTCGAGCTCGAGCCCCAGGGGGCGCGGCTGCTGCTGATCCGCGCCGAAGACCGGCCGGCCAGCCCCCGGGGCGCTTCGCCAGAAGGGCCTGAGCCCGGCCCCCACCCATCGGCCGAGACGCCGCCGGGCTCACAGGCCGCGGGAACGGCTGGGACTGAGGCGGCAAGGTCCGGGTCGAACACGGAGTCGGCTCCGGATCCGACCGCTTTGCCAGCGGATCCCGCGTTGGAGTGGCAGCGCCTCGAGCTGCGTCTATGGCAGCCGCCCCGGCGGCAGGGGCGCCCGCTGTTCCCGCGCTTCGAGCCCACCTGGCTCGAGCAGCCCGGGGTCGACGGCCCGCTCGCGCCCCAAGCGGCCGCCCCCCTGCGCCTCCAGCTCGGCGGCGCTGAACCCGAGCCCAACGACGGCGCCCAGCGCTTCGTGGCCACAGAGTTCCGCGACGGGCACTGGTGCGAGGGACACCTGGAACGCTACGCGCGCGCCCGCCGCCGCTTCGAACCCAGCGGGCTGCGCTTTCGTTTAAGATGGTCCTTCACGGAGCCGCAGGCGCGATAGCGGGCCAACGGGGTGCCCGTCCGTGCCAGGAATGGTTCTGGGATGATTCTTCTTGCGCACTCCCCCCCCCCTAGAATGGGTACAGGCAAAGGCAGGGATCGCTGTTCATCCCTTGGCCGACGCACCCCGAACTCGCTCCGCAGTCACGCCAACTCCTGACCCAAGAGTAGTAGATGTCGTCCAAAACCATCCATACCGTAGCGATTGCAGCTCTCGCCCTCATCGCCACCATGAAGGGCCAGATTTCGCAGCCAGTGGCACGTTGCGGCGGTGCTGCGATGTACACCGTCAGCAATGGCGCGACCGCCGATGGATACGGGTCCTACGCATCTGACGCTGAAGCTGCTGCGGAGGAGAACCTCAAGTTTAAATTGCTCACGGCATGGGGTGGGGTCCAGGAGTGTCAGCCGGTCTGTCACGAGCCGAACATGACTCCCTGCTCTCCGGTTATCCGAATCTCCTACGAGGCCGGCACCCAGACCACGACCCCGGCGTCAAGGTGAATGAACATCCCCCGGAGTACAAGGCTACACCGAGCGTTGAGCCGCTCGCCATCGTCACCTTCGCTTGCCGAATATGCCAATAGGGCATGGTCGCGTGGGCGGTGTGAACAGCCAGCGATTGGTATCCGTGTGAGCGTGCACTCGTAACTATTCACGCGAAACCTGGTCCGATAGAGCGGGACATTTCACCAGCGATTCGATGCGACGTTTGCTACTGGCCTTCGTTCCTGTGGCGTTTATCGCCTGCTTCCTCGTGCTTGTCGGCCGCCATTGCGGAGGAACTCATCAAGAACATGAGGCGCCTTCGACGGGCGACTCTGGCTCATCGCAGGCGGCCGACTGGGACACACAACCCGACGCTCCTTTGGTCGACGGAAGGGCTTCTTCGGGCGACCGCGAGGCGCTTCCCCTGAAGCAGGAGCAGATCAGGGGTTCCGTGTCCCTGGGTGTCTTGTCGGGTGGAAATCGGCTTGGAAAGGAGCGCAGGCTGTATTTCCGAGACGCTGCGGCTCCTGGCCGATCGCCGTTTCATTCCGCGACCGTCCTGGATGATGGCTCCTGGTCGACGCAACTGCATCTGAGCGAGGATCTTGAAGCGATCAGAGTGGGAGGCTGCTCCATCGATGACTGGTTCTACGCTCCCGTGAATTCGCTCGTCAGGGTCGGTGATGATGGGGCCTTCGAGATTAGGCTACACGAGACTCCGGGCACGGCGGTGCTCCCCTTCAGCAGCTCTTCGCCCTCTGGGATCGATGTTTTCGAGCTGTACATTAAAAGCTACCCCATGGGCTCTGGGGGGTCCATTTCATTTCCACTGGTAGCCGGCTCCTGGCATCCGCTAGGGACGAATTTCGTCGCGCCACCGCACTCTAACGGCCCTATAGTCGTATCGTCTCGCGGATACTTCCCTTGCCTTCAGCATCTTGCGGAGCTGAACGATTGCATCATCGAGCCCCGCCTGGTTCCAGCGTCTCAGCTCTATGTGGCCCTGATCGACCCACTCGGCATGGCGGTCGGAGATCGGTTCTCCGTCTGCGTGCGCTCTTACGCAACGGGAGCGATCGCCTGCGTTTCCGACCAAACCGTCGGCTTGACCGCGACATTCGATCCTATCGAGCCAGGATTCTATGTGATATCGGTTTTTGATCAAGCTGAAGATGCGTCACCGGGAACTTGCGCGATCGACGCGGGCGAAGTCTTCATCGACCCAGGGGAGGCAAAGCTCGTAGAAGCCGATTTCTCGAGGCCATCCCGCGGCCAAGCAATGCTCTCCGGGAAGCTCATCCTCGATCGTCCCGGGCTGGAGGACATGAGAGGCGGTTTCGTTCGATCGTTAAGTCCAACCCTCGCTTCCCCTGGCGATGACTCGTTTTTCCGTAGCTTGAGCTTGAAGTTTTCCGGAGATCAGACGCAAGCAAGCTGGGGTCCGATTCCAGTGCCAGCATGCAAGCTCGACCTGCGCCTGCCGGGCGGCACCTCTGGTTTTCTGACCCTGGGCCCCGGGGATTCGCATGAAGTCATCGAAGTACTGGGCCCTCCCCGTCGGATCCAAGTGCTCTGCTCCGCGGGTGTGGGTCTGCCAGCAACGCCAGCGAAGAAGGTTGATTATGCCCGGGCAGGTCTTGAGCACTTCGAGCAGGGAGGTTTTGCCACTTTCTCTGAGCTGCTGGTCGATGACGCCGGCGGGGTGACCATTCCTGAGGGAGATGTCTGGCTACGCGCCAGCTTAGGCGGTCGAACGACCGAGTGGAAGCAGGTCGCCATCGATTCGGGATCCCATGCGGTCACGCTGCCGTTCCGGGAGCTGGCGGAGATCCACGTCCTGATAACGGGCCTCCCTCTTCCTGGTGGTCCTTCGACACTGAAGCCCGAACTGTACCCATCGATCGGATCCGATTCCGGTGGGTCGCTGTGGACGGTAGCGTCGAAGCCCCGGGAAGTCGTCGAAGTCGGCAACGCCCTCAGGCTCATCTACGAGGTGCCAGCCTTGGGCGGTTATGTCTTGATGCCTAAGGCGGTCGACGGAGCGCTACCCATGCCGGACCGCCCCTTTTCCATGGGGCAGAGTCCCCACACGGAACCGCTCGAGTATTGTTTCTTTAAGTGAAGACTCACTCGGTCAGGGGGCCGGTCTGCTGAAGAACTGTGGACGAGAGTTTGTTAGATCCCGGGTTAAGCGCATCAACGCGGAAGGCGCGCGTCCGCGACGACCCAGGGGTCGCCGCGGACGGCGGGTGCGGCCCCGGCGGGCGCCGCTCGGGTCAGGTCCCGTTGGCCAGGATCAGACGATGTTGTTGGCCTCTTCCAGCATCCGGTCCTGGATGTTGATCAGGCGCGCGTTGGCTTGGAAGCCGCGCTGGGCCAGGATCAGGCGCACGAACTCCTCGGCCGAGTCGACGTTGGAGGCCTCCAGGGCTCCGCCCAGGACGTCGCCCGCTCCCGAGCCGTCGCCGAAGCGGGCCTGGCCGGAGTTCTGGGACTCGGTGAAGTAGCTGTTGCCGACTTCGACCAGGCCGCGTTCGTTGGCGAAGGTGGCGATGCCGAACTCGCCCAGCACGCGGTCTTGGCCGTTCGAGTAGACGCCGATGATCTGGCCCAGCTCATTGACGTTGAGGTTGGCCAGCTCGCCGGCGCCGTAGCCGTCCTGGCCCTCGGCCAAGAGGCTGGTCGCGCCGCCGTACTGGGTCACGCCGGCGAACTGGGCGTTGCCGCCCAGGCGCAGGGTCAGCTCGGCGGGCGGCAGGCTGCCGAATTGCACCTGGACCGGCAGGTTGAGCTGCCCGGGCAGCTCGCCCTGGCTGTTGAAGTTGAGGCCCTCGAGCTGGCCGGTGAAGACCGTGCCGTCGCCGTCGGGCAGCGAAGCGGTCACACCCCAATCGCCGGCGGGCAGGCGCTCGAATTGGAAGTTCAGTAGGTGCGGGATGCCCAGGCTGTCGTAGACCTGGATCGAGGTGGTGACCGTGTCGGGGCCGGTGCCCTCGGAGGCCACGTTGAAGGCGGTGAAGGCCCAGTTGGAGGCGCCGGTCTGGCCTTCCTCGTCCATCAGCACCAAGCTGAGGGAGGCCTCGCCCGGCTCGTCGGCTTCGAGCTGGATCTTGCCGCTGCCCGGATCGAAGCTGGCGGTCGCATCGGGGAACAGGGAGTTGATGCGCGCCACCAGGTCGGCGACCGTGGTTCCGTCGGTGCCGTAGGTGAACGAGCCGTCGATCGGGTTGCCGGCGGAGTCGGTGCCGGTGATGCGGATCTGGTCTCCGGCCTGGTAATCGGCGTTGTTGATCACCAGGGCATTCAGGTCCGTGGAGCCGTTGGCGGAGGCCTGGGTGCCCTTGACCAGGTTGGTGGAGAGGCCGGCGAGCGCGGCCAGGTCCTGGGGCGCGTCGCCGGGGATGACCAGGATCGTGGCGGCCTTGCCGACCTTGTCGGTGGTCAGCTGCAGGGCGCCGCCGACCACGGCGGCGGAAACGCCAGGCACCTGGGCTTCGATCTCGTCGGCGATCTGCTGGGCGGTGATCGGGGCCCCGGTCGAGGTGATCTGCACCGTGCGCGGGCTGCCGGCGCTGATCGAGAGCTCCATCTCGAAGGTCTGGCCCGCCGGGATCGTGTAGGGGCCGGCGACGGAGCCGGTCAGCTGGGCGGCGGTGCCGCTTTCCAGGGCCGCTCCGGTGGCGAGCTGCTCGGGCAGCGGCCCGCCGACCTCGGCCGGCAGGTTGCCGGAGAAGACCACCTCGCTGGTCGCCTGGGGCTCGATCGTGGCCTGGGTGTCGATCGTGACCGGCTGACCGTTGTCGTCCAACACGCGATAGCCGGTGCGCACGTCGACCACGTTGCTGTTGGCGTCCAAGCCGAAGGAGCCGTTGCGGGTGTAGAGCTGGGTCACCCCGTCGGTGACGGCGAAGAAGCCGGCCCCGGCCAGGGCCAGGTCGAAGGGGCGGCCGGTGAAGCTGATGCTGCCCTGGCGCATGTCGCGGTCGACCCGCGAAAGCTGGGTGCCCAGACCGATCTGGCTCGGGTTGGTGCCGCCCAGGGCGTTGGTCGGCGGCGAGCCGAAGGTGAAGGTCTGGCTGAGGATCGTGGCGAACAGGGCACGGCTGCCTTTGAAACCGTTGGTGTTCGCGTTGGCCAGGTTGTCGCCGATCACGTCCATCCATTGCTGATGGGCGCGCAGGCCGCCGACGGCCGCAAGCAGGGCGCGGGTCATGTTGCTATCCGGGCTGAGGAGGGGGGTGCGGAAGGAGTGGGACCAGGGGGCCCGATCAGGCCTGAGACTCGTCGGCGGTGGTGGTCGCCGGGAGCTCGTCCTCGTCCTGCTCGGCGGTCTCGCCGGACGCGCCGGCGGCTTCGACCTCGGTCACGAAGGCCAGCGGCACGCTCTGGCTGCCGATCGAGAGGTAGGTCACGCCTTCGATCAGCTTCACCGCGTCGACCTCTCCGGCGCCGGAGAGGCCCAGCTCGCTGTCCTCCCAGGTCACCTTCTGGCCGATCAGGTTGCTGCTCTGGCTGAGCTGGGACAGCACCGCGTTGCCCTGGTTGAGCAGGGTCAGCGTGGTGATGTTGTCGTTCATCTGCTGCATCTGCTCCAGGCTCGAGAACTGGGCCAGCTGGGCCACGAATTCCTCGTTGCTCTGGGGATTGCTCGGGTCCTGGTTCTTGAGCTGCGCGACCAGCAGCTTCATGAAGGCGTCCTTGTCCAGGCTCTCGTCCTGCTTGGTGACGCCGGCCAGGGAGGTGCTCGCGGCGGGGGCGCTGACGGTGCTGATGTCCATGGGGTGGCTCAGGCCAGGGTGTCGATGCCGCCCGGGCGGACCGGGCGCGGGGACTGGGCCGGCAGCGCGCTCAAGCGCTGCTCGGAGGGTGTGAGGGCGCCGATCCGCAGGCGCTGGCGGCGCGCGGGGGGCGGGGCTTGGTCCGGCGAGCGCTGGCCGGAGTCCGCGCCGCGGGAGTCGAGGCTCAGCTCCAGCTCCTGCACCGAGAGGCCGCGGGCTTCGAAGGCCTGGCGCAATTCGGGCAGCTGGTTGCGCAGCGCCTCCAGGGCCTCCTTGGACTCGACCCGCAGCAGGGCGCGCACGGACTTGGCGCGCAGCTCGAGCTCGACGCTGACCCGGCCCAGTTCCGCGGGCTCGAGGTCCAGGCGGGCGTGGCGCTGGTCGGGGTCGATCTCGAGCCGCAGGCCTTCGAGCTGGAGCGTCTCGCGGGGCGCGGGGGCCTCGGGGCTGTGCTGGGTCGGCGGCGGCGCCGCGGGGGCCTCGGCACGGGCCGGGGCCGGCCCCTGGACCGGCGCGGCGGCGCGCTCGGCGAGTCCGGTGGGCAGCGATCCCGGTTCGGGGCGCTGGGGCGCGCCGGCGACGATTTCGGCGTTCTGGCCCGCGGCGGTCTGCGGGACGCCCGGGAGCATGCCGGAGGGCGCCGCGGGTGCGCCCGCGGTGGTCTGCGGCGGGGCGAGCAGCGCCTCGGGGGCTGTCCGGAGTTCGGGGCCCTGGGCGGCCTCGGGAACGACGTTCGAGCCCGCTTCGGGGGGCGGCGTCTTGGCGGCGGCGGGGGGCGGGCCGGCGGGAACCGTCAAAGCCTGGGTTTGGACATCATCCCGACCCTCGCCGCGCTCGGCCTCGCTCTCCCTCTCGCTCCCGCGGGCGGCTTGTTTTTCCCCGTTGCGCGCCGGCATGCGAGCGGCCTGGCGCTGTTGCTCGAGGGAGCGCTCGAAGCGCTCCTCGCGCGGGCGCGGATCGGGGCGGCCGTCCAGGACCGGACGCTGACGCGAGCTGGTGTCTGCACGCTCGGCGAGTTCCGTCCAGGGGCTGGACACGCGTCCCGGGCTGGAGGCGCTGGATTGCATGCCCATCCCCACGCAGGCCCCATGCCAAGCCCTCGGGAATGCGCCCGGGGGGCCTAGAGGCCCAGCGCCGGCCGCCCCTGGACGCTCGGGCAGAAGTGCTTTCCCAGGCCCCGTGCGGAACCTTCTGGCCACCTTTTCCGCCCAAAGCTCCCGGTCCGAGTCCGGCGACAGCGCGTCGACTCCTCGCCGCCCCCAGGGAGGTAGGTTTCGATCCGGTGGAGGCGGTTCGGTCGGTACGGCCAGCGGCGTGCGGACCCCGGTCCCACTCCCGAAATCTGGCGGTATCCTTGGATCGGTTTCTCGGATCAGCCTGATCACCTGCGCCTGGCCCAATGGGGCCCGGCGGGGGGAGACCGGGCGGCACCGGGTACTGGGCGGCCGCTGCCCCCGTCCGCATGCTCTTTGATCCCCCCGCTCGGAACCCAGCGGATCCGAGCCCTGGGCTGGCCAGGACCCCGGCCGGCCGGCGTCGCCCTCGGGCAGCGCCGCAGAGACTCCTCCTCCGACTCCTCGCGAGCCGGTCCCGCATCGACTCCTCCGCGGGCCCGACCCGCCAACGCGGGGCCCCACGGCCCCGCAAACCCACGACTCCATCACCATGCGACCCGGAAGGATCTTCGCTTCCCTCGGATTGCTGGGCCTGACGGCGCTCCCCGCCGTCGCCCAGTCGGTCCAGCAGAGAGCGGTACAGGTCAACCCCTCGAACCCCAACGAGGTCTGGACCGTCAACCGCGACAACAACTCGGTCTCCGTGATCAACGTCCAGACCGGGACGGTGCTGGCCGAGATCGCGGTCGGCGTGTTCCCGCGCAGCCTGGCCTTCAACGCCGACGGCAGCCGCGTGCTGGTCGCCAACCAGCGCGGCAACGTGCCGATCACGACCAACTTCGTGGTGCCGGTCCCGGGCTTCTCGGGCAGCGAGGTGCGCGGCTCGATCAGCGTGATCGACGTGGCCACCCGCCAGGTCGTCCAGACCCTGACCGACGTGGGCACCGAGCCCTACGGCATCGCCCTGTCCCCCAACGGCAAGTTCTTCGCCCTGACGGTCCAGCGCACCGGCGACGTGCGCCTGTATGACGCCGTCACCTACCAAGAGCTGACCCGCTTCCACTACGACTGGAACCTGAACCACATCCCGAACGGGAAGACGATCAACGATCTGGATCAGGACCACGACGGTCTGCCGGACTACCAGACCCCGCGCGGCCTGGCGATCTCGAACGACAGCACCAAGCTGTACGTCACGCACCTCAAGTCGCCCTGGATCACGATCCTGAACGTCACGCTGGACCAAAACGGCCTGCCGACCGGGGTCAACCTGGCCCACGCGATCAACCAGGACGTCTACCCGTTCCACCCGCTGAACAACCCGGTGCCGGTCCAGGTGGTCAAGAGCCAGGGCCAGCCGCGCTTCTCGGGCGACATCGACGTCAAGGCCGACGGCTCGATCGCGCTGGTGCCCCAGCAGCTGGCCAACGCCAACCACGACGTCAACCACAACTTCGGCCCCGGCTTCCCGGGCGCCTTCGCCAACCGGATCTATCCGTCGCTGACCGCGATCGACCTGATCAACAACAGCTTCGGCCAGCCGAACGACAGCTCGTTCCGACTGGAGCACGAACTGTCCGACAACGACAAGCCGGCCGAGTACGTGGCCTACGGCCCGCAGGGCAAGAAGATCGGCAACGGCGTCGCCACCCTGGGGGGCATCGGCTCTCCGATCCTGGGCGGCAACGTCAACGTCCTGCTCAGCGGTGGCACCGCGAGCATGCTGGGCTTCTTCTGGCTCGGCAGCGAGGTCAACCTGCCGCTGCCCCAGGGCACGCTGCTGGCGACGCTCGACTTCTTCTACGTGATGAACTCGGTCGGCAACGGGACCTTCAACTTCGGGTTCCCGGTCCCGAACAACCCGAACCTGGTCGGCCAGCACGTCTCGACCCAAGCCGCCCTGTACGACATCCCCAGCGGCGAGTTCGCGCTGTCCAACGGCCTGCGCATCGCCCCGGGCGTCACCGGCTACCTGAACGGCGACATGGGCCGCCGCGGCGCGCTGCCCTCGAAGGTCAAGTTCAACTCCGCGGGCAACCGCGTGGTCATGCTGAACCGTGGCTCTGAAGACATCTTCGTCTACAGCTACGGCCCGCAGGGCATGAAGATGCTGAACGTCTACCCGCCGCGCTATGCCTTCCAGGAGCGCGCGCCGTTCGACCTCAGCACCGGCCTGGGCGACACCCCGCTGGGCTGGGTGGTCGTCGACGACCCGAGCACGGTCAACGACGACGCGCGCATCTTCGTGATCAACGAGACCAGCCGCTCGCTCTCCGCGCTGCGCATCGACTGGCCGACCGGCATCATCACCAAGGAGCGCAACCAGATCCCGACCCTGCTGGGCCCGGACCTGTTCACCCAGAGTGAGAACATCGGCCAGGAGCTCTTCGAGGACGGCTCCCGTCCGCAGACCACCGGCGGCTTCAACAACTCCTGCGTCTCCTGCCACTACGAGGGCGGCGAGGACGGCATCGCCTGGCAGCGCGACGACGGTCCGAAGAGCACCATGCCGACCTATGGCGGCCCGCTCGGCACCGGCTTGCTGCTGTGGAAGGGAACCCGCGTGAACATGGCCGAAACCGGCCCCATGTTCGGCGGCGAGAACGGCGGCACCGGCATCTTCACCGATGCCGAGCAGCAGGGCCTGATCGACTTCCACAAGGTCACCCCCTTCCCCCTGAACCCGTTCCTGGATCCCACCACCGGCCAGCTGACCGCCCAGGCCAAGCTGGGTCGCGACCTGTTCTTCGGGTCGAACGACACCGGCCTCAACCCGAGCGGCCGCCACGCCGGCTGCTTCGTCTGCCACCCGGAGGCCGACCCGGTCTTCGGCCAGCCGCGGCTCTACACCGCCGACGTGGTCGATCCGTTCTACGCCGAGAACCTGGAGTTCGGCTTCATCTGGGACGACCTGTGCATCAGCCTGCAGGAGAACATCGTCTCGACGAACCTGCGCAACGTGAACTCGGCCGTGAACGAGGACGTGGATGGCGACGGCTTCCCGGAGATCGACCGCAACGTGGACGGCTACTCGGACATCGAGAGCTATGTCCCGATGAACGTCGACAAGGACATCGACTTCACCCGCGATGACCCCAACAGCTACCCCTGCCCGGTGGACCCGTTCTTCGACCCGAACGGTCCCAAGAAGGTGTTCGGCCGCACGGCCCGCAACTACTCGATCCCCACCAAGCTGGGCGCCTGGGCGACCGGTCCGTACATGCACGACCACGCGACCATCGCGCTGCGTCACCTGCTGGACCCCGAGTCGCAGATGTTCGACCCGGTCTACGGCTCGAACCTCTACCCGACGCTGTTCAAGTTCTACAACGAGTTCCACGACATCCGTGGTCACAGCGACCTGGTGCCGAACAGCTCCAAGGTGCAGCTGACCCTGCTGTCGACGAACGTTCAGGCCGACATCGAAGCCATCCTGGCCTTCGTCGAGTCGCTCTGAACTGAGGGGATCCCAAGCGGGGCCCCCGCGCACCTCGGTGCGCGGGGGCCCCGCTGCTTTCGGGGAGGCCCCGGACCAGGGATTTCGAAGCGGCGCGCGCTGCCGCGCCGTGCCTTGACGGACAGGACGGGGCCCTCGCGGGGCTGACGACAGGCAGGCGCGCGCCAGCGTGCGGCGCGGCCCGAGGGGCGCGGAAGCGTCGGCTCGCCGTCGGAGCTGCGCGGCGGGCCGCGCGCTCGACACCGTTCAGCGGCGCTGCTCGTATTCGGCGTGGCCGTCGTCGAAGCCCACGATGACCCCGCGGGCCAGGCCCAGGAACAGGCCGACCTCCACCACCCCGGCGATCGTCTTGAGCCGCTGCTCCAGGCCCTCCGGGTCGGCGATGCCGCCGGGGAAGGACAGGTCGAGCACCGCGTTGCCGTTGTCGGTGCGGTAGGGCGCCTTTCCGGACGCTCCGCGCAGGGCCGGCCGGGCCCCCAGGGCGCGCACGGCGCGTTCGACCGGCGCCAGGGCGAAGGGCACCACCTCGAGCGGCAGGGCGAAGGTGGTCCCCAGGCGCTCGACCCGCTTTTTCGGGTCCACCACGATCACCAGCTCGCGGCTCTGCTGGGCCACGACCTTCTCACGCAGCAGGGCTCCGCCCCCGCCCTTGATCAAGCGAAAGGACGGATCGATCTCATCGGCGCCGTCGATGGTCAGGTCCAGGCGTTCGAGCTCCTCGAGACCCGCGAGGGGCAGCCCCAGGGCCTGGCAGCGGCGCTCCGTGTCGAGGGAGGTCGGCACCCCGCGCAGGCTGAGGCCCTCCGCGCGCACGCGCTCGGCCAGGGCCTCCAGGAAGAAGGCCACCGTGGAACCGGTGCCCAGGCCCAGGGCCATCCCGTCTTGGACCAGGCTGGCCGCCAGGCGGCCGGCGGCGGCTTTGGCGAGGCTCATGGGGCCGATTCTCCCGGGCCCGGGGGCCTCCGGGCAAGCGGCGCCCGCCGCATTCCGCATCGGCGCCCTGGCAGCCGGGCCCCGCATGGGCTATCCTGTTGAGAATCGGTCTCAAGTGCCGCCGCGAACCGGGCCGCAGCGACCCCCGTCGTTGCCCGGGCCCCTCCCCACCATGGTCGAACCCCGCCTCAGCCAGCTGCGCGCCGGAGAGCGCCTGGCGCTCAAGCGCATCGAGGGGCCGCGCTCCCTGCGCCGGCGCCTGATGGAGCTCGGCTTCCTGCCCGGCACCGCCGTGAGGGTGGTGCGCACCAGCGGCATCGGGGGCCTGATCGAGGTCGAAGCCCGCTCGAGCCGCCTGGGCCTGCGCCTCTCCGAAGCCGAGCACCTGGTGATGGCCCGCTGAGACCGGGCGCCCGCGCGGCCTGCCCCGGCGCTGCCATGAGCGCGGTCAAACACGAACTGCCGATCCTGCCCGAATGCCCGGCCTGCGCAGGACTGCGGGCGCCGCCGTCCCAGCGCGGCGAGCACCGCATCGCCCTGGCGGGCAACCCGAACACCGGCAAATCGCTGCTGTTCAATCGCCTGACGGGCCTGCGCGCCAAGGTCGGCAATTACCCGGGCGTGACCGTCGAGCGCAGCGAGGGGCTGCTGCGCCTGCCCCAGAGCGGGCTGCCCGTGCGGCTGGTCGACATCCCCGGGACCTATTCCTTGTCGGCCCGCAGCCGCGACGAGTGGATCGCCATCCGCGAGCTGTGCGGCCTCGAGCAGGCTCCAACACCGGACCTGGTGGTCTTGGTGGTCGATGGCACCCAGCTGGAGCGCAACCTGTACTTGGCGTTGCAGGTGATCGAGCTGGACCTGCCCGTGGTGCTGGCGGTCAACATGCTCGACAGCCTGGAGAAGTCCGGGACGCGGCTGGATGCGGCGCGTTTGTCCCAGGACCTCGGGGTGCCGGTGGTGGCGATTTCGGCGCGCACCGGCGCGGGCCTGCCCGCGCTGGTGGCCGCCATCGAACGGACCCTGGCCGCGCCGGAATCGGCCCGGCCCGGTTGGCGCTGGGCCCCCCAGGAGCCGGCGCTGCTGGCGGACCTGGACCGGCTCGGGGAGCGGCTGCCCGCGGCCTGGACCCAAGGCAACCCGCGCCGGCAGCGCGCCCTGGCCCTGTGGGCGCTGCTTTCGATCGATGCCGACGACGAGCTCGGCGAGCTGCCCAGCGGCCTGCGCGAGGCGACCTCCGCGCTGCAGACGGAGCTGCGCCGCCGCGGGCTGGACCTGGACGAGCTCGCCATCCGAGGACGCTACGCCTGGATCGAGGCGCGCCTGCCCCGCTATCTGCAGCAGGGCAGCGGCCGCACCGGCCGCGCCAGCGATGCCGTCGACCGGGTGCTGCTCGAGCCCTGGATCGGCTTCCCGCTGTTCCTGCTGGGGATGGCGCTGCTGTTCCAATCCCTGTTCGCCTGGGCCGACCCGCTGATCGGGGCCGTGGAAGCGGGCGTCGCCTGGGGCGGCGACCGGCTCGCCGCGGCCCTGCCGGACGGCCTGCTCGAGAGCTTCCTGGTCGACGGGGTGGTCGCCGGGGTCGGCGCGGTGCTGGTCTTCCTGCCCCAGATCCTGCTGCTGTTCCTGTTCCTGGGCCTGCTCGAGGACACCGGCTACATGGCGCGCGTGGCCTTCCTGATGGACCGGGTGATGCGCGCCGTGGGCCTCAGCGGCCGGGCCTTCGTGCCGATGCTCTCGGCCTATGCCTGCGCCATCCCGGCGGTCCTGGCCACGCGCACCATGGAGCGCCAGCGCGATCGGCTCCTGACCATGCTGGTGGTCCCGCTGATGACCTGCTCGGCGCGCCTGCCGGTCTACACCCTGCTGATCGCGGCCCTGTATCCGGTCGGCTCCGGCGAGCGCTGGGCCCAGGGCGCCTTGATGGTGGCCATGTACCTGTTCTCGACGGCCATGGCCCTGGGCGTGGCCTTCGTGCTCGGACGCACCCTGCTGTCCGGGCCGCGGGTGCCGCTGCTGCTCGAGCTGCCGCCCTATAGGGCGCCGAGCCTGCGCAACGTGCTGCGCCAGATGGGCAGCCGCTCCTGGTCCTTCGTCAAGAGCGCCGGCACGGTGATCCTGCTGTGCTCGATCGGGCTGTGGGCGCTGCTGACCTTCCCGCGGCCGGCCGAAGGGACCGGCGGCCCCGAGGGTGCGCCGGTGGCCGCCGAAGCGACGCCCCTGGCGCAGAGCTACGCGGGCCGCCTGGGGCACGCCATCGAGCCCGCCATCGCGCCGCTCGGCTTCGACTGGAAGATCGGCATCGGCCTGATCGGCGCCTTCGCGGCGCGCGAGGTGTTCGTCTCGACCCTGGCGGTGGTCTACGGCCTGGCGGACGACAGCGCCGAGGACTCGCCGCGTCTGCGGGAGCGCCTGGCCGAGGAGCGGCGGCCCGATGGCGGCAAGCGCTTCACGCCAGCCCTGTGCCTGTCGTTGATGGTGTTCTTCGCCCTGGCCTGCCAGTGCCTCAGCACCCTGGCCGTGGTGCGGCAGGAATCGCGCAGCCTGCGCTGGCCGGCCTTCCTGTTCGTCTACATGACCGCCCTGGCCTGGGTCTCGAGCTTCGCCGTGTATCAGGGCGGGCGGCTGCTCGGTTTCGACTGAGCCCGCAGGCGGGGGGCCGCCCACGGGGTGGGTCCCGACATCCACGGCGGCCGGCTGCGTTCCGCAAGCGTGTGGACCGTCTGGTTGTCACCGCTCGCGCGCTGCGCGAGCGGACTCCCGCCCGGAGCGGGCGATGCGCGCAGCCCGGGCCGAGCGTGTGCCCCGGGCGCTCAATAGCTCATCGACCACAGGCTCGAGAGCCATTCCGGGAAGGTCGGCATGCGCTCGAAACGCAGCGGCCGTCCCGAGATCGGCCGCGGGCCGTCCTCGTAGAGCAGGCCCAGGGCCTGCAGCGCCGCGGCCCGCGTCGGCCCGTCCTCGCTCTGATCGCCGCCGAACTGCACCAGCCCGTCGATGACCTCGATGCTGCCGTGCAGGGCCAGGAAGGAGATCGCCGCCGCGCGGCGCTCGTTGGCCTTGAGCCCGCGCACCCAGCCGACCAGGGTCTCCCCGTCGCGGGGGTCGCCGATCAGCCCCAACCCGCCCACGATCTCGGGCAGGGTCTGGCTGCCCTTCTGGTTCCCGCCGGCCGCCAGGAGCTGCTCGCGGGCGGCCTCGTTGCCGATCAGGCCCAGGGCCAGGGCGGAGTTGGCCCGCACCGGCTGGGTGTCCCCGCTGGCGACCAGCTCGGCCAGGGCCGTGACCGCCTCCGGCAGGCGCGCGAGCCCACAGGCCAGCACCACGACCTCCTTGCGCGTGTCGCTGCTGCGGTTCGATAGCGCCGCCAGCAGGATCTGGTCGGCGCGGGGAGCCTCGTGCTCCCGCGTGTAGAGCGCCAGGCCGATCAGGGCGAAATCCCGCAAGGCGGTGTTGCCGCCCTCGAAGGCCGCGATCAGGGCGTCCAGGGTGCCCACGCCCGCGTTGCGCCCGAGGCTGGTCAGCAGGTGGGCCTTGATGTGCTGCTCCCCTTCGCGCTCGTAGAGCTTGACCAGCGCCTTGGCGTGACCGTCGCCCGGTATGGCCCCGAGGGCCAGGGCCACGGAGCGCACCAGATCCACGTCGCTGGCGTCCTTGAAGGTGTCGAGCAGCACCTTGGCGCTCTTTTCGCCGGGGTAGGAAGCCAGACTGGCGGCGGCGCGGCGACGCACGAAGATCTGCGCCTGGCGATTGCGGGCCTGCTCGCGGCAGTATTCCTCGAGCGCCGGGCTGGGCGAAAGCGCCGCCAGGGTCAGCAGCGCGTGTTGCACTTCATCGCCGAGTTTGCGGCGCTTGAGCAGCTTTTCGATCGCCGCGTCGACGGCCTCCCGCTGGCCATGCTCGCGGGCGAGGCCCAGGCCCAGGGTGGCGAAGGCGTCGCTGCGCAGGGCCAGGCGCTGGCGGCCGAGCATGCCGTCCTCGATCACATCGACGAGCATCTCGACCGCCTCGGGCGCGGTGGTCAGGCCGATGGCGAGCAGCAGGGGATGCTGCTGGGAGCCGTCGTCCTTCTCGAGGCGCTGCCGCAGCACCGGCAGGGCCTTCTCGCCGGAGGTGCGCGCCAGCAGGAAGGCCGCCGCCATGCGCACCGCCGGCCAGGGGTCGTCGATCTGCGCCAGGGCGAATTCGTTGACCTCCTCGACCTTGGGGATCTTCTTGCGGGTGACCGTGCCCTCCTGCTCCTGCTCCTGCTCCTCCTTCGAGGGCACCAGCCGGTGCGGCACCAGGTAATCCTGCCGATGGGCGCTCCACCACTCCGTCCACTCCGGAGCCTCCTGCTGGGCCGCGGCCTGGGCGCCTGGCCCGCCGGCCAGGGCCAGCACCAGGGTCAGGCCAGCGCGCGCCCAGACCCCCCGGAGGAGCCTCCCCGGGTGCCGGGGCAGCGCGAGGGTGGATCGGGGCGAGCGGGCGGATGCGGAGGCGGGCATAGGGTCGCGCGGGTTGGGGGGATGCAGGCTACGGCCGGGCGCGGGGCCAAGGGAGGGTCGTCCCGAGGGCCTAGCGCTGCCCGGGGGGCGGGTCCCGCCGCCCGGGCTTGGGCCGGGGGCTGCCGCGCCGGGGACCGGGCGCGCCTCCCGCGGGGTTTCGAGGCTTCGCCTTAACCCTGCCTTTACCGTTTCTTTAAGCTCCGCGCCGCCCGATGTCCTCCCTGCTCCCCTGCCTGCTGCTGCCCGCCCTGGCCAGGCCCCAGGTCCCCGGACCGGCGCCCCAGGACCCGCCCCAGCAGGGCCTGGAACAGCGCCTCGAGGCCCTGGAGCAGCGCCTCGGGCGGACGGAGGCCCTGCTGGAGGAGCGGACCCGGGCCCTCGAGGCGCTCCAGGGGAGCTCGGAGCCGGCCTGGTATCAGCGCATCTCCCTGCGGGGCTATACCCAGGCCCGCTTCACCAGCCTGTTCGGCGAGGACTACACCCCGGACCTTTCGGTGCCGGCGGACCGCTCGGTGAACGAGGCCGAGACCTTCTTCATCCGCCGCGGACGCTTCATCTTCAGCGGGGACGTGCACGAGCGCGTGTTCCTCTACGCGCAGAGCGATTTCAACGCCTCGGTCGGCGGCAGCGGCGATTTCGGTGTGCAGATGCGCGACCTGTACGCGGACATCGCCCTGGAGGACCTCAAGGAACACCGCGTGCGGGTCGGACAATCCAAGATCCCCTACGGCTGGGTCAATATGCAATCCAGCCAGAACCGTCTGCCGCTGGAGCGCCCGGATGCGATCAACTCCGCCGCGGAGGGCGAGCGCGATGTGGGCGCCTTCTACTATTGGGCGCCGGCGCCGATCCGCAGCCTGTTCCGCAAGCTGGTGCGCGACGGCCTCAAGGGCTCCGGGGATTACGGCGTGCTCGGCTTCGGGGCCTATTCCGGACAGGGGTCCAACCGCTCGGACCGCAACGGCGAGGTGCACTGGATCGCGCGGGCCAGCTACCCCTTCGCCTGGAACGGGGAGTTGTGGGAGTTCGGAGTCCAGGGCTACACCGGTCGCTTCGTGCCCACGACCGGAGCGATCGCGGGCACCACGCCGACCGCGCCCGAGCAGGGGCTGCTGGACGAGCGCGTGGGGCTCACGGGCGTGCTCTATCCGCAGCCCTTCGGACTCGAAGCGGAGTGGAACTGGGGCCGCAGTCCGGAGCTTTCCGAGGACCTGACTTCGGTGGTCGTGGGCGACCTAGGGGGCGGCTACGTACAAGCCTGCTACCGCATCCAGCGGGACGAGGCGACCTGGATCCCGTTCGTGCGTTGGAATCTGTTCGATGGGGCGCGCAAATTCGCGCGCAACGCGCCCGGGAGCACGGTGGACGAACTCGATTTCGGCATCGAGTGGTCACCCTTCCCGGCGGTGGAGCTGACGCTGATGTTCACCCAGACCTTCGAGCGCACCAACACCAACGAAGCGCCCTACGGTTCGACCGAGGACGCCCAGCGGCTGGGTCTGCAGCTGCAGTTCAACTATTGAGCCGAAGCGCGGTCCCCCGCGGCCGGGGCCGCTCGCGGGTGCGCCGGGGGTCGATCCGGACCGCGCCACCAGCGCAGCTGCGGCCAGCGCGGCCTTGCGGAAGGCCGCCTTGCTGAAGCCGGCGCCGCTGAAGGCGAGAGCGCTGGAAACCGCTGGCAGGAGGCCCCCGGGGCCCCCGCTCAGGGCGCCCCCGGGAGGCTGGCGACCAGATCGAGCACCTGCTGGCGGGTGACGATGTCGCGGGCGACCAGCGCCTGCGTGGGGCGGTCGGCGGGCAGGATCGCCATGAACGGAATCGACTTGGCGCCGAGCTGGCCCATCAGGCGCTCGAGCATGTCCGTGTAGGCGCTCTTGTGGGTCATGTCGGCTTCCATGCGCAGCACCCCCTTCTGGGCCATGGCGCCGCGCACCTCCTCGGTGTCGAACACGGTCAGCTTGTTGAACTTGCAGTTGGGGCACCAGTCGGCCGTGAAGTCGATGAACACCGAACGGCCCGCTTCCAGGGCGGCCTGCATCGAGTCGGGCTCGAAACGGACCCAATCGCCTTCGCTATGCCCCTGGTAGAGCCCGCGGAATTCGACGAAGCTGAGCCGCGCGCCGCCGGCCGCCAGGGCCAGGGCCACGCCCAGGTGCAGCAGACGTTGGGCCGGGCTCTTGTCGAAGGTCGCTTGGCGCCCATACCACCAGCAGCCGAGGCCCACGAAGACCAGGAAAGCCACCGTGTAGAGCAGCAGGTCCTGGGGCAGGCTGATCATCAGGTAGACGACCGTGGCCAAGAGCACGAAGCCCATGGCCTGCTTGAAGGTGTCCATCCACGGACCCGGCCGCGGCAGCTTTTTGAGCAGGCGGGGATTGGCGGTCAACAGCACGTACGGCAGGGCCATGCCCAGGCCCAGGCTGGTGAAGATCGCCAGCACCGTGGGCGCGGGCTGCTTGAGGGTCCAGGTCAGGGTCGAGCCCAGGAACGGGCCGGAGCAGGGGGTGGCCAGCACCGTGGCCAAGACGCCCTTCGAGAAGGCATCGACCAGGCCCTCGCGGCGTTGGCCCGCCAGGGCGCCCACCTGGGTCGGCACCCCGATCTCGTAGACCCCGAACATCGACAGAGCGAAGGCGAACACCAGGCCGATCATCACCACCAGGAAGGTGGCGCTCTGGAACTGCTCGCCCCAGCCCAGACCGACGCTGATGGCGGCCGCCGCCAGGCCCCAGAAGACCAGCAGGATGCCGGCTGCGAAGGCCAGCCCGAGGTGCAGCACGCGGCGCTTGTCCTCGCCCGCCTGCTGCACGAAAGACAGCACCTTGATCGAGATCACCGGCAACACGCAGGGCATCACGTTGAGGATCAGCCCGGCGATGAACGCCAGCAGCAGGAAGCCGGCCAGCCCGCGCTGTTCGGGCTCCTCCCGGCTGCTGAGGTGGTCCCAGGTGACGGCGGCGTAGTACTCGTCGGGGTGGGCCGGCGTGCGCAGGTCCCTGGCGTCCCCGGAGGCGTAGTCATCCTCCCCGTCGCCGTCCGCATCGGCAACGCTGTCCCCCGGGGCCGCGGCGGGCGCGGGCGTGGCGCTGAGGTCGGCGGGGAAGGCGGCGAAGAGCGCTTCGGCGCCGGCTCCGCGGCTGCCCTGATCGCTCTCGAAGGGAACGCAGGAGCCCAGGTCTTCGCAGGTCAGCCCGCTCAGCACGACCCGCACGTCCTCCGGGTCGAGCTCGCCCGCGTCGGCCTCGAGCTCGCCCAGCGCATAGATCACCAGCCGCTCCTCGAAGCCGAAGATCCAGGTGTCGCGGCCGTCCTTGCCGTAGCCCGGCTGCTCGTAGCGCTTGGGCTCGGGCAGTCGCGGGGAGCCGATGGTCGCCCCGGGGACTTCGAACTGGATCTTGAGCGGCTTGCCGACCGCATCCGGCGGACCCAGGTCGGTGTGGTAGAGGTGCCAGCCGGGCTCGATCGTGATCTCGACCGCCAGGCGCAGCTGCGCGCCCTCGACGCGGTGGTAGAGGCGGGCCTTGGCCGGGTCGCTGCCGACCCCGAACTGGGCCCGGGCGTTGGAGACCAGGGCCAGCAGCAGGAGCAGGGCCAGGGCGGGGCGCAGCAGATGCAGGGACCGGAGGCGGTGCAGCGGAGGGCAGGCGGGCATGGGGCGCCGATATGGGCGGGGGCCGGGGGCCGTGACCGGCGTAGGCCGGGCGGACACCTATCCTAGGGGCAAAGGGCGCGGCGCAGTGCCCTGGCCCCGCGACCCGTGAATCCGCCCGCCATGCAACGCCTGCAGAGCCTCCCTCCCGCCCTGGCCCTCCTCGGCTTGTCGGCCGCCCTGATCCTGACGGGGGCCGGCGGAGCACCAGCCCAGGAGCCCAAACCCGAATCCCCGCGCGGCGCGATCGCGATCCAGCAGGAGCAGCTCTCCGAGCGCCTGCGCGGCCTGTGGACCCTGACCCGCTACGAGCCAGCGGCCCGCAGCAGCTCGCGCTCGGCGGTGGTCGCCTCCCTGCTCGTCGAAGAGCGCGTGCTGGCGTTCTTCAGCCACGTCGATCGCCTCGAAGCGACCCTGTTCGACCAAAAGCTCGAATTCCAAGCCGGGCTGCACCACTGGCGCATCTCCGATGAGCTGCGGCTGCAGACTTCGAGCATGATCAGCCACACCAACATGAACCAGCGGCTCGAGTTCGAGCCCCCGGGCACGGTGCGCGAATACGCCCTGGAATTCGACCTCGACGGCCCGGGCCTGACGCTGCGCCGCCCCGATGGCACGACGCTGTACTTCGAGCGCAATGAGACCACGGTCTTCCCGGAAACCTCGATCAAGCGCATCGAGGCCTACAAGGCCGGTGGCATCCCGCCCAATTCCGTGCGCTGAGCCTTCCCCGGCGGCCCCGGAGGAGGCGGCGACCCGGTCCGCCGCCGGGATCCGAAGGGGTGAGGTCCGGCGCACTCGAACCGCGTCGACAGGCCGACCGCGGGCAGCGGGCCCCGCCCCACGGCGCGGAGGTCGGCCAGCGCTTGCGGTCCAACCCCCCCGCGGGCCGGCGGCCAGGGGCGGGGGCCGAGGGGCGCAGCCCAGCGGGCGCCCGTTCCGCTGCGCAGGGGAGCGCGCGGGCCCCGGGACCCCCGCGCCGCTGCCTCGCGGAGGCCCGCCGGGCCGGCTCCCGGGCCGCCGGGCCCGCGGCGGTCCCCTCGGCCCTCTTCTGCGCCGCGGCGCGGCGCCGCCGGGCCAGGGCCCCCCCGCCCCGACCGCCGGGCGGCCAGGGTCCGTGTGGATTTCCGCCTCGGATTCCAGCCGCAGCGGTCCGGCGTTCGATGAGCACTCGACGTTCTCCCCCCACCTCGAGTTCCGATGGCCTGGATCGACACGCTGTTCAAGCGCATGGTGCAGTGCGGTGCCTCCGACCTGCACCTGACCTCCAACATGGCGCCGATGCTGCGGTTGCACGGGGACATCGTGCCGATCGACGGCTGCCCCGCCATCAACCCGAAGCAGATGACGGTGATCCTCGGCGAGATCACGCCGGAGGCCAATCGGGCGGAGTTCGAGGCCACCCACGACACGGACTTCGCCTACGAGCTGCCCGAGGTGGGCCGTTTCCGAGCCAACCTGTTCTGCGACCATCGGGGCCCGGGCGCGGTCTTCCGCGTGATCCCGTCCCAGATCCTGAGCGCTGAGCAGCTGGGCCTGCCCAAGTCGGTGCTCGACCTGTGCCATCTGTCCAAGGGCCTGGTGCTGGTCACCGGGCCGACCGGATCGGGCAAGTCGACCACGCTGGCGGCGATGATCGACTACATCAACACCAACCGCAGCGACCACATCATCACGATCGAGGACCCGATCGAATTCGTGCATCCGCCCAAGCAGTGCCTGGTCAACCAGCGCGAGGTCCGGCGCCACACGGACTCCTTCAAGCGCGCGCTGCGAGCCGCCCTGCGCGAGGACCCCGACATCGTGCTGGTGGGCGAAATGCGCGACCTGGAGACGATCGAGATCGCCATCGAAACGGCCGAAACCGGCCACCTCGTGTTCGGCACCCTGCACACCTCCACGGCGGCGACCACCGTGGACCGCATCATCGACCAG
>ERZ1066117.624-NODE-624-length-24552-cov-10.251296_pt1 | contig 24552 bp, 17 predicted proteins | sample MGYA00382764_ERZ1066117 | MGnify/ENA primary metagenome ERZ1066117 (study PRJEB33369, sample SAMEA5778347) | biofilm metagenome | biome: Industrial cooling water; feature: Water cooling tower basin; material: Biofilm | place: United Arab Emirates | collected...
GCCGCTTCGCTGAGCCGCGCGCTGGGCCGCGCGCGCGCCCGGGCGCCCTGCGCCGCCGCCCCGCTGCCCGCCGGCGTCAGGGCGGCGAACAGCTGCTCGTCCCGCAGGCGCTCCTTGAGGCCATACAGCAGGCGCGGATGGTCCGCCAGGAACACCAGCCCTTCGCGGTGGCGTACGGCCGCATCGATCAGGTCGAAATGCTCCGGGCCCGGCAGGTCCGCACCGTGCGCGCCCGGGTCGGCGCCCAGGGCGGCGGCGGAGACCAGCTTGCACAGCTGGCGATACCCGGCGCCGCTCTCGACCAGGGCCACCAGCCGCCCCGGCCGACCGCCGCCGTCCGCCAGCTCGGCGCCGACGATCGGGCGCGGCGCCGCCGGCCCGCGGGCGGCCAGGTCCGCGGCGGCCTGCAGGAACTCGACCAGACCCGCCAGGTTGCCCACGTCGGTCAGCGCCAGGGCCGGGGCGCCGAGCTCGGCGGCGCGCTCGAGCAGCCGCCGGGGCCGATCGACCCCGGTCAGGAGCGAGTGCACGCCGTGCACGCGCAAGGGCGCGTAGCGGGGCGCTGCGGCCGCAGGCGAGGGGGAGGCCGGCGGCGGGGCGGGGGCGGGGCGGTGGGAGGCGGGAGGGTGGGGGCGCATGGGAGCTCCGGGGCGGAGCCTGAAGCTACCCGAACAAAACCCGAACCTCAGGGGCCGCGCTTGCGGTTGCCCCAAACCCCTGCCGAGCAACGCTTTGTGGCCGCGGCCCGGGCCGGGGCAGTTGTCCACACGGCGCTGCCGGACGCCGCTGGCGGGGCTCCGCGGGAGCGATTTCCGACCCCTGGGACGGCCTCCACGCCCGCTCCGCACCCCCGGGTTCCGAGGATCCCACTAGCCTCGCAGCACGTCCTCGCCGCACCCCCCGGCTCGCGCTCCTCTCCCCCCACGCCCTTGAGTCAACCCCGCCCGCTCCTTCCCCCGCGCCCCCTGCTGGCCGCCGCCGGATGGCTGCTCGCCGCTCCCTTCGCCCTCGGCCAGGGCGCTCCGGACTTCTTCATCTCCGGCAGCCAGGTCGTGCAGAGCATCCAGACCGGCTCGATCGCCCTGACCGCCAAGAAGTCGACCGTGGTGCGCATGTTCGTGCTCTCGAGCGGCACGGTCCCGCCCGGCACCCTGGTCGACGGCCTGATGCGCGTGTTCGTGAACGGCGTCGAGCAGCCGGGCTCGCCGATCTATTCGGACAACGGCCCCCTGCGCCCGCCCACGCTGCCCAATCCGGCCGACGAGGACAGCTCGCTCAACTTCAACTGGATCCCGCCCCAGGCGAACAACGTGACCCTGGTGCTCGAGCTCAACCCCGCCGGGCCGACCCAGGTGCCCGAGTCGAGCTTCGCCAACAACACCATCACGCTCGTGCCGCAGGCCTTCACCTGCAAGCGCATCCCCGAGATGGTCTACGTGCCGATCGACTACCGCCCCAGCGGCGGCAATATCCCCAACCTGCCCGATCCGGCCCTGATCGAGCCCGGCATCGGCGACGGCTTCATCCAGGGCATCTATCCCTCGGGCGACTGGAACTACCACCGCAGCGTGGTGCCCAGCAAGCTGTGGACCTCGTCGCTCTCCGGCAGCGGCAGCCCGCTGCTGAACGCCCTGTTCACCGACTACCAGCTGCTGAACCCCAAGCCCGACTACATCTACGGCTGGGTCCCGGGCCCGCTGCCGGGCTACAACGGCCAGGCGATCGGCATCCCCGGCGTCGCCGGCATGGGCAACACCGAGCTGATCCGCTTCCAGCGCACGGCGGCCCACGAGATCGGCCACCTGGCCGGCCTGCCCCACAACGGCACCACCAACGGCGTGGTCGGCTTCGACGTCGAGCGCCACCTGAACCTGCCGCTGGGCCTGCCGACGATCAAGGACAGCAGCCTGCGCGACATCATGTTCGCCGGCTTGTTGACCCAGGAAGCCTGGGTGGCGCCCTCGAGCTACACCCATTTCCAGAACATCGCCACCTTCAACTGCGCCACGCCGGCCACCGCCACCGCGGACGCCGGCAAGGACGCCCTGCTGCTGACCGGCGAGTGGGACCGCGACACGGGCCGCTTCGAGCGCCGCGACCTGCTGGCGATCGCCGGGGCCAAACCCACGCCCTTCGTCGATTGGCTGGCCGCGGATCTGTGGCTCGAAGCCCGCGGCGGCGGCCAGCTGCTGGGCCGCTTCGGCCTGAGCCTGCGCTCGAGCCTCGACTGCCCCCTGTGCCGCGGCGAGCATGGCGCGGACTGCGGCGACGAGGCTGCCGACCATGGCTGCTGCGCCGGCCACGGCAGCGGCGACGATCCCAGCGCGCGCCTCAGCCTCGAACCGCTGGCGGTGGTGCTGCCGACCTGGCTCGCGCCCCAGTCGATCGAGCAGCTCGAGCTGATCGAGCCGGCCACCGGGCGCCGCCTGTGGCGCGAGCAGAAGAGTACCCAAGCGCCCAGCGCCAGCTTCCTGAGCCCGCTGCCGAGCACCGTGGTCGGGGCCAGCCTGAGCGTCGCTTGGAGCGCGAGCGACGCCGACGGCGACGCCCTGTTCAGCTACCTGACCTACAGCCCCGACGGCGAGCGCCGCATCCCGCTGCTCACCCGCGCCGCGGCCACCAGCGCCACGCTCGACTTCGCTGCGCTGCCGCGTCCCAAGCCGGGCCAGGCCTTCCTCGAGCTCTCGGTCAGCGACGGCCTGCGCACCACGCGCGTCCAGACCGAGGGCCTGGGCCAAGCGGGCTTGGCCCTGGGCAGCGCCGGCAACCCGCCCTTCATCGGCATCTACACGCCGGACACGGGCTTCCGCTATCCGAGGGGCGCCACGGTGCTGCTGCACGGCAACGCCTGGGACCTCGAGGATCAGTACCTCGATGGGGCCAGCGTGACCTGGACCTCGAGCCTCGATGGCCCGATCGCCACCGGCCGCTTGACCTCGACCGCGGCGCTGTCCGTGGGCACGCACACGATCACCATGCGCGCCACCGACTCCTCGGGAGCCCAGAGCTCGCGCTCGGTGGTCGTGGTGATCTCGCCGCGCACCCTGCCCGGCCAGCCGCCGGTGGTCTGCCAGCAGAACCTGGCCTTCGCCGGCCCCGGCAACGCCAGCTTGAGCCTGTGCGGCGCGCCGCTCACGACCGGCGCCAGCGCCACCCTGGCGATCGCCGACGGGGCGCCCTCGGCCCCCCTGTGGATCGCGGTCTCGAGCGCCTTCAACCCGGTCCCGGCCCTGGGCGGAACCCTGGTCACGGTCCCGGCTTTGGCGGTGCTGACCGGAACCACGAACGGCGCGGGGGCCTTCTCCCAGACCGTGACCAAGTCGGCCCCGGGTGCGGCGACCTTCTTCCTGCAGGCCGCGGTGCTCGACCTGGCCCAGCCGGCGGGGGTGGAGATCACCAACGCCCTGCAGGTCCAGTTCCTGCCTTGACCCCACCCGGGAGGCCCCGCGGGCCCGTGGCCTGCGGGGCTCGAGCGGCCCGCCGCAGCCCTGCGGCGGGCCGCTGTTCTTGGGTCTGCGGGCGCCCGTGTGCGGGGGTGCCCGCGGGCCGCCGCCGCGGCGGCTGAACGGCTCAGCCCCCGGCTCTGGACCTCCCGAGCCTCGGCGGGACCTCCGGGCGGGTGCCCGCCCGCCTCCCCGAAACACCCTGCGGCCCGCTGCCCGTGCCCAGCTCCCCAGCGCCCGTGCTTTCCGGCGGGATCCCGGTCGCCGTGGAGCCTGGGCGCGGGCCCGGGCGCGGAACGGCCGGGAGGACCCTGAAGCAAGGCCAGGGCCCCTGCGTACGCTCACCGGACCCCAACCGGAGCCCCCCATGAGCCTGCAGGACCCCCACGCCCCCCGGAAATCGATCCCCGAACGCAGCCTGCGCGCCAGCAACGGCTGGCCGATGCTGGGCCTTTGGTTCGCCGTGCTGTTCATGACCGGGGTCTGGTTCGCGGCCACGAACTACTACCTCAAACCCTTCGGCCTTCTCGGCATCCTGGCCCTGTTCCTGGCCCTGCCGGGCTTCTTCGTGGTGCAGCCGAACCAGGCCCGCGTGCTGGTGCTGTTCGGCGACTACCTCGGTTCCGTGCGCCAGAACGGCTTCTATTGGGCCAACCCCTTCGCCGCCAAGAAGGTCGTGTCCCTGCGCGCCCACAACCACGACGGCGGCACGATCAAGGTCAACGACAAGCTCGGAAATCCGATCGAGATCTCGGCGGTCGTGGTCTGGCGCGTGCTCGACACCGCCAAGGCGACCTTCGACGTGGAGGACTACAAGCACTACGTCGAGGTGCAGAGCGAAGCGGCCCTGCGCTCGATGGCCACGGCGCATCCCTACGACGACCTCGAGTCCGAGGGCGGCGAGGTGACCCTGCGCGGCAGCCAGGAGGAGGTCGCCGACGAGCTCCAGCGCCAGCTGACCGCGCGCCTCTCGGCGGCCGGCATCGAGGTGCTCGAGGCGCGCCTCAACCACCTGGCCTACGCCCCGGAGATCGCCTCGGCGATGCTGCAGCGCCAGCAGGCCAAGGCGATCATCGCCGCGCGGCGCCAGATCGTCGACGGGGCCGTGGGCATGGTCGAGCTGGCTCTGCAGCGCCTGCACGAAAAAGACACCGTGCAGCTCGACGCCGAGAAGAAGGCCCAGCTGGTCGGCAACCTGCTGGTGGTGCTGTGCGGGCAGACCGCGCCGACCCCGGTGCTCTCGGCGGGTCAGGGCTGAAGCGGGCCCGCGGCCCTGGCGGGCCCCCCCGGCCAGCGCTGCGGCCGCGTTCGCGGGTCGCTGCACCGGCTTGGGGCACCCGGAACGCCGCCGCCGGGAAAATGGTGCCTTGCAGGGCTCATCCCGCGGGCCCTGTGCGTCGAAAGGGATCGGGATCCCGAACCCGCAGGGCCCATCCTCCATGCACCACCCGCGCCTTCCGCTGCCGCTGCTGTCGGTCCTGATCGCGCTCCTCGGCGCCTGCGGCGGCCCGGTCGTGGAGACCCCGGCGGCCCCCGAGCGCATCGCCGAACCCGAGCAGGGCTTGAGCCTGGTGCCTCCGGCGGGATTCCGACGCATCCTGACCCGCCTGCGCGGGCAGAGTTATCCGGCCTTCGTGGCCGAGGACCGCGACGGCAACGCGCCGAGCCTGACCGTGATCCTCGATCCGACCCCGCTCACCTCCGGCGAGACCCTGGAGGCCTTCGTCGAGCGCAACCGCAGCGCCCTCGAGGGGCACCTCAAGGGCTACGTCGAGGTCTCGAAGACCGCCCTGACGACCCGGGCGGGCGAGCCGGCCTGGAAGCTCGTCACGCGCTCGGTCGAGTTCGGCCAGCCCTTCGTGCGCAACTACTACTTCCTGCTGGGCCCCCGCGGCGGCTACGTGATCAACACGACCCAGTCCCTGCAGGACCCGCGCGAACTGGAGGCCGAGCTGGATGCGTGCGTGGCCTCGATCGAGTTCCTCCCGCCCCCGTCCGCGCCCGCCCCTGAGGCGCAGGCGCCCAGCGCCCCGCCAGGGGCGCCGGCCCTGGGGGTCAATTCCCCCCGGCAGGTGCCGGAGCACGCCAGCCAGCCGGTGGAGTCGGCGGCCGTCGGCCGCCTGCCCGCGGAGCTCGGCAGCCAGTGACCAGCCGATGAGCGCTGGTGGCGCCGCTCGCCCTGGCGCTGGTTCGCCCGGTGCGTTCGCCGGCCGCGCCACGGGTCGGGCAGCGCCAGCCGCCCTCAGAGCCGGCGCAGATCGGCCGGGGTCTCGAGCCAATGATCCGGCTGCTGCGCGAGCAACTCGCTGCGCGGGAAGGGGCCCCAGGCGACCGCGGCGGTGCGCGCGCCCGCGGCGCGGCCGCTGGCCAGGTCGTGGGGCGAATCGCCGATCATGATCGTGTGCTGCGGATCGCGGCCGAGCAGCGCCGCCGCGCGCAGCACGGGCTCCGGGTGGGGTTTGTGCTGCTGCACGTCGTCGGCGCCCACCAGCGCGCCGAACCAGTCGGGTTCGAAGCCGCACAGGCCCAGCCCGCGCAGGGCTCCCGCGCGCTGCTTGCTGGTCACCAGACCCAGAGGGCGGCCGCCGCGGGCCAGTTCGGCGATGGTCTCGGTCAGGCCCGGGAAGGGCCGCACGCGGCGGTCGTGGTGCTCCTGGTTGAAGCGCCGGTAGGTGCCCACCAGGGCCTCGATCTCGGCCGGGTCGGCGGTCCAGCGCCCGAACATCCAGCGCAGCGGCCGGCCCAGGCCCTCCAGGAACTCCGTTTCGTCGTGGGGGCGTCCGAAATGCTCGGCCAGGGTGTGGGCGTAGCTCGCGCGGATCAGATCGATCGAATCGATCAGGGTGCCGTCCAGGTCGAACAGCAGCGCGGGTCGCGGGTCGTCCACGGTCGGCAGGGGAGCGGGGGGCAGGGGATCGGCGCGGCGCATCAGGAGCCGTTCGTGAGCCGGCGCAGCTTGGTCACCCGACCGGCGGAGACCCAATCCATCACGTACAGGTCGCCCCTCGGGTCGAAGGCCGCGAAGTGGGGCGCCACGAAGACGCCGTCGCGCCACTGCTCCGGGGGCACGCCGTTGTTGGCCCACTGGGCCGGGTCCGGGTTCTCGCCGAGGTGCGCCAGCAGGCGCCCATCGGCGCTGAGCAGGCTGATGCGCCCGGCCAGGTCGGCCACCACGCGCTGATCGCCGTGGCGCATCACGCTGCACGGGCGGCGCAGGTCCGCTTCGACCACGCGCAGGAAGCGGCCCTCCAGGTCGAACACCTGCAGGCGGTGGTTCTCGCGGTCCGCGATCCACAATTCCGGCCGCTGGCCGGAGGTGTCGATCGACATGCCGTGGCAGGTCTGGAACAGCCCGGGCTCCACGCCCGGTCCGCCGAAGGAGGCCACGTAGCTGCCGTCGGCGCGGAAGCGGTGCAGCCACGAGCTGCCGTAGCCATCGGCCACGTACAGGTCGCCACCGGGGGCCACGGCGATCGCCGTGGGGTGGAACTGGCTCGCCTCCGCGTATAGGCCGGGGGCTTCGAGCGGAGCGCCGCGGCTCCACAGGAGGTGCCCGGCCAGGTCCAGCTTCAAGATCGCGTGCTGGGCGTGGTGCACGGCGTAGATCACCTCCTGGCCCTGCTCCTCGACCAGCACCATGCCGTGCAGACCGCCCGCGAAGGCGCTGCCGAAGGAGCGCCGATAGCCGCCGTCCGGCCCGAAGACCAGGATCGCGCGCTCGGTGTCGGTGTTGACGTAGACCTGCCCGGCGCGGTCGAAGGCGATGCCGCCGTGGGTGTTGCCCAGGCTCATGCCCTCAGGCAGCTGAAACCAGCCCGGCAGCCACTCGAAGGCGAGCTCGCCCTGGCCCAGCACGGGCCCGCCGGGGGACGCCGGCTCCGCAGCGGCCTCGGCGGCGTGCGGGGCAGCGTCCGCCGCGCCGGCGGCGGGCCGTTTGGGAGCGCCGCCGCAGGCGGGCAGCAGGCACAGGAGCAGGGCCAGGGACGGCGGGCGCAGGAGCATGGGGGGCTTGGGGGGGGAGGCGCTTGCCCGCGGCAGACCGCGGGGGCTGGCGTCCGAGCGGAGGAGGGGGGGCGGATTCGTGAGCGCGGCCTGCGATCGTACGCGCCCGCCGCCGCATGCGCTGGCCGCGGGGCGGTCGCCCTGCGTCGCAGGCGCCGAGCCGCTGCGCGGCGGCGGGGACCCTGCGCCCGAAGCCGGGCTTCGAGCGCGCCCGCCGGCGTCGCTCCGCGGGCCGCTTCAGCCGCCGCTGGCCTTGGTGATCAGCTTGAGCAGCGCCCGGCCGGGCGCGCTGCGCACGTGGGTGAAGGGGTTGCTGAGGTACGAGCCGAGCTTGTCCAGGTGGTAGTCGACGATCGCGTCGTCGAGGGCCTCCGCCAGGGGATAGGCGCCCTGGCCAGCGGCGATCCGGCGCAGGAAGGTCAGGAAGCCCACGCGCTTGCCACCGTCCATCCAGGCCGAAAGGCTGTCGCCGCCTTGGGGCGGCCCGATCAGGCTCTGTTCGGCGGCGTCCAGTTCGCGCCGCGCGTCCCCGGCGCGGAAGGCGATCGCCTGCTCCCCGCGGCGCTCGACCGTGGCCAGGATCTGGCCCGTGGCGCGGCCGCGCGCGTCGGTCAGCACGCCCCGGCTGCCAATCCAGACCGTGCGGCCCACGCCGTAGTCGCGCGGCTCGAGGAACGTGGCCCCCACGCCGCCCGCGAGGCGCAGCTCGCGCTGGGCGTATTCGCCGGCCAGGCGCCGGCGCGAGCCGCGCAGCACGCGCCGCCCGCTGAGGCGTTTGGCCAGGGCCACGCCGTGGTAGGCGAAGGCGCTCTGGATGAACACCAGCTGCCGGAGCTCGCCGATCAGGCCCGCCCGGATCGCGGTCTCGATCGGCTCGATCCAGGGCAGCGTGGCGTTGTCCTCGCTGACCCATACCTGGCGCCAGCCCTTCAGCAAGGACAGGTGACCGAGGTGCTTGAAGAGCAGCACCGGTGTCTCGATCAAGAGATCGGTGCGGCTGCGATCGAGGCGCGACAGGCGCGCCAGAACCGAAGGCACGGCCTTCTTGGCCACGCACAGGTAGACCAGCTCGGCCTCGGACAGGCGCCGCTGATCGAGAGCCTCCAGGCTTTCGACGGGGAAGCGCTGCCCCCCATGCTCGAGGTCTTTGGGGGTGCGCGAGAACAGCCCCGCCAGGCGCCAGCGCTCCGGTGCGGCCAGGAAACAGGGCAGGGCGGTTTCGAGCACGCGTTTGCCCGAGCCGATCAAGAGGGCGTTCTTCACGGGGCGGGGGGGCGGGCGTCGCTGGGGCGCAGGCCGAGCAGGTGCTCGGCCAGGCGCAGGGACAGGGCCACGATGGTGTAGGTGGGGTTGGCGCAGCCGCTCGTCGGGAACACCGAGCCGCCGGCCGCGTACAGGCCGCGCACGCCATGGACCTCGAGCTCCGGGCCGACCACGGAGCTGCGTGGGTCGCGGCCCATGCGCGTCGTGCCCAGGTGGTGCGAGGCGTCCTGGTCGATCGGCCAGGGGCTCTCCGGGGCCTCGTGCTCGGGCCCGAGCGGCCGCTCGATGCGGCCGAGCCCCAGGCGCTCGAGCTCCTCGGCCAGGGCGCTCTGCACCGCGACCATCGAGCGCCGGTCGCGGAGCGTGACGCGCGCCTCGACCCGCGGCAGCGGCAGCCCATGGGCATCGCGGGTTTCCGCCAGGACCACCCGATTCTCGGGATCGGGCTCCATTTCCATGAAATTGCGCAGGCGCACGCGCTGGATCCGCGGCGCGCGCCGCGCCACGGCCCGGAACCAGGCGTACTGGAGCACGCTGGGCAGGTGCCGGAGCACCAGCCAGAGCCAGGCGAACAGTTTGCCGGGGCCGCCGCCGGCGTTCTGCAGATCCGAATCGTCGCCGGTCTCCGAATAATCGCGCAATTCGACCAGCTTGCCGCGCTGGGCCTTCTTCCAGCTCTGGAGCAGGAAGCTGGCGCGCTTCGCCAGGGCCACCAGGGACTCCACGCCGCGGTTGTCGGACCAGGGGAACAGGGGCTCGAGGCGCACGTAGCTGTTGAGCAGTCCGCGGCGGCGCTGCTCGGCCTCGCTGAGGCGCAGGCCGCCGTAGCCGGCGAAGCCGTCCGCCAGGAACCCGAAGAAAAAGGGCGCGCTTTCGATCGGCCGCGCGAGGCGCAGCACCCCGTGGTAGTTCTTGGGGTGATTCATGAAGTAGCGCCCGACCTGGTCGTGCCGGTTGCCCAGGGAGCCGCCGCGTGGATCCGGGGAATTGAGCAACAGCCGCGCGTTTTCGATGCCGCCGCAGGCCAGCACCACCCGCCGCGCGCGCAGCAGCCGCGCCGGACCGGCGGCGGGCGCCAGGTGCACCCCGACGATGGCCGCCTCGCCCGCCGCGTCGAGCTCGGCCTCGAGCCGGACGGCATGGGCGCCGAGCAGCACGCGCAGCTCGGGCGATTCGAAGCGCGCGCGCAGGCGCTGGCCGAAGCGCTGGGGCGGGTCGGCGGCCAGGAAGACCTTTTCCTCCAGGGCGCGCCAGGTCGGGGTCAGCTGCCCGCGGGCGCGGGTCTCCGCCAGGGCCCCGGGGGCGAAGCGCTCGAGGGGCGCGAAGCCGTGCAGCCGTGAGGCGCGCTCGTAGTAGGGCCACAGGGCCTCGCGCCCGACGGGCCAGTGGGAGCCCGGGCACAGGCCCGCGCGCGGCTCGAAGTCGCAGGGGTCGAGCGGCGCCGACAGCCCGGCCCAGGTGCTGGACGTGCCGCCCAGCAGGCGCTCGCGCGAATACTCCTTGATCGACAGGCCGCGGCTCTCGACCGCGCGCAGGGCGCTGGCGCGCCGCGTCGCCGTGCGCGCGCCGCTCTCGACCAGGACCACCTTCGGCGGCGTCAGGCCGCGCTCCGCGCACAGCCGCAGCAGCTCGTCGGCCAGGGTCGCCCCGGCCGGGCCGCTGCCCACGATGCACAGATCGGCGACCGCATCGAGGTCGGTGTGGGCGTCGAAGGTCTCCAGCATCAGAGGCCCCCAGGCTAACCCCGGAAGGGATCCATCCCGCCCCCAAGGCGCCCTCTCGCCGGCCCGGCGAGCCCGCGACCCGGCCGCCCGACGGCCCTGGCTTCGGGCTGCCCGCGCGCCCGCGCGGCGCTGCCGCGCCCGCCCCGCGCACCCGTCAGGGCCGGGCCCGGGGAGCCCATTGCGCGCCCGCCGCCGCAGGGCTCAAGCTCCGATCCATGCAACCCGCTGCCGAGCTCTCCTTCCTGACCCTGGGGGTCCTCGATCCGGCTCGCGCGCGCCGCTTCCTCGAACACGCCTTGGGCTTCGAGCCGCTCCCCAGCCGCAGCGGCCTGGTCCTGTTCCGCAGCGGTTCCCTGACCCTGGCCCTGCACCCGCGCGCCGACCTGGCCCGAGAATCCGGCTGGCCGCCGCCGACCCCGCCGTGGGCCGCCACGCCGCCCGCGCCCTCCAGTCCCCAGGCATCCGCGACCAGCCCCGGGGAGCCCGGGGCGATCGAAGCCGGCGCCGCTTTCCCCGGCCTGCTCCTGAGCATCAACCTGCCCGACCGGGCCTCGGTCGAGGGCTGCTTTGCGCGCTGCCTGGCCGCCGGCGCCACGCCCCTCTCCCCACCCGCCGAGCGCCCCTGGGGCGGCTTCGTGGCGATCCTGCGCGACCCAGAGGGCTTCCCTTGGGAGCTGTGCCACAACCCGCGCCGCCCGAGCGCCCCCTGAGGGCCCGTTCCCGGTTTCCGCAGCGCCCGGCCAGCGCCGCTGCGCGCGCCCGCGCGGAGCGCAGCCAAGCCAGCCAGGCCGCGCGTCCATGCGCCCAGACCGACCGCGGGCTCGATCCCTCCCGGGCTGGATTCAACGCCGCTTCGCCCTTGGGGCGCCCTTCCAAGTTGCCCGTCGAAGCGCCCGCCGCGGCCTGCCCATCCGGGCGTCCGACCGCGCCGGAAGCCTGCTCGCTCCCGCCCTGTCCACGCGGGATGGGTGCGATCCGCGATCCGGGGCAAGCGGCGGCCGGGATCCGACCGCGGCGAGTTCCGCTGCCCGCGGCCGCCGTGCTGTCGCGCTGGACCGCAGCCAGCGCTCCCGTCGGCCGGAGCTTCAGCGGCGCACCGGCCGCCGGCTCCGCCTTCGTCCTCCGGGGTCCACAGCCCCGTGGGGCGCGGCCAGGTTGCTCGCTCGGGATGTCACGGGGACCGGGTCTGCGCCTCCCGCAGCGCGGCAGCGCCGCCCGGACCTCCGCGCGGAGCCGGCGGTTTATGGGTTTTTCGGCGAGACGGCTGCCTGCGACTTCGGATCCGAATTCTGGGTGCCCACCACCCTCGACGCCGAGCCTCCCGCCAGGGTCCCACGCGCTCGGCCCAGGCTCCGTCCCCAGTCCCTGAGACACACTCCCATGCAATCCGGTCGCCCCCTCGTGCGGATCGCCGCCCTGGCCTTCAGCCTGGCCGGCCTCACGCTCTCGGCCTTCGCTCAGGTCACCGCCTACGGCAGCGGCATCAACCCCGCCGGAAGCCTGGCGCTGACCGCGGGCAGCCCACAGATCGGCGGCGGCTTCCAGCTGACCGTGCGCAACACCGCCGCGTCGAACCCGCCGGCGGGGCAAGCCTACCTGTCGTTTTCGACCCAGCCCGCACCCGGTTTCCCCGGGGGCCTGCCGCTGCCCGGCCTAGGGCTCGCTTTCCCGGGCGCCACCGGGGAGCTGCTGATCGATGTGGCAGCGCCCAATCCCTTCCTGACCCTGGGCCCCGCGGCCTATCCGGGCGGCGCCGCCTCCGGCGCGCACTTCGACGTGCCCGTGCCCTTCCAGCCGAGCCTGATCGGGCTTCAACTGTTCGCCCAGGGCTTGCTGCTGACGCCTTCCCAAGGCTTCGCGCTGGGCCTCACCAACGGCCTCCGGATCACTCTGGGCGCTCCCAGCGCCCCGATCCCCGGGGTGACGCCGATCCCCGGCCTGGCGCTGATCCAGCCGGGGACGTTCCAGATGGGCTCGGACGCGGCGGGCGGGCCGCCGTACTTCGCGCAAACCGCCGAGCAGCCGGTGCACTCGGTGACGATCTCGAAGCCCTTCTGGATGGGCACCACCGAGGTCACGCAGGCGCAGTACCAGGAACTGATGGGGACCAATCCGGCGTACTTCGTGGGCGCGAACCTGCCGGTCGAGCAGGTGACCTGGTTCGATGCGCGGGCTTACTGCGCGGCGCTGACCGCGCAGCAGGGGGCCCTCGGCAACCTGCCCGCAGGCTACCAATACCGCCTGCCGACGGAGGCCGAGTGGGAGTACGCCTGTCGCGCCGGAACAACGACCGAATTCAACCTGGGCAGCTCCCTGCTCTGCAACCAGGCGAAGTTCGTGTATTCCTACCACTCGGGCTCCCTGTGCGGTTCCACTTCGACCGCGCCCGTGGCCAGCTACCCGGCCAACGCCTGGGGCCTGCACGACATGCACGGCAACGTGTGGGAGTGGTGCCTCGACTCCTACTTCTTCTACCCGTCGAATCCGGTGACGGATCCCTTCGTCACCGGCGGCTCCTTCCGGGTCGTCCGCGGCGGGAATTGGAAGGATCAATCCCAGTTCTGCCGCTCCGCGTACCGTTACTACATCAACCCCCTTTTCGCGGTTGAAATCTACGGCTTCCGGGTCGTCTTGGCCCCTGTCGTGAATCCTTGAGCCGGATCTGCCCGCGCCTGGCCCAGGGCCGAGGCCGGCGGCCCGTCCCTGGGCCCCACAGCCCGCGATGCCCGGCCCCCGGTCCAGGGCGGGGACCGGCGGGTCGACGGGGCCCGGGTCCGATCGGCGCGCCGGGGACTGCGGACCTGCCGGGGACTGCGGCAGCTGCGGTCCGGCCCCGGCGAGCGGGCGAGGCTCCCGCTGCCCTCAGGCGGGCGGTCCAAGCCCGTGCGCTCCGGGGCGATCGACTCGCGCCAGGGCCGGGGAAAGCGGCCCTGGCGCGCCGGGGAAGAACTGGCCCCCAGGCATGGAAGGACCGGGGGGCAGACCCCTTTGCCGCCCGGCCCGGGTGCCGGGCCAGCGGCTAGACTGCGGAGGGTGCGGATCCCATCGCGGATCCGTGTGCAGCCCGCCCCGCCATCGACCCCCGCCCCAGGGAGCTCGCCCCATGGAACTGTGCCTGCGCTTGTCGCGGATATCCGTCCTGGCCCTCTGCCTGTCCGGTCCTGCACCGCGCGCTCTGGCCCAGGTCACACCCTATGGCAGCGGCCTCAACCCCGCCGGCAGCCTGGAGCTGACCGCGGGCGGTCCGCAGATCGGCGCCAGCTTCCAGCTCTCCGTGCGCAACACGGCGGTGGCGAATCCGCCGCCGGGCCAGGCGTTCCTGTCGATTTCCACTCAACCGGCTCCAGGGTTTCCCGGCGGGATCGCATTGCCCGGCACCGGGCTGGCTTTCCCCGGGGCAACGGGCGAGCTGTTGATCGACCTGGTGGCGCCGAATCCGTTCCTGACCCTCGGGCCGGCGACCTACCTGGGAGGCGCCGCAGCGGGCGCCAGCTTCGATCTGGATGTGCCCCTGCGACCCGGGCTGATCGGGCTCGAGCTCTTCGCCCAAGGCCTGCTGGTCATGCCCTCGCAGGGCTTCGCCCAGGGCTTCACCAACGGCCTGCAATTCAAGCTGGGCGCCCCGCAGTTTCCTGGCCTGGTCTTGATCCAGCCGGGCACGTTCCAGATGGGCTCCGCTGCGGACCCGGGGGCGCCCTACTTCGGGCAGCCCAACGAGAACCCGGTCCACACGGTGACCCACTCGAGGGTGTTCTGGATGGGAGCGACCGAGGTCACCCAAGCCCAATACCAGGCCCTGATGGGAACCAATCCCTCCTTCCAGGTGGGCCCGAACCTGCCGGTCGAGTTGGTGACCTGGTTCGATGCCCAGGCGTACTGCGCAGCCCTGACCGCGCAGCAGGCGGCCCTCGGCCAGGTACCCGCGGACTACCACTACCGGCTGCCCACGGAAGCCGAGTGGGAGTATGCGTGCCGTGCCGGGACGACCACCGAGTTCAACCTGGGGGCCAGCCTCGCCTGCAACCAGGCCCGTTTCCTGTTTTCGCACCATTCCGGCTCGTTCTGCAACCTGACCGCCGGCAACGGCATCGTCCCGGTCGGCAGCTATCCCCCGAACGCCTGGGGTCTGTTCGATCTGCACGGCAACGTCATGGAGTGGTGCTTGGACAGCGGTGATGCCTATTCGGCGGCTCCGAAGACGGATCCCTTCGTGACCGGTGGACCGACCCGCATCCTGCGGGGGGGCAGCTGGTTCGACGATTCGGCCGACTGCCGCTCCGCGTACCGCAACACCCTCAACCCCGCGGGCGCGACCTCGAGGATCGGGTTCCGCGTGGTATTGGCCCCGATTCTCGTCCCCTGAGGCAGGCCAGGCCCGGCGCAGCTCGGCGGGCAGGGTGGCGCGGGCAGGGGGCCACGCGGCGCCGCCCGGCGGCCGGTCCGCGGCCGGGCCAGCGCGGCGCATCCGACGCTCGGCCGACTGCCGGGGAACCCTGGGCTGCCTTTCGGGGCCGGCGGCTTCGGCCCAGGCCAGGCCGTCCGCTCCAGGGCGACCTTCTCGGACGGGCTGGAGCCGATGCCCCGACCGGTTTTTTGCAAAAGACAACAAAACCCGGGAATGGGAAGCCGCTTCCCGCCTGCCCGGCCTGTGCAAACCCGGTTAGCCTCGGATTTGCCAGCGCGTCCCAAGGAGCTTCTGGCTTCCCCGCCCTGCACCGCAGGTCTACCCGATGAAGAGCCACCGCCGCCTCGCCCCGATCGTCTCCCTGGCCCTTGGGTTCACGGGAGCATTCGCACACGCCGCCGCCCAGGTCGCGCCCTACGGCAGCGGCATCAATCCTCCCGGCAGCCTCGAGCTCGGCGCGGGCAGTCCGCAGGTCGGCGCCAGCCTTCAACTGAGCGTGCGCAACACGGCGGTGGCGGACCCACTGCCCGGGTTGGCCTACCTGTACCTGGCATCCCAGCCGGCGCCTGGTTTTCCGGGTGGCCTGTTGCTCCCCGGACTCGGGCTCGGTTCTTCGGGAGCTCCCGGGGAGCTCCTGCTCGACGTGCTCCCCCCGAACCCCTTTCTGAGCCTGGGGCCGAGCGTGTACCCGGGCGGTGCCGCGACTCGAGCCAGCTTCACCCTGGGTGTTCCAGGGAACCCGTCCCTGGCGGGGGTCGACATCTTCGCCCAGGGCTTGCTGGTGACCGCGGACCAAGGCTCTTCCCTGGGCTTGACCAACGCGCTGCGGATCACGCTCGCGGGTCCCACGCCGATCCCGGGAGTGACGCCGCTTCCCGGCCTGGCCATCATCGCTCCAGGAACCTTCCTGATGGGTTCGACGGCGACCGACGGGACCCCCTACTTCTCGCAGCTGGATGAAAAGCCGCTGCATACGGTCACCCTCACGAAGCCGTTCTGGATGGGCACGACCGAGGTGACCCAAGCCCACTACCAGGCGCTGATGGGCTCCAATCCGTCGTTCTATGTCGGGCCCAACAATCCCGTGGAACGCGTGTCCTGGTTCGACGCTCAGGCCTACTGCGGCGCGCTGACCGCACAGCAGGCGGCCCTCGGTCAAGTGCCTCCGGGCTACCAGTACCGCTTGCCCACGGAGGCTGAATGGGAGTACGCCGCCCGCGCCGGGACAACCACCGAGTACAGCCTGGGCAGCGAGATCCTCTGCAGCCAGGCCAGGTTCTCCGTCAACTACCACGCACCTCGCCTCGAGATCTGCGATTTCCCCTACGCCCCCGTGCCCGTCGCAAGCTACGCGCCCAGCCCCTGGGGGTTGTTCGACATGCAGGGCAACATGCTCGAGTGGTGCCTCGACTCCTACGCCAGCTACACGGCGGCTGCGGTGGCCGATCCGTTCGTCACCGGTGGCCTGACCCGGGTTGCCCGCGGCGGCAGTTGGAGTCTCAACTCGAGCTACTGCCGTTCCGCCCGCCGCTTGAACGCCTCTCCCGGCTTCAAGGCGAACAGCGTCGGCTTCCGGGTGGTCCTGGCTCCGATCCTTGTGCCCTGACCTCGCTGGGAACGACCCTGCCGGGAGTTCCGGCCAACAGGGGGAGGTTCTCAAGTTGTTGTGAAACGGGCTGGGGAAGGGGCTCCCTTTCCCAGTCAGGGAAGCGCGCGAAGCCTGCCGCGGGGCAGGCAAGGCGCGCTCCGGCCCCCCGGATGCGGCCCGAGGGTTCGAGCTCCCGAGGGCCGGGGACCTTTCTGAGGCCCAGATGAACCCCTAGGATCATGGGCGCCGAGGCCTTGCGCGGGCCGTTGGCCCTTCTTTTCGGCCTCGTCCAGTCCTCTCCATGTTCCTCCGCCTCCAGTTTGCCCGGCTGCTCGCATCGGTCGTCGCCGTCGGTGCTGTCGCGCCCCTCGCTCCCGGGCAGGTTGCGCCCTACGGCAGCGGCATCAACCCCGCCGGCAGCCTCGAGCTGACCGCGGGTGTGCCGCTGATCGGCTTCAGCTTCGAGTTGAGTTTGCGCAACCCGACGGTCCCCAATCCGTTGCCGGGGCTGGCGTACCTATATCTGGCGAACCAGGCTGCCCCAGGGTTCCCCGGTGGTTTGGTGCTGCCTGGCCTCGGGCTCGGTTCCCCCGGCGCCGACGGGGAACTGCTGATCGCGGCGACAGCGCCCAATCCTTTTCTGACGAAGGGTCCGGCCATCTACTTGGGCGGAGCTTCGAGCGGTGCCAAGTTCTCCCTGGCGGTGCCCCCCAATCCGTCCCTCGCGGGCGTCGATGTCTTTGCCCAAGGCCTGCTGCTGACCGACAACCAAGGCTTTCTGCTGGGCCTGACCAACGGCTTGCGGATCACGCTCGGAGCCTACACCGGCCCGATCCCGGGGGTGACGCAGGTGCCCGGTTTGGCGGTGATCCAGCCGGGCACGTTCCAGAGGGGCTCGAATGCTGGGAGCAGCGTTCCCTATTTTTCGGGGAGCAATGAGAAGCCGGTGCATCCGGTGACGATCTCGAAGCCCTTCTGGATGGGCGTCACCGAGGTGACTCAGGCCCAGTACCAAGCGCTGATGGGCGCAAATCCGTCGCTCTTTTTCGGTCCCGACTTGCCGGTCGAACGGGTGAACTGGGGGCAGGCGCGCGCCTACTGCTCCGCCTTGACGCTGCAACAAGCGGCCCTGGGGAACGTGACCCCTGGGTACGAGTATCGGCTGCCGACCGAAGCCGAATGGGAGTACGCCTGCCGTGCTGGGACAACCACGGAGTTCAACGTCGGGGAGGGCTTGTTCTGCAACCAGGCCCGGTTCGCGTTCTCGTACCACTCCGATTCCAGCTGCCTCACCGGCGGCACCACGACCTCGGTCGCGAGCTTCGCGCCGAACGCCTGGGGACTCTACGACATGCACGGCAACGTGCAGGAGTGGTGCCTCGACTCGACCTCGTTCTATCCGGCGGGTGCGGTGACCGACCCGTTCGTCACGGGAGGCATCAGCCGGATGGTGCGGGGCGGGGGCTACTCCTCGATTTCGCCCTTCTGCCGTTCTGCGTACCGGCCCTCCCAGCTGGGCAGCTACACCAGCCAGGAACTGGGATTCCGGGTGGTCCTGGCCCCGATCCTTGTGCCCTGAGCGCATGGAAGTTGCCGCGGGGCCGGTGCGAGCGCCCGCGCAGGCCCCCGGCAGCGCAGCGGGCTAGGGCCAGCCGCGGGCGGGGGAGTGGGGCCGGACACCGAGGGGCGGACGGCTTGGGCGCGCCAGAGCCCAAGCCGCGGCACCGGCGAGGCCCGGCTGGGTCCTGCTCCGCGTGGGGTCTCCGTTTCCGCCTGGGCCAGGGAGGCTAGAATCCCGACAGGATGGGCCTGCGGAAGGCCCCTCGCCTCTTCGGTCCGGGCCTCGCCCGTTTCTTTTCCATCGCCTCCATGCCTTCCAAGATCCACTTCCCGTCGTGCTTTGCTCTGGCCTTGGCCCTGGGCCTGTTCTCTGAACGCGCCGCTGCACAGGCCACGCCCTACGGCAGCGGCATCAACCCCGCGGACAGCCTGATTTTCCTGACCGGGGTCCCGCACATCGGATCCAGCTTCCAGCTGGCCGTGCGCAATACGGCGGTGGCGATCCCGCCGCCCGGCGTGGCATTTCTGTTTTTCTCCACGCAACCGGCCCCTGGATTCCCCGGCGGCCAGCCGCTGCCCGGGCTGGGCCTGGCCTTCCCGGGAGCGATCGGCGAGCTGTTGGTCGACGTGACCGCTCCCAACCCGTTCTTGACCGTGGGTCCCATGGATTTCCTGGGTGGCCCTTCGTTCGGCACGATCTTCGGCCTGAGCGTACCACCCAAGTTCGCTCTGATCGGGCTGGACCTGTACGTCCAGGGCGTCTTGGTGACGCCCTCCCAGGGCTTCTCAGCGGGTCTGACCAACGGCTTGCAGATCACCTTGGGCACCCCCTCCCAGCCGATACCCGGTGTGACGCCGCTCCCGAACCTGGCCACCATCCAGCCTGGGACCTTCCTGATGGGTTCGAATGCGGCCACAGGCGCTCCCTACTTTGGAGGGAGTATGGAGCAGCCGGTCCACTCCGTGACCATCAGCTACCCCTTCTGGATGGGAGCCACAGAGGTCACCCAAGCGCAGTATCAGGCCCTCATGGGGGCGAGTCCCTCGCTATTCTCCGGGCCCGACAACCCGGTGGAGGGGGTCACCTGGTTCAATGCTCAGGACTACTGCGCCGCCTTGACCGCTCAGGAAGCCGCGCGGGGCAAGCTACCTGCCGGCTATCAGTACCGGCTGCCCACCGAGGCGGAATGGGAGTACGTCTGCCGAGCGGGCATGACGAGCGAGTTCAACGTAGGCGCTGCACTGTTTTGCGATCAGGCGAGATTCAACAGCTCCACGCACACGGGCCTGTCCTGCAATTCGAACACGACTTTGCCGGTGGGCAGCTACCCCGCGAATCCGTGGGGCGTCTTCGACATGCACGGCAACGTGCTCGAGTGGTGCCTCGACGCCTTCTCGATCTACCCGGCCGGTGCGGTCACGGACCCGTTCGTGGCAGGCGGCCTCGGCCGGATCCTCCGCGGCGGCAGCTACGGCCATTTCTCCCAGTTCTGCCGCTCCGCACATCGACGCTGGCTGGAACCCGTCTTCAAATCCGTCAACGTCGGGTTCCGGGTGGTCTTGGCGCCGGTTCTCGTCCCCTGAGCTAGGCCCTTCGTAGCGGTGCCGGTTGCCGAGGCAACGAGGCGCAGCGGAGCCCTCGATGGCAAAGCCGCTGGCCCCGCGTCCCGCCCGGGAAGATGGGAGCTCGGCGGCCGCGCCGGGTGCGCGGGTGCGGGCTGCGGGGTTGCGCGGGCGTTGAGCCGGGAGGCTTGGCCTCGGCCGGGGCCCTTCAGGGGGTCTCCCGGGCCTGGCGAGGCTTTGGGGGGGACCCGGCGAGGCTCTGGCGGAGACGGGCGAGTTTCTCGTGTGCGGGGGGGCAGCGAGGCGTCGTTGGGATGCCTGGGCCGGTGCGATGCCGGGACTTCGGCGGGCTGGGTCGGGCAGACTGGGGGTATGTGGCTCGATCGGATCCAGCGGCTGTGGCCCAAGGGGGCGGGTTCCGATCCGCTTGGGGAGGACCAAGCGGGGCCGGGGGGGCTCGAGCGGCGCGTGGCGGCGCTCGAGCGGCAACTGGCGGGGCTGCGCTGGCTGGCGCTGGTCAGCACTCTGGCGCTGCTGCTGGTGCTGAGCGAGCGCCTGGGGCCCCTCGAGCTGTTGCAGAACGCCTTCGGGGCGCTCTTGCGCTGGACCCTGTACGCTGCGCTTCTCTGGGCGGCGGTTTATGGTCTCTGGCGCTGGCAACAGGGCCGCCGCCTGGCCCCGCCCGCGCGCCGTGCCCCGGGTCCGAGCTCCGGCGGGGACGGCGAATGATCTCCCCTCCTGAGGGCTCCGCGCCCAGGTTGCTCCGATGACCAGAAAGGCCGCACCCCGTACCCTGAAAGCGGGCCTGACGACCCTGCTGATCGGGCTGTTGGCCCTGTTGGCCGAGCGCTTCGGGCTGCTCGGAAGCACAGCCGAGAACACGGGCAGCGCGCCGTCACAGGGAGCCAGGCCCACCGCTGCGAGCCAAGCCAGCGGCGTGGTCCTGGTCCACGGCCTGCCCGCGAGCGCCCACGCCGAAGGTCTGGCCCAGGTCAAGAACGCCTTCGAAAAGCGCCTCAGCGATGTGCTGATCCAAGGCTCGGGCCGCATCGTGCACCTCTTGCCGGACGACGAGCAGGGCAGCCGGCATCAGCTCTTCCTGCTGGAGCTCGAGCCCGGATTGACGCTCAAGATCTCCCACAACATCGATCTGGCGCCCTACGTGCCCGTGGAGCGCGGCGATTCGATCGCCTTCTTCGGCGAGTACGAGTGGAACGAGAAGGGCGGCGTGATCCACTGGACGCACCACGACCCCGCCGGCCGCCACCCGGACGGCTGGCTGCTGCACGAGGGCCGGACCTATCAATGATCCGGACCGCTTGCGGCCCTAGCCGCGGCGGAGGGGCCCGGTGCCGGCCCCGGGGGCAGGGCACCAAGGGGATCCCAGGCCCTCGTCCTTCAGGGCGCCCGAACGATGGGCTTGTCGGCTGGGTCAGCCTTTGTTTTCGGGCTGCGGACCGGGCCCAGGCCATGCCGCCGGAATCCGCCGTCCGCGGCCCCCTCGGGCGCGGGCGCGGGCGCGTACCGGTCTCCCAAGGGGGCCGGAATCAGGCGCTCGGAAGGCCGCTGGATCCAGCGGGGTTACCGCCCTCAGGTGCCGGGGTAGTTCGATCGCCTGCGCGGGGAGCGTCCATATCGGTCGCTTCCGTGAAGGCGCAATCGGCCTTTCGATTCCACGCACCATGAAGCTGCACTTTGCAGGCCTGACCGGCCTGGGTTGGGCTCTGGCATCCTCCGGAGCTTTCGCGCAGTGCCCCACGGCTCTGATCCAGTCGCCGAGCCCCGCAACCTTCGGCTACTTCGGCTCCAGCGCCGATCTCTCCGGCGAGCGGATGCTGGTCGGGACAGCGCTGTGGAGTTCGAACCAGAGCCATGTCTTCCAGCGCGTCGGCGGCCAGTGGCAGCTGCAAGCCGTGCTGAGCCCCAACCCAGGCACGCCCAACCTGGGCTTCGGCGAAGAGGTCGCCATCGATGGGGACTACGCCGCGGTCTCGGCCTCGAACTTCTTCGATTCGAGCGTGTACGTCTACGAGCGTCAGGCCGGAGTCTGGAGCCAGGTGGCCATCCTCAAGACGAGCGAGACGCTGAACGCCTTCGGCAACAAGCTGGCCCTGGACGGCAATGTGCTCGCCGTCTCCGCGATCCGCGATGATCAAGCGGCGGTCGATGCAGGCGCCGTGCACCTCTTCGAACGCGGCCCGACCGGCTGGGTCGCGATCCAGAAGCTGACCGCTTCCGATGGGGGCAACACGGATCAATTCGGGACCAGCCTGGCGCTCCAGGGCGATCGGCTCGTCGTCGGTGCCCTGTGGGCCGATGGGGCTCAGGCCGGGTCGGGGGCCGCCTACGTGTTCGAGCGACAAGGGGGCCAGTGGCAAGAGACCGCCAAGCTGTTCGCTGCCGACGGGGTCAGCGGGGATTACTTCTCGGCGCTGCAATCCGTGGCCCTCGATGGCGATCGCATCGCCGTCGGCGCCAGCCGCGCCGATGTGGGCTGCTCCGCTACGGTGCCCAACTGCAACACCGGTGCGGTCTACCTGTTCCAGCGCTCGGGGGGGCAATGGAGCCAGGTCCAGAAGCTGATCTCGCCGACCCCGGCCAACTGGAGCGGCTACGGTTTGTCCTTGGCCATGGACGGCGCTCTCCTGGCCGTCGGCGCCCAGGCCGAAGGCCCGGAAGCGGAGGGCCAGATACACCTCTACCGGCAAACTCCCGCGGGCTGGTTGCTGCAGTCGACCGTGCCGGCGCTGGCGATCGGCGAAGGCGGCGCCTTCGGCGTCCACGACCTGGACGGAGACCTGGTGCTCGCCGGCTCCCCCTACATGGATGGTCAGTTCGTCGACCAGGGCGGTGTGATCACGTTCTCCGCGGCGAACCAGGGCTGCCCGAGCCTGTTCGCTGCCCCGACGGCGCTTTCGCTCGCCGGGGGAGGCACCCAGGCTTTCGCGCTGAATGCCGGGCCCGGCCAGGCCTTCGCCCCCTACCTCTTGCTGGGCAGCCTGACCGGCACCTTGCCCGGCCAGGCGGTCGACGGCCAGATCCTGCCGCTCAACCCCGACGCGTACTTCTTCGCCACCCTGGCCGGCAATGCTCCTTTGACCGGTTCCGTGGGCTTGCTGGATGCCACCGGACGCGCCTACGCCTCGCTGGTCCTGCCCTCCGGCGCCCCGGCGATCCTCGCCGGCCTGACGGCCCACCATGCGTTCCTGACGATCCGTTTCAACGGCACCATCCCCTCGGTGGGCTTCACCAGCGCAGGGGCAGCGCTGCTGCTGGTTCCCTGAAGCGCGGGCGACCCGCGCGCGCCCGGACCCCGGGTCCGCGGGTGGCCGGCTCGCGAGCGGTGGACTCGGGCTGATCGCTCGCGGTTCGATCCACCGCTCGACCGGCCTGCGCGCCGGCCGCCGGTGGACGCAGGGCCCCCGGTCCGCGGGGCGGGGGTCCCAGTCGGGCGGGAGGCGGCCGCCGGCCGGCCCGGCCTTCCCGACCGGCGGTGAGCGGCTAGACTCCAATGGGTCGCTCCCCCCGTCCTCCCCTCCATGCGCACCGGTGCCCACCTGGCCGCGGCCCTGCTGGCCGTCGTCTGTTCGACCTTTTCCGCCCTGCTCCTGGCCGGCGCCGCGGGCGCCAGCGGCGCCGAGGGCCCAACCGCCTCCGGGGCCGCGCGGGACGACCAGGGGGTCGGCTACGAGGACACCCCGCTGCTGCCCGGCGGCGCCTGGCGCGTGCACGACAAGCACCGCCCGGTGCCCCCCGTGGTGAACCCGGGCCCGGCCGCCCTGCCCTTGAAGCCGCCCGCGGACGCCCTGGTCCTGCTGGGCGACGGGGACACCTCCGCCTGGAACCAGGGCGGCAAGCCTATCGCCTGGAAATTCGAGGATGGCGCGCTGGTCGTCTCCGGCGGGGGCTCGATCGAGACCAACCAGGCCTTCGGCGATTGCCAGCTGCACCTCGAGTTCGCCACGCCCAACCCGACCCGCGGCGAGTCCCAGGGGCGCGGCAATTCGGGCCTGTTCCTGATGGGCCGCTATGAGCTGCAGATCCTCGATTCCTTCGAGAACCGCACCTACGCCGATGGCCAGTGCGGCGCGCTCTACGGCCAGTTCCCGCCGCGGGTCAACGCCTGTCGCGCGCCGGGGGAGTGGCAGAGCTACGACGTGATCTTCCGCGCGCCGCGCTTCGAAGGCGAGCGCCTGACTGCCCCCGCGCGCATCACCGTGCTGCACAACGGGGTGCTGATCCACGACGCCCAGGAGTTCCTGGGCGCGACCCAACACCGCGCCGTGGCGACCTACGCGGCCCACGCCGAAAAACTGCCGCTCTCGCTCCAAGACCACGGCGACCCGCTGCGCTTCCGCAACCTCTGGATCCGGCCCCTGTGAGCCAAGCACGGGTCCCGACCGCGGGACCGCCGCCAAGAATCCCGCCGGGCCACGCCTCCCCTGGCTCGCGGGAGGCTCGGCGCGGCTCCCCGCGCCACCAGAGGCGGCAGGTCGAAGGACCCCGAGGCGGCAACCACCCGGACACCGGGCGGAACCATGATGGGCCCTGGCCGCCCGGGGCCTGAATCGCGCCCCCGGGGGTGGGTGGCAGGGAGAGGGCGGTCCGGGAGCGGTCTATGGTGGTTGATTATTAGCCACTGCGTGGCCAATATTACGCCGTGATTTCGCGGAATATCCTCGGCATCGCGGAGGAGGCCCTGGGGGACAGCCCAGTCGTGCTTCTCCAGGGGGCCCGCCAGACAGGCAAGACCACCCTGGCACGGTTCCTGGCCGAAGGAAGTCGGCCCCCCCGCCGGTACCTGACCTTGGATGATGCCTCGGTCCTCTCTGCGGCCCGGCAGGACCCGAGCGGATTCATCGCTGGCCTCGCGGGGCCGATGGTTCTCGACGAAGTCCAGTTTGCGCCGGAGCTCTTTCCTGCGATCAAAGCTGTCGTCGATCGGAAGCGGAGGTATGACCAGAAGCTGTGGATGAGGTCCTGAGAATGAACGCGGCGTATCCT
>ERZ1066117.626-NODE-626-length-24447-cov-12.496310_pt1 | contig 24447 bp, 13 predicted proteins | sample MGYA00382764_ERZ1066117 | MGnify/ENA primary metagenome ERZ1066117 (study PRJEB33369, sample SAMEA5778347) | biofilm metagenome | biome: Industrial cooling water; feature: Water cooling tower basin; material: Biofilm | place: United Arab Emirates | collected...
TGACCGGTTGGTATCGCGGCTCGGGCGCAGCCCGAGTCGATTGTTCTACAACCGGCCAGAGGGTGGGAAACCATCGGCGCGCAGCGTCGATCCCAGCCTCTGCGGCCGCCGGAGGCGGCCCAAAGGCATCTGACCGGTTGGTATCGCGGCTCGGGCGCAGCCCGAGTCGATTGTTCTACAACCGGTCAGCCGCCGGGACGGGCCCCGGCCTCGAGCACCTGGCGCTGGCCTCCCACCTGGGTGACCAGGGAGACCTTGCCCTTCCAAAGCTTGGCCAGGCGCGCCAGGGTCTCCTGGGCCGCTGCGAGCTCGAGATCGCGGCCATCGTGGCGGTGCTCGAGTTCCAGCGCGTGCTGCGCTTGGTCCCAGCCCACGAGCTCGATGCGCGGCAGCCCACCGTAGGCCAGCTCGGAGAGCAGGCGCTGCTTCCAGGCCTGCCAATCAAGGCCGGCGGCGCGCGCCTGCTGCGCCTGCGCCGGCACCATGCCGTGGTAGCGCAGCACGAATTCCTCGTCCACCAACAGGTCGATCAGCGACAGGTCGCCGTGCACCCGGCGCAGCAGGAACAGGTCCAAACCGCGGTGTTCGGCCTCGCGCCACAGGCGCAATCCGAGCTTGTAGGGGTTCCACTGCCCGGGCGCGGCCGCGGTGGCGCCGGAGTGGATGTCCGCAAAGTCGATCACCTCGGAGGGCTCCAGCAGTCCGCGGGTCAGCAGGCGGCTGTGCCACAGGCAGGCCCAGCCTTCGTTGGCGACCTTGGTCATGCGCTGCGGCGCGAAGTAATAGGCTTCATCGCGCACGATCGGCAACAGCTCGCGCTCCAGGGCATCGAGCGGTGCATGGGCCTGCAGGAATCCAAGCACGTCGGCGTCCGGCAGGTGCCAGCGCGGACGGGCCGGGTCGGCCTGCTGCGCGTCGAACCCGAACTGCTCCAGAGCCAAGCGGCGGCGCTCGGACAGCGGCCGCTGTGGCCCCACCGGCCCATCCCCACGCCCGCGCTGGTCGCGGTAGGGGTCGATCAGGCCCTCCAGGCTGAGCAGGTCATCGAGCGTGCGCTCGACCTTGTCCTGGCCGAAGGTGTCCATCAGCCGCCGCACCAGGGAGGCGTGCCGCCCCATCGACTCGAGCATGCGCCGATCGGTGCGCGCGAACCACACGTTGTGCTTGAAGAAGTCCGCGTGGCCGTAGACGTGGGCCATCACGAGCTTCTGCTCCAGGGCGTTGTTCGAGCTGACCAGGTAGGCGTAGACCGGGTCGTTGTTGATCACCAGCTCGTAGATCTTCGACAGCCCGAATCGATGCCCCTTGGCCAGCCGCTCGTACTCCATGCCGAAGCGCCAGGATGCATAGCGAACCGGGAATCCGCCGTAGGCGGCCACGCCGTTGACCTCGGCGGCGTCGAGCAGCTCGAAGACCACATCATGGAAGTCGAGCCCCGCGTCCCGAGCGGCCGCTTCGATCACCACCGCTTGGTACTTGAGCGCGGTGGGCAGGCTGGACTTGATGCGCATGGGGCGGCGCGGAAGGGGTTCAGCGACCCTGGCCGAGGAAGGCGCGGATCGCTTCCGGGACCTGGGTCTTGTCCTCCAGGGCGAAGCTCACCAGGCGGTCTTCACCTCCGAAAGCCAGGTCCAGGTCCTTCTTGAATTGGCCGGACCCGTGGGCGCTCTTGACCTGGCTATAGCAGAACTGGTTGACCCGCGGCAGCAGCTCGTCCTGCAGCAGAGCGACGCAGGACTCCGTGTCGCGCGCGGACCAGTTATCGCCGTCCGAGTAATGAAACGGGTAGATGTTCCAGTCCTCGGGCCGGTAGCGCTCGCGGATCAGCTCCAGGCACAGCTCATAGGCCGAGGAGATCTTGGTTCCGCCGCTCTCGCGCAGGTGGAAGAAGGTATGCCCGTCGACGACCCGTGCCGAGGCGTCATGGACCACATAGGCCACCTCCAGGTTCTTGTACTGACGCCGGAGCCAGGTATCGATCCAGAAGGCTTGGGCGCGCACGATCTCCTTCTGCTCCTTGCCCATCGAGCCGGACACGTCCATCATGTGGATCACGACGGCGGAGGAATCGGGCTGGTGCACCTCGCGGCGCGCCCGGAAGCGGAAATCCTGCCGCTCGGGCACGATGCGCGGGTCGTCCGGGTCGTACGTACCGGACATCAGGGCGCGCTTCAGGGCGTTCTTGTAGGAGCGCCGGAAGTGCCGCAGGGAGTCGGGGCCGGTGCGGCGCACGCCGTTCCAGCGTCCCGCCAGGGTTTCGAGGCGCTTGTTCCCGCGCGGTTCGATGCGCGGCAGGCCCAGCTCCTCGCCGAGCATGTCCGCCAGCTCGCCCAGGTCGACCTCGATCTCGAGCACGTGGCTGCCCTGCTGGTCCCCGGCGGCCCCCTGCCCGGCACCCTGGCCCGCGGACTGGCCTTGGCCCTGCTCACCCGCTTGCCCCTGGCCCTCGCCCTCGCCGCCTTGGTTGTCGCCGAAACGAAAGCGCGGCAGTTCGATCTGCGGCAAGGGTACGGAAACGGCGCCCTCGCCCACGCGCGCGATCAACTCGCCGCTGGCCAGGTAGCGGCGCAGGTCGTCGCGCAGGCGTCCGCGCACGATCTCGCGGAAACGCCCGTGGTCCGATTCGATCCGGTACAGGGGGCCGTTCATGGGCGACGCGGGGCTCAGGCCGCGTCCTTGGGTCCGCGCTTCTGGTCGCCGCGGGCGAACAGGTCGGCGACGTAGTGGAGCACGTCCTCGGCCGACTTCTTGCTGTACCCGAAGCGCTCGACGAGCCGATCGCGGATCGATTCGATGCGCTGGCGGGTCGACGGATCGACCACCGAGGAGATCAGGCTGGTGAGCTGGATCGTGTCGCGCTGATCCTCGAACAGCTTGAGCTCGAGGGCGCGCGTCAGGCGCAGATTCTGCCGGTAGTCGAAGGTCTTGCCTTCGATGTGCAGGGCGGCGATGTAGTTCATCACCTCGTGGCGGAAATCGTCCTTGCGCCCGTCGGGGATCTCGGCCTTCTGCTCGATCGAGCGCATCAGGCGCTCGTCGGGATCGTGCTCGCGGCCATGCTCGTCGATCACCTTCTCGCGGGTGGTGTAGGCCTTGACGTTGTCGATGTACTTGGCGCACAGCCGGTCGGTGGCAGCCAGGTCAGCGGAGACGGCCACCTGGACCTCGCGTTTGACGATCTCGTCGTACTCACCGCGCACCTGGCCGATCAGTTGCAGGTAGCGCTTGCGCAGCTCGTCGTTGCTGATCAGCGAATGGTGCAGCAGGCCATCGCCCAGGGCCTCGAGCACGTCCAGGGGACCGACATAGTCGCAGTCGCGCACCAGGGCCGCGGCGACCCGGTCTTGGACGTAGCGCGGCGAGATGCCGAGCATGCCCTCGCGCTGGCACATCTCGCGCATCTCGCGCACCGCTTCCGGACCGAACCCCGGCACCTCGCGCCCGCCGTAGAGCTGGGCCTTTTGTAGCAAGGACAGGCTCGGGTGCGTGGGGTCTTCGAGGCGCGTCATCACCGCCCACAGCGCGGCCAGCTCGAGCGTGTGCGGCGCCACGAATTTCGGGCTGGCGAGGCCACGCCCGAACTGGCGTTCGTAAATCTTCTGCTCGTCCGGCGCGGCCAGGTTGTAGGGAATGTCGATCTTGATGGTCCGGTCGCGGAAGGCCTCCATCAACTCGTTGCTCTGCAGCTTCTTGTACTCGGGCTCGTTGGTGTGGCCCAGGATGACCTCGTCGATGGTCGTCTGCGCGAACTTCTTGGGCTTGATCGTGTGCTCCTGGCTGGCGCCGAGCAGATCGTAGAGGAAGGCCACGTCGAGCTTGAGCACCTCGACGAACTCCAGCAATCCGCGGTTGGCGATATTGAACTCGCCGTCGAAGTTGAACGCGCGCGGGTCGCTGTCGGAACCGTACTCGGCGATCAGGCGATAGTTGACGTCCCCGGTCAGCTCGGTCGAGTCCTGGTTCTTCTCGTCCTTGGGCTGGAAGGTGCCCAGACCGACGCGGTCTTTCTCGGACAGGATCAGGCGCTTGACGCGCACGTGATCCATGACCTTGGTCCAGTCGCCGCCGTGGCGTCCCATCAGTTCGCGGTACCAGTAGCGCCCCACCGGATCGAGCTCGCCCTCGAGCCGCAGCCGGTAGGGCCGCTCGAGGCGCGCGTTCAGACGGCGCAGCAGCTCGCCGCGGGCCTCCTCGGGCACGAGCAGCAGCGGCTCCTGATTCATCGGCGAAGGGATGAAGCGGCCGTCGACCTCGAAGCCGAAGGTGTACAGGGCGCCCTCCGGGAGCTTCGAGTAAGCCTCCAGGCCGCGCTTGAGGAGCCGCGCCACGGTGCTCTTGGCGCTGCCGACCGGGCCGTGCAGCAGCAGCACGCGCTTCTCGGGACCGAGCCCCATGGCCCCGGCGCGGATCGTGCGCACCAGTCGGCCGAGCGGTTCATCCAGACCGAAGACCGCGTCCTGCCCCCCGGTGAAGGGGTCGTCGAACAAGCGCCAGCGCTTGGGCCCCCCGCGCGTCTTGGCCGGCTCGAAGCCATGGCTCTCGATCATGTCGATTAGCCGGCCCCAGGCATTTCGCGCCACCTCGGGGCGCGCCTCCACGATCTCTAAGTACTCCCGGAAGCTGCCCACCCAGTTGGCGTCGCGGAAGGACTCCGGCCGGTGGTGGCGGCTGACCAGGTCGAACAGGGACTCTTGGGGCTGGTCCATGGTGTCGGGGCGCGGGGCCGGCGCCGCACAGGGCGCCTTTGGGGATCCGAAGTCCCTTCGGCTCACAGCCGATTCGGGCTGGACACCGAAAGCCTGCGCCGCGATCTGCGAGCGCCGCCCGGCGGATCTCGGGCGAGCCCCTGGCCAACCGGGCGCAGCGCCCCACAGGCGCGCGCGGCCGGGCGCTGGCGCCATCCGGCGCGTCCAGGGCTCACCGACCCAGATCCGGGAAGGGACCCCGCCCGATTCCGGGTTGGCCGGCTGGAGAACCCGCCAGGGAATCCCGGGGGGCCGCCGGAGGCGCGGCGGGCCGGGGCCTGGGTCCAGGTCGGGCCGGGTCGGGCCCGGCGCTGCCCCGCTTCCGCGGGCGAGGGGCCCCGCCGCGGCCACCCCTCGCCGCCCGGGCCGACTGCGGGGACCTGCGGGCGGGTCCCCCTGGGCGGCCGCGGTGCCCAGGGGCCAGCGGCGCTTCAGCCCATCAATCCCCGGGGCTCGCCGGAGCCTTCTGGCCCCGGGCGGCGCCGCGGCGCGGGCGCGGCTGCAGCTCGAGCTCGGGCTCGCCCGGGGCGTCCTCGGAGGCCGGGGGCTCCCCGCCCGAAAGCGCGGCGCCGGAGCCGCTGCCCGAGCCGGGCTCCAGGCCGGCCCCGGGCGACTCCACATCCGGCGCGGCCCCTTCGAGCTCCTCCGCGGCCTCGCGCGCGCTGTCGCGGGCGGCGATGGCCTTCTTGGCGTCGCCGGTGACCTCGGGCACGAAGGCATCCACCTCGGAGAGCTCGACCGAGACGCGCCGCGAGACGCCCTTGGTCTCCATGGTCACACCGTAGAGGCGCTGGCAGGCGGCCATGGTGCCCTTGTTGTGGGTCACCACGATGAACTGGGTGCTGGTCAGGAAGCCCTCCAACATGCCCAGGAAGCGGCCCACGTTGGCGTCATCGAGCGCGGCGTCGACCTCGTCGAGCACGCAGAAGGGGCTGGGCCGCGACTGGAACACGGCGAACAGCAGCGCCAGGGCGGTCATGGTGCGCTGACCGCCGGACAGGAGCCCGATCGGCAGGGTCTCGCGACCCGGGGGCCGCGCGGAGATTTCGATCCCAGCCTCGAGCACCGGCTGGTCCTGCAGCAGCACGATGTCGGCTTTGCCGCCGCCGAAGAGCTGCCGGAAGATGGTCTGGAAGTGCTTGCGGATCTCCTCGAAGGTCTCGAGGAACAGCCGCTCGCTCTCCGAGTTGATCGTCGCCAGGGCCTCCATCAGCTCGGCCTTGGCGCTGGCCAGGTCGCGGCGCTGCTCGCTCAGGAAGCCCAGGCGCTGGCTGACCTCGGAGAGCTCCTGCACGGCCTCCAGGTTGACCGGTCCGAGCCGATCCAGCTGTCGGCGCAGCTCCTGGACCTCGGCCTCCAGGGCCTCCACGGCCCCATCCGGCGCCAGGGCTTCGCGCTCCTCGGGCCCGACCACGTCCGGCCCCAGCTCGGCCAGCTTGGCCCGGTCGATGCCGAAGTCCTCGACCAGCCGGCGCAGGATTTCGTCCAGGGCCAGCTCGAGGCGCTGGGTCTCGAGCTGCAGCTCGGAGGTCTCGCTGAGGTGGCGCTCCAGCTGGCGGGTCAGCTCGTCGGCGCTGCGGCGCGCGGCCTCGATCGCAGCGCGCTGCTGGCGCTCCTGCTCGCGGGCCGCGGCCAGGGCCGCTTCGGCCGCCTGCCGTTCGCCCACCAGCCCGCCTTGGCGCTGCGAAAGGCCTTCGAGTTCGAGGGCCATCTCGCCGGCCAGCTGGCGCTGCGCCTGCCCTTGGGCGGCGCAGCGCGCCTGCTCGCGATCGAGCTCCTCGCGGGCCCGTTCGAGCACGCTGCGGCGCTGCAGGAGGCCCTGGGCCAGCTGCGCCAGGCGCGTGGCTTCGACCCGCGCGCGGGCCTCCTCGCGGTTCGATTCGTCGCGCTCCTGCTCGATCGCTTGGCGCGTGGTCTCCAGCGCCTGCAGGGCCTCGTTCTCGAGCTGGAAACGGCGCTCGGCGGCCTCGCGGCGCTGGCCGACCTCCGCCAGCCGGCCTTCGAGTCGGGCGCGCTCCTGGGCCAGGCTCTCGACCTGCTGGTTGGCCTCCTCCAGGTTGCGCGAGAGGTCGCGCACCCGGGCCTCGCTGCTGCGCTGATCGGCTTCGGCGCGGGCCAGCGCCGCGCGCCCCTGGCTGAGGGCCTCCTGGGCTTCGCGCAGGCCGGCGGCGAGGCCCTGGAGCTCGAGCCTGAGGGCCGCCAGGCTCTGCTGGGCGCTGCTGAGGTCGGCGTCGATGCGGGCGCGGGCCTGGGTCAGTTCCTGGGCCTGGGCGCGCCGGCCGATGGCCCCGCGGGTGACCTCTTTCTGGCCGGCGATCACGCCGCTGGCGCTGACCAGGTCGCCCTCGGGCGTCACCAAGCGCCAGCCCGGCAGGGCCTCGGTCAGCGCCAAGGCCGAGTCGAGGTCCTGGACCAAGAGGCAGTCGCAGAGCATCACGTGCACGACCGAGATCAGGTCGGGATGCACCTCGATCTGGTCGTAGAGCAGACCGATGACGCGGTCGCGCAGCCCATAGGGCATCTCCGGGGGCGCCGGCTCGCAGCGTCCGCGGTTGAGCAGCTCGGGCGCGATCAGCTGCACCGGGCCGAGGCCCTTGCTCTTGAGCCAAGCCGCGATCTCGACCGCGCGCTCCGGCGATTGGAGCACCAGGGCCTGGGCCGCGCTGCCGAGCGCGGTGTCCAGGGCGCGCGCGTAGGCGGTCGGCGCGGTGAGGCGATCGGCGAGCAGGCCGGCCAGGCCCTGCCCGAGGCGCGCCAGCTCCGGATCCTTGGCCTTGCCGCGCGCCGCATCCGCCAGGCGCGCCGCGCCCTCGTTCCAGAATTCGCGCTCGCGCTCCCAGTCGAGCAGGCCGGCGATGCGGCTGTCCAATCCCGCGCGCTCCACCGACAGGCTCTGCACGCTGGCGGCCAGGCGCTGCTCCTCGCCGCGCCCGCGGGCCAGGGCCCCATCGAGTTCGGCGCGCGCGCGCTCGCGCTCCTCGACCAGCGCGGCCTGGGCGGCCCGCTGCTGGCGCGCTTCGTCGCTCTGGCGCTGGCTGTCGGCGGCCTGGCCGAGGGCCTTCTCGCGGCGCGCCTGGGCCGCGCTCAAGCGCTGCCCGAGCGGCTCGAGCGACCCGGCCAGGGCGCGCTCTTCGTGCAGCGCCGCGGTTTTCTGCCGCAGCCACTCCTGCACCACTTCGCCCTGTTGCTCGGAGGCGCGGCGCGCCTCGCGGTAGCGGCGGCTGGCCTCCTCGCGCGAGCTGACCAGGGCCTCGGCCTGGGCCGCGGAGCGCTCCGCCTCGGCCCCGGCCTGTTCGGCCTCCTGGGCCACCCGGGCCAATTCCCCCTGGCGCTCGACGCGGCGCTGCTCGAGCTCGTTCCAGCGCAGGGTCTCCTGATCGGCGCTGTGCTCCGCGGAGCGGGCGCGCGCGGCCAGCTGGACGGCGCGCTCCTCCAGGGCCGATTGCTCGGCGATGCGCTCGCCCAGTTCGCGCGCCGCGCGATCGGCGGCCTCGGCCACCTGGGCCCGCTCTGCCTCGCGCCGCTCGAGGTCCTGCTCCAGGTCCAGGCGCCGCTCGCGCAGGGCGGCGCCCTCGCTCTGGCGCGTCTCGAGCGTGAACTTCAGCAGCTCGAGGCGGCCCTCCAGGCGCTCGACCTGCACGACGCCCAGGCGCACGCCGCGCTCGCGCCAAGCCGACTGCACCTCCAGGAATCGCTCGGCCTTGCCGGCCTGGATCTTCAGCGAGCGCGAGCGCGATTCGAGCTCCTTGAGCACATCGTCCAGGCGCTCGGTGTCCTGGTCGACCTTCTTGAGGCGCTGCTCGGCCTCCTTGCGGCGCTGGCGAAAGCGGCTGACGCCCGCGGCCTCCTCGAAGATCGCGCGGCGGTCGAGCGGGTTGGCGGAGAGCACCGCGTCGATGCGGCCCTGCTCCAGCACCGCATAACCGCGGCTCCCGAGGCCCGTGTCGAACAGCAGGTCCTTGACGTCCTTGAGGCGCACCTTGCCGCCGTCGATCTCGTACTCGCCCTCGCCCGAGCCGTGCACGCGGCGCGTGATCGCCACCTCGGCGCCATGGGTCGGGATCTCGCCCGCGGCGTTGTCGAGCACCAGGGTGACCTCGGCCAGGGACATCGCCGGGCGCGAGGTCGAGCCCTTGAAGATCACGTCGGTCATCTCGCCGCCGCGCATCGACGTCGGGCGCGTCTCGCCCAGCACCCAGCGCACCGCGTCGACCACGTTGCTCTTGCCGCAGCCGTTGGGGCCGACGATGCCGGTCACCCCGTGCGGGAAGTCGAGCTGGGTCCGGTCGGCGAAGGACTTGAAGCCGAACAGTTCGAGCCGTTTGAGGCGCATACGCGGGATCAGGAGGGCGGGTCCTCGGGGCGGCCGTGGACGGTGGCTTCGTCGCGGGATTCGGCGGCGGTCTCGGGAGCGGCCGGGGCCAGACTGCCGGCGGCCGGGCGGCGCACCAGCCGCAGGCGCGGGCGTTCCGGCGCGATCGGCGGCTCGATCGGCAGCAGGGAGCGGTCCTGGCCGTGGCGCTGCCGCGCCCGCGCCGCCAGATACCGATCGTAGGCATTGGGCTCGCCGGAGCGAGCGAGTTCGAGCGGGTCGAGCAAGGGTGGGAACAGGGCCCCGCTCGGCACGGTGCGCAGCAGCTCCGCCTCGGCTTCGCCGGGGCGCCACGAGCGCGCCTGCCGGCATTCGAAACCGCGCGAGTACGCTTCCGCGACCTCCCCGGAAAAGCGCGCCTCCGTGCCGTCGAACAGCCCCGGCTGGCGCGCCGACAGGCGCTGCTCGCCGTCGAGGTAGGCGAAGCGCAGCCGCGCCCGGTCGCCGAAGAAGGGGCTGACCACGATGCGCGGGGCGCCCGGATCCGCCAGGCGGGCGCAGACGTCCCCGAGCAGGCCCAGCACGCGGGCGCCCTGCTCCGGATCGACCTCGCCGTCGCCCAGCAGGCGCAGGGCCTCGGTCAGGCCCACGGGCACGACCGCGTAGGACAGGCGCGGCGCCAGGCGCCCGCGGCCGGCCTGGGGCAGGCGCCCCCCGTGCACCAGCTCCTGCACCCGGCGCAGGGAGCGGCAGGCCTCGAGGGCCAGGGAGAGCAGGCCGAACAGGTCCTCGAAGAAGCGCTCCTCGCGGCCCGCCCCGGCGCGGCGGGCCAGGCGCGGCAGGTTGAGGGCCACCGCCCCGCCGCAGGCCAGCAGCCCGCGCTCCTTGTCGAGGCGCCGGCAGCCGGGCGCCACGAAGCGCTCGCTGTCGCTCGACCAGGTCGGGATCGCCCGCCCGCGGGCGAACAGGCGCTGGAGCAGGGCGCGCTGCTCGGGGTCGGCGGCGATGAACTCGCTGGCCTCCTGCTCGTCGATGTACAGGCGCGGCGTGGCCGGGGCGTCCGGCAGGCGATCCAGGTTCTCGAGCAGGCGCTGGCGCACGGCCGAATAGCGCGTCCCGGGCGAGCACAGGTCGATGCGCCGGCCCGCCGCCGCCCCGATCGAGGCCAGGGCCTTGAGCCAGCCGAGCACGCCCAGGGCCGAGCCCGAGCGGGTCGAGCGCACCAGGTCGGAGAGCAGCGGGCCGAGCTCCTCGAGCACCACCGTGCGCGAAACCGAGCGCAGCGCCGGCGGCAGGGCCTCGAGCAGCCCGAAGGCGGCCTCGCCGCCGGGGGCCTCGCTGGCGGCGCCCAGGGAGGAAAGCGCCAGGTCCGCGGGCAGGGCCAGGCTCAGCCAGAGCTGCGGATGGCACAGGTCCTCGATGTGCAGGTGGCCTTCGATGGCCTGCTCGACCACGCGCTCCTCGAACAGCTCGGTCAGGGCGTAACGGCGCAGCACCTCGCCGGACAGCAGGCGTTCGAGCCCGTCGGGATCGAGCTCCTCGCGCTCCGGCAGCGCCGCGGGCGCCAGGCTGGCGCGCTCGGCCCCGCCGGCCTTGAGGCTCGCGCCGCGCAGGCCGCCGGCGCGCAGGGCCCCGACCCGCAGCCAGGGCTCCCACACGCCCGGGCCCTCCCCGGCCAGCACCCGCGCCAGGTCGTAGCGCGGGATGGCGATCGGCTCGGTGCGCGCCAGGGCCGCGGTCAAGCCCATCGACACCAGCTCGTTGTCGACCATGGCCCGGACCAGGCCGGTCGAGAGCGTCAGCAGGCCGGAATCGAGCACGCGCTGCTCGACCCGCGCGGCGACCGCATCGGCCACCTCGCGCGACAGCTCGGCTTCCGCCAGCAGGGCCGCGGCGATGCGCTCGCGCCCGAAGGGCTCGCTCTTGTCGTGGCGCTGGACCTTGGGCCACAGCCCCTCGCGGCTCTGGCGCTGGGCCGGATCGACGGCCAGGGCGGCGCGCACCCGGGCGCGCTTGTCGCGGTGCAGGATGTAGGCCTTGGCGATCGGGGCGCGCCCCATCTCGATCAGGGCCTGCTCGACCGTGTCCTGGATGTCCTCGATGTGGGGGATCCAGTGGGGCTGCTGGCCGAAGCCCGGGGCGCCCTCGCCGCCCGGCTGGGCCCGCAGGCGCGCTTCCCGGGCCAGGGCCAGCTCGACCACCTGGGCCACGTCCTCGGCGAAGGAGGGGTCCTTGTCCCCCACCGCCGCCATGGCGCGCTGCACGGCGCGCACGATCTTTTCGCGCTGGAACGGGGCCACCCGGCCATCCCGTTTCTCGACCTCGCGCGGCGGGTCGAGCTCGAGCGGGCGCGGCTCGGAGCCGGCCGACCCGCGGCGGGGCGGGTCGTCGCTGCCTCTGCGTTCACGGGCCATCGGGGGGGGTGCGCGGGGTCGGTCGCGGGGCTGGACGCCCAGCGAGGGGGTTCGGGCGGGAAAGGAGATGCTGCGGTCGGGTCTCTGGGGGCGTCCGCGGGCGCTGGCGGGGCGGTCCCGGGCGCGGCCCGGGGGCCTGGCCGGGGCCTGCTGGCACAGCGGCGGTGCCCGCCCTGCGGGGGCGGGTCCGGGGCGCTCAGGCGGCGCGGGTCATTTGGGTTCCCGGGAACGGCCGGGCCGTTCCTCCGGTGGACGGGTCGGACCGTCCGCGCGGGCCCCCGCGTCGGCGGCCCGGCGCTGGCGCTCGGCCAGCATCGGGCGCAGCTCGTCGAGGAACTGCGAGACGTCCTTGAACTCGCGGTAGACGCTGGCGAAACGCACGTAGGCCACGTGGTTGAGGCGCCGCAGCTCCTCCATCACCAGGTTGCCGACCACCGCCGAGGGGATCTCGCGGTCGTACTCCTCGTGGGCCAGGGCCTCGACGCGCGCGGCGGCCTGCTCCAGCTCCTCGAGGGGCACGTCCAGCTTCTCGCAGGCCCGCAGCATGCCCGAGAGCACCCGCTCGCGGTCGAAGCGCACGCGCTCGCCGCTCTTCTTGACCACCCGCAGGGGCGTGGACTCGATGCGCTCGTAGGTGGTGAAGCGCAGCGAGCAGGACAGGCACTCGCGCCGCCGCCGGATGACGCGCCCCTCGTGCGACTCCCGCGAGTCGACCACGCGGTCTTCGTTGGCTCCGCAGCGGGGACACTTCATGGACGGCGCAGGGGACAGCGCGGGAGGGCGCGCCCCGAGGGGCGCGCAGCGTTCGGCCCGGGCCGGGCCGCCGCCCGGCGGCGCGGCGCGCGCACCCCCGGACAGACCCCCTTAGACCACGCCACCGCTGGTATGTCAACCGCTGCCCCCCACCCACCACCACAACCGCTTGGGGTCCCCTTCCCGCACCCAATGCCACCGGCCCCCGCCCCCTCGGCGCCGGCCACGGGTCGGTCTGCTGCGGTAGCCGAGCGGGCGCGCCCCGCAGGCCGTCCGGGGCCCGCGGAGCGCCGTGGGTCCCATCCGCCGACCGGGCCGCGCGCGCCTCCCGGCCCATGCCGGCTCATGGCCGCCCGAGCCCCCTCCGAGGCCATGGCCCCGGGCGCTCACCGGGATCGGCGGCGCCCCGATCGGCCGCCTCCCGCTGCCGGCCCGACTCCTCCGCCAGGCCCCGGCCCGGTTTATGGGCCCTGGCCTCGGGCTGTGTCACTGCACGGTGATCTGGAGGGCGCTCGAGCTGCTGAAGCTGCCCAGGCCGCCGCAGGCGGGGGTGTTGAGCCACAGGAACTGGAAGCAGGCGCTCTTGCCCAGGCTGGCGGCCGGCAACAGCAGCGGGAACTCGGCCCAGCCGGTGGCGTTGCTCTGCACCGGGAGCAGGGCTGCCAGGGTGCTCAGGTCGAGCAGCACTCCGACGCCCAGCAGCGGCAGGGGCAGCGGGCTCGGGCCCGCGGACAGGCCCAGGAAGCCCACCGCGCTGGGCGGGGCGCCGGAGGCGGTCAGGGCGAAGCTGGGGCTGCCGGCTTGGGGCTGCTCGGTGACCCCGATCCAGATCTCGGCTCCGCAGGCCGGCGTGGACTCTCCGTAACGCTCGGCGCCGGAGGGCAGCATGTCCATCACGGTGATGTAGCCGTCCGAGCCGCCCTTGAACACGGACTGGAGCGCGTCGGGGGTCAGGGGCAACTGGACCCCCGAGAATGTGTAGCCGGTGAACACGGCACGCCCGTCCTCGAACAATCCAACGCCGGTGCTGAAAGAACTGGGACCCAAAAAGGAGCCGTATAACAGGCGATCCAAGTTTGGCGTGAGTCTTGCCACGAAAGCTTTGACCTCGCCGCCGGGCGCATTGGGCTGGGCACTGCCAGGGGTGGACTGAACGGCAAACGCGGTCGAGCCATCCGTGTAGCCAGTGATCGTGACGACACCTCCTTGATCCACAGCGATTCCTGTTGCCAACTGAGTCAGATTGCAGCACTGCGGGTTCGCTCCCAAGAATGTCGACCGAACGAGCTGCGTCAAGTCCGGTGTGATTTCGAGTACCACGATTTCCCGGTCGTTGCCGGGGAAAATCGTCGAATCGAAGGCGCCCGGTGTGATCGGGAAGTCCACGGCGGTGGTGAACCCACACAGGTGCAGGTTGCCCTCCGGCCCCCAGCACAGGTCCGTGAAGCGGGTCCCGCCAGGTAGGCTGCCCCCGATCCAGGTTGAGGCGAGCAAGGTCGAACCCGTCGGGTCGAGCTTGCAGATGGCACCGCCGTATTCGCCGCTTTGGAACACCCCGCTGGTCACTGGAAAGGAATCACCAACGGTTCCGCCCGTGACGTAGGCATTGCCTTCGCTGTCTAACACCACTCCATTGAATTCCTCCCAAACCTGATCAACCCCTAAGACCGTCGAATACAGGAAAGCTGTGCCATTCGCATTCAATCGGCTGATGAAGCCTTCCGACGACGCGTCCCCGGTTGTCGTCTGGTACGCCCCAGGCGTCGTTGGGAAGTCAGCGGCAGATGTCCTGCCGACCGCCGTAGCCACTCCCGATGGGTCGACTGCGATCGCCCTCACGCTGTCGAGGCCGGTACTCCCCCCGATAAAAGTCGAATAAATCAGGGCATTCGCATCCTGCCGCAGGACGCTCACCCAGCCTTCAGTGCTACTCGAGAATGGTCCGAAGGTCGAGTCCACCGCGCCGAGACTCAGCGGAAAATTGCTGGAGTCTGTCTCCCCGCCCGCATAGATGCGTCCGTTGGGCCCCAGGGTCAGGGCGAGCGCCCGATCGTACCCATTCCCAGCCAAATAGGCGACGAACTCCAACACCGGGCTCGGCTCCAGGCGGATGCGACCGACCATCGCGTCCTGGTTGGCCACGTAGGGGAACGGCCCGGGCACGCTCGGAAAGTCCGGGGACCAGGTGCTGCCCGCGAATACGATGCGATCCAGGTCGTCGACGACCACACGATTCAACTCGTCTTCCTTGAAGCCCCCCAGGTAGGTCGAGAAGTCGAAGCCCGGATCGATCACCAGGCGGCCGGGCCCCCGCGGGCCCTCGAGCTCGAATCCGAAGCCGCCGTCGGGCAGCAGGCGGAAGCCTCCGGAGACCTCCGTGCGCTGCGCGTTCGAGTCTTCGCTCCACAATAGGGGCTTCGTTTGCCGCAGCTCACCGAAGCGGAGCTTCGCCACCAGCTCGCCGCGCGCGGCGTCCAGCACGAGGGATTCGGCGCCGCGCAGTTCGAAGCGGATATCCCCCAAGTCCGCCCCGGGCTCGGCCAGCAAGTCGTAGGCCCACAAGCCGTCGCGCTGCACCAGCCGCACCGCGATCCCCGGCCAGACGTCCGGCCAGCGCACGGACTGAAATTCTGGCACGCTGGTCACCCACAGCTCGGGATCCGCCCCTGAATAGTAATGGCGCTGGGTCTCGAGCAGCCCCTCCCCCAACGGGACCACTGGCCGTCCGCCGACGAATTCGAGCCACAGGTGCGCCGCGCTGCGCTCGCTCCCCGGTCCCTCCTGCCCGACAAGATCGAGCCCGATGCCCCCCACCTCGGCGCGGATCCGCAGCGAATCCGCCTCAGCAGCGAAAGCGATCCCTGCCGGCCACTGCCCCAGGTTTTGGATCAGCCCGGATCCACCCAGGGCCACCGCGCCCAACTGGGCACCGCCTTGGGCACCCTGTGGGCCGCTGGCCAGGGCTCCAAAGCCAAGGCACGAACCAACCCAGAGGAGGAGAGCAGAACCGAGTAGCTTTTGGTTCATGGGGGATCCTTCGATGTGTTCGTTCAACGCAGCCGTAGATAGACCTTGCCGAGTTCCTTGAGTCCCAGGGGAGGTGGGATGACCTCAGCCCAGCGCGGGGAGCTGAAGACCAGATCCGGGAGCGGACTCCCGCCCAGGTCCCCGGTCCGGGCGATGTCCCAGCCACAGGAATCCCGGAAGCTCTCGCCTGTCACCGACCAGCAGTGGCGTAGTAGGTCGCCCCGGTAGACGAACAGCTTGCCACAGAAGATGTCCCCAGGGTTGGTGGTGCTATTGGGGCAATTCGCTCCGCTGGGGCAGGCGCCGAGTCGCGGCACGTCGCCGTAGCGCGAGGCACACACCGCCCAACTGTCGGAGAAACTCAAGGCGCCGTCAAAGGGCCCGAGACCCTGCACCTGCCAGCCGAAGAACCAGCCCGCGCCGCCCCCACGGGCAGATGCCAGGGTGGCCGCCGCGAGGCCGGGGGTCTTGACATCCAGCACGTACGCCTTTCCGGCCTGTTCGATGAAGGTCGGCGTCGTTCCGGGGATCTCGTGGTCGTACATGGGCTCGCCAACCAGGATGTCGTCGATGCCATCCGGCGGCGCAAGGACGCCGGGAACACTACCCATGCTTGCAATGTCGATTTGCCCGCTGACGGAATAGCCGAAGCAGCCGTAATTCAGTTCGTTGGTCCCGGTCCCAACGAACTCGTAGAACTGGCTGGCTGCCGGTCCGACCAGCACACGGACATAGCCCGGACCCCACAGCCCATCAGGCACGGGCCCATTCACGCCTGAAAACTGCGGCGCGCCCGCCACGATGTCCGGGTGGGCGGAATTGGGATCCCCCACCTCACCCGCGATGGCCAGGCTGAAGCCGAAACGATCCCGCCGCTCGAATCCAGAGTTTGTCTTTCCCGTCCAGCTCGCGAGCACCTGGATTCCGGAGGTGACTTGCACGACGTTCAATGGGGTCGCCACCGTGCAGTCCGAGCAGGTATTGGCTTTGGCGACGATGTCGGCGCCCGAGATCACGTAGACCGTGCCGGAGTACTGCTCGGGACTGAGCGGCCCGCCAGGGGCGCTGACGACCACGTCGGGGACCCCGTCTCCGTTCCAGTCGAAGTCCTCCTGCCCATCGCCGTCGAAATCGCCGACCTCGGCCACTGCGCAGCCGAACTGGCTGCCGTCCGCGGGGCCTTCGATGATCAGGTTGGCCGAGTTGGCGATGCAGGCGCTGCCTGTCTGGGGGTAGCGGCTTGAGAGGAAGCAGTACAGGCGGCCGCGCTGGCTCCAGCGCTGGAGCGCAGAGTCCCAAATCGAACGCGGGGCGCCCACGACGAAGTCGGACTTGCAGTCCCCGTCCAGATCGCCGACAAATGCGACCGCCCAGCCGAAGACCTCGCCCTGAGTCTCGCCGGCCGAATCCAACCGAACTCCCCCCACGATGGTCAAGTTGGGAGACAGATCGCACAGATCCTGGGTGAGGTAAAGTTGCGCTCGGCCTGCGAGCGGATTGGCCGCAGCCTGCTCGAACGGATATGCGGCTCCCGCCAGCACATCGGGTCGGTTGACGCCTTCGGGGGCTCCGGTCGTGCAGTCGCCGTTCCAGTTCCAGTCGCCGCAGGCGGAGACCGAGTACCCCAGGTGGTCGTTTTCGACCAGCCCGCGCAGGAAGTGGTTCGATTGGCAGGCGAAGAACTCGGTGCCGGTGCAGCCCGTCTGCGGCGCCGGAGACGGGGCGGGCAGCAGCGCGAGCAGGGCGGCGGGGAGGAGGACCGAGGTGAGCATGGCGAGCGGAATCAAGTGCTAGAGGCCGAGCAGAGCCACTCCGCTGAAGGCTACCCGAAGTGCCCCGATTCTGCCGTGTCGAGCTCCCGTTGAGGGCGCCCGGTTCGAGCCCGACAAAGCGCAGAGGCCCCTTCGGGACTCCCGAGACCGGGCGGCGGCCCAATACCAGGCCTGGGGAGGGATGTCGGACGCGGGACCATGACCCTGCAAAATTTTCCTGCCAGCTCTGCGCGGTCGATGGCGCTCGGGGCTGGCCTGGACTGGCCGTTTCACTTGCCGAGGCAGAAGCGGGCGAAGATGCGGTCGAGCAGGTCTTCGGGCAGGGTGCGGCCGCGCACGGCGCCGAGGGCGGCCAGGGCGGCGCGCAGGTCTTCGGCCACCAGGTCGAGGGGCAGGGATTCGAGCAGCCCCGAGCGCGCCCGTTCGAGGGCGGCGGCGAGGTCCTCTAGCCCGCGCTCGTGGACCAGCCAGAGCGCTGCGGCGGAGGTTTCGCTGTGGGAGGCGCCGAGGCGCTCGAGGAGCGCACGGCGCAGCGCTTCGAGGCCGACGCCAGTGACCGCTGAGACCGGGACGACCGCCGCGGGGGCCGCGCGCTCGATCAGCGCCCCGGGCGGCCCCGGGGGAGCGCCGGGGCGATCGATCTGATTCCAGACCAAGACCCGCGGGCAGGCCGGCGGCGGCAGGTCTTCGGGCCAGGGCCCCTGGGCCGCCACCACGAGCAGTTCGAGCGCCAGGCTCTGGCGCTGATCCGCCGCGCGAAGCTGGGCCTCCGCGGCCAGGGCGGGGTCGTTCCAGGCCTCCGCGGACGCGGGGCTCCCCGGTGCACCCGCTGGCGTGCGGGCCAGGGACTGGTCGAAGACCAGCGGATCCGTGGAGCTCTGCACACGGCGGTCGGACGCGGCCAGCCGCTCCCCGGATTCCAGGCCCGGCAGGTCCAGGAGCCGCAGGCAGAGGCCGTCGATCTCGAGATCGCCCCACAGGACGTCCGTGGTCGTGCCGGCGAGATCGGCCACCAAGGCGCGCTCGCCGCCCAGCAGGCGATTGAACAGCCGGCTCTTGCCGGCGTTGGGCAGGCCCACCAAGCCGACCCGCGGCGGCTCTGCCGCAGCGCGCGCACGCGCGGCGCGGAATGCGCGCTCGAGTTCCGCCTCGGCGGCGGCGAACAGCCCCTCGAATTCGCTCCACTCCACGTGCCCGGCGTCGTCTTCCTCGAAATCGAGACTGGCTTCGAGGCGCGCGGAAAGCTCCTCGAGCGCGGTGCGCAGCCGATCGGCGCCGGCGCCCACGCCGCCGGTGTAGAGCGCCGCCGCGGCGCGCCGCTCGCTCTCGTTGGCCGCCGCCACCAGCGCCAGCACCCCCTCGGCCCGCGCCAGATCGAGCCGACCGGCTTCGAAGGCCCGCCGCGTGAATTCGCCCGGCCCAGCGGGCGCGTAGCCCAGCGCCAAGAGGCGCCGCTGCACCAGCGCCAGGAGCGGCGGGCTGCCCGGGAGGTGCAATTCGAGCACGTCTTCGCCCGTGTAGGAGCGCGGCCCGGGCATCCACAGGGCCAGGCAGGGCTGCCCGCCCTCACCGTCGTCGAACCGCCCGCGGTAGGCGCCGCGCGCAGCGCTGCGCGTCCCGCTGCCCTCGAGGCCCGCGCGGGCTCGCGGCGCCCCCGAGGCCAGATCTCCCGGCACCGGACCCGCTCCCGCTTCCACCACCGACCGCGCTGCCAACCCCGCCAACAGCTCCCCCGCCCGCGGCCCCGACACGCGCACGACCGCCCGCTCCGCCGCCCCCGGCGGCGTCGCCAGCGCAAAGATCGTGGTCGCCTGCGTCATCCCCATCAGCATGCCTTGTGGGTCACCCCGCGGGACCAAGGCGGGCTGAGCCCCAGGGGGTCGGAGCCCCGCGCCAGCAGAGCCGCCGGAGCGAATCGGATCCGGCTCCGAACGGCCGTGTCGGGGCCCACCCTGCCGCGGCCGGCCGAACGGAGCGATCCACGCGACCAACGAACCCGGACCGGCCCGGGGCCGATTGGCCCTTCAATCCTCGACCTGGATCGACCAACCACCCCACAGCGGAAAACTCGCCGCCAAATTGAAGAGCGGCCCCGCCGGGGACCCGGCCTGTGCCGGATCGTTGCGCACGATTCCGCTGGCCCCGGAGGGGTCGCTGGAAAGGATCAGCGCGACCCCTCCCTTCGAAATGCGCAGCGGACGACCGCCGCAAGCCACTTGCTCCCGGCGTTGCTCGTCCGGGCGGCGGCTCGCGTAGTGCGCGTCGAGCTCGCCCTGGCAGCGCAGCAGAATCAGGGCCGGGTAGATCGGTTTCCACAGGGACACTCCGACCAGGAACGCGACCGCCGCCCAGGCGACGGCCGGCCCACGACCGGCTGGCTTCGGAGCGCGCACCGTGCGCCACAGCGCCAGGCCGGCATCCGCCAGGAGCACCGCTTTGTAGAACGGCAGGACCATCAGGAGCAGGCTGACCGCGAACTCGGTGGTGACCCCTTCTCCGATCGCCACGAGCAACAAGGTCCAGACCCCGAGCCATGCCGGCGGCGGCGCCTGCCAGCGGACCAGGGTCAGGCGCAGCAAGACGGTCAGCAGAGCGGTCGCCCCGCAGGCATAGAGCATCGCCGGGCTGATCATGGAGCTAGCTGCCTTTGGGGTTGCGCTTTGGAGCCCTGGCCCTTGGGTCGCCCGCGGCGGCCCAAGGGAACGGGGAAGGCTTCAGATTGGGCCCGGGGACTTCGCCTCCGGGTCGGCGGTCGATCCAGCCATCAGCGGCCCTTGCCGCGGTTTTTTTGTTGTTGGAGCTGCTTGGCTTGGGCCTGCTGGGCTTCGGCCATTTCGGCCAGGCGTTTGGCGAACGGGGCGCAGCCTTTGTTGGGGTCGCGCGGGACCTCGCGCTCGTCGACCGGCCAGAGCTTCTTGATCACCTTGATCTCGAGGATGCCCAGCAGGGACTGGGTGATCATGTAGAGCGAGAGGCCCGCGGCGTAGTTGTAGAGGAACACGCCCATCACCGGCGGCATGAACAGCATGATGCGCTGCATGCTCTTGGCCTGCTCGTCGGTGGGCTGGGGCATGGCCTTTTGTTGCCAGATCCACAGGATCACCATCAGCACCGGCAGCAGGTTGAAGTGCGTCAGGCCGAAGGGCAGGCCCTCGCCCAGCTCGAATAGGCGGTCGGGCCGGGACAGGTCGCTGATCCAGGACACGAAGGGCGCCTGGCGCAGTTCGAAATTGGTGCGCAGGGCGCTGAACAGCCCGAAGAAGATCGGCAGCTGCAGGAACACCGGCAGGCAGCCGCCCAGGGGCGGGAAGGCGCCCTCCTTCTGCATCAGGACCGCCTGCTCCTGGCGCAGCTTCTGCGGGTCGTCCTCGTGTTTCTTCTTGATCGCGTCCAGGGCCGGCTGGAGGCGCTTCATCTTGGTCTGATAGCGCGCCATGGCGGTCTGGGCCCGCCGGTTGAGCGGGAACAGCGCCAGGCGCACCAGCAGGGTCAGCAGGATGATGGCGACGCCGAAGTTCTTGACCCCGCGCTCGAGCAGGAGCAGCACGTCGGTCAGGAAGCTGCCGATGCCCGAGAAGGTCGACAGGTCGCTGTCCAGCACCTCGCGATGCAGCGGCGAGGCGGCCAGGAAGTGGCGATGGTCCTTGGGCCCCGCGTAGAGCCGGAAGGCGAGCTCGCTGGCCTGGCCCGGGGCGGGCAATTCGAGATCCAGGTTGACGTCGGTGACGACCTGTTCGCGGAAGGGCGAGCCGGCGGGCTCGGACAGGTCCGACAGGCGCCGGAAGGAGGCCGTGCGCGTGCGCGCCTCGGAGATCGAATCGGCGCCGCGCAGCAGCACGGCGAAGTACTTGACGTGCACACCCGCCAGGACCACGGGCGCGGGCACATCGAAGTTGCCCAGCTCGTCGCCCGAGCCGTGGGGCTTGGATTCGAGGTCGAATTCGCCCTTGCGGCCGCGGCCCAGGGCCAGGGCATTGGGTTGCTGGTAGAAGCTGTCCTCGTATTCGACCGCGGCCACTCCGGCGGGCCGCAGGACCAGCTGGCGCGCCTTGGCCGGCAAGGGTGCGGTCATGTCCGCGGCGGCTTCGAGGCGCAGCGTCAGGGCGAAGTCGTAGCCCCCGGGCAGGGCTTCGAAGCGCTTGATCAGCGTGTAGCCGTTGCCCGGCCCATAGCGGAACTCGATGCCCCGCGCCTGGCCCGAATCGTCGAGCAGTTCGCGCGCTTGCCAGAGCACCGCGTCGAGGGGCGCGGGAAACAGGTCCCGCGCGCCGAGGCCGGCATCGACCAGCAGGGAACCCGTGGGCCCATGGACATCCGCGGCGCTGTCGAGCAGCGTGACCCAGTGGGCGGGATCGTCGCGCTCCGCCGGTCCGAGCTTCGAGCTGGTGAAGTAATCGCCGGTCTTGAGCTCGATCAGCCGCCCGCCGCGGTTGCTGAAGCGCGCGAAGAAACGCCCCACCTGGCCCGCGCTGCCGTAGCGCTGTTCGATCAGCTGCTCCGCTTCGGCGGCCAAGGGCGCGGCGGCCGGTTCGGGCGCAGGCTCGGGGGCCTGGCCGCTGGCCTGCCCGGCCGCGGGCGCGGGCGTCGCGGCCGGCGTGGCGGGGGTCTCCGCGGGGCTCTGGGGCGGCTCGACGTCGCTCGCGGGCGCCTGCGGGCCGCCCGGATCCCCGGGGCCCTGGAGCTCGGGCGGCGGGAACAGCCGGGCCCAGAGCATCACGGCCAGGAAGCAGAGCAGCAGGGCGAGGGGAAAGCGCTTTTCCAAGACAGGACGGGGTCAGGGCGGCTCCCGGGACGCGGAGCGGCCGGCGGCGAGCATCGGTTGCGGGGGTCTAGCGGCCGGATTCGAGGCGCTGGGCCAGGGTTTCGGACAGGGCCGGCACGGCGCGGATGTCGGCCTGGGCACCGGCGATGTCGTAGTCGAGGCGCACGAAGGTCACGTTGGCGCCGTCGAACAGGACGTAGGACAGGCGCGGGTCGCCGTCGCGGGGCTGGCCCACCGAGCCCACGTTGATCAGCACCTTGAGCTGCTCGCTGGCCCCCAGGCGGTAGGGCCCTTCGGTGCCGCGCGGGCGAAAGAAGCGCCGATCCTCGTAATAGACGGCGGGCACGTGGCTGTGGCCGACGAAGCACACCGGGCGCTGCATGGCGCTGAACCAGCCCGCGAGCCGCGCGGGGTGATTCAGGTCCGTGGGCAGCACGTATTCGCGCAGGGGATCGCGCGGGGATCCGTGGGCGAAGTGGGCGCGGGCGTCCAGGCCGCTGGCGGACAGGCCGCCCAGGAAGTTCCACAGCTCGGCGGAGCGCGGATGGGCCTGGACCTCGCCGCGGGTCCATTCGATCGCGGCCCGGGCCCGGGGATTGAAGTCCACCGCCGAGTCCAGCAGTGCGTGCTCGTGGTTGCCCAGCAGGCACAGGCCCGGGGCCCAGGTCCGGCCCCCGGCGCCGCGCTCGGCCCCGCCGCGGGTCAGGTGGATCACGCGCTCGAGGCACTCCGCGGGGCGGGCGCCGTAGCCGACCACGTCCCCCAGGCAGACCAGGCGCTCGGCCCCGCGCGCGGCGGCGTCGCCCAGGGCCACGTCCAGGGCCTGCCGGTTGCCGTGCAGGTCCGAAACGATCGCGGTCAGGGGATAGGCGGCGGAGTTCAAGCGCGTCCGGATGGAGGGCGGGGAGTATCCGCGTTCGGGGCGGGCCGGGGCAAGCCGGGGCCGGAGCGGGATAGGAAGCAGGCCGGCGCGGCCCGCGCGGGTCACCCGAACTCCGGGGCGGCACGCCAAAGCCCCGCCGCCGGGCCCTAGGCTGCTCCCGGAGTCCCCCCATGCCGACCCGTCCCGCTCTGCCTCCCGTCTGGCTTGCGTGCCTGTCCCTGCCCGCCCTGCTGACCCTGCGCCCAGCCCAGGGGCCGGATCGGAACCCCGACCGGGGGCCGGTGGTGGTCTGCGCCGACGGCCTGACGATCCCCTGGGCCAGCTACGCCGAGCACCTGATCGCCCGCAGCGGGCGGCGGCCCCTGGAGGAGCTGCTCGATCTCGAGTTGCTGCGGCGCGAGGCGCGCCGGCTCGGGCTGGCGCCGGACCCGGAGGGGCTCGAGGGGGCCCTGGAGGCGCGGCTCCGGGAGCTGCTCGAGGGCCGTCACCGGGGCGATCGCCAGGCCTTCGAGGCGGAGCTGGCGGAGTCCGGCTACGACCTGCCCGGCTATCGGGCGCTGATCGCCGAGCAGCTCGAGCGCGAGGCGCTCGAGGGCCTGGTCGCCCGGGCCGGCCGCTCCCTGGAGGGCCCCGCCCTGCGGCAGCGCTTCGAGCGCGACTACGGGCCCGGCGGGCAGACGCTGCGCGTGCGCCACCTGCTCCTGACGCGGGCCCAAACCCGCGCCGCGCTGATCGCCGCCGGCGAGCGCCCGGAGTCCTTGGACCTGGCCCGCGTCGACCAGCGCATCCAAGCCCTGCTGGCGGAGTACCGAGCGCGGCTCGAGGCGGGCGCTGACTTTGGCGCCCTGGTGCGCGAGTCGAGCCACGACGGCGCCACGCGCCAGGCGGGCGGCGAGATCGCGGGCTATCGCGGACAGCATTTCGGCCCGGCCTTCACAGCGGCGGTCGCCGCGGCGGCCGTCGGGCAGCCGGTGGGGCCGATCGAAAGCGAGGCCGGCTGGCACCTGATCGAGGTCCTCGAGCGGCGCCAGGTGCGCTTCGAGGACGTCGAGGCCGAGCTCCTGCGGCGCCAGCGGGAAGATCCCGCCAGCGGCGCGGAGCGCGCCGCGCTGCGCGAACGGCTGCGGCGCGAAGCCGGGCCGGAGTTCCGGCTCTGAGCGCGCGGGCCGGCGCCCCCGGTCCGAAGGCCGCCGCGGGAGAGGCCCCGCGCCGGGTGTTTCGAAATGGCCCGCCCCACGGCGCGTTTCCGCCGCTCCCTCCATGGTCCCCCCCATGCCGAATCCGCAAGCTTCCTGGCCGAGCGCCCGCCCGCCCGGCCCGATCCGCGCTGGAACCCACGCCCTCCGACCTGAACCGGCCAAGCGGCACGGCCCAGCGGCCTGGCTGGCCCCGGGAGCGACCTGGCTGCTGGCGGCGGCCCCGCTGACCGCTGCGGTTGGAGCCGGCGGGCCGCAGCCGACGCCCCCTGCGCAGGAAGCCGCGGCCGCTCCGTCGCCGGCGAGCTTGCCGCCCGAGGCCTCCGCCACGCCCCAGGACTCCGCCCCGCCCGGGGCCGACCCGAGCGAGGCGGCCGCGGAGTCGGCGGCGCCGGCGCCGATCGAGCTGGACGCGGAGGCGCTGGCGCGCGAACTGGCCGCCCTGGCCGCCGCTTATCCGCAGCGGACACGGCTCGCGACCTACGGGCGCTCCGCGGGCGGCCTGCCCCTGTGGTGTTTGGAGGCGCTTGGCCCCGATGCCGCGCAGGACGCGCCGGCGCTGCTGCTGGTGGCGGCCCTGGAC
>ERZ1066117.631-NODE-631-length-24226-cov-11.746390_pt1 | contig 24226 bp, 24 predicted proteins | sample MGYA00382764_ERZ1066117 | MGnify/ENA primary metagenome ERZ1066117 (study PRJEB33369, sample SAMEA5778347) | biofilm metagenome | biome: Industrial cooling water; feature: Water cooling tower basin; material: Biofilm | place: United Arab Emirates | collected...
AAGGCTGCATATTCTTCCTATATTCTATGCGTCTTCATTCCAAATTGGTATAACTCGTTGAAATGCCGTTTCATGGGCCTGTGCTCAACGCCTTACGGCATCAGAGGTTTGGACATTTTGGAAGTTCAACTGAAGGTGTAACCGATAAAGAGTGCTCAACGCCTTACGGCATCAGAGGTTTGGACATACTCCACTAATCCAAGAGCTTGATTCTGCTAAGTTCGCGTGCTCAACGCCTTACGGCATCAGAGGTTTGGACATCAGCGAACCCGGAGCATTTAGCGGATTTCCAGGCGAGTGCTCAACGCCTTACGGCATCAGAGGTTTGGACATAGCCACCTTTCAGGAAAATCGTTGCAGCCCGTATATCCGTCCTGTGCTCAACGCCTTACGGCATCAGAGGTTTGGACATTAGCGCATTATAGAGCCGATAAAGTAGTTCTAAAGTGCTCAACGCCTTACGGCATCAGAGGTTTGGACATAGAACAGGGGAGTTCTCAGAAACTAGCGTATGGGTGTGCTCAACGCCTTACGGCATCAGAGGTTTGGACATCGGCCTGCAAGCAACGGCCTACACCCACCCCAGGGATGTGTGCTCAACGCCTTACGGCATCAGAGGTTTGGACATAGCCCTGCCTCCACTGGGTTTCTAGATGCCCACTTAGAAAGTGCTCAACGCCTTACGGCATCAGAGGTTTGGACATTTTGCTCTCAAGGCTACAGATAGCGGTGATTTATGTGCTCAACGCCTTACGGCATCAGAGGTTTGGACATCCAGCATCGACAAACCCAGGGAACCTCCCAGGATTCGTGCTCAACGCCTTACGGCATCAGAGGTTTGGACATGTTCCCCCGGTAGGGGATGTGGTAAAGCCTGTGCCGTGCTCAACGCCTTACGGCATCAGAGGTTTGGACATAATGTTGGAGCCCGGTGATATTGTTCTGCTCGATCGCGTGCTCAACGCCTTACGGCATCAGAGGTTTGGACATATTACCCTTCCGTCTATTCCCGCGTCAGGTAGAGTAGTGCTCAACGCCTTACGGCATCAGAGGTTTGGACATGGACGCACTAGAGGTACAGGTTCGAGTCCTGTCTGTGCTCAACGCCTTACGGCATCAGAGGTTTGGACATTGGCAATGTTGTGATAATAGCCGCCGGGGCCTCTAAGTGCTCAACGCCTTACGGCATCAGAGGTTTGGACATCAGTATTGGCCAACCCGTCAGAGAAACGGGGAACGGCATGTGCTCAACGCCTTACGGCATCAGAGGTTTGGACATCAGCCTGGGGCGATATTCCGCCTTCAAGATCCGCATCGTGCTCAACGCCTTACGGCATCAGAGGTTTGGACATTTTAGACCGGGGTTGAATATGCTCGACTTCAAGCGGCAGTGCTCAACGCCTTACGGCATCAGAGGTTTGGACATCCTGGAAGCTATGCAGGCAGGCTTTCAGCGGTTACGTGGTGCTCAACGCCTTACGGCATCAGAGGTTTGGACATACGGGTGACGGGTTTGACGATATCCCGTTTTGATTGAGTGCTCAACGCCTTACGGCATCAGAGGTTTGGACATACTGCGGCCAATCGCCACTTGATAGTAGGCTCACTCACGTGCTCAACGCCTTACGGCATCAGAGGTTTGGACATCGTTCCCGGTTAAACTCGCCCAGGTGAGGAATGACCGGTGCTCAACGCCTTACGGCATCAGAGGTTTGGACATACATGTACCTACGTTCATATTTGTTGATACCATGCGTGCTCAACGCCTTACGGCATCAGAGGTTTGGACATAGGCGACGACCACGGGCCGCTGATTTTTTAGTTGCGTGCTCAACGCCTTACGGCATCAGAGGTTTGGACATCTCTGGTCGGTAGCCAATAGAAAACCCCTGCCTGGGGTGCTCAACGCCTTACGGCATCAGAGGTTTGGACATTTGCGATCGAAGCTTCCACCCTTTTCCGTTCGGGTTGTGCTCAACGCCTTACGGCATCAGAGGTTTGGACATAAATACCAAATTGGTCAGCACCGACTGGTTTCTCAGTGCTCAACGCCTTACGGCATCAGAGGTTTGGACATCGGCCCAGCGATCGTCATCTCTGGCAAATTCAATCAGTGCTCAACGCCTTACGGCATCAGAGGTTTGGACATGGCACAGTGCTGAAAGGGGCGGCGGAGAAGCTGTTGTGCTCAACGCCTTACGGCATCAGAGGTTTGGACATCCTCCTCCAGGCCCATTGCCATTGGGATAAATCCGTCGTGCTCAACGCCTTACGGCATCAGAGGTTTGGACATAGTGGTTGCAGACGCAACTCTGAAGCAGCTCCCTAGTGCTCAACGCCTTACGGCATCAGAGGTTTGGACATGGCGCAGCTTGAAACCTTGTCCTGGAAGGACTTCTAGAACAGAGTTACAAGGTACTTCCCATTCCATAGTAGTAAATGCCCAAAACTTTCCCATAGCTAAGATTTTATCAGAATCCTTAGCCGTCAAAAGTTAGAACCAGTGAGGCTTTTGGGCTTTTACAAGCACCTCACTTCCCATGCAATTGCCTCAAACCCTCTAACTGGGGACATTTGGGAACTTTTCATAGGCAGAAGTCCCCAAACATCCAGAGATCCTTGCATCAGAAAATACGGACTCTTTCCTGTTCCACTGTCCAGGCTTCTGGCCGATTACAGGCTTCAACTCGCTCAACACAGCGATCGCACAACCCTGCAATCAACAGGCTGTCCTCTGGAGTAAGAATCTTTTCCAACTCCCAGCGTAGCTTCTCGCGATCTCGACTACTCAACCGACAGCGAAAGATAGAATATTGCAGGCTCTCACCATATCCCTTCAGCAAATTGAAGGTTTTCCGCCAGCGCTTTGGATCCCGGATGTCGTAGCAAATCATGTAGAAATTCTTACTTTCTGACATCGCCTTCTCCTACCGGATCACCAGATGAGCAAACAATCCACCTTCTCCCATCCACTCCTTCTCCAGCAACCGTACTTCTAACTCCAGCAACCGTTTGTAGGTGAGTGAATAGCCCAAAATTGGATGTTTCCAGCTTTCTTCCTTACGGCGCTCATAGAGTTGAATAAACTTACGCCGACCGCTATCACTCAAAAACACCTGTTCTCCCTTAATATCAAAGTCATCCACTGGATGCCACTGTCCCCGATTCACCGAACCCATCACTGTCAGGTCAACCAGCGGCACCCGAAAGATTTCCATCAGGTCAAGCGCCAGTGGAGGAGCCTGCGTTCGGGGCTGGTGATAAAAACCCAAGGCTGGTTCCAGACCAACCGCCAGGATCGCACCCATGACATCCTTGAGTAATAGGGAATAACCGTAACTGAGCAGGCAATTAAACCGATCCTTCGGTGGCCGACGATTACGGTTATTAAACTGAAATTCCTCCGCTACGCTCTCAGACAGCAGTTCCGGCAGAGCATCGAAATATAACCTGGCGATATTCCCTTCATACCCCAATAGGGATGCCAGAGATGGGGCCATTTCCACCTGCTTCAAAAGCCGCTGAATTTGCTCGATCGCCGATGTCAGTTTTTCGGCCCGTTGCTCTGAATTGCGGGAACCTCGCATCAAAAACCGACGCTGGCTCTGCCCCCGGCAAAGGACGAGTTGCTGAGCCAGTTGCAGGCAAAACTCTGACTGGCTCAGGGCTTGATACTGGCGCACTCGCCGTTGAATACTCCCCTGGCGCGTATCAAAACTGCCAATGTACTTGCCACCACCCGATAGGAAATGCACCCCAATTTCCTGTTCTGCACAGAAATGGAGCGTTTGAGTCGAAACCTGTACCGATCCATGCAGTACCAATTGACCAACCTGACGAGCAGGTAAAGTCGCAACTGTGCCATCCAGCTTGGTGACTTTAATTTGGTCTCCACTTTTGCCGACCCTGGTGCCTGCTTCTAGAATATGCAAAATCTCTCGATCATCATCTTCAGGAAAAAGTCGTACAGGCTGGTAATCCGGATCCTGGCTAAAGCGGGTTTCTTCAGGTAAACAAACAGAAGCGAGAGAGCACCGGGCACAGAGCCGTTCATTGTTCGTAATGGGTGGTCGCTCGGTCGTCTGACGCAACTGGTTAGCCCGTTGCACTGCCTCCCGGACTTGCTGGCGAGCCAGATCGTTAACACCTACCTTCACTAACACATTATCGGCATGGTAGCGAATCCGTCCTTCTGAAATCTCCACACCCAGTACCGCTTCAATTAAACAGGCATAGGCCAAAATTTGTAGCCTGTCACTCTCCCACGCCTGGGGCTGGTTCTGGCTATCCCGATAGCAACGCCCCCGCTTGTGTTCATACGGAATTACCTGAGCATTCCGCGATCTCAAAGCATCTACCTTACCCCGTAGACCCAGGGTTTCACTTTCCAGGGTGAGGGTTTCCCAAGTGCCATCTTCATCTCGCTCCAGTTCGGTATGCAAGCGTCGCCCTGCAAAGACAGCTGCATCCTGAGTGTAGAGTTCTTCCACTTCTTCCAGATAAAACAATCTCGGACAATAGAGCAAAGCATGGAACGCATTGACCCGCAAAGTTTCCTGCGGTTCTACCAGCGGCATTAGTTGAGAAATCATGATAGCGTCCTGATCGGTTAGGTAGGTCTGACTACCCCTTTCCCCATTCCCGCTTCGGAGTTCTCTTCTCCGGGGGGCTACCCAACTTTTCGTCGTTAGTACGATCGTTTGTCGATATTCTTGTGGAGAAACGAATGTATCAGGTTGGTAAAGTTCCCACCGCCAGAATCTGCTCAACGGTTAATTCTAGCTCTGGCAACAAGCGAGACTGAATCAGTTGGTTTCCTGTCAGCACGCTATCTTCGTATAACCCTTCTTCCCAGTAAAGCAGGGAAATCTTGGCTTCCAGAGGATCTACAATCCAGTATTCGGGAACTTCTAAGGCAGCATATTCCGATCTTTTATAGCGGTAGTCACGGACAATAGAATCCGGGCTGACTACTTCTACAACTAATAGGGGAGGGGTTTGAAATACCGCTGATTGCCCCAATAGTTCCTTTGCCTGTTCTCTGGTAACAATACACAAATCTGTCAACCTGGACTTGCTAAACCCCGTCCTGATTCCCGCTTCCCGAAATGTCAGCCAGGGCAAGGATAAGCGTTGAATTTCGGCATCTAATCGCTGTTCCAGAAATTTAGCCAGCAAAAAATGTTCAGTTCTGGGAGGGTTCATCAGCACCAGCAATCCGTCAACAAGTTCGTAATGGTTCCCCACACCATCGTCATAGACGAGGTATTCCTCAAAGGTAAGACGCTGTGTGGCTGTGTTGACCATGACGAATCAAGGAGAACGATATTTTTAGTGTACGCGATGACGAAGGAAAGGGGCGAGATCGAGCCCAGGAAGAAAAAACGCCTGATGGCATCTGAGGTGGGCGATCGTTCTTGGTAATATCAGTATTTAGTTTTCAAGGTGCAAAGCTAAAAAGAACTGGCACAACTGCTAGAAGCTACGCAGGCAGTTTGATCCAGGCCGAATGCTCATTTTCTGGAACAGCACGACAAAAAGCACCAGGAGCAAACACGAGAACTTTTGTTCTGCTATTATCTGCACGATCGATCCATTGCGTTACCCGACAAATACCTCTTTGAGGGCGAGTTCCTGCTTGCACTGGACTATACCAACGTAACAGGGGCAATGATTGCTCTGACATAAGCTTCAGATCTTCTAGCGTTTCAGCAGGGTGGATAACATCAAATAAGAAGTTATTGTCTCCTGCAAAAGGTAAGCCATATCGCTGTTCTTCTAGTTCTCCATTCAACCCCGCCAGAATCCGAGCACACAATGTTTTGTCTGCTTTAATCCCAACCACAATATCGAGATTAACTAGCACCTCCCGGCGCACAGGAGCAATCCAATATTTTGCACCATGAGTCTTTTTCGCCAATTCAGTACCAGAGGCACCCACTGGATATTGATGCAATTGCTGAGATAGAATGGCCAATTCTGGTTGCTTCACCTGCGCGATCGCAATCTCGATCTCTGGTAAGTTGTCTCGAATGAGTGTGACTGGAGTTGTCAATGCCGCTCGTTGCTCAATTGCTGCAAGATTAAGTAACAACCCATATACAGCCGAAGGAGATGGGATGGGAGTAGTTGAACGATAACCTCCTGATTGAAAGGGGCGAAACGCTGCAAAAGGAGCCTGGAGCCGGAGAAACATCACTATTATTCTCCTAAAAATGCAACGGAAAGCGCATCAAATAAAGCTTCGGGATTGGAATACATATGTACCCCAAACTCATCAAGCTTCGTTTTGGCTTCAGCATCCAAACTACGAACAAGTTCACCCCCCATCCAAAACTCATTACCAGGAAGATCGCAATCAGATTCTCCAGCTTTCCCAATCCGTTTAATCAGCTCAGGAAAGGCTCCATCAACATCAAACCCGTAAGTGTTGAATCCTGCTACTAGCTTAGGTGTAAGCCTTACCACGACAGAGCGTGGGGCAAATTCATAGTAAGCCCGTGCGTGTCCTCCTGCGACGCCATTGAGTTGAGAGATTGCCTTAAGCAAGGCTTTTGACCAGTCCGGTTTGATCAAACAATCCTGTTGTGATAGGGCAAATGGATATTGGTATGCGGTATGGGTTACTTCTCGATGTAGCAACGCAGAGTTACCAGAATTCTGCCAGGGACTAGTACCTGCATTTTTGGGAGATTGATGGAAAACAGCATCATATTTATAGGGACTGAGAGCAACTGCCATATTGCAGCGGAAAATGCTGTCCCTCTTAAGGGGTGGCAAATCCTTCTGCTTCTTCAAAGCATCTGGCAATTTTGCAATCATGTAACCAAACAGAAAATCATCTGCATACTTTTCGGCATTGGGTAATTCTTTGAACTCGACTGCCAATTGATCTTCATCGTACAAGCGAGTCCGGTTGTGGGGAACCTCCAACGCAATCAGTGTTTCTCGTAGAGCATTACGAATCGATTCAGGGCTAACAATGGCATATTTAGCCCCATCCTTACTGATCTTCTGCAAAACAGTTCGATTTTCTTCAGACTCCCCACGATAGTTTCCAGAGGGTGCAGGATAGGTCAAAACAGTTGCGAACAGATTTAGACTACTCATGGTGGTTGAAATAGTTAAGTGAACACCACACCCAACGGGCATCAGAGGCGCGATCAAATTTTAAGCAGCAGATTCTTCAGCTTGCTTAGAATCTTTGGACGGGATAGGAAACTGGCTAGACAGAGCCAGAAGGGTTAGTGCACGAATTTCATCAGTTTTGTTATATAAAGCATCAGCAAACTCTACAAACTCTGACTCTCTGACCAAGGGATATAGAGAAGAAACAAAGTAATCAATGAAAGCCTGCTTGTCGGTACGCGACCTCACAGATAAAAATGCCTCATTGACAACTTTTTCCTTCTTGTCGTTGTATTCTCTTTCCTTCTGAGGCTTACCTTTACATTCCTCCCATGTTAATTGATACTTAGATGCAAGTTTACCAAGCACATAACCTTGACAAACTTTGTAGACAATGACTGCATAATCTCGAACTTCTTTCATAGTTTTCACTTCAACTTCCTTTTCAAACAATATCCGTGCATCATGACTGAAAGCTGAGTCTTGTAACCATCGACGTGGTACTCTACTCAGTAACGCATCAAACTCTATCCAAGCAGGTAATTCAATAAGTCTGCCAGAACCATCTGGCTCAGGTTGAGATCGCAACAAATTCAGTAACCGTTGTTTTCGGAACCAAGAACACCAATATAAGCGTTGTAAATCGCTATAGCGATCAATAGTACTTTCAATCGCTTCAACATAACCTACAGCACGAATTTTGACACCACTTGTACCAACCTTCTCAGCTTGAACGATCTCAGCACCAAGAACTAGATCAGATAACTGTTTTCCCTTACGTCCAATTTGATCTTTCAGGAGTCGTAATAGATCTAGTGCGCTCTCTTCTGGCACATCAATCACAGCTTCTCTAGGTAGAAACCGTCGTCGTGGCCACGGCTCATTACTTCTGAGATATAAAGCTTCTGGGAAATTCTCGCAAAACTCGAACAAATTTGCGACATCAGGAACAGCAATGGCATAACCCACTTGCTCTAGTTCGCCTTCTGAGTTAGGAACCATCGGACAATAGACCTGGGAGACAAATACCCAAAAATGCAGCAAGAATTGATATTTCACCTGATCTTTTGTAGGCACATTCTCTGCATTAATAGCTGCTGCACCCAAAAAATACTGGCCTGTCTGCCCTGTAGACTTTTCTAGGTTCTGTAAGTTTTTCCATTCATCGCTATCCTTCGCATAACCCTTTTCTAAACGATCTTCTATAAAAGGGTTGCGGGTTGCAGGTACTCCCCGTACGATATTCCACACCATATCTCTCCAGAGCTTAATCCACAGCCCCCGATTTGGTTCTTCACTAGAAGAATCGAGTGCTGGTAGAAAGGCTGCTTTGGGTTGAAGTACGGAGTAGTGGTAAATCTTGACGGTTTTGATTTTCCCCTTTTCATCAGTAATTTCTTTCGTTTCAATGCTGTCAGGATCTTTGACTTTATTTTGCGTCGATCGCTTATCCACGAATGCATCATAAGTGTAGTCAAATAAAGCTTTCAAACCTGCTTCATTCAGTCGAATTTTAACTCCATATTCATTCAAGCTGTCTTCATCAAATTCCACTACAGCATCGTTCCGTACTCGTTCCTCAAACCAATACTGTTCTTTGAGATAGCTGATGATTAAAACTAACCCTGCCAAACCTGCACGGTGTTGGGCAGAGGGTAATTCAGCCAATTGATAGGACAATTCCAAGGCTCCACTCATGTGCCATACCCCCTTTGTGGGCAATAAAACTCGTCCTTTGCCAGTCCAATGTATTTCGGCATCCAGCTGGGTCGATCCTCATTGGGATACAAAAACTTCTTAGATTTCAAAACAGGTAATATCAAGTCATCGAAAGGCTCTCTTGCATCAATTCGAGCCTTGAGTAAAGTACAATCACCCCATAAAACTGCATTCGTTGTGAATTCCTCTTCATCTCCTCGGAACGACTGTGTCGTTGCCCAGTAGCCACTAGTAATGAATGAAGACTCATCTCGGATATGGGATTCATCGGGTGAATGCTCCAGTAAGGCTTCAGCAAGATCATAGGGACTTACTTCACCTGAAACTTTCTGAATAAATTGCTGTACTTTACTGTCTGTGCCTTTTTTTAGGTCTAGCTCAAAATCCTGGTACGGCCTGATCTTGCCTTCAGGGGGAACATAGACATAAATCTGAGATCGAAAATCAACGGGACGTTCGGAAGACCGATTTGACCGTCCAAATCGCTGCACTAGGGATGAAATTGGAGCTAGTTCTGTAATCAATACATCCGCATCTAGATCGAGCGACATTTCACAAACTTGAGTGGTTACTGCAACAACAGGTTTCCTCTGTTTTGTTTTGCTGAATGCAAAGCGATCGACCGTCTCGCGATGGCGATCCTTGCGATCAGTCAATCTAAAGCGACTGTGATAGGTCAAGACCTCAATTTCAGCTTGTGCTAGAGCATTAGAGATTTGGCGACAGCGATCAACATTATTCACCACCCATAGAACACACTTTTCTTCTAAATAAGCTTGTTTGGCAATGCTTTCAGCTTGCTCCTGATCGAAAATGGACTGGATAATGTAACGTTTTCGTTGTTCAATCTGCTCTAGTTCTGCATCATCCTTGTATTCAAACACCTCTAATTGCAGCCTATACTTTTCCTCTACCAATGCATCTCGTCTAACTTTGGGTAAGGTCGCAGTCAGACAAAGCACAGGAATATCAAAGTTTTTTAGCAAACTTTGGAGATGTCCGAACATTCGGGGCGAGAAACTATGAACTTCATCAATGACGATCGCAGAATCCGCCAAGACAGGTAAAAGACACATGCTGCTGTAGCTATGGGTCAGAAATGACAAAAACTGATCAACGGTTGCTGAGAAGAATCGCTTGCCCCAGTAGCCCAAGGCAAAAAGCCGTTCATCCGTCGTGAAATCCTTATCCTTAACCGAATCACCAGCTTCTTCAGGATTCTCTGCCATCGCTTGTAGTTCATAGGTAGCTGTGCCTGTTAGTAAACTTGCATCAGTCTCCGGTGCCCAAGCTATATAATCCTTAAATCCCTCAGTTGCAGTTCCGCGTGTAGGATAGAGAAAGATAATATGTCCGACAGGATAGATTTCCACCATCTTCTGCAGCCATTTATAGGCAAAGATCGTCTTCCCAGTGCCACAGCCGCTTAGAAGTAAAGCGCGATCTCCTAGATACTGAGCCTTCTTTTGGAAATTTTTCAACTCAAACTTGCCAAACTTTTCTCGAATCTGTTTATAACGTTTTTGCAAAATCTCATCTTCAATTTCCCGTTCCGTCACTCTGGAACAATGTAGATAGTTATCAACCCACTCAACAATTGCTTCAGAACTCTTAGTCCGAAATATCCCAGAAGCTACTGAATCTGCCGCAATTAATCCGGCTTTAACTGCCAACAACAGGGAACATCTTGGCTGCCTTTCTGAGTTAGTCTTAGACTTTAAACGAGGAGGTTTTAGGTTTCTCGTTAAAGCTTTACCAGCTTCTTCAGCAGCTCGCATAATATTCAGCCAGAAGACATCATCAGCAATCCATCGGTCTGGTAGCTCACCTGTGAATTCAGGAATGTCTGCAATTACAGCAATCTGCTGAAGAATATTTTTAACTTCTGGATGCAGCCCCGAACCGTCCGATAAATTTAAGTAAAGGTCAATTGTATCTCCTGATTTTAGTCCTTTAGCAACAGCCCAATCATCTGGATGGGCCTTCAAGTGATGAGATAGCACTGCCGCCGTGATGATTTCTAAATTTAGCTTTAATGGACTAGCCTTGAGCCACTCGCGAACTTGAGGCAAATGCAAAATCAATGTGCTGATGGTTTCATGCCGTAATGCCTGCTGTTGGCGTTTTTTTAAAACTGCCTCATAGAAATGGGCATTCGCCTTGCCAATATCGTGAAATAAAGCAGCAAGATACAGGTGACACAGAAACTCATCAGCATTTGCCACTTTAAAGAAGCGACACCAGTTTTGTAGCATTCGCTCCTTAAAAATCGCCTGGGCTGCAACGTAGGTATCCTTTAAATGTTGCTCTAACGACAACCCCTTTTCTGGCAACTCCTCAAGGGAAACCTTGCCAGCAATTGCGCCTTTAGCCAATAGTCGCTGCGGCATGACTGTCCCTCCGGGATTTGCGATAAACATTAACGACAGGATTAAATACACCGCACCCAATTCGACGCTTGCCACCTAATCCACGAATTTGTAGTTTGATGGAATCGTCGGGACTTAAATCAGAAATCACCAAGCTAAACCCAACAATCGTGTAACTCCTCTCTGGCTTAGTAATACGAAGAGTTAATCGTTTAGGTTCTCCCTTATCATTGGCAGGAATACCCAAGTTTGCCTGAATTTCCAGAGTATTTAGCTGGCGCTGGGCAGCATCTAGAAATGTGTCAGCTTCGATGTAGCCTTTGATTGTCACTAATCGTGCTGACAAAATATCAGTAGGCTGGAGTGTTTGCAGTTCAGGATTACCAAGTTGGATAGAGTAACCATCGATCATCAACGTTTTTCCTGCCAATGAATAGACCTGTGCGATCTCCTCTACAGGTAACCGCAACAGTAATCGTGATCCTTTCAAAAGCTGAATTTTGCCGTGCTGATCAGGTCTTCCAGCGATCGTATTTACAGCAAAATGTTCAAGCTTATTAAGGGTCGGGATTTCAGTACACAGTGCACCATGCAGCCGATAATTATGATCTGCTGGTAAGTAAGTTCCCTTAACTGGAAACGATAAGTTAATGATGTTCATAGATCAGCAATGAATTTGAGTACATGAAATCAAGCCTGTTGTTAGACAAGCTAAACAGCATATTTACTGGAAACGAAACTTACAAGGAACGTTTCCCCCTTAAAACAAATCAGCCCTTAATCCAGGCGCTTCAGAGATGCCCACTGCACAAAATTTCACAAGTGAGTATCGATAAATCGCTCGAGTTCGCTCAACTTCCAAATTGCTGGAGGATGGCTAATTCGCGCTCATGCACAAGTCTTGGTGCAATTTTCATCAGAAACCCACATTGGGGTGTTAACAATGTTTGCTAGAAAAATAAAGAGTTGGGCTCTTGGGACAAATAGTCTACCCTAAGATTTTTTATTTCTAGCACAACTAACAGTAGGTGACAAGTCTTTTATTAGAATAAGGTTAGCTTCGCGCATACATAAGCTCAGTACATCCCTGAAAAATTCCTTCACGCTTGAAACTTGCAACAGGAGAGAGGCAACATCAGTAGTAATAAACGCCTGACGGCATCTGAGGTTGAGCGATTGGAATAAGGTTCCTATTCGTGCATAATGCTCAACACCTTGCGATATCAGAGTTGGAATTAGGTTATCACATGATAGGAAGCCATCAGCTTCATCATGTAAATCTATGGTCAGCATCTTTCTCTTCTGAAAATTTTAAGTAATTAGAGTTCATTTGCTCTACTTCATTTTGGATAAGTTGAGCCAACTCCGGCGGCTCCCGCACGATCGCACCCTTGCCGTAGTAAAGCACCCAGCGTTTTACCTCATTCAGCCCACGCGCCACAAAGCTCAGCGTGAGAGAGCCATCAGCATGTTCCTCAACGCTTTGAGTTGAGTGCCATTGCCGCTCCCGAATATAAGGAGCCGTCACCGTATCAAACCAGATGGCAACATCTGTGGGTTCCCCACCCTGTTCATGCATAAATGGTTTTGCCAGATGGGATTGGGGATTAAAGGTCGGATCAATCTCAAACGTATCTGGCAGCACTTCCAATGTTTGCACCCGATCCACTCTGAAATCGCGCACCTCCTGACGAAAGTGACAGAACCCTGTCATGTAAGGGTTCGTATTGGAAAAATGCAGAATGTAAGGGTCAACAATCCGTTCAGACTTGGCTGCACGGGTAGCCGTAAAATAACACATCTTCACCTGGCGCATGGTCTGGCAAGCAAACTCCAGTTTTTGCCAGATGCCCGGTTTCAAATGCACCGTTGCCCCCGGACGAAACCAGACCCGATCCCCTGACAGCTTTTGCAGGTCGATTAAGGTTTGTTCTGGTAACCGCTTACTTAATTGTTCGATCGCAGATTCGAGCTCAGCATGATAAGCAGACCCCGCATAGGCAGACAACATTCGTGCACCCAATGTTAGAGCAAACACCTCCCCCCGACTCAGGGGCATCGTTGGCAAACTCCAATTTGGGTCTGTGTAATGGAACCCTTTAGCTTTGCTGTACTCCAAAGGAGCACCATAGCGATCCCGCAGCAGCGCTAAATCGGTACGAATCGTGCGATCACTTACTTCCAGGACTTCCGCCATGGCAGCTGAAACCTGCCGTTTTCCAGAACGTAAGAGTGCATCTAGTTGAAGTAATCGTTCCATTTGGCGCGTCATAGGCCAGGTGTTAAGGATAAAACCATCCTAAAAAAGGAACCCGGAAGAAACACTTCCGAGTTCAAGAGTTCCCCAAAATATTTGGAAAGCACAGAATAAAGGAAAAGAAAGATAGACTTTTTTCTGGGAAACCCAAGATTTATGGAGAACTTTAAAAAGCTTTAGCGAGGAAGACAATAATCAAGAATTATGGACTGGTTACCCTCTGCAACGATCGCCTATTTCGTCTGGTCAATCGCCACGTTAATTAGCAAAGTCTTACTGAGCCGTTATGTTTCCAATCTGATTGTCTACACGGTGTCTCTGGGAATTGTCAGTCTTCTACCACTGCTTTTAGCCCCAACCCAAGGACTGACGATCCCAGACCCTGGACTTTTCAGTCTGGCATTGGTTGGGGGAGTGCTCTATATTGTCGTTATCCTTCTCTACTTTAAGGCGTTGTCCTTGGAAGAAGCGTCCAGAGTGATTCCACTGTGGCGATTTACGCCAATTTTTGTGTTGTTATTCTCTGGTTACTTTATTAACGAGCAGCTCACGCCCTATCAACTAACGGCGTTTGCTCTACTTGTCCTGGGTGGCTTTGGCGTTTCCATAAAACGGATCGGGGATACTTTCAAACTCAGTCCAGCATTTTATTGGATGCTGCTGTCCAGTCTGATTGGAGCTATTTATAATGTCCTGGTCAAATTCATTTATCTCCAACTGCCTTATTACAGTGGGTTCACCCTGATTCGTTTAGGGGTTCCCCTGACAGCAGGGGTTGTTCTTCTCTTTCCTAAGAACTGCAGGGTACTGCTGAGTTCTCTCGCCGCTGTCAGCCACCCTATCAAAGCACTCATTCTGTTTAACGGTGTCCTTGACCTGATCGGCCTCGCCTTTCTCAACTTCGCAATTTCTCGCGCCCCAATTACCCTGGTTAATGCTTCTGCTGGCATTCAGGCTGTTTTTGTGTTACTCCTATCTACCGCCCTATCCTGGAAATTTCCTCAAGTCCTGCAAGAGGAGATTGACCGGAAGGCTTTTATTCAAAAACTCGGAGCGATCACCTTGATCGCCATGGGTACCGCCTTATTAGCCATCGCCGCTTAGAATCAAATGAACATTTAGCCCAAAGCAGACCCGCGATTCAACACGGATACATTCAATCCTTAAATTCAAAAACAGCAAATGACACAGGAAGATGTTACGCGCCAACAATTTGATTTAACGGCTAAAGCCTATAGCAAAGCTCCTCTATTTGTACGGGGCCATGACTTAACTTTAATGGTAGAAGTAGCCAAGCCAGTGAATACCTGGCATGTATTGGATATTGGATGTGGGGCTGGACATACTGCCTTTGCCTTTGCCCCTTACGTTCAACAAGTCGTGGGAATAGACTTGAGCCCCGGTATGCTCTTAGAAGCTCAGCAGAATTTACAAGAACGTGGCCTCACTAATATTCACTTCCAACAAGCGAGCGTAACCCCATTACCTTTTGGGAATGAAGCCTTTGATCTGGTGACTTGTCGATTTGTCGCTCATCATTTTTCCAATCTCTCCCTGGCTTTATCTGAAATTCGCCGGGTTCTCAAGCGAGAGGGACAGCTTTTAGTGGTAGATGTCATATCACCAGAAGCGGACGGCTTAGCTCAGTTCGTGAATCATATTGAACGGCTGCGTGACCCATCCCATTTCTGGGAATGGAAAGTATCTCAATGGCAAGCTGCAATGCTGGAGGTAGGGATGTCTTTTAGCTCATTGAACCAATGGCGCTTACCCATAGATTTTGAGGATTGGACAACCAGACAACAAACCCCGTCCTCAGTTGTCGAAGAGTTAAAAGCACTGTTGGATAGTGCTTCGGAACCGATTAAAACAGCGCTCCAGTTAGAAAAGCAGCCACGGCAAGCGTTTCAACTCTGGGCTGCACTTATGCGAGGAGTTCCTGTTTAAGCCACCCTGCTTTGAAGGTCAGGTTATAGCGGCTGAATTACGAATATCAATGGCACTCCGTTTTACTTCGACTGCCGTGCCCTCGCTCTTCGAGATGGGGTAGAACTTTCTAGCGAAAAATGATTTCCACTGGATATCACCCAGCCCCTACAATCAAGGAGCTTCTTGCTGAATCTTCCCTATGCGTCCCTTGCAACTCCTATTTGACTCCCCATCCGCCGCCCAAGAAATTGCCTTCATGATGCGGGGAGACTATGACGGTTGCACCCTACTCACCCTGCCGCCCCTCTACGACTCGATCGCCCTCCGCACCGCGATTGAACTCATAGGATCTGAGTTTTGCTTTGTCGGTGACTCTATCCCGATTGTTGTGCCGGAGATCGATCCCTTCAATCCAAACCAAACAGTCCAGCCAAACCCCGAACAGGATGCTGGAAAACCCTAACCTGGACGGATATTCCACCGTTTTAACTCTTCAAACCATCACAACCTAAATATAATGGGGAACTACTTCACTCCACAGTCTATGGCCGCACCCAAAGGCAAACGCCCCAAAAACACCCTGGTTCAACAATCCGCAATCCAGCAGGTTGAGACGCTGCTCCAGTCGCTACCAGAGAAACAGGCAGAAGAGGTATCCGTCCGAGGGGCCGTTCACCAACTCAAAGACCAACTCAAATCCGCCTTGGAACGAGGCTACAGTTACGACGAGTTAGTTGGAATCCTGGCAGAACAAGGCATTAACCTGACAGCCGCCACCCTCAAAGCTTATCTTCCCCCAGGAAAACGGCAGGCAAAAGGTGCGACCAAACGAGCCTATACCCGAAAGCCAAAAGCAACCCAGGCCGGATCGATGGCTCCTGTTCCTGCCCCAGAAGCAGACCGAGTTCCGACCGCCACACCTGCCGAGGCAAAACCCAGTCCCAAAACCAAACGCACTACAACCAAGACAACCAAAGCACCCAAAGCAACTCCAACGACTCGACGGAAAAAAGCAGCCAGCTAACCTGACTTCCTGCGATCGGTGGATAGGCAAACTCCTGGATTTATGGGTCAATCAAGGAAAATATCCCTCTGGTATTCCCAGGGTGAATGAGAATGCAGCTCAAAATTAAGCGGACAATGAATCAATGGATGTGGCGGTGGTTAGGACGCATGACCCTAGAGGAACGCATCCAGACCTTAACCCTACGGAAGCTCACCCATCGTCCCAGACCTCGATGAGTCATGAACCGCTTCCTTTCCTTCTTCTCCTCCCTGTTGCCGCTTCACCCCCCCAAGCCTGCACCCAGAACCCCAATCGTTGTGACTTATGGGCAAGATACCAGTGGCTTCACAGATGAACAGATTCAACCCGTAATGGAATGGGTCTTTGCCAGCCTGATGAACGCAGGCTATACCGGAAAGGCCCACCTCTTCTGGATGCAGTCCCAGGGTGAACCCCAGCTTGAAAAGTCCCTAAAACAAGTCCTGCGCTATGCGGAACCGATTCTGCTCTATCGCTTGGGCGATCGGCCCCCAACTCCTCCCGCCGGGTACACCTGGAGGTTGCTACCGGAATACGCAACCTTTCGGATTTACCAACTGGAGGTGAAAGACCCGGAGTAAAAGACAAGCTGCAATGAGGGCATCCTTTCCCTCAAAGTCAAAGGAATGGGCCGACTCCGAAAATATGGAAGCGGCGATCGATCCCTTTCTCAACGCCCCAGGCGACCTGAACGCCTAACGTTGACGATTTACATCCCGTTTTAATAACCACAGCATCGTACACCCTGTGACAATGCTGCTGACCATTTCAATATAGATACCAACATTGAAAACGGTGAGTTCAATGGAACCAGAATTAGAAAGACTTACGAAACTCGGCAGGTTGTAACCCAAGCCAAGCCCCAGAAGCGCACCAATGCTGGTTGCAACAATCCACCAGGACGCACCTTTAATTTTATGTCGTAGAACAGACCATTGGGCGACTCCAACTGCAAACCCAGTACCCAATGGAACGCTCAATGCAGCCAGAATAACTGTTGCAAATCCAATAAATCCCAACAATCCACCGATCAGAGTCGCAAACACCCAGTGCTCTAATCCATCAATGTAGCGCTGTAATACAAGCCACTGGGCAATTCCAACAAATAGACAAGCAAATAACCAGGCAAGCGCACCAATCGAAAAGTAATGATAGACCACTCCTGTGGCCAGCCACGGTAAGGTGTTTGCTAGGTTCCAAAGCAGCAGAAAAAGCAGATCTTGCAGGATGGAGGAAGTCCGTAGAGGGGTGGAAGAAGCCACGGTATTCTATTTCCCCAGGTGAACACTATCAATCTCAGTCTAATTGGAGAGTTCAGGGAGCACAAGATTATAATGTTTGATTTAACTGTAATAGGCAGACTCAAGAGCGTGCTTGAATTTCTTCTCTGCTGCTGAGTTGGGGTCAGTTATCACGGGATACAACACATATCATCACAGTGACTTCAGCAAAGATATCAGATTGGCCTTATCCACCACATGGACACTGTTGACCTTTCCCGAAGGAATTGCAACACGGGCACGGGAAAACGCGACGATCGGGGTGACAAACTTGACATTCATCTGCTTTTTCACCTGTAATGCCTGCTTCATCGTCTGTTGCACGAAGTCTTTCTCAAACCCATACACGCTCTGCCCCATCCTGCGGCATAAGCCCTTTCCATCTTGGGTTAGGATGATCTCTCCGTTATGGGATTTGACATCAATCACAAAGACCTTTTTAGCGGGTGAAACGCAGATAATATCCACATCCCCCAGCCCATTCAGTTTCGTACCATAGCGAAGTTCCCACCCCTGATCTTCAAGGGGCGTTAGCACCTGGGCAATATCTTCCTCACCTTTCGCACCCTGGTCAGCGTGTTTAGCTCGCTTTAATAAGTAAAAGCCCTGTCCTGCTGACATCGCAGCCACGCCGATGAAGGCAACGTAGAACAAGGGCGGCATACTAATGGTGGCAGGCTTTGCCCCCGGTGCGGTCGGGAGCCCCCTCACAAAGTCTGAAAACATCCCCACCAGCAGGAATGGAACTACGGCAATGACTCCTGCTGCAATGAAGGCAATCATGGCATTCACTCTGCGCCGTAGGGCTAGGTTGTGGACATTTTGTCCTGCTTTAGGCATCGTTCAACGCTCAGGTAACATCTTCAGCACGGTTATTGTGCCCACCTTCCCAGCACAATTCGCCCAATGACTGGAAACCTGGAACTCTACCAAGCCGGAACCGATCGGTGACGCTTGAACCTGAGCCGTTCGGGTTCAAACCCTTTCAAGAAAGAAGCCCGATCGCTAAGAGCAACCGGGCCAGACGTTACATCGGGTGCTAAGACCTGCTTCCGTAGCCGCTAGGTCTTGCTCCTCCAGTGTGCCCATACTGGTGTAAAAAGATACATCCTTAGTTCCTTATCAACCGTTAGATCAGATCTGACTGTAAATATTTACAGGGTACTAAATTCGATTTTCTTGCGCGGGATAGGCTTTTTATCCTCCACGGGAGGCCGTTTTTCACGCCCTGGCCCTGGGGTGGGAGTGATCGACGGCTTCACGACCGGCTCAACCACCGCAGGCACTTCAGCCACAACCTCTCTATGGCCCTGCTGCCGAAACTGACGAAACTCTGCTTTGAGTTGGTTTAACAGACGCTCATGGCGAGCCTGTTCATCCCGGAGCCACGATCGCTCGGCGGGAGACAGGTCAACTGATTCAAAAGTATCTACGTCGCTTGAAATCATACGATCCAATCAACCACGAAACCCCAGGATAGCCCAACTGTAGAGAGTTGAGCCATTCTTTGCATCATTTTAATTTCGCCGCTGCTGCCGGAATACAGAGGGCATGACAAAAGCTGGATCACCCCACACCCCTAGTCGTTTTGACTTGGCCTGGGCTTCAGCCTGGTCAATCAATGCGAACTGGGGCAATTCTTGTAGTAACGACGATAGGCCACTGCCAACCCTTCAGCAACCAGGGTTTGCTGAACAAAGGTTCCATTGGGCAAACGGATCTCTGCCACTTTCCGACCATACTGATCCGTGTCAGTGATGTCCAGCAACACCTGATTGCCAGCCAGCAATTGATTCAGCCGTTGCTTGGCCCGCTCACCCCACTGGTACTGGTTACGATCGGCGCGGTTCCCTCGCTCCTTGGCATTGTGGGCCACCTCGGGGGCATCCGCGCAGGCCGCACGTACCCGGACAGACTTGCCATTCATCTTCACCCGGAGCGTATCCCCATCAGCGATCGACTGAACACTCACCAGGGTTCCTGATTGGGCGATCGCTCCAGAACGAAAGGCAGGAATAGCTTCAGCAACAACCAACAACCCCAGACAGGCCAACAAAAGATGACGCATAAAAACCAGACTGTAAAACGATTCCAACCCAGCTAGGATACCCAAAACTCTTCCAGCAAATCTAAAAATCTGGAAATGCTGGCCCCTGGTAGGTCTTCCGAGGATCAGACAGCGAGACGCATCCCGCGTCCAGGTGATGCACCTCCCCATCGAAATCCTGCACCTTCACGTAGGTGACCTGGGTGTTGGGACAGATGTAGTCCAGTCCCAGAAAAATGCCCTTCCTCGTATTGCTATCGCAGGGATAGGAAGCAACGTGGGAGTTGTAGTACCAAACTTGTGAACCAACTTCAAAATCGACCATAAAACCTCTCTACGCTACTTTTTTCAATAACTTCTCTGCCTGGATCACCCCAGCCAGAGCATCCACCGACACTGAAACCTGGCTGTTTTGGCAGACCAGCCAATCGCAGCGGAGCAACGGCTGATTGGTTCCCCGATCGACAAACGTTTTATTTTTCCTGGGGTCATAGGTCAGTTCCACCGGGGTTTCTATGCCAACCGCGAAGTCCCCCACTAAAATTCCTTGCGCCCAGGCGTGAACATTCCGTTCCACCGACTCGCGCACAACGATCGTCCCGTCCTTCAGCATCACCCGCCGCGATCTCACCTTCAGCGTTCGCTGCCGTCCGGACTCCTGCACAATCAGGGCTACATCCCGCAAAACACAGTTGGACAAGTGCCCGACCACCCGCCAGGAGGTTTTGCCATCCTTCTCTACCCGTGCCCGGACAGACATCGTGCCAGTGTTCAGATTCCGGTAAAGTTGCACCGAGCAGCCAACGTATTTCAGCCACCAACTGTTAGGCATCATCGCTCTCCTCGTCTGCCTCGGCCCACCAACGATCGCTGGTAATCTCGGCAAAAAACTCATCCGTCCAGTACATCGAGATCTCAGCGGGAATCATGGTCATCACCGCCAAGCTGAAACCAGGGGCGAACCGATCCACCAGGCCCATGTCATAAAGAACCTTAAGCAGCTTGTTCCGAAAGGATTGGGTATGCTGCCGAACATGGTTCCGCAGAGTGGAAAGCCACCAATTGTTCTTGAAGCTCCAACCGCTTTCTAACTCCAGCAGAGCCAATTCCAGCCAAACCAGAGGATTGAACAGGGCACCTACTTTCAGGTCATTGAGAGATGCCAGAACGCACTGGGAGCAACTCAGCCTGCTGCTCTCAGCAATATAGCCCCAGTGCCCCTGGAAGCCCTTGAGAGCCTCAGCAAACCAACCCATCCGGAATAAGTCCCGCCGCCGATCGACATCCTCGCTACTGGTTCCCAGTCCCCTCCATACATCCTCTAACTTGAAGTGAAGGACAGGATGCCAGTCAATCGCAAACCGACCTTTCCGATTGCCCAGCAACCAGCGATCGAAGGAATCATCGGCCCAGGCTTCTTTTTGCTCTGGCTTTTCTAGTTTGGGTTCCTTCAGGGCAGCAGTCGTAATGGCACTCCGCACCTGGTAAAACGGCTTCTGTGACCGCTTCGGACTCTCTTCAGCCCGAATCCCAATGCCGCAGATTACCAGGTCAAAGGAGCGTAGCGCATCCTGATCGATCACCTGGATCTTCAGTTCCTTCGTACAGTAGCGACTCGCGCTAGATGAGAAAAACGGCTTGTCTCCTACCTTAGCGGGTACAATCCCTTGCTTCACCCAGGAGTTAATCAGCCGTAGTGCCTGGTCGATCGGCACATTCTTCAGTTGGTCGGTGCAATACCTCGCCAGGGCACTACTCCAAAATGGTTTATCGTTCCCCTCAGAAGCAATTTTTTCAAACCGTTCCCGCCAGCGCTCAATCATCCCGCCTTTTTTGCGCCGAACCACCAGTAGAGACAGATCAAACTCCTTGCAGAGTACATTGAGATGTTCCTGCACTCCCAACCACTCGATCCGCCCCAACTCAGCAAAAACGCAAATGATCTGATCCTTCTGCCAACCGTATTTTTTAGCTGCTGCCATCACCTTCCGCAGCATGACATCGGAATCTTTACCAGCAGAAAGACTTAAAACCAACTTTGCACCACAAGCCATCATCCGATGGACAATCGTGGGAACAAATGCCTCATCCTGATTCTGGAAATCAATTTCAAACGGCGAAATAACTGATGAAGCAAACGGGAAAGCAACTGGGTAATTCATTGAAGCGGAGATGAAGCGAGTGCATTAAATCTGTCTTATCCCCACTGTAAATATTTTCAGTCGCCCTGTCAAGATCAGAGAGCATTTGTTTTGTGAAATAGAAACGGAATCCTCTCTATTCAGCCGTTTCAACCGATACTTTTATCAACCTCCGGCCAATCTGTTCAACCAGTTCCGATCGAGACAGGCCCAACTCTTGTGCTACCTCTGCAAATCCTTTCCACCCTACCTCTGTCACTGTAAACGAACGGGTTTTCTTGGGGCTTTCGTGCAACATCGGCTGAACATGACGATGCTGTTCCAATGCCTCGATCGACTTTGGATTTTCACCCGGCCCGAATTTGCGCTTTCTGTTTCTTGGCATTATTCTTCCTACCCAACTTACACAGTTCATCATAACAAATGTCCTCTGATACTGATGCCCTTAAAAAAGGTATGTAATTTAGAAGATAAGATTGCTCATCACGTATTACGGAGAGACATCATGCAGGAATCTACTGTTTATCGCTCCATCCAGAAAGAGGCTCAAGAAGAAAAGGTGCGGGCGATCGCACTCAACCTTATACGGGGAGGTGTCAATGTTAACCTCATTGCGTCTTCAACAGGCTTATCGATTAAAGAAGTTCAGCAACTTCAGCAGCAGATGAGCGAGTCCACGCAAAGCTCAACCTGATCATGTACCAGAAGTTGCCGATCGACTAGATCGAAATGACTCGATCGAAGCAGGTTCAGGCAATCCGACCAAGTACATTTTCTGGGCCATTCCCTCGAAAGCAGCGCATCCCTTTAACTCGGAAGCAGCACTTTTTCTATGGGAAACTGGAAAATATGCGGAAAATTTCCGGCTATTCAGCTTGTGCAGCGTAATATGCAGAAACAATCTGTATAAGTAGCCAATCTAGGGTGCTATGGCGAATCATTCTCCTATTTACCCCAATTGGGATCTTAGGTAGAAAATTTTCGACTATTAATAGTTAGCCTGCTTAGGTTATTGAAAGTGATCCACAAGAAAATAAATTTTAATTAAGGAGTTTATGATTGAAGATAGTAAAGGCTCTGTCAAGAATGTGAAAAATCCTAGGAATTGGTGGATCGAAATTGTTTCAGGGATAGCAGTAAGTTATTTGGTTTTTAGCCTGGTTAGTCCAATGTTCCTTAAACAAGGACAGCAAGCTCCAAGAAAAATAGAAACTCCCGATCTTCTACTCATTGCCATTGTTCTACTCTTCAACTCTGGACTGTTTAGCCGACTAGAGGATTTTGAGTTTTCTAAGGATGGTAATTTAAAAGCTAAGTTTAAGGACTTAAATGAAAAAGTTGATACATTATCAGAAGCCATAGACGATCTTCTCCTGGGCACAGTTTTAGATGCATTTGAGTATGTTACTCTTCGGGATCTGAAAGAGAACAAAGAAATTGAATTTTCAATTAATCCAAGTGGTTATGCTCTTCTTGAAAGGTTAAGAAACAGGGGACTTATTAAAGAAGAGAGCAATGTTCTTGGAGATCGAAGTGAAAGGAGGATACAGCTTAATAAATCTTTCTCGATAACTGAGCAGGGCTGCCGTTATTTAAAAGCAGTAGATGATAAGGGAATTAGTCAAAATTTGATACAAATAGCTGACCGTAGAATGCATGGACGGTGACAAAGATTACCAAAAGCTAACAGTAGAGCGAAGGCATCACGCGGATCAAACCATTAGAGCAGCCTAGCAAACCGGTTGGAGCGCACTATCGAGAAATCTTGGTGATGTCGCAAGGGCAATTAGCTGCTGCTCAACCGGATCGTTAGGTCGCTTCAATTCAAGTCTCGAAACACACTTAAAAAGATGATGGCAGTAAACTCAAGATTCTTACAAGGTTCAATCAGGCAGAATTCGATTTGTAAAGTAGCCAGATCAACCTCTTGTCCATCAGATTGAGCAAAAACGTAAGATTTCAGGACAAACTTAGTATCGTTCACGGAGATAGATTATGCTAAAAAGTCTACAAATAGGGTTACTAGGTCTGGGAGGAATTCTAGCTTTGATATCCCTATCACCAATTGCCTTATCTCAGCCTGCCAATTTTTCCAAAGATCCTTATCGTTTGCAGACACAGTTTACAGGCAATAAGAAGTGTTTAGATATCGTTAACGATGGAGACAACAATAAACTGACTATGGCCGACTGCGGAAATTACTCTGGACAGTTATGGAGTATCAAAAAAACTGGAGGATACTATCGTTTACAGACGCAGTTTACAGGCAATAAGAAGTGTTTAGATATCGTTAACGATGGAGACAACAATA
>ERZ1066117.634-NODE-634-length-24169-cov-5.682259_pt1 | contig 24169 bp, 17 predicted proteins | sample MGYA00382764_ERZ1066117 | MGnify/ENA primary metagenome ERZ1066117 (study PRJEB33369, sample SAMEA5778347) | biofilm metagenome | biome: Industrial cooling water; feature: Water cooling tower basin; material: Biofilm | place: United Arab Emirates | collected...
ATGTATCACGCCCGCGGCGAGGGACGATTCTGGATCTGGGTTTTGCTCGTGGGCGGCTCGGATCAACGCCAACTCGATATTCAGGCACCACGCTACTTCGATTCCTTTGAACTCCGCGACCTGGACACCAAAGGCGACCCGGTCGTGATCGGCCCGAAACCCGATCCCCGCCCCATTGATCCTCGCCCGATTGATCCCCGCCCTATTGATCCGCTTCCGCCCGGACCGAGGCCGACCCCCGGACCGGGCAAACCAGGAGTCACGTTCCTGGACCCTCTCCCCAAGCATGGCTGGTTCGAGGCCGCCACCGAGGATCAATACCAGTGGCCCCGCCACCAGACCGACCACCCCGTGTGGAACGAAATCGTGCCCAATCGCGCGATGACGCTTGCCTTCCACCCCACCCAGAATCTCCTGGCCAGCGGCACATTCGACAAGCGGATCCGCCTGTGGGACTGGACCAAGCCTGCCGAATCGCAGATCATGCTGACCGATCGCGATCACTGGGTCACGGCGCTGGCCTTCCGCCCCGACGGCAAGCACCTAGCTTACGCGGCCGCCAACCGAGTGTATGTGCTGGATCTGGAGGGGAAGAAGGTAGCCACCGCGGTGGAGCTTCTCAACGAGCGGGGCGAACGCGAAGGCGAGATTCACACGCTGAGCTACACGCCCGACGGCAAGCGCCTCTTCCTGGGTCTGCGGCGGAACCCGCATCACCGCTCGGAGATCGTACTGATCGATCCCGTCGAGCGCAAGGAACTGGCGCGGCGGACGGATCTGCCCGGCGAACCAGGTAAGGCGATCTTCCCGGACAAGGATCGGCTGATTGTCACTTACAACAAGCACATCCAGATCTGCGATGCATCGAATCTTCAGATGAAGCATGAGATTCGTCTAGACCACGAAAGTCAGGCCATGGTCGGCGCGGCCGTTCACCCCGACGGAACGCAGATCGCTGCGTTGTGCGTCGACCGGAAGATCCGTCTGTTCAACGCGAAGACGGGCGAGAGCCTGAAGTCATGGGATTTCCCCAGGAAACTGCATCACTTCATTCCGCATCCCCTCGATTACACGCCCGACGGCAAACATCTTGCAGTCACGGCAAATTCGGATGTGTTTGTCTACGATGTGAACAAGGGCGTCCCCCATCGCGAGCCGGTTGATCGCGGGCAACCCATCCACACTCTGGTCTTCGGCCGCTCCAGCAAGGTCTATGCGATGACGACCTACGGCGGCCCGCGTATCTTCAATACGAAACGCCTGGAGGATGCTCTCTCGCGGCCGGTGGCCCCACGCGAGACGATGCCCGGCGAGACGGTGGTTCCGCCGCCAACTCCGCCGATGCCCCCTGGCTCTGGTATCGATCCTAACCCCGTCATCACCGTCCGCTACCAACCCGGTGGCACCCTGGCTGCGTTGGTGCGGAGGGATCGCAGTCTGGAGCTTTGGGAACCGGCCGTTCAACACACCGTCGCCAAGCCGACCAAGAAGGGGGAGAGCGTCCTCGATTTCAGCTTTTCCGTGGATGGTCAACAGTTGGTCATCCTGCTGAGCGACTACACCCTCGTGAACTACAATGTCTCGCTTCGCAAAGAGATAAGCCGGGGGGCTCGCGTCCTTGCGGAGGAAGCACCTCAGACGATCGCTCTCATCAACACGAATCGAACTAGTGTCGCCGCCGCGCCCCACAAGAGCGATTCAACCAAGTCCCACCTGATTCTCTGCGATGCCCAGACCGGCAAGCGTCTGGACGGCAAGATCGAACTGCCGGTCAGAGTCAACGTGCTGCGTACCTCTTCGACCGGCCACCTGTTCGCTTTGGCGGACGACCGCATCCTGGTTTGCGATCCCAGCACAGCCAAGGTGTTGCATCCGCTCACCTTGCCCGAGGGAAAGCTCATCCACAAGTTCGCCATCTCCACCGATGGCAAGACGCTCACCGCCCTGGTCGACGGCAGCCGCATGGTGGTCTGGGATACCAAAACCGGCAAATTGAAGGCCAACCACAAGATCGATCAACCCGTCGGCCACATGATCTACATGAAAGATAGCCCTTACCTCTTGCTCACGGGGGCATTCTCGGGTTTTGACTTCTTCAACACAACCGATGGCAAGATCTATCAGAGTCGCATCATCGGATACCCCAATTTCCTGCATCTGGATCTCAGCCCGTCCGGCGATCGCTTGCTCATGGCCAGCAACGAGCGTCTCCATCAGACCGAGACCGCAGCCTTGCTTGCACCTTTACCGGCGGCCTACCCCCCGGCCACGACACCCGAAGGTTTCGTCGCAGCGATCAAACTGCCGGAGAAAGAGAAGATCCACAGCCTGGCCGTGTCGGCCGATCAGAAGTATCTGGCCGTGGGCTGCTGGGGTGGATCGTTGCGGATCTACGATTTTCAGACACGCAAGGTGGTGAGCGAGATCAACGAGACCGGAGGAAGCATCCAGTGTCTTGACTTCCACCCCGAGGGCAAGGTTCTGGCCATCGGCACCAGTGTGGGCGATGTTTTGCTCTGGAATGTCGAGGGGGCCAAGCTCATCAAGAAGCACACCATCAAACACCCGAAATCGGGCAAGGAGGGTGCGATCTGCGTGTTACGCTTTACGCCCAAGGGCGGCGGCCTGATTGTCGGCCACCACCGCTCGGGTACGGAGGGCGAATGGCTTCTCCTGGACCCGGAGTTGGGCAAGGTGATCCATCGGTATGATCTGGGCAAATCGAAGCCCTTGCACATCGAATGGCTGCCGGATGGCAAGTTCCTGGCTGCCTCGGAGCGGTTCCTGCACCGGTTCGATCAGGCCAAGTTCGAGATGAGCATGAATGTGGGCTACGGCGAACTGCGTATCAACTGCATGGGGCTTTCCTCCGATGGCAAGGAGTATTGGGTCCGTGGATCGAACGGCCAGTTGGCCCGTTACTCGCTGGAGTTGGGTCGGCGAGTGGGGAACGTTGTTGAGATGAAATCACCCGGTGCCAAGGAGGCCCAATGGTGCAACGTGATCCCGTTGCGGGGCCGACGCCAGGCGCTGATCAATGGCTCGCAGTTCCAGGTAACGCTGTGCGATTTCTCAGGGCCGACCGAAGTGATGCAGACGCTCTCGTTCGGCAAGGGTTTTCCACTGGTTCATCCCGCGATCGCGACCTCGGACGGCAAACATCTGATCCTGAGCCTCGACAACGAGGTAAAGATCTACGACGTGGATGTCCTTGTTCGCGGTGTGAAGCCCTGAGCGTGGGCGATGCCGTCAGCCTGGCCGCATCTCCTCGCCCAGGCGCATCAGACCCTCGCGGGCATGGTGCGCCACGTCGCCATCCTCGGCGTCGGCGAGTTTGTCGAGATCGGGCCACAGCAGCGTCAGGCCCTCATTCACGATCGCCGTGATGGCCGCGTAGCCCACCTGGGGATTTTCGTTGGAGAGCCGATGACGATACCAGGTCAGCGCCTGCCGCTCGCCGAGACGGGCCAGGGCCGCTCGTGCCGCCAGCCGCACCTCCGGGTTGCCGTCACGCTGGACGGCCTCCTGCAAGGTCGAAAGCACATCGTGGCGCTGCATCGGCTCCCACCAACCCAGGCTGGAGATGGCGGCCAGGCGATAGGTGGGGTCCCAGTCGCGCGCGGCCAGGAGCAGCATGGCCTCGGTGGGTGCGGCTCCGTGATGGCGGAGGGTTCGCAGGATCGATCGGTAGGGGATATCCAACCCCACGGAGGGCCGACGCGGTGGATGGGCTCGCGGACGGCTCTGGGTGCGGCGAACCAGCGGCACCTTGGCCAGTACCATCTCTCGCAGTGCCGGTCCCACGCGAGGATCGCGCGACCACAACAGCACCTCAAGCGCCGCCTCGGCGTGGGCGTAGCGGTTGATCGCCAGCAGCGGCAGCACGGCCTCGGCCGCTTCGGCACGCAACTCGGCCAGGGCGAGCAGGATTTCCTTTTGCTCGGCCAGGGAAACGCGCGGCAACTGACGACACAGGGCCACGGGCGCGTCGCTTAGGTAGTCTTCGAGCGACGGTTCGATGGCACTCAGACGCGAAATCTGCCAGTCAAACGACTCGCGATCGCCGCCCTCTTCTCCCTGAAGGTCGCCCATGTGGTCGGCCCGTCGCAGGAGCCGAAGCGTCTCGTGGAAGATGCGGACCACCAGCGGGTCGATGACCTCCGGCCGATGATCCCAGAGGGTTTCGACCAGTTCACCCAGTCGCGACTCGCTGACCACCACCGGAGGGACGCCGGCGCGTAGCCCCTGCATCGCCCGCAGCAACACCTTGAGGGCGCTGCGACCCAGGGGAGTCGTCGCCTGACGCACATACCCCGCGAAGCCCAGGAAGCACACCGTCTCGGCGGCGAAAAACTGGCTCAAGGGCACTTCGCCCGCCTGCTCAGCCGTGCGCAGCAGGTGGGGCAAACTCTGCGAGCGATTGAGCACGCGCAGCCCATTGGCCAGGTCGATCCAGTACCACGATTGCTCGATCTGGTCGTCGGTCAGGCGTCGGCCCAGTTGTCGTTCGAGGATGCGTCCGGCGTCCTCGGTGCCCAGTTCGGCCAGGGCGCGCACCTGCACGACAAATTGCATCCCCGCACGCATGCTCGATTCGATGGCGGCGATTTCCCCCCGTTCGAGCAGGTCGCGGAAACGGGCCTTGGTCGATTCCAGGACCGCCTCGTTGAGTTGTCCGCCTTGCAATAACTCGATGTGCTGCCGACTGATGGGGGAGAGTTCATCGCGTGAGACAAGACGACGATGCCGTCGGGCCAGGAGTAAAATGGCCGGGACCACAATCAGAAAGATCACCAGTAGAATAGTCACCGCGTGCATGGGGCCTCGCCGCTTCCGCCATCACTCGCCGCGTATCTGTCCTTCACCATAGACTACATACTTGTAGGTCGTCAATTCCCTCAGTCCACAAGGGCCGCGTGCATGGAGCCGATCGGTGCTGATGCCGATCTCCGCACCCAGCCCCAATTCATAACCATCATTAAAGCGTGTGCTGGCATTGACGACCACTGCCGAACTGTCAATCTCCTGCGTAAATCGCCGCGCCGCCGTGAGATCTCGGGTCAATATCGCCTCCGTGTGTCCCGAACCATGTCGGCGGATGTGATCGATGGCCTGGTCCATATCGGCGACAACCCGCACCGAAAGAATTAACTCCAGATATTCCGTATGGTAGTCCTCGGCTGTCGCGGATTTGGCAGCGCTCACCCAGCGCTGGGTCACCTCGCAGCCGCGCACCTCTACCCCGCGTTCGCCTAATGCCCGACCCATCTCGGGTAGGAACTGCTCGGCGATCGCCGCATCCACTAGCAGGCACTCGGCTGCGTTGCAAACGCCGGGCCGCTGACACTTGGAATTGAGCACGACCCGTCGGGCCATTGCCAGATCGGCCGCCTCGTGGACATAGACGTGACACAGTCCCTTGTAATGCTTCATGACCGGCATGGTGGCCTCGGCCGCGACCCGGCGGATGAGGCTTTCGCCCCCGCGCGGAATGACGAGGTCGATGCGGTCGTTGCGTTTGAGCAGTTCGCCCACCACCTCACGCTCGGGTCGATCAACAAACTGCACCGCGTCGGCCGGGAGGCCGACGGCCGCGAGCGTCTGGGTCAGGATGGCGAAGAGGGCGGCGTTGGAGTGGAGTGCTTCCTTGCCCCCACGCAGGATGACGGCGTTGCCGCTCTTGACGCACAGGGCAGCGGCATCGAGGGTGACGTTGGGCCGCGACTCATAGAGAAACAGGATCACGCCCAGGGGCACGCCCACCTTGCGCACCTCCAGGCCGTTGGGTCGGACCGAGCCCTCCCGCACCTCGCCCACCGGATCGGGCAATGCCGCCACCTGTCGCAACCCCTCGGCCGCCTGGGCCAGCCGTTCGGGCGTAAGCCGGAGCCGATCAATCTGAGCGGCGCTGAGTTCGTAGCCGGGTGCCGCTGCGAGATCGCGAGCGTTGGCGGCCAGGATCGCCTGCTGCTGGGCCACGATGGCATCGGCCGTGGCGTGCAACCAGGCATTCTTGGCCGCGGTGTGGGCCTGTGCCAGACGAGTCGCGCCCCGGCGAGCGCGATCGGCCAACTCCAGGCACAGGGAGGTAAGCTCGTTCATGAGTCGTCCATCGCAGACCAGGGACCGACACGTGGGGAGGACGGATTACGGAGCGGGAGGCACGGCCGGGTTCAACCCCTCGATCGAGAGTCCGCCGCTTCGCAATTCAAAGCTGGCCCGCTGGGGTGGCGCGACAGGATCGAGCTCGAACCCCTTGGGCAATTGAACCACGAAGTTTTCATTATAGATGCCAGCCGTGTATTTGCCCAGGCGCAGATCGACATATACCACCACCTTGGGCGCCTCCTCGCGCGGCGGGCCGATGATCTTGAGCGTCACCTTACCGTCTCGATCGTCGACGAAGCGTGGCGTGAAGTCAAACTTGGGCGGCACCAGGAACATGACCGGCACATCGGTCAGTTCGTACGTCTTCTTGGCGATGCCGGGCACGCGAATCTTCACCACCGGTGGCGTCACCTTCACCGGCCGGCCTTCCACCTCTTCGACCAGATTGGCCCGACCGATGGCTGCATCCTCGGGTTTGGCCAGGAGCGGCCGACGCGGCAGTTCAGAGGGCACCGTGGGGATCGCCTGCATGCGCTCCAGCACCTCGCGCGGCCCACGCACCAGTACCGTGGCTGGCTCGATTAGCACCGGGCCAATGTTGCCTTCGCGGACGTGGTCGAACCGAACGGGAAAGCGTTTCTCGTCCATTCGGTGCAGCGTGAAACTGACGCGGTTGCGTCCATCACTGGTGAGCGCATTGATTCCCAACGGCGTGTTGATGTCGCCCGGTTCGACGACCACCACGTCGTTGAATCGTGAGAGATTGAGCTTGTCGTCGGGCACGGTGATCGTCTTGACCACCTCGATTTCCTTGCGCTGCAACATACCGTGCAATTCGCGCAGGCGGAAGGGAGGGCCGCTGAAGCTCGCGAGAATCTGCGCCTCGGAGGTGACCTCCAGGTTGTACAACTCGGCCTGTCGGGGCGCGAGTACGATCTTGACCGGAATGGGCACGTTGTCCAGCGTCTCCTGATCGCGGCTGCGGCTGTACAACCAGATCAGCAGCGACAGGCTCACCGCGACCAACACCGAGAGGATCCGATCCATCATGGGGGCTATCCTCCTGCATACCGTCAGGCGGCCGATCGGGCCGGGGGGGGAGTAACATCTTGACCGGAGGGAGCGGGTCCTTCCAGCAGTAGTTTCAGTCGGGCCTGGAGCGTGTCACGCGGGATCGGCTCCAGGCGTCCGGCCACGCCAATCGAAACACGCCCAGTTTCCTCGCTCACCACGAGCAGGATGGCGTCGGTCTCCTCACACATGGTCAGGGCCGAGCGGTGCCGCATGCCCATGTGCAGGCTTGCCCCCTCGGGCGGTTGGCCCAGAGGCAATTGACAACTGGCCGCGGCGATGCGGCCCCCACTGATGATCACGGCTCCGTCGTGCAGCGGGCTGCGTTTGCAAAACAGCGCTCGCAACAGGCTGGCGCTGAGTTCGGCATCCAGGCGTTGGCCGTTTTCGATGTACTGCGTCAGCGACATTTCGCGTTCGATGACGATGAGAGCACCGACGCACTCGCGTGACATCGCCTCGGCCGCATCGGCCAGGCGTTCGGCGTAGGGATGCTCTTCCTGGGCCACGAACCAGCGGAGCATTCGCGAGCGGCCCAGGACCATGAGTCCTTGCCGCAACTCGGGCTGGAAGATGATGGCCATCCCCAGCAAGACCGTGGTGAGCAGGTAATCGAGCACCCGGCCGAGAACCTTCAACTCGAAGCCGGCGATAAACACCTGAGCGACGAGAAAAACGCCGACGACAATCAGGCCCAGGCCGCGAACGATCCCCGCTCCGCGTGTGTGGCCGAGGAAGCGCAGGATCAGAAAGATCGCCACCGCGAGGATGATGATCTCCACCAGATCGCGGGTACCGGCCGTGTCATAAAGCTGGGTCAGGCGGTCCAGCAAGTTCCGTCCCCCCGTGTTGGATAGCAGCCAGGACATCGAAAGCGTACCGGGTCGCCTCAACGTCGTGCACGCGGATGATGCGAGCCGTGTTGCGGCTAACGGCATCGCAAGCACAGGCAAGCGAAGCAGGCAACCGTTGATCCTCGGATCGGGCATCGGCCCGATTCCCGATCTTGCCCAGGAACCCCTTGCGCGACACCCCTAGCAAGATGGGCCGGCCCAGCGTGGCCAACTCGCCCAGACGAGCCAGGAGTACCCCGTTATGCCAGGAGCGTTTGGCGAAGCCGATTCCCGGATCGAGCACGACTCGGGTCTCGTCTATACCCTCTTTGCCGCACAAGAGCAACCGCGTTTGCAGATGCTCGCGCACCTCGGCGATCACGTCGTCGTAGTCGGCAAGTTGGGCCATGGTCTGCGGGGTGCCGCGCATGTGCATGAGCACCAGCCCGGCCTGAAAACGGCGCACCACCGCGGGCATCGCCGGATCGCCCAGGGCCGTTACATCGTTGACGATGTGGGCGCCCGCCTGCAGGGCCGCCTCGGCGACGGTCGCCTTCATGGTGTCGATGCTGAGCGGCACGGTATCCGCCAGCGCCTCGATCACTGGCACGACACGCCGAATCTCCTCCTCCACGCTCACCGGCGTCGCTCCGGGACGGGTCGATTCGCCTCCAATATCCAGAATGTCGGCCCCGTCGCGCACCAACTGCCGGGCGTGCTCGATGGCTTGCTGGGGGTCGAAATAGCGGCCCCCATCGGAGAAACTATCGGGCGTGACGTTGACGATGCCCATCACCAGGGCACGCGGACGCAGATCGAGCACTCGGTCGCGGATGGTCCACGACCAGGCGCTCTCGGCCGGGGTAGTTGCGGGTGGCATCATGAGCAGTCTATCTCGTGAGGGACTTACCAGCCGGATTCCATGGCTGCGGTGATCTGCCGGGCAATCAGCTTGATGGCTTTCTGCAAGCCGGTGGTGGTGGATTCACCCAGTTCTTGACGGAACTGTGCCGCGGCACGAATCTGCACCGGCGTGACGATGACGTTGGCATTGGGGTCCGGCGGAGCCTCCTCGTCGGGAGCCACCGCGAGGGGACCACGCCCTTGGCGATCCGGCACATCGCCGATCACTCGCGGCCCGGGCAGAATGCCGTCAGCCAGGAGCGGTTGGCGGACTTCGGGTCGCTCCTCGCGGGCGCCTGGGCGACGGGCGAGGCGAGAGAGAACTTGCCCGGTGCGCAGGTCGCGCCAGATCAGCTCGACGACAACGATCAGTTCACTTTCACGCGTGGTATTGTTCGGTGTGAAGTTAAGCAAATGCTTTTGCACGTCCCGAATCACGACCGTCAGTTCGGTGTCGGCCTCGCCCTGAGTGACGCGATAGGGCGTAATGGTTTCGATATCGTTGATCAGCGCGCGGTGGAGGTCCTGCTCCAGGCCGACCACGGGCGTGACCGTGTAGCCCGAGCGGTTCTTGACCATGGGCACCCGAATCGTGCGGATGTTGTCCGCGTAGTTGGGCTTGGTCGAGTAGCCGCCCAGCGTGAAATGCCCATCGGTGGAGCACGCGGGAAGCAGGAGCACCAGACCAGCCAGCAGCACAAACCCCGATCGCATCCTGTTCCCCCTCCGGTGGGTTTGGCGGGACCGACCTTACCGGCCCGTCGGTTCCTGCCCCTTGGTCACCGCTTCAACCTGACCCGCATTCAGCCCCTGATTCGGCATCTCGGTCGGCACCGTGTGACCGTTTTGCTCCAGCCAGGTTTTCAGACTGCCCCAGCGTTCCTGGGCGTCCTGGGCATATCGCGTGTTGGGATATCGCCGACGGACCAGTTCATAGTACCAGTAAGCCGAGGCATACTGCCCGGTGCGGCGGTAGAACTCCGCCATCTTGAACTCTTTCTCGGCCTGTTGCAGGTCGATGGCCTGGCGTTGCTTTTCCATGTACTCGCGTTTCGCCGGGTCGTGGGCGATCTGCGGATAACTGCGAAGGGCGGCCTGGATCAACTCGCGAGCCTCGACTGCCTTTCGGCCATCGTACGACGATCCACCCGTGCTCATCTGTTTGCAAAAGACGGCCAGTTCGATCGATTTCGGTGCGAGCTTGCTCTCGGGATGTCGGAGATGAATCTGGCTGAAGTACATCTCGGCTTCGCGGTAGTTTTCGTGATACATCTTCACGACACCGCAGCGGTAGAGCGCCTGGTCGGCCAACGGACCGTTGAGGTCGTACAGCCGGACCTTCTCAAGGGCTTCGATGGCGCGTCCCTCGCGGTCGAGCAGCGGCTTGCTGGGATCGAAGGACACCCAGCGGGGCGTGACCATCCAGCGTTTGCCCTCCTTGACTTCCTTGTTCTCGCGCATCTCCTGCCAGGTATCATCCAGCCAGTAGGTGGCGATATCGAACATGCGTTCGACGCACTGTTCGCGGAAGCTGCTCTGGGGGAACTTGCTCACGAGCGACGAATAGGTGTCGCAAGCCTTGGGGTAGTAGCCGGTTAGCCGCAGACACTCGCCCCGATAGTACAAAGCCTCCTGCACAGCCTGCGGCGGTAGTTTGTCGCGGTCGGCGATCGCGCCAAAGAGACGCTCGGCCTTGCTATATTCCTCACGGCGATAGGCTTCGCGGGCACGTTCCAACTCGGCTCGCAATTCGGGCGTGTAGCTTTCGTCCACGTCCCGACGGAGGTTGCCCTCGCGGGTGAGCGTGAACGTCTCGGTCATCTCGGGGCCGGCGGGTGGTGGCGTGAAGGGGTTGAGCGTCCCCATGGTGGACACGCAGCCTGTGCCGCTTAGCGCCGAGAGAGCCAGGACACCGGCGAGTCGACGAGTCATCCGTGACATATTCACGATCACCCCCCCAGATAGGGCAGCATTTTGGGCGGCTTGCCCCGCAGGTACGTGATGGTGCCCCCCATCAACGTCCGCAACTCCGTTCGCACCCGCACCTCAAGAGGTTCGCGCCAGTCGGATCCGGCCAGGCGTCGCAAACCATCGAGCCCCTCGGTCGAAAGTCGGCGGCGTTCCCCCGTGCCTGCCTGACAGCGTGGACAGAGTACGCCCCCTGCCTCGGCACTGAACGCAAGCGTCGGCCCCCGAAGATCGGTCTGGCAATTCACGCACTGATCCAGTTCCAGGGCGTAGCCCAGTTCGCGGAGCAGCACCGTTTCCCAACGGAGCACCCGTTGTCCGACCGGCCCCTGCCCCAGATCCTCCAGAGTCGCCACCGCCTCCTCGAACAATCCCGGATGCGGGTCGGCCTCCTCCGTCCAGTCGGCCAACAACTCCGCCACGTAGTAGCCGGCATACAGGGCCGACAGATCACGGTGGAGATGGGCAAAGCGTCGGACGACCTGAGCTTCAGTCAGCAGATCCAGCCCCCCCGACGGTTTGCGGATGAGGACCATATCGCAGAGCGTGAGTAAATCAAGGCCATTATCGAAGCTGCTTTTGAGACGGCGGCCTCCCCGTGCCAGTCCCCGTAGTTTGCCCTGCTCGCGACTAAACAAGGTGACGATGCGGCTGGTCTCGCTCCAATCGGTCGTTCGCAGGACCAATGCCCGCACCTTCTCCATCGGCATGGCTTACTGGTCCTCCTCGTCGCCATCCTCGGGGCGTGGTGCGATGTCCGGCAGATTCAATAAGCCGAGATAATGCCGCTCGCGTTCCCGCATCTGGGCGGCGGAGCGCTCATCGAGATCGTCGTGCCCACACAGGTGCAGAAGCCCATGGATGACATAGAGCGCCAGTTCAGCCTGGACGGGGTGGCCGCGTTCCGTGGCGACGCGCTGGGCGACCTCGGCACCGATAACCAGTTCACCTTGCAGAATCTTGGCCGAGGGATCGCTGAGGGGGAAACTGAGCACGTCGGTTGGTTCGTCGTGATCGAGAAACTGCTTGTTAAGGCGGTGGATGGTCGGGTCATCCACGAAGGCCAGGCTGATCTCATACTGGGTGACGTTTTCACCCTCCAGCACGGTACGGCCCACCTCACGCAGGAAGCCGCGATCGAGTTCGACCGATTCCTGGGGCGAGGCGATGCGGATCTTGCTCAAGGAAGAATCTCCAGAGAAAAAAGAAGAAACCGAGAAAGTCGTCGGCTCAGGAGAACCATGCGAGTAGCTCCCCCTGGCTCGCAGGAAATCCGAAAATGTTTCCTGCCCGAGATACCGTGGAAGCCGAGAAAATCAAGGCATGCGGGGGAAACTAAGGCGATCTTCCCAGGCTCAACTTGTCCAGAGTGGGTAGGTTGCCTTACAGTAGTAAGGAGGAACCCGACTGGGCCTCTCCCCCCCAGCGACGCCCTGATGTGAGACAGGGCGGGAGCTAACCCCGGAACGCCGACCCATGAGCCATTCCACCGTGTCTGTCCTGGCTAACGCCGAACTCTTCGATGAATTGTACCAGCGCTGGTGTACCGATCCCGATTCGGTCGAACCCAGCCTGCGGAATTTCTTCGAGGGTTTCCAGTTTGGTCTGGGCCGCACTGCTACCTCCGACAATGCCTCGCGCCAGATTGGCATCGTCCGGCTGATCTTTGCCTACCGCGACATGGGTCACGCCAAGGCGAACCTCGATCCTCTGGGCCACGCTCCACGCCAGGAAAATCTCCTCAAGCTCCTCGAACTCGACGAATTCAAGCTCAGCGAAAAAGATCTCGACGCCGTCATCGACACCGCTCCCTTCTTCGGCATGGGCCACGCCCCACTGCGGCAACTGATCCAGGCGCTGCAAGACACCTACTGCCGCTCGATCGGTGTCGAGTACATGCACATCCAGGATATCGAGGTACGCCGCTGGCTCCAGCAACGCATGGAACCGGCCCGCAACACCCCGAACTTCCGCCCGGAAGACAAGCTCCGCATCCTCGAAAGCCTCTGCATCGCGGCCGGCTTCGAGGATTTTCTTCAGAAAAACTACAACGGTCAGAAGCGCTTCTCGCTGGAAGGGGCCGAAACCCTCATCCCCATGATGGAGATGCTGGTCGAGCAGTCTCCCAACATGGGCGTCCGCGAGATCGTCATCGGCATGCCGCACCGCGGCCGCCTCAACGTCCTGGCCAATGTCCTCAAGAAGCCCGCCAGCGAGATCTTCGCCCAGTTCGAGGAAGGCTATCTGCCGGCCAAGAACGAGGGCGACGGCGACGTGAAGTATCACCTTGGCGCGGGCGCGGACCGCGTGAATCCGCAGGGGCAGAAGGTTCACGTCTCGCTGACGCCCAACCCCTCGCACCTGGAAGCGGTCAACCCCGTGGTCGAAGGCCGCGTTCGCGCCAAGCAGACACGCTTCGGCGATCTGGAACGACGCTGGGGCCTGCCCGTTCTGTTGCACGGCGATGCAGCCTTTGCCGGCCAGGGTCTGGTGGCCGAAACGCTCAATCTGTCGCAACTTGAAGGGTTCACCACGGGCGGCACCATCCACATTGTCGTCAATAATCAGGTCGGTTTCACCACCGTGCCCGAAGACGGTCGCTCGACTCCCTATTGCACCGATGTGGCCAAGATGTTGCAGTGCCCCATCTTCCACGTCAACGCCGAGGACCCCGAGGCGGTGCTGTTCGTCACGCAACTAGCCCTGGAGTATCGCCAGCAATTCCGCACCGATGTGGTCATCGACCTGTATTGCTATCGCTACTATGGCCACAACGAGACGGATGCCCCCGAGGTGACGCTTCCGACCGTTTACGCCAAGATCAAGTCCCGTCCGCCTTTGGCGACCGCCTACGCACGGCGTCTGGAGTCTGAGGGAGTCATCGCTCCGGGCACCGCCGAGCAACTTCGCGACAAGTATCGCCTCGAACTCGAAGCCGTTCGTGAGAAGGTTCGCAGTGGTCCCAAGCAGTACCCGCTCATGCACGGGTTTGAAGGGGCCTGGAAAGGCATGGAACGGGCCTATCGGCACGATGTTGTGGAGACCGGAGTCTCCCTATCCATGCTCCAACAGGTGGCCGAGGGTCTCTGCCGAACGCCCGAAGGTTTCTCGATCAACAAGAAGATCGCTCCCACGTTCGCGGGCTGGAAGAAGGCTATCTTCGAGAACAAACCGATTCTCTGGGGTCTGGCCGAAAGTCTGGCTTATGGATCACTCTTGCTTGAGAAACATCCGGTTCGGATCACCGGCCAGGACGTGCGTCGGGGCACCTTCAGCCACCGCCATGCCGCCATCTACGACGAGCAAACGGGACAGCGATTCGTGCCTCTGGCCAATCTGACGCCCGATCAGGCCCGCTTTGAAATCTACGACAGCCTGCTGAGCGAGGCTGCGGTGCTTGGCTTCGAGTTTGGCTACTCGATGGATCTGCCCAACGCCCTGGTGATCTGGGAAGCACAGTTCGGCGATTTCGTCAACGGCGCTCAGGTGATCATTGACCAGTTCCTCTCGTCGAGCGAATCCAAGTGGAACCGCGATAGCGGCGTCGTCCTCTTCCTACCGCACGGCTACGAGGGCCAGGGTCCGGAGCACTCCTCGGCCCGTCTGGAGCGTTTCCTCCAGTTGTGCGCCGAGGACAACATGCAGGTCGTCGTTCCCACCACCCCCGCGCAGCATTTCCACCTGCTCCGCCGACAGATGAAGCGCAACTTCCGCAAGCCGCTCGTGGTGATGACCCCCAAGAGCCTGCTGCGGGCCGAGATGTGCTCGTCGACGGTGGAAGACCTGACACGCGGCCACTTCCAGGAAGTGCTGGCCGATCCGAGCGTCCAGCCTGCAAACGTGCAGCGGGTGGTATTGTGCTCGGGCAAGCTCTACTACGATCTGGCCAAGTATCGCAACGAGAAGAAGATCAGCGATGTGGCTCTGGTGCGTGTGGAGCAACTCTACCCGTTCCCCGAAGAACAGCTGCGTTCGGTGCTGGCGGCGTTCAAGTCGGCGACCACCTGGGTGTGGGCACAGGAAGAATCGCAAAACAACGGTGCATGGTTCTTCATCGAGCCGCGACTGCGACAACTGGGCTACGAGAAACTCTTCTACGTCGGTCGCGACGCCAGCGCCAGCCCGGCGACCGGCTCGCCTACCGTCCATGCACGCGAACAATCCGAACTCATTGAGGCAGCCTTCACCCGAACATCCACCCAACTGGTGCGAGCCGCTTCGTTTGAATCGTTTGCAGCCCTGCCCCCCACGGGCGAAAACACCCCTGCCGCCAATGGAGTGGATAATGGCGCCAATGGCCACACAGGGGTACGCAGCGACAAGGACACAACGGCTCCGGCGGCGAGCTAATCCGAACTTCTTTCCCCACGGGATTCACGACGATGGCTGTGGTTGAGATCAAGCTGACTCCTGCAGGCGAATCTGTCACTCATGCAACCATGCTAAAGTGGCTCGTTGCTGATGGCGCCTATGTGAAACGCAATAGCACGCTCTGCGAACTGGAAACCGACAAGGTCACCAAGGAAGAGTATGCCCCGGCCGATGGCGTGCTCAAGATCGCCGTCCAGCCCGACACCAAGGTGCCCATCGGTGCCGTGCTGGGTCACATCGATACCTCGGCCCCGGCTCCCTCTGGCAGCGCGCCAGCCACTCCGGCCCCTGCCACCCAGACGCCTGCTCCCGCTCCGGCACAGGCACCCGCTGGTGCCACTTCCACTCCCCTGTCGCCTGCCGCCAGTGTCATGGCCGCAACGCAGGGGATCGATGTCAGCAAGGTGACGCCCGCCGACAAACGGGTTATCACCAAGAGCGACCTGATCGCCCACCAGGAATCGGCCAGCAAGCCAAAGACCAACGGTGTGGCCGCCGCCGAACCGACGCCTGCCGCCACGCCCGTGGCCAAACCTGCGGGCGGCATTCGGCGCCAACCAATGAGCGCCATGCGGCAACGCATCGCCGAGCGACTGCTCGAAGCGCAACAGAACGCCGCCATTCTGACGACGTTTAATGAAGCCGACATGTCGCGGATCATGGAGTTGCGGACGAAGTACAAGGACAGCTTCCAGAAGAAACATGGCGTCGGCCTGGGCTTCATGAGCTTCTTCGTGAAGGCCGCCGTGAGCGCGTTGCAAGCGTTTCCCGCCGTGAACGCCTACATCGAGGGGACCGACATCGTCTACCACGACTACGCCCACATCGGCGTGGCCGTGAGCACGGAAAAAGGCCTGATGGTGCCGGTGTTGCGGAACTGCGAATCGCTCAGTTTCGCCGACATTGAAAAGGGCATCGTCGGCCTGGCCACCAAGGCACGCGATGGCAAGATGGGTCTGGCCGACCTACAGGGCGGCACCTTCACGATCACCAACGGCGGCATCTTCGGCTCCATGATGTCCACGCCGATCCTGAACCCACCGCAGTCGGCCATTCTGGGGATGCACTCGATCACCAAGCGGGCCGTGGTGGTGGACGATCAGATTGTGATCCGCCCCATGATGTACCTGGCGCTGAGCTACGATCACCGGATCATCGACGGCAAAGAAGCGGTGAGTTTCCTGGTTCGCATCAAGGAAGCGATTGAGAATCCCGAGCGGTTGCTGCTCGAAGTCTAGAAGCGGACCACGGCCAACTGAGCATGTGAGAGGAATGAGCAAGTGACCGACTTTGATTTGATTATCATCGGTGGCGGCCCAGGGGGCTATGTTGCGGCGATTCGGGCAGCGCAACTGGGTAAGAAGGTCGCGCTGGTGGAGAAACGCGCTACACTGGGCGGCACCTGTTTGAATGTCGGCTGTATCCCCTCCAAGGCGCTGCTCGATTCCAGCGAGGCCTACCATCAGGCCAAGTCGACCATGGCCCGTCATGGTGTGCAGATCGGCGACGTGAAGCTGGATCTGCCCACCATGATGGCACGCAAGGATAGCGTGGTGAAAGGCCTCACCCAGGGCGTCGCTGGGCTGATGAAGAAAAACAAGGTCACGGTCATTACGGGTGCAGGCAAACTGCTGCCTCCCTCGGGCAACGGCCACAAGGTGCAAGTGGGCGACCAGACGCTCAATGCACCCAACGTGCTGCTCGCCACGGGGAGCGAGCCCACCCGCATCCCCTCGGTGCCGTACGACGGCAAAATGATCGTTGATTCCACGGGCGCTCTCACCTTTGACAGCGTGCCCAGGCACTTGATTGTCATCGGTGGTGGCTACATCGGCCTGGAGTTGGGGTCGGTGTGGGGCCGCCTGGGCAGCAAGGTGACGGTGCTGGAGTTCTTACCCCGTATCTTCCCGCTCGCCGATGCCGAGATCGCCGAGATTGCTCACAAATCGCTGAGCAAATTGGGCCTGGAGTTCCATCTCGAAACCAAGGTCGAAAGCGCCACCGTCCAGGGTAACGAGGTCGTCGTCAAGGTGACCGGCAAGAACGGCCCCGCCGAATTCCGTGCCGATCGCGTCCTGGTGGCCGTCGGCCGTCGTCCCTTCACGACCGGACTGGGCGTTGCGGAAGCGGGCGTGAAGGTCGAAGAACGCACCGGCGTCATCCCCGTGGATGAAAACTTCCAGACGAACGTCAAAGGTATCTATGCGATCGGCGATTTGATCCCTGGTCCGATGCTGGCGCATAAGGCCGAGGAAGATGGCGTCGCGTTCGCTGAGCGCCTGGCCGGCATGAAGACGCACGTGCACTATGATCGCATTCCTAGTGTCATCTACATCTGGCCGGAAATTGCAAGTGTTGGCCCGACCGAGGAAGAGTTGAAGAAGGCCGGGCGCGACTACAAGGTGGGCAAGTTCCCGCTGACATACAGCCCTCGTGCCAAGTGCATGGACGAGGCTGAGGGACTGGTGAAGGTGCTGGCCGACGCCAAGACGGATAAACTGCTCGCCGTGCATATTTTTGGCCCGCGTGCCAGCGACATGATCGCCGAGGCGGTGGCCATTATGGAATTTGGCGGGAGCGCGGAGGACATTGGCCGAATCTGCCATGCGCACCCGACGCTGTCCGAGGCGCTGAAGGAGGCGGCCCTGGGCGTGGACCGCCGCGCCATCCACATGTGAGGCGCGAACCCGGTCCGGGCCGACGGTGTCCTGAAAGGCATCGTCGTCCTCGCGGGCCAGCGGAGTGGCCGTCTCGCTCTCACCGAGAAGATCGCGGGTTCAAATCCCGCCGAGGATACTGCAAGCGAGCGAAATTCGCTATACTATCGGAAGGCCCCCGTAGCTCAGCTGGACTAGAGCCGCTGCCTTCTAAGCAGCTGGTCGCAGGTTCGAATCCTGCCGGGGGTGCTGACTTCCTGGTTCCGTGGCACCATCCGGCACGGGTCCAGTAGCCTTCCGGGAGATCGGGTCATGTCGGTTGCTTCTGCCTTGGGTTGGTCTCTCCCGGAACTTCAGTCTCGCGCCGACGCCCTCCTGCCCGGCCAGTATCAATCCCAGCAAGGGTTGCCCAATCCGCGTTCGATGGGGTCAGCCCCGCTTCAGTACGATGCCAACCAGCGGGTCGCATGGGATCAGATCTGGACGCATTACTGTGATCTCGCTCTCGCCGGCGGGCCACCCCACCGCGGCTCCTTGCTCGAAGCCCCCACCATCACCGAGGTGGAGTACGAACCTGCCGGTTACCATCTGGTGTGCGGCGAGTTGATCCGTGGCATCACGCTTGCCGCCAAGCTCGCGGCTCAACCAGGCTCTGCCCCCGGCTGGCTTGCCGTCACCTGTGCCGACGAGCCCATGGCCGCCTGGATGCATCGTGCGGTGATGGCCGAGAACGTCTTTGTGCGACGACGGGGGAACGCGATCGAAGTCCCGGCGGCTCCGACGTTTCGTCTGGCCAAGGAAGTGAAGAACGTGGTGGTGGCGTTGGCCAAAACCAGCCACTACTGGAGCTACCATCTCAACGCCGAGGAGAAAACCAGGGCCGCTGCGGTGTTGCAAGCCTCGGAAGCAAGCCTCATCGAGCCGGTCGCCCGACCTGAAGCCCTGGACGACGCGGAGTTCTATCGCACCAGTGTGGCCGAGACGGCCCGGCAATGGCATCAGGCCACTGGGCTAGAGACGAGAGCCGGCAGCGCCCTGGGTTGGATCGGCGTGCGGTTGCGCGACGAGATCACCGCCGCATGGTTTGTGCGTCATGCGATCGCAAGCGATCTCCTCGCTCGCCGAGAGGAAGAATACGTCTATCTTCCGGTTCCATCACGACAGGCGACCCCGACGATCAAGAGGGTGACGGAGCGTTGGCTCCAGCTCGTTCAGTACGATCGGGAATCACGGGCGTCAAGCCTCCCTTCTCCGATGGCCTGAGCCGGATGTTACCTAAAGTTCCCAGTCTTCGCACCGTGCATAGAGAGCATTCTTACCCATCCGGCCGCCTCGATTTCTTGACGCGAAAGCGTTGAAGCCGAGGGACGCGGTCGATGAAAAAGAATGTAACATTCGATCCATCTGGACTCCAGGGGGTAACGAGGAAGGATTCTCGTCATCCCACCCTTTTCGGAGGAGTTTTTCGATGACATGGAAGTCTCGCCTCTGGGCCCTCTCGGTCCTGACAGGCTCCGCTCTGGCTGCACACGGGCAGACATCGCCTCCCGCGACGCCTCTGACGCCCATCCCCTCCACCCCAGCGCCACCTGCTCCCGTGGCCCCCTACTCGGCCGACAATGGATTGCCCTCGGCTCTGCCCTACCCGACGGACACGACCAACAATTACCGCAGCAACTTCGCCCTGGAGAGCCATTCCCTGCCGGGTGAACTAACCGAGGATATCGCGGCGCGTTCGGGCGGCGCTGCCGCGCCCCCACCGCTGGGACCAACGCCGGTTTCGGATGTTCGGCTGTTGATGGATGGTCTGGGCGTCGCGAACCTCCTTGGTGATTCGGGCATCCGCATGTTCGGTTGGGCCGAAGCGGGCTACACCTACGCCTCCACCGGCGGTGGACTGCTCAACGTCCAGCCTCGGCAAAACCGCTTCGGCAACGAGGCTCTGGTGAATCAGCTGGGTCTGGTGATCCAGAAACCGCTGCGCGAGGGCGAGTTCGACCTGGGATTCAACGTCCGCTACTTCGCCGGTGCCGATGCGGCTCTGGGCCAACCCCTGGGTGGCATCGACGACCCTGCCGATAACCCCCGCTTCAGCCACGACTTCCGTGACCTGTACGTCTCGGCACACCTGCCCATCCTCACCGAGGGCGGCATGAATGTGAAAATCGGCCGCATGAACACCATCATCGGCTACAATGGTTTCCTCGCGCCGTATCGTCCGTTCTACTCCAGCGACTACCAGTTCTTCTACTCGCAGGATGGCGCGTTCACCGGCATTCTGACGCAGTTGCACGTCACCAAGCAACTCGATGTGTGGAACGGTGTCACACTTGGGGCCAACACCTTCTTCGAGCGGCGGAGCGAAAGCTCGTACTGCTACATCGGTCAGGTGAACTACGCGCTGACCGAGGAACGGAACACCATCCTGACCGGGTCGGTCTACTGCGGTGAGAATGCCATCTTTGCCGCGCCCGGCCTGGCTGGCGACTTCGTGACGATGGTCGAGTTGCGCGTGCAACATGCATGGAACGAGTATTTCACGCAGATTCTGCAATCGAACATGGGCTGGGATAGGAACACTCCTGTGGGCGTCGGAGCCTGGTATGGTCTGTATTCCATTGGCATCGTTCACCTCGATAGGTGCTGGGATGTCATGGGTCGGGCGGAGTGGTTCCTCGATGATGGTGGCACACGAACCGGGATCGACACCCACTACTACGCCCTCACCCTGGGCGTGAACTGGCACCCGAACCCCTACCTGGAGGTCCGTCCCGAGATTCGCGGCGACTTCGCGGGCGCACCGGCCTTTGGCGTCGACGGTGTTGCCCGGGATCGCGCTCAGTTCACTGCCGGCCTCAGTGCGCTGCTGAAGTTCTAAAGTACGGGTGCCGCCATCATCAACGACGGGGGTGTTTCGGCGAGTCCGTTCGCTTCTTCCGGAGCAGCGAACGGTGCCGCCGGGAAGTTCATCCACCAGTGGTTCGGGCTGAGGGCGCTGGATTCCAGCAGCCACGGACGAGCGCCTGGCCCTCCCGTCCAGAAACCGGCGATGTGGAGGGCCACCCGGGCCACTTCGTTCGATACATGCATCGGCGAGCCGATCCAACGAACGCAATGCTCCCCGTTATCCAGCGCGAAGACCGAGCGGTGAACCTGTGGCGAGGGGTCAGGAAGGCTCGGCGAGATCGGCCCGCCCACAAACAAACTGGCCGCCGCCAACTCGCCACCGAAGAACCATTTCTGTTGGGCGGGCGTCCACGGACCATCCCAGCGAAAGCGGTCGCGGTACACCAACTCGCCGGCCCGTCGTACCTCGAAATCCTGCACGATTCGCTCGAACACAAATCGTTCCGACAGTTCCCCTCGATCGTAGCGGCCGGCGAACCAGATGTCGGCCCACAGGAGCCGTGCCGTCGGGGCCAGTTCGACCCGGCCGCGCTGGTAAAAGCGAGCACCACGGTAGGGGATGGCCGGTCCCGGAAGCACGACGAGGAAGGCGTTGTCCTCAACCGTGATCTGATACTGCTGGCTGGCAAAACTCGCACCGGCGGGATGGATACGGGTGGCCGATTGCCCCGTGACAACGCTGCGGGTGCCCTCGCGTGCGGCGAGGGTAATGAGGTGCGCGTCGCCATCCATCAACCCTGTGGTGAGAGTGATAAGATAGAGAAGCGCGGCGGGTTCGTCGTCGAACGTGAAGCTGGGCATAACGCGCAGAGGAATCTGCTGATAACAGTGTCCCAGATGCGTCTGGGTCTCATGCGCTCGCATCTCCAACCGTGCCCCGCCCACCCGTCCCGTCGCATTGGATCGTTGCGGAACGTGCGAAAACTCGGGCGGCGTTACGAGTTCTTCACGTGTGATGCATATTGATCGCGAACCCAACGGACCACCTCCTCCACTCCCTGTTTCTGTCGCACGCTGATCATCACAAACGGCCGTTCGCCCCGCATCCGCAAGCTATCGCGACGCATGACCTCCAGATCGGCCCCCACATACGGTGCCAGATCGATCTTGTTGATCACCAGAAGATCGCTGTTGCAGATGCCTGGCCCGCCCTTGCGCGGTATCTTGTCACCCTCGGCCACATCGATCACGAAGATGAACCGATCGGCCAGTTCGCGCGAGAACACGGCCGTCAGGTTGTCGCCGCCGGATTCGACCAGAACAATCTGCAAACCGGGGAACATGCGTTGAAAATTTGTGACCGCGCTGATGTTGGCGCTGGCGTCGTCGCGAATGGCCGTGTGAGGGCAACCGCCCGTCTGCACGCCGACGATCCGTTCCACCGGCAGCGCCTCACGCCGTGAGAGGAACTCGGCATCTTCGTGGGTGTAGATGTCGTTGGTCACGACGGCCAGGTTGAACTCCGGCCAGAGGGCGTGGCACAAAGCCTCGGTGAGCGCGGTCTTGCCCGACCCGACCGGCCCGGCAATCCCCACGGTGAACACCGACCGTTTGGTTCCGGCGTAACGGGCGCGGCCGGGCGCACCGGTGTACTCGCCGGGGTCCGTGTGAAAGCGCGGCGTGGGCGCTCGGAGTCGACGCCGTGGATGCTCAGGATCGGAACATTCGAGCATAAAGACGAGTTTGTTCATCGCACATTACCTCATACTGCGGGCAGCCCGCACCGATGGTATCCAGACCGCGCTCGCTCAGGTCTTGCACCAGTTCCATGATCACATCTTGTAAATAAGCCACAATCTGCTGCCCGTGAGTGTGTCCGACCGGGATCGCGCGCACGCCGGCACTCACCATGCCCAGAGCCGACTGATGCAGGTAGGCCGTTAGCACCTCTTCGACACCGGCCCCGGCGATGGCCCCCAGCAGACCAAACACCACAGGGTGATGCCAGCCCGCCGTGCCGCGCCCCGTCAGTGGGGTCACGACTGCCTCGCTCCAGACCCAGGTCGCACTCAGCGCGAGCAATTGCTCGCCCATCTCTCGGCTGGCTCGCCGAATGGTCGGCGGCATCACCGAGACTTCCATTAGCTTGTTCAGCTGCAGCAGGTCGCCGAACTCTCTGTGCTCGGCGAAACGGCAACTATGCGCCACCACCACGCCTTCCAGCGGCCCCAGCGAGTGTCGCAGCCAGTGGGCGGTCCATTGTTCGAGCGGCTCGGGTCCCGTCACCAGGCCCCGAGCGATAGCCGTCTCCAGCCCCCACGAGTGGGTGTAGCCACTAATGGGTAGCGCGGAGTCGGCCAGTTGGAGTAATCGCACATTCAACGGCATGTCACATCCCGAGATTAAAACAGGAAGTAACGCTGAGTCATGGGCAGTTCCTTCAGCGGCTCGCTCTGGATCTTCTCGCCATCCACCGTCACCTCATAGGTGTCGGCGTTGATCTTGATCTCCGGAGTCGCTTCGTTGCGCTTCATGTCCTTCTTGGCCACGGTGCGGCAGCCCTTCACCGGAACCACCATGCGCTGGAGGCCATACTTCTCGACGATGCCGTCTTCCAGCGAGGCCTTCGAGACGAAGCTCATGCACGAGCCAGCCAGGGCCGAGCCATAGTACGCAAATTGGGGACGATGATAAACGGGCTGAGGCGTGGCGATGCTGGCGTTCGCATCGCCCATCTGGACCGTTACGATCATCCCGCCCTTGAGCACCAGGAACGGCTTGACGCCAAAGTAGGCCGGATCGTAGAGCACCAGGTCGGCGAGTTTGCCGCCCTCGATGCTGCCAACGTACTGACCGATGCCGTGCGTGAGCGCGGGATTGATCGTGTACTTGGCAACGTAGCGCTTGACGCGCTCGTTGTCGTTTCGGCTGGTGTCGCCCTTGAGCGCACCGAGTTGCACCTTCATCTTGTGGGCCGTCTGCCAGGTGCGGACGATCATCTCGCCAACGCGCCCCATGGCCTGCGAGTCGGAACTGGTCATGCTGATGATGCCGCGATCGTGAAACACGTCTTCAGCACCGATCGTCTCGGCACGGATGCGGCTCTCGGCAAAGGCCACGTCTTCGGGAATGTTCCGCGACAGGTGGTGGCAAACCATGAGCATATCCAGGTGCTCGTCGATGGTGTTCACCGTGAACGGTCGGGTGGGGTTGGTGCTACTGGGCAGCACGTTGGGCAGCCCGGCGATGCTCATGATGTCGGGAGCGTGACCGCCACCGGCACCTTCCGTGTGGAAGCTATGGATGGCTCGGCCACCAATGGCCCGGACGGTGTCGGACAAATAGCCGCACTCGTTGAGGGTATCGGTGTGGATGGCAACCTGGATGTCCAGTTCGTCGGCGACATCGAGG
>ERZ1066117.644-NODE-644-length-23721-cov-12.755895_pt1 | contig 23721 bp, 22 predicted proteins | sample MGYA00382764_ERZ1066117 | MGnify/ENA primary metagenome ERZ1066117 (study PRJEB33369, sample SAMEA5778347) | biofilm metagenome | biome: Industrial cooling water; feature: Water cooling tower basin; material: Biofilm | place: United Arab Emirates | collected...
AGCCCGGCACGTAGCCCGGCTTTCGGTAGTCCCGATAGAAGGCTTCCCAGTCGGGCAGCGGCGACGAGGAGGACGGCTCGGGCATGGCGCTTCGGGGCGGGTGCGGCGGCGGACGGAAGAGGCGCGCGCTACGACACGCGGTCGGGAAGATTCCGCGATTGCCGACCTGGCCACCAGGGCCGGCCCGTCACCCGAGGCCCAGCCGGCCTCACGCCGGGTTGAAGTCGATCGCGCCGCCCGGCAGGAAGTAGAGGATCAGCATCTCGCCGCCGCGCACGGTCGGCACGTGCACCGAGTTCTTGCCATAGACGACCCAGCCGGCCGGCTTGCCGTCGAAGCGCGGCTCGCCCTTGGTCGTGAAGCACAGGTCGATCTCGCCGTTCGGATGCCGGTGCTTGGGCCCCGGAACGTCCATCAGCACCGCGTCGACGCTGAAGCCGGCCAGGTCCTTGGCGACGCGGCCGAAGCGGATGCCGCCCTGCGCCTTCGGCAGCAGCCAGTCGGAGCCGATCGCGGCCACCGCCGCCTCGCGCACCTTCTGCACCATCGGGCCCTGGAACGCCGCCGCACGCTCCGCCTGGGCGGCGGCATCGCTGGCGTCGACGTTCACGGCGGCGAGCGCTTGCGCCAGCGGGCGCAGCAGCTCGGTGAACTGTTCCTTGCTCATCGTCGTCGTCATCGGAGTCGTTCTCTCACTCTCTCACTTCGCCTTCGGGCGGAAGACCTGCACGACGTCCGGATTGCCTTCGAGGCGCGGGCCGCCGATCAGGTCGATGCAGTACGGGATCGCCGGGAACACCGCGTCGAGGCAGACGCGGATCGAAGCCGGCTTGCCGGGCAGCGTCACCACCAGCGTGCGGTCGAGGATCGCCGCCGTCTGCCGCGACAGGATCGCCGTCGGCACGCCGGCGCGCAGCGACGCCGCGCGCATCTGCTCGCCGAAGCCGGGCAGCTCCTTCGTGCACACGGCGCGGATCACCTCCGGCGTGACGTCGCGCGGGGCCGGGCCGGTGCCGCCGGTCGTGCAGACGAGGCAGCAGCCGGCGGCGGCGAGGTCGCGCAGCGCGCGCTCGATGGCGTCCGGCTCGTCGGGCACGAGCCGCAGCTCGTAGACGCACGCGGTCGCCAGGTAGTCGCGCAGCGCGTGCTCGATCGCCGGCCCCGACTCGTCGGCGTAGACGCCTTGCGAGGCGCGATCGCTGATGGTGACGATGCCGATGCGCGGTGCGGGCGTCATGGCTCAGGCGTGCGGCTTGCCGGCCTCGCCGGGCAGCCCTTCTTCCTGGGTCGAGGTGTCGCCGCTGGCGATCAGCTTCTTGATGCAGATGCGAAACTCGCCGCGCTCCTCCGGCTCGGCGAGGCGCCAGCGCCCCATGTGCCGGCGGCGCTCGATCGCGTGGCCCTGCATGGTCACCGAGGTGACGTGCTTGCCCTGCGGCGAGAACACGTGCACGCGGCCCTTCTGGCCGACGACGACGACGGTGCCCTGGTCGACGTCCCACAGGATCGCGTCGTCGCTCGCTTCGCCGGCGTCCGGGTAGGCGCGCGACGTCGGCCGCTGGCCGGCTTCGCTGCGCTCGAGCCCGTGCTGCGTGCGGCGGCCGGTGTTGCGCGTGCGCGACTGCAGCCGCTGCGCGAACTCCTGCAGCATCGGCAGCACGAACGCTTCCTCGTCGACTTCGCCGTGCTGCAGCTGGCCCTGCAGGCGCAGCGCCTCGACGTCGAGGTGGCGCTGGAAGCGGCTCAGGATCTGCAGCAGCGCCGGGTCGGCGAGGTCCATCGGGTCGACGGCGCCGACCCAGTGCAGGCGCAGCCGCACGCGGCCTTCGAGCGTGGTGCCGCGCAGCAGCTGGAAGCTGTAGGCGCAGCGCCCGGCGGCGCCGAGCGTGCGGAACAGGCCGGCGTCGACCTGGCCGAGGATCTTGAACACCGGCGAGTTGCCGCCGAACTCGGCCAGCTGCTGCGTGCGCAGCACGCGGCCCATGCTGACGCGCGTCAGCACGATCTCCTCGCCGGCGAGCAGCTGCTCGATGTGCGGATCCTTGCGTTCGATCGCCATCGTCACGAAGTCGCTGAACACCGGCTTGCCGGTCGACGAGTAGCCGTCGAACACCTGGCGCGGCTCGGTCGGGCGGCAGCCTTCGGCGTGCGCGCTGCCGGCGAAGTAGCTGAACACCGCACCCGGCCGCAGCGCCTTCTCGTGCTCGCGCACTTCGCGCACGCGCTGGCTGATCTGTTCGACGGCGGTGCCGGCGGCGTGGCGGATGTCGTTGCCGCCGTCGAGCGGCACCCGCAGGTTCAGCTCCAGGTAGCGCGGCATCGACAACGGATCGACGCCTTCGACCTTCAGCAGCGCGTGCGCCATGTCGGCGAGCGCCTTCACCGCCGCCATCGCCGAGTGCTCGCTGTCGCGGCGCCCGTCGCGGCCGTGCGCGTGGCCGTGGCCACCGCCGTGCTGGCCACCGTGGGGACGCCCGCCGCGCTCGGGGCGGCGTTCGTTGCGGTGCTTGCCCTGCGGCTGCGGCTGGCGCTGCTGCTGCTGCGGGCGCGGTGGCCGCGGCGGCCGCGGCAACTGGGTCGGCGCGCCACCCTCGGCGGCCGGCGCCGCGGCGGCATCGCCACCCGGCTCGCCCGAAGCCGCGGGATCGGCGCCTTCGGTGCCTTCGGCCGCAGCACCTTCGCCACCACCTTGGCCGCGACGGCGACGACGACGGCGGCGGCGACGACGTTCGCCGTCGCCCGGCGCACCATCGGTTGCGCCCGCGGCTTCGGCGCCGCCGTCGGCGGGGCCTTGCGCATCGGTCGGAGACGCAGGAGCCGGCGCCGCAGCGCCGCTCGATGCGGCGTGGACGGTGGGTTCGGGCGCAGGAGGAGGCGGCAGCTCGGGCTCGTTCACGGGGCGGAGAACGATGCGCACCATGGCCCAGGGGGACAAGCCCGGGCCTTCATTTCCCTTCCCCCGGCCCACCTGCTTAGATGCGGTTCTTCGCTCATGGCGCGCATCCACGATTCCGTCCTCTCCACCGTCGGCAACACGCCGATCGTCCGCCTCGCCCGCATCGCGCGCCACCTGCCGCAGGAGCTGCTCGCCAAGTGCGAGTTCATGAATCCGGGCGGCTCGGTCAAGGACCGCATCGGCGTGCGCATGCTGCTCGACGCCGAGAAGTCCGGCCGCATCAAGCCGGGCGACACGCTGATCGAGCCGACGTCGGGCAACACCGGCATCGGCCTCGCCCTGGCCGCCGCGGTGCGCGGCTACCGGATGATCATCACGCTGCCGGAGAAGATGTCGCGCGAGAAGCAGGTGACGCTCGAAGCGCTCGGCGCCGAGATCATCCGCACGCCCACCGAGGCGGCGTGGGACGCGCCGGAGAGCCACATCGGCGTCGCCAAGCGCCTGCGCGAGGTGATCCCGAACGCGCACATCCTCGACCAGTACGGCAACCCGTCGAACCCGCTGGCGCACGAAGAAGGCACCGGCGTCGAGATCTGCGACGCGCTCGACAACCAGTGCGACGCGATCGTCATGACGGCCGGCACCGGCGGCACCATCACCGGCGTCGCCCGCGTGGTGAAGAAGCGCATGCCGAACTGCCAGATCATCGGCGTGGACCCCGAGGGCTCGATCCTCGCCGGCCCGGGCCCGATCAAGAGCTACAAGGTCGAAGGCATCGGCTACGACTTCATCCCCGACGTGCTCGACCGCTCGCTGGTGCACCGCTGGGTCAAGAGCAACGACAAGGACAGCTTCCGCACGGCGCGTCAGCTGATCCGCCAGGAGGGTCTGCTGGTCGGCGGCTCGTGCGGTTCGGCCGTGTGGGCGGCGATGCAGGTCGCCAAGGACTTCCCGAAGGGCGCGCGCATCCTGACGCTGCTGACCGACGGCGTCCGCAACTACATGACGAAGTTCGTCGAGGACCGCTGGATGCGCGAGAACGGCTTCCTCGAGGAGGACTGGGCGGTCGGCACGATCGCCGAGCTGCTGCGCGCGATGCCGCGCCGCGAGGTGGTCACCGTCGACGTCGCCCAGCCGCTGAGCCACGCGGTGACGACGTTCAAGGAGCGCGGCTTCTCGCAGCTGCCGGTCACCGACCACGGCAAGCTCGCCGGCATCCTGACCGAGTCCGACGCGTTGCGCGTGCTGGTCGACGGCAGTGCGACGCCGAAGACGTCGATCGCCGAGGTCATGGTGCGCAAGGTGTCGACGATCGCGCCGCACGCGCCGGCCAACGAGCTGCCGCGCATCTTCGAACGCGGTGAGGTCGCGCTGGTGGTCGACGACGCGCGCCACGTCGTCGGCATCGTCACCAAGCTCGACATGATCGAACACCTGACCAAGAAGCCCGCCGTATGAGCATGAACTTCGGGCGCGAGCAATCGCTGCTGCGGCAGCGACTGCAAGCGAAGGGGAATCCCGCCGCCGCCGCCGAACAGCAGCAGCGGCACGGCACCACGCAGACGTTCCTCGGCGCGCCCGATGCCGAGATCGCCGCGGCTGCCGGCGACCTCGCCGCGGCCTTCCCGGCGATGGGCCGCGCGCAGATGACGGCGTTCGTGCGCACGCTGTGGAAGAGCCGCATCCACGAGCTGCGCGCCGCCGGAGCCCACCTGCTGGCGATGCGCGCGAGCCTGCTGGAGCCCGCCGACCTGCCGTTCCTCGAGGACCTGCTCGGCGACGAAGCGGCCGACGCCGTGCTCGGCCGGCTGGCCGCCGACGTGCTCGGCGCGCTGGTCAGCCGCCACAAGAAGCTGTGGAAGGACCTGCGCCGCCTCGCCGGCAGCGACAAGGACGGCCTGCGCCGCGCCGCGCTGCGCGCCGCCCGCCTGCCGCTGGCGGGCGACGACGAGGCGTTCGCACGCTTCCGCGAACTGGCCGAGCCACTGCTCGCGCACGCCGACCCGCTGTGCCAGCAGGCGCTCGACGAAGCGCTGCAGGCCGCGGCACCGCGCCATCACGCCGCCGCGACCGCGTTCGTGCAGCAGTTCGCGCGCAGCGTCGTGCTGCCGCCGCCAGCGCCGATCGCGCCGCCGCCACCGCCCCCCGCACCGGCGGCTGCCGCGACTCCGGCGGTGACGAAGCCGGCGAAGGCCGCGCCCGCCGCGAGCGAACCGAAGGTCGCGGCGACGAAGTCGGAGCCGGTTGCGAAGAAGGCCTCGACGACGAAGCAGGAGCCGACCGCGAAGAAAGCCAGCAAAGCGCCGGTCGCCAAGAAGCCGGCGAAGCCGAGCCAGCCGCCGGCGAAGGTGGGCAAGCCCGCAGCGACGAAGAAGGCTCCTGCCGGCAAGAAGGCCGCCGGCAAGGCGATCTCCAGCAAGGCAGCGGCGAAGCCGAAGCGCCCGGCGGCGAACAGCCGCTGACGGCGCGAGGCCGACGCGCACGCCGCCGACGCGGACCGCGAATCTTCTCGGAGCCTCTGCGCGGCGTCCGCGCGGCCGCGCAGGCAGCCGCCGAACAAGCGGCTCGCGGCCGTACGCGATAGCGACTCGGTCGCTCAGTTGCCGAGGCGCTTCTGCAGCTCGGCGTTGTCGGGGTGCCGCCGCGCGCCCTTCTGCCAGACCTCCTTCGCCTTCTGTGGGTCGCGCGCCTCGAGCAGGTTGCCGAGGTAGATGTAGGTCTGCGCGTGGTCGGCCTCGACCGGCATCGATTCCTGCTGCTCCACCAGCAGCTCGAAGTGCGTGATCGCGTCCTTCTTCTTGCCGAGCAGGTCTGGATAGAAGGTGTAGCTCAGCGCCTTGGTGAAGCGGGCCTCCCAGTGCTTGTCGTCGAGGGCCAGCACCTTGTCGAAGACCTTGTCGGCCTTGAACGACAGCGACCACTTGCTGTTGTCCATCTGCAGGTAGGCCAGGTAGGCGTTGGCGAGGTCCATCTGCGCCTTGGCGTCGTTGGGAGCCGCCTTGGCCAGCGCCTCGAACTTGGCGATGACCTCGTCCATGCGGCCAGCGGCGAACGCCCTCTTCCAGGCTTCGGTGTTGTCCCAATAGCCTTTGCCGACGAGGCCCGCGAAGTCCGCTTCGAGGTCGAATCCGGCCTTGCCGCCCGCCGCCGCGTCGGGGGCACCCGCCGCCGCACCGCGGCGCTGCAGGTAGGCCTCGACGGCGGCGGCCACCTGGGCGTCGCTCGGCGCTGCGGCGCTACGCAGGCTGGCGTCGACCGGCGCACTGCCGACCGCCGGCGCCTTGGCGAGCGTGTCGAGGCGCAGCTGCAGCGACTGCTGTTGCTCGGTGAGCTTCGCCAGCGACTGCTGCAGCTCGGCGACCGCGGGTTGCAGCGACGGCGCTTCGGCCGGCCGCAGCGCGAACGAGACGCCGGCGGCGGCGCCGGCGGAAACGAGGGCGGAGAACAGGACGATGACGGCGGGTTGCATGGTTGGATCGCCAGCGCAGGCTGGTGGGCGCGCGTTACTGCACGGTCGGGGGAGTATTTCGCCGCGGGGCGGTCGCGTCAGCCCCCGCTTCCGGCGCCAGCACCGCAAGTTCGGCGAGCTCGGCGGCGAGTTTGGCGAGCGTGGCGCCGCCGAGCAACTCGAGCCAGCGATCGCGTTGCCCGGCGACCTCGGTGGCACCGAAGGCACGGAGCCGGCGACGGGCGAAGCGATGCAGCCCGACGGCGCCCAGCAGGCCGAACACGAGGTTGGCCGCGAACCAGGCGCCGTCGACCACCCCGAGCCAGGACGGACCACCGACGATCTCGACCGCCAGCAGCGCCGTCGGCAGCCACCAGCAGACCCCGATTGCGAGCGCCCAGAGGGTCGCCCTGGCTTCGGCATGTTGCAGCCGCAGCACGGCCCGCCGGGCCACGACCACCGGCACGTCGCAGCGCAGCTGCCGCCATGCCAGAAACCGCCGCCCGCTGGACCCGACCCATGCCACAGCGCAAGCGACCGTCGTCAGCACCACCACCAGTTGCCATGCGGCTCCGACGTGCGCCGGCACCTGCGCCGCGGTCGCCACTGCGGCCAGGACCGCGAACACGACTTCGCCGGCGCGCAGCACGCCGTAGCCGAACGGACGACGCAGGCCCACCGACCGCCCAGCGGCCGCGCTCGCCGACGCAGCGGGGGTCGCGCCGAGACCACACCACTGCTGCCGGCATCGTTCGAGATCCAGGTTCATCGCCGTCGTCCTCCATGGTCGTCGCTGTCGCCGTCGTCGGCCCGGCCGTCGGAGCACAGCGCGCGCTGCAATCGCTCCTTCAGCCGCCACCACCGCGTCGCGACACTGCCCGCGGTGATGCCGAGCACGTCGCCGATCGCCGCGTGGTCGAGGCCCTCGAGCCAGGCCACGACCAGCGCGCGGTCGTGCGCTGGCAGCCGCTCGACGCAGTGCAGCAGCCGCAGCACGTCGTCGCTCGGCTCGGGCCCGGGCGCTGCCGCGAGTTCGGCGACTTCGGCCGGCATCGTGCCGCGGCGCTGGCGCCGATCGCTCCGCACGAACGAGATCGCCACGTTGCTGGCGATGCGCTGCACCCAGTGGGCGAACGGCCGCGCCGGGTCGTAGCGCCCGTGCGACCGCCACAGCTGCAGCAGGATCTCCTGCACCAGATCCTCGCGCGCGACCGCATCGCGGCACCACGCCAGCGCCACGCGGCGGATGCGTGGCATCTGTTCGCCGACCAGCTGCTGGAAGTTCGCGGCGTGCATCGCGGGTTCGTCGCTCCACCATTCGCCCGGGCGCCGCACGATCTCACAGCGTTCACGAAAATCCGCGCGCGCCCCGGCCTCGCCGCGGCGACGACGGCGCGTAGGCTCTCTGCCTCCACCATGCAGGTCTACGACACGCACTGCCATCTCGGCCTCGACGGCAAGCAGACGCCGGAGGAGGAGCACGCGCGCGCCCTCGCCGCCCAGGTCACCGGCATGCTGGTCGTCGGCATCGACGTCGCGACCAGCCGCACCGCGCGCGAACTGACGCGCCTGCCGGGCGTGCGCTGGAGTGCGGGCCTGCACCCGAACGACAGCTCGCGCTTCGATGCCGAGTGGCCCGAGCTGGTCGCTCTGGCGAAGACCCCCGGCTGTGCGGCGATCGGCGAGACCGGCATGGACACCTACCGCGATCGCACGCCGCTCGACCAGCAGGAGCGTTCGCTGCGCCAGCACCTGCAACTCGCGCGCGAACTCGACCTGCCGGTGATCCTGCACTGCCGCGACGCCTTCGCGCCGTTGTTCGCCGTGCTGCGCGACGAACCGCCGATCCGCGGCGTGATGCACTGCTTCTCGGGTGGCGTCGACGAAGCGCGTGCGTCGCTCGACCTCGGCCTGTCGTTGTCGTTCGCCGGCCCGTTGACCTATCCGAAGAACGACGCACTGCGCGCGGCGGCGGCGTTCGCGCCGAGCGATCGCATCGTCGTCGAGACCGACTCGCCGTTCCTGCCGCCGCAGCGCCGGCGCGGCCAGCGCAACGAGCCCGCCTACGTCGTCGAGACGCTGGCCGTGCTGGCGCAAGTGCGCGGCATGTCGCTGGCGGACGCGGCGGCGTGCACATTCGCCAACGCGGTCGGGCTGTTCGGGTAGCCGGCGGCGAACGCGGCGTCAGCGGCCGAGCGCTGGCACCGACCGATCCCAGCCGCCCGCGCGACCCGCTTGTTCGCCGCGGTCGCCTTTTCCCGCTGTTGGACCGTCCGCCGGCAGCTCCGCCATTCCGCTGCCGCGGCCCCACGCGATACTGACCCCATGTCCGGCGACGGCATCCAGCGACTGACCGAGGCCCTGGCCCTCGTCGCGCGCCATCGGCAGCAGCCGACGGGCAGCGACGACGAACTGCTGGCCGCGCATCCGCACCTGCGCGAACTGCTGACGCCGCTGCTCGCCGACGCCACCACCGCCGACGGCGAAGGCGCCGACGCCGAAGCAACGACCGACGCGCTGCTCGGCGACTTCCGGCTGGTGCGCCGGCTCGGCCGCGGCGGCATGGGCGAAGTGCACGAAGCCGTTCAGCTGTCGCTCGGTCGCACCGTGGCGTTGAAGGTGCTACCCGCCGACCGCGCCACCGCCCCGGCTGCCCGCGCGCGCTTCCAGCGCGAGGCCCGACTGCTGGCGCGGCTGCGCCATCCGCACCTCGTCGCCGTGCACGCGGCCGGCATCGACGACGAACGCTGCTTCTTCGCGATGGACCTCGTCGACGGCTGCTCGCTGGCGGCGCTGCTGGCGCGCTGCCGCCTGCTGCCGACCGCGCGCGACGTGGCTCCACCACCCGGCGAACGGCTCGCGCTGGCGCTGCAGCAGGAACTCGGCCGCACCGAAGCGGGCGCGTTCCTGCGGGCCGACGACTCCGAGCAGGCCGCCTTGCGCTGCGTGCTGCCGATCGCCGAAGCGCTCGCCTACCTGCACGAGCAGGGCGTCGTGCACCGCGACGTCAAGCCGGCGAACATCCTGCTGCGCGCCGACGGCACGCCGCTGCTCGCCGACTTCGGCCTCGCGCGCGACCTCGCCGAGCCGGGCCTGACGCAGACCGGCGACTTCGCCGGCACGCCGCACTACGTGGCGCCCGAGGTCATCGCCGACGGCAGCCGCGCCGCCGGGCCGAAGAGCGACGTGTTCGCGCTCGGCGTCACGCTCTACGAACTGCTGACCTTGCGCCGTCCGTTCGACGCCGACACCACCGAAGCGGTGCTGCAGCGCGTGCTGCGCAGCGACCCGCCGTCGCCGCGCGCGATCGGCTGCGCTTGCAGCGGCGAACTGCTGGCCGTGCTCGACCGCGCGCTGCAGAAGCGGCCGGCCGATCGCTACGCCAGCATGCGCGCGTTCGCCGCCGACCTGCGCGCGCTGCTCGCCGGCGAACCGATCGCCATCCGCCCGCCGGGCCCATGGACGCGCCTGCGCCGGCGCGCCGCGCGCGAGCCGCTGCGGGCCGCGTTCGTGCTGTTGTTGGTGCTGCTGGTGCCGTCGCTGCTGGCGCTCGGCGGCTACGTGCTGTGGCAGCGACCGCGCATCGAAGCGGCCGAAGCGCGCGAGCAGCAGCTGCGCAGCGAAGCGCTGCTCGAGGACGGCTACCTCGAACTCGGCGACGGCAGTGCGACGCTCGCCGTGCGCCGCTTCCTCGCCGCCGACGCGGTGCTGCGCGACCGGCCGGAGACGCTGGTCGGCCTGGTGCTGGCCTTCGACGTGCTGGGCCAGCGCGAACGCATGCAGGCCGCGCGCACGCGGCTCGAAGCCCTGCAGCCGCAGTTGGCCGCGGAGCTGCAGGGCCTCGCCAGCGACAGCGATGCGGCGCGCGCCGCCGGCCGCGCGGTGCCGCCGGAGCTGCAGGGCGAACCGGCCGACGCGCTCGGCAGCTACGTGCGCGGCGTGCGCTGGCTCGCCTACGCACACGACGCCGGCGACAAGCAGGCCTACGCGACCGCGGCGAAGTGGCTGCGCGCGTGCATCGACCGGGCCCCGCAGGCGCGCGCGCTCTACCACTGCCAGTACCTGCACGTGCTGTCGCACCTCGGCGACGGCGACAGCATCCGCGCGTTCGCGCAGGTCGTGGCGCACTTGTGGCCCGACGCCCCGATCGCCCGCTTCTGGCGCGGCTTCGCGCTCGAGGACTTCGACCGCGGAGCGGCGCGCGAACTGCTGCAGCAGGCGGTCGCCGCCCGGCCCGACCTGACGCTGGCCCAGTGCGCGCTGGCGCGCACGTTCGAGGACGAGGACCGCTGGCCGGACGCACTCGCGCTCTACCGGCAGGCACTGCAGCGACAGCCCGACGACCTGGTGGCGATCGGCGGTGCCTCGCGCTGCCTCACGCACCTCGGCGACGCCGCGGCCGCCCTGGCGATGGCCGAACGCGCGATCGCCCTCGCCCCGGGCCTCTACCAGGGCCACCTGGAACGCGCCGGCGCGCTGCTGGCGCTCGATCGCGCCGACGAGGGCCTCGCCGCCGTCGACCGCGCGATCGCGCTGGTCGCCGCCGATCCGGAGTGCCACCTGCTGCGCTGCCGGCTGCTGGCCGCGCTCGAACGACCCGACGAAGCGCTGGCATCCGCGGCCGAAGCGGCCCGGCTGGCGCCGCGCGACAGCGAACCGTTCGTGCTGACGGCCCTGGTGCAGCGCGCGCGCGGCGAGCGCGCCGCGGCCCGCGCGGCGCTGGAGCAGGTGCTCGCACGGGAGCCGGATCGCGTCAGCGCGCTGCTCGACCTCGGCTGGGACTGCGTGGCGCTCGGCGATCTCGCAGCGGCGCAGCAGTCGTTCGAACGCGCGGTGGCGAAGGCGCCGCAGGATCCGGCGACCCACCAGGCGCTCGGCAACTTCCACCGTCGCCACGGCGACCGCGACGTCGCCGTTCGCAGCTTCGAGCAAGCACTCGCCCTCGATCCGACGCGCGCGCCGGTGCACGTCAACCTCGCGGCGCTGCGCTGGGAACTCGGCGAACGCGACGCCGCCGTCGCCGGCTACCGCGCCGCGGTCGCCGCCGATCCGAAGCTCGAGGCGGCGAGCGACGGCCTCGTGTTCGTGCTCGCGCGCACCGGCCAGGGCGAAGCAGCCGTGGCCGAACGCGAACGCTGGGCGCAGCAGCTCGCCGACTCGCCGGTGGCGTGGATGCGCATGGTGAAGACGTGCCTCGACACCAACGGCGACCTGGCGCTCGCCGAACGCGCGATCACCCGCGCCGGCGAACTGCTGCCGACGCCGCGCGCCGACCTGATCTACTGGCGCACGCGCATCGCCGAGCGGCGCGGCGACGATCCGGCGGCGGTCAGCGCCGGCTACCAGCAGGCACTCGCGGCGCCGAACTGCAGCGACACGCTGCGCAGCGACATCGAAGCGCGCCTCGCGAAGCGCAAGCCCTGAACGTCGCCGCAGCTCGAGCGCAGGCTTGGCGCCGGCTCACACCAGCGTCGGATGCGGGCAGCTGCACGGCATCGCGCGGCAACGCGGGCAGCCCGCCCCGTATTTCTTCCGCCCGACGGCCTCGAGGTCGATGCCGTGCAGCGACGCCAGCGTCGCCAGCCACGCGTAGACGTCGCCGAACTCCTCTTCGAGGTTCTGCCGTTCCTGGCGCCGGATCGCACGCACCAGCTCGCCACATTCTTCGACGAACCACAGCAGCGTGCGCGGGATGCCGCGGCCCGCGTCGCGCGCGAAGTAGATCTCCTCGATCAACCGTTGGAACGAACCGGCCGGCGCCGGGACCTTCGGCAGCTCGGGGGCGCTCATTCCTGCCCCGCGCGCTTCACGGTGATCAGCAGCAGGTCCTCGCGCAGGCCGTCTTCGCCGGCGTCCTGCTCGAGGCCGCCGAGCACGACGTTCATGAACATGCGCGTGTGCCGCGGCGAGTGCTGGCGCAGCAGGTCGAGCAGGCCGCCGGCGCGCAGCAGCGCGTCGTTGCCGAGCACCAGACGGATGCCGGGGCTCATCTCGATCTCCTGCGGCCGCAGCGACTTCTCGAACACCGGGCCGTCGTCGAGGCCGATCGCCAGGCCTTCGGCGTTGAGTTCGAGCACCTCGCCGCGATGGCAGATCAGCAGCGGTGTGCGCGCGCCGGCCTGGTAGAGCTTGGCGCCGTCGGCGCCGAACTGCAGCACGGTGGCCTTGGCGCAGACGCCGGTCGGCAGGTGCGTCTTGCAGACCTTGTTGGTGTGCGCCAGCGCCTTGCGCGGCGTGGCCCCGGCGGCGAACGCGCGGTGCAGTTCGTCGCGCGCCATGCGCATCGCCACCACCGACAAGGCGCCCTGGCCTTCGGCGCTGACGACGTACGCGACCGTGGTCGGGTTCTCGCCGGCGACCGCGACGACATCGAAGTAGTCGAGGCCACCGCGCGAGCCGTTGCTCATCGCCCCGTCGACCTCGTAGCCGGCGACCTCGGGGAACTTCTGCGGCACGGTCTTGTCGCGCAGCTGCTGCACCAGCGGGTCCATCGACACGTGCACGCCACCGTTCGCCTGCTGCTGGTCCTTCAGCAGTGCTGTGAGGTCCGACGCGAGCGCCTGCACCGAACGCCCGAGCGCCGACACTTCGTCGTTGCCGTCGATGCGCACGCGCACCTCGGCACCGCCGCGGCCGATCTTGCCGACCGAGCGTCCGACCTCGGTGATCCGCGCCGAGACCTTGCCGGCTAGCACCCAGGCGATGCCAAAGGCGACCGCGGCGACGACGACGCTTAGCACGAGGCCGATCGTCCAACCGCGCGAGACCGCGGCGTCGTCGAGCTTGGCGCCGAGGTTCTGCACCAGCACCAGCGTGGTGGCGAGGCCGCCGACGAGGCCGGCGATGGCGCCGCCGAGGGCGATGGGAACGGCCAACTTGCCGACGGGTCTGCTCGTCTTGGCTGTGCGCGCCATGCGTTCGGGAGAGGCCGGCGGGGCGTTGCCGGGTGGCGGCGCATCATGGCGAACGGCTGCCGCGCCGTCACGCCGCGAGCGCGATCCCTAGGCGGGGTTCCCGGCGGTTCACTTCGCGCCGGCGAACAGGATCGTGCGGGCCTTCCAGACGTAGTTGGCGCCCGAGACGACGGTCAGCCCGAGCGACACCCAGAAGCCCCACTGCGCCGCCCAGACGAAGGTCTCGCTGCCGGCGACCATCGTCAGCAAGGCACCGACGGTCCAGCACTGCGACACCATCTTCCACTTGCCGAGCTGGTCGGCCGGGAACGGCTTGCCGCTGGCTTCGACGACGCCGCGGATCGCGGTGACGAGGAACTCGCGGGCGATGACGACGACGACGTACCACGTGGTCAGGATCGACGTTGCCGCGGGGAACTGCAGCAGCGTGACCAGCGAGCCGGCGATCAGCACCTTGTCGGCGAACGGGTCGGCGACGCGGCCGAATGCGGTCACCAGGTTCCACTTGCGGGCCAGGTAGCCGTCGAGGAAGTCGGTGAAGGCGGCGATCAGGAAGAAGACGAACGCGGTGTAGACCGTCGTCGGGTCCGGACTGCGCAAGTCCTGGCCGGAGACCGTCGTCGCCACCTCCAGGCACACGAACACCCCCACTGTCAGCACGAGGCGCAGCAGTGTGATCGTGTTCGGGAGGTTCATGCCTGCTTCTTCGCCTTGCCGCCCGCCGTCTTCTTGCCGCCGTCTTTGTCGCCCGCCTTGTCGCCCGCCGCGACCGGCAGCGCCTCGAGCTCGTAGTCGTGCGCCTTGGTGATGGTGACGTCGAGCATCGCACCCGGCTCGGCCGCGCCCTTCGGCAGCAGCACGCGCCCGTCGACCTCCGGCGCATCGGCCCAGGTGCGCGCGACGACGCGCTTCGCTTCGGCGTCGTAGCCGTCGACGATCACCGGCAGCGTCTTGCCGACCAGCGACTCGTGGAACGAACGCATGACCGCGCGCTGCAGCTCCATCAGTTCGGCGACGCGCGCCTCGGTGACCTTCGCCGGGATCTGGTCCGGCATCAGCGCCGCCGGCGTGTCCTCCTCCTGCGAGTACGGGAACACGCCGAGCCGCTCGAAGCGGTAGCCGGTGACGAGGTCCTTCGCCGCCTGGAAGTCGGCCTCGGTCTCGCCCGGGAAGCCGGCGATCAGCGTGCTGCGCACGGCGATGCCGGGCACCTCGCTGCGCAGGCGGTCGAGGATGCCACGCACCTGCTCGCCGGAGACGCCGCGCTTCATCGCCTTCAGCATCGGCGACGCGATGTGCTGGATCGGGATGTCGAGGTACTTCACCGCCTTCGGGTGCTCGCGCAGGAACGTCGTCAGCTCCGGCAGCACGGTGTGCGGGTACGCGTACATCAGCCGGATCCAGCGGATGCCGTCGACGTCGCCGAGCTTCTCGAGCAGCGTGTGGATCTGGCGCTTGCGCGTGGTGTCGAGGCCGTAGGCGGTGCTGTCCTCGGCGACGACGACCAGCTCCTGCACGCCGGCGGCGGCGAGGTTCTGCGCCTCTTCGACCAGCACCTCGATCGGCTTGCTGCGGTTCTTGCCGCGCATCTTCGGGATCGCGCAGAACGTGCAGGTGTGGTCGCAGCCTTCGCTGATGCGCAGGTAGGCGAAGCTCTTCGGCGTCAGCAGGAAACGCTTCGTGTCGCTGCGCGGGCCCTTCGGCTTGCCGCCGTCGACTGGCGCCACCCAGCGGCGCGTGCTGCCGTTGACGATCTTGCGCACGACGGCCGGCACGCCCGAGTAGTCGGACAGGCCGAACACCGCGTCGAGTTCCTTGACGTTCTTGCGCAGGTCGTCGCCGTAGCGCTGGGCCAGGCAGCCGACGGCGATGACGCCCTTCAGGTTGCCCTCTTCCTTCAGGCGGGCGACCGACAGGATGGTGTCGATCGACTCCTGCTTGGCGGTTTCGATGAAGCCGCAGGTGTTGACGACGACGACGTCGGCTTCGCTGGGTTCCTTGACGACCTGCAGGCCTTCTTCGACGACGTGGCCGAGCAGCACCTCGGAGTCGACGAGGTTGCGGGCGCAGCCCAGGCTGATCATCGACACGCGGATCGCTTCGTTCACGGCATCAGCTCGCAGTCAGGCGGCTCGCAGTCAGGCGACCGGTCCCGCGGAGCGGCGGCCGCAGGAGGCACCGCCGATCGGTGCGAACGGCGATGCGGGGCAGCCGGCGCACGCCCGCCGGCTGATGAGGTGCTGGCGCCGCGCCTCCTCGAGGAGCGCGCGGCGCCAGCGTCCTCGCTCAGGCCGTCTTCTGCTGGACGACCCAGACCTTGCAGTTGACCTCGACCGTCGCGTGCAGGTGCACGACGACGTCGTAGACGCCAACCTGCTTCAGCGGCTGCTCCAGGCGGACCTGCTTGTCCTCGACCGGGATGCCCTTCTCGCGCAGGGCCGCGGCAATGTTGCCCGCCGTGACCGAGCCGAACAGGTGGCCTTCGGCGCTGGCGCGGCCCTCGATCGTGACCGAGGCTTCGCCGACCTTCTGGGCCAGTTCCTTCATCGCGGCGACGCGCTGCTGCTCCTCGGCCAGCGCGGCGGCGCGCGCCTGCTCGATGGCAGCGAGGTTGCTCTTCGTCACCATGACGGCGAGCCCGCGCGGCAACAGGTAGTTGCGCGCGTAACCCGACTTGACCTTCACCACGTCGCCGATGCGGCCGAGGTGCTCGATGTTCTGCTTCAACAGGAGTTCCATTTCACATCCTCCCCACGAACGGCATCAGGCCGATGAGGCGAGCGCGCTTGATGGCCTCGGCCAGCTTGCGCTGGTTCTGACCCGAGAAGCCGGTGCGCTTGCGCGACTGGATGCGGCCATTGGCCGACACGAACTTGGACAGGTAGGCGACGTTCTTGTAGTCGAGCGGCTCCTCGGGCATCACCTCGCGGCGACGCGCACCGAACCGGCCGAACTTGCTGCGACGACCGCCGTCGCGAGACGAGCCACCGCCCATCCCGCCGCCGCCACCGCCGCCACCACCACCGTAATTCGAAGACATGCTCATGTTCAGGCCTCCGTCTTGGTTTCGGCCACGGCTTCAGCCTCCGGCTCCGAAGCCACGACCGGCTCCGGCTCGGGCGTCGGCGCATCGTCCGCCGGGATGGCGTTGACGTCGAAGTCGGCCTCCGGCTCGTAGGCGGCCTGCGGCACTTCGGCGCAGTCCACGAGCAGCCAGCGGAGCAGCGACTCGTTGAACTGCAGGTCGCGGCGGATGGCCGCGACGGCCTGCGTGTCGACCGCGAAGTAGATCAGCAGGTAGGTGCCGCGGTGCTGGCCACTCATCGGGTAGGCCAGACGGCGTTCGTCCCAGCGACGGCTGCTGAGGATCTTGGCACCATGCTTGGTGAACTGGGCGGTGATGGCATCCTTCAGCGGCTGCCAGCCCTTGCGGACCTCCCGATTGTCGAGGAGGCACATGCATTCGTACGTGCGCGTTCGTTGCACTTTCATTCTCCCGGGCGCGAGCCCGAATCCGAGTTGTAGGTTCCCATCAGGTTCTGCAGGTCCGCGCCATCGAGCCATTCCTGCGTGCAGTCGGCAGCGCGAACCAGGACACGACCGAGAACCTCACGTTCCTCCGGGAGGAATGGCGCTAGGACGTAGTCCGGCCAGTGAGCCGGACGAATCCCTCCGGACTGGTCGCCGCCTTGCGGAGCGACCGGTCCGATACCGAGACGGAGACGGGGATAGCCATCCGTACCCAGACATTGCTGGATGGACTTGAGGCCGTTGTGGCCTCCGGCACTCCCCGACGGCCGGATGCGCATCCGGCCCAGCGGTAGGTTCAGGTCATCGACGATCACAAAGAGCGAATCCGGTTGCCGTCCCGCGGCCCGCAACAGCGGACCGGCGACGTCGCCGGACAAGTTCACGTAGGTCTGCGGCTTCGTCAGCAGGAACGAACGTCCCTTCCGACGACCCTCGCAGACTTGCGCCTTCACCTTGCCGCCGAACGTGCGCGAACCATCGTCCGCGTGCCGTTCGAGTCGACCGAAGGTGAGCCCCAGTCTCTGGGCCAGCAGGTCGAGCACCATGAACCCGACGTTGTGTCGGGTTCCGTCGTACTCGGGACCGGGGTTGCCGATCCCCAACACGATGCGGTGCCAGCCCATGGCTGCGAGTGAGAGGCGCGAGTGAGGGGCGAGCAGGCTAGGCAGCGAAGGCCATCCGGGCAAGGCCCGAATGGCTGCGACCTGGACCACTCGCCGCCTGCATCACTTCTTCTCGGCCGGCTTGTCGCCTGCCTTGGCATCCTTGCCGTCGGCCTTGGCGTCCGCCGCCGGCGCCGCGTCGGCCGCCGGAGCCGCCGGAGCGACTTCCTGGACGACCAGCTTGGCGACGTGGCAGATCGGCATCGTCGGCGCCGACACCAGGGTCAGACCCTGCGGCAGCTTGAGTTCGCCGGCAGTCAGGTAGCCGTCGATCTCGAGCTTGCTGATGTCGTGCTCGATCGAGTCCGGGATCGCGGTCGGCAGGCAGCGGATGACGACCTTCATGTGGTCCTTCATCAGCGTGCCGCCCTTGCCGAGACCCACCGGGTGACCGGCCAGCGCGACCTCGACTTCCGTCTCGATCGGCTTGTTCAGGTCGATGCGCTTGAAGTCGACGTGCACCGGGTGATCGGACGTGTTCTCCCAGGTGACTTCCTGCAGCAGCGCTGCCTGAGCCTGGCCGGCGATGTCGAGCTGGAAGACGCGGTGATGCGCCTTCACGTGCTGCTCGAGCTCCCACTCCGAGATCGAGATGGAGACGGGTTCCTTGCCATCCCCGTAGACGACGGCCGGCAGCCAGCCTTGCTGGCGGAGCTGGGCCACGCGATTGCGGCCGAGAGCGGTGCGGCGCTCAGCCTTCATGCGAACGACTTGCATTGGACTACCTCTATGGAATCGATCGAAGGAGTGGGGTGCGGGCGATCAGCGGTCGCTCGCGAACAGTTTGCTGACGCTCTCGCTGCGGTGGATCGCGTCGATCGCCCGGGCGAGCAGCTGCGCCACCGAGCAGACCTCGAGGCGCTGGATCTTCTTGTCGTGCAGCGGCACGGTGTCCGCGAACAGGATCTTCTCGACGTCGGCGCCGTTCAGGCGCTCGACGGCATTGCCGCAGAGCACGGCGTGCGTGGCGATGATGAACACCTTGCGCGCGCCCTTCTCCTTGACGATGCGGGCGGCGTCGACGATCGAGCCACCGGTCGAGACCATGTCGTCGACCAGCAGCACGTCGCGGTTCCTGACGTCGCCGATCACGTGCTCGATCACCGTCTGCTCGCCACTGATGCGGCGCTTGTCGATGATCGCGAGATCGCAGCCGAGGTCCTTGGCGTAGGCGCGCGCGAGCTTGGTGCCGCCGATGTCGGGCGACACCACCATGACGTCCTTGGTGTCGAGCTGCCGCACGCGGTCGATCATCACCGGCCGCGCGTAGAGGTGGTCGACGGGGATGTCGAAGAAGCCCTGGATCTGCGCCGCGTGCAGGTCGACGGCGACGACGCGGTCGTAGCCGGCGGTCACCAGCAGGTTGGCGACCAGCTTGGCGTTGATCGGCACGCGCCCCTCGTCCTTGCGGTCCTTGCGGGCGTAACCGAAGTAGGGGATCACCGCGGTGATGCGGTCGGCGGAGGCGCGGCGCAGGCAGTCGGCGAACGACAGCAGCTCGAACAGGTGCTCGTGCACGTTCGGGCAGGTCGGCTGCACGACGAACACGTCGGCGCCGCGCACGTCGCACTCGACCTTGAGGTTGATCTCGCCGTCGGGGAAGCGCGCCAGCGACGCCGCGCCGAGCGGCACCCCCATGTAGGAACAGATGTCCTGCGCCAGCCGCGGATGGGCCGTGCCGGTGAACACCCGCAGACGATCGCCGCGCGTCCTCATGCCTTCTCCTTGCTCGCCTTCGCCGGCGGCAGTTCGCGCTGCTTCAGCAGCTTCGCCGGCACCCCGACCCAGACCTCGCCGACGCCGATCTGGCTGCCGCGCTTCACGATCGCGCCAGCGCCGGTCATCGCGTCGTCGCCGATCGTGCTCGGCGCGACGATCACCGAACCACTGCCGACGAACGCGCGCGCGCCGATCTTCGTCTCGTGCTTGTGCACGCCGTCGTAGTTGGCGGTGATGGTGCCAGCGCCGATGTTGGCCTTCGGGCCGATCACGGCGTCGCCGAGGTAGGTCAGGTGCTTGGCCTTCGCACCGGCCCCCATGCGGGTCTTCTTGGCCTCGACGAAGTTGCCGATCTCGGCGCCGTCCTCGAGCACGGTGCCGGCGCGCAGGTGCGCGAACGGGCCGACTTCGCAGTGGCTGCCGATCGTGCAGCCGGTGCCGAGGACCGTGCACGGCAGGATCTTCGTGTCGGCGCCGATGCGCACGTCGTGGTCGATCCAGGTGGTCGCCGGATCGAGGATCAGGACGCCGTTCTGCAGGTGCTCGATCAGGATCCGCTCCTGCATCAGCTGCCGCGCGATGGCGAGGTCGGCCAGCGAGTTGACGCCGGCGATCTCGGTCGCGTCGGCGGCCTCGAGCGTCGGCACGTCGCGGCCCTTCTGCACGAACGACGCCACCGCGTCGGTCAGATACAGCTCGCCCTGCGCGTTGTTCGGCTGCAGGCTCTGCAGGGCCGGGCGCAGCGCTTCGCTGTCGAAGCAGTAGAAGCCGGCGTTGATCTCGTCGATCTGCAGCTCGTCCGGCGAGCAGTCGCGGTGCTCGCGGATGCCCACGAAGCGCCCCTCGTCGTCGCGCAGGATGCGGCCGAGACCGGTCGGGTCCTCGGGATGCGCGGTCAGCACGCTGCAAGGTGCGTCGCCACGCAGCTCGCACAGTTCGCGCAGCGTCTCCGGTGTGATCAGTGGGCAGTCACCGTAGACGACCAGCACGTCGCCGACGAAACCCTGCAGGGCCTGCATCGCCACCTGCACCGCGTGGCCAGTGCCCTTCGGCGCGCCCTGGTCGACGAACTCGAGCTTGCCGACCGCACCTACCCCACCGCCGAACAGGGCGCCGACGCTGTCCTGCAGCGACTTCTGCACCTTGTCCTTCTGGTGGTGCAGCACCACCACCGTCCGCGCCGGCTGCAGCGGCAGCACCGCGTGCAGCGCCGACGCCGCCAGGGTGCGCCCGCACAATGGCAGCAACACCTTCGGCAAGCTGACTTTCGTGCGCTTGCCGAGGCCGGCTGCCAGGCAGATCACCGCCAGGGGACGCGACATCGACGACAAATGGGATCGGGGGAGGGAAAGGGGGCGAGGATTCTGCGGAGCACCCCGCGGTCGGTCAAGGGCGAGCACGGCCAAGTCCGACACGGCGCGCGGCCCGCCCATCGCATCGCCCTCGCGATGCGCCTCGACCTGCTGCGGGGCTTGGTCTGACGCCAAGACTCTGGGTGCCCGCAAGGTGCGGAACCACTAGCCACGCCGCAGCGGGGCCGATGGCGCTCCCTCGCCGCGGATGGATCCCGCGTTGCGGCGTAAAGAAGACGCCTGAACTTGGTCGCCCCGCGGGCGACCAGGTTCAGAACTGGCGCGTCTCGCAGTTCGTGCGGAACCAGCCGGCGACCGGGTCGAAGCCGATCGCCTGGAACCGCATCAGCTGGCCGGTCAGGAAGCCCGCCGGGACCGTGTAGAGCCAGGTCTTGCTGGGGTTGCCGATGGAACCGGTGCCCGAGAACGACGTGCCGCCGAAGATGCCGGTGCCGTCTTCGAGGATGACCGTCAGCGCGTAGCCCGGATCGGTGCAGATCGGGCCGAGGATCGTCGGCAGGGTCGGCGAGCCGGGGAACGACACCATCGTCACGAGGGGCACGTTGGCCGGCACCGCCGTGGTCGTGTTGGTCACCGCGACGATCACCAGGTTGCCCGCCGGCGTCACCGTGATGCGGCGCGCGAACAACGAGAAAGTGCCGCTCGTCTGCGAGTTCGGCGTCGCCGCCGTCACCGTGATGGCGCCACCACCAGTGGAGGTCACCGAGGTCTGCGCGAAGCCGTTGGCGTCGGCGATGACCGGGTTGGTCGTCGACAGCGTTCCGGCGCCGGCGACGGTGAAGTTGATCGTGCCGCCGGGCAGCGGGTTGCCGTTGGTGTCGAACACGCGCGCCACCAGCGGCGTCGGGAACGCTTCGCCAGAGACGCCGACCTGGCCGCCACCGCTGATCGCCTGCACGCTGTTGGTCGGTCCGAGCGGGCGGATGCGCTTCAGGGTGCCGCCGCTGTTGGCGTAGGTCGTCGGGTGCTGCACGAACCACAGGCCGCCGTCCGGGCCCTGCTGGATGCCGACGGTGCCGGTGAAGCCCGTGCCCCAGTTCGTGGTGCTCGGCTGGCCGGGAACCGCCGGTGCTGGCACCCACGTCCCGGTGTTCACCAGCAGGCGGAGGTGGCCGGAGAAGTAGTCGAGGTAGAAGACGCTGCCTTCGTAGCTGGCGCCGAACTGGAACTGGCCGCCGAGATTGCGGTAGCGCGGCCCGGACATCACCGACAGCCAGCTGCCGGCCTGCGGAATGGCGACGATCGGCGCCACCGACGCCGGCGCGGTGCCGCCGCAGCCGGTGAAGGTGTTGTTGCCTTCGCGCCACGGCCAGCCGTAGTTGACCAACGGCAGCGAGCCGACGGCCGGATAGACATACTCGTCGACTTCTTCGACTGCGTTCTGGCCGACGTCGGCGATGTAGAGGTTGCCGGTGACCGGGTCGATGTTGAAGCGGACCGGGTTGCGCAGGCCGTGCGCGATGACCAGCTGGCTGACGTCGGTGTTCGCGCTCAGCGGGTTGTTGCCCGGATCGAGCGACGAGAACGTCGGCGCCGTGGTACTGCCGCCGGCCGGCAGCGTGCTCACGTTCATGCGCATCATGCAGCCCGCCTGCGACGTCGTGCTCTGCGCACTGCACGCGTTGGCGTCGTCACCGATCGACAGGTAGAGCATGCCGTCGGGGCCGAAACGCAACGAACCGCCGTTGTGGTTGAACGCGCTGTCCGGCGGGTTGGCGAGGATCACGCGGCGGCTGGCGGCCGCGAACGTCAGGTTGGTGCTGGTCGGGTTGTTGAGGTCGCCCGTGCAGGTGAAGCGATCGAGATGCATGAACGCATCCGCGGTGCTCGCGTACCAGACGTAGATGTAGCCGTTGGTGGCGAAGTTCGGGTCGGCGACGACACTCAACAAGCCGCGCTCGGAGTCGGACGTGCCGCCCTGCACGTTGGCCACGGTGCCGACGGTCACCGGCGCGCCGCCGGCGTAGACCATGATGGCACCCGCCTTGTTGCAGATCAGCACGCGACCATCGGCCAGGAAGGCGATGTCGTTCGGCGACTGCAGGCCGGTGCTGATCAAGGTGTCGATGACGAAGCCGGTGGGAACGGTCTGAGCCAGGGCCGCGGACGCGAACAACGACGTCACCGCGGCGGTGAGCAGAACAGAACGCAACATGAACAACATCCTCGAGGCAGGTTGGCGCCTTGTCGGCGCAGGCAGGGGCGAAGCAGTCTAGCTGCGGTTTCTGCGAGTGCACGCAAGCCCTGCGACGGCGCGACTTCGGTCAACCGCATGCCGGTCAGGATCAAGCGACGCGGCCACGAGGGTCGATCGGAGCCATCCATCGCATGGGCCACATCGTGTTCGGAGCGCCGCCGGTCGACGCGTTCGTGCTGCACGAACGGCTGCGCCGCGAACTGCACCAGAGGCGCCATGCCACGACGACCCTCTGCCTGGACGCCGCGGAGCATGCGTTCTTCGCAGCAAATCTGACACCCGCGACGTTCTTGTGCGCGAACGACGGGCCAACGGACGCCGACACCGTGGCCCAGCTCGGCCTGCCGACGGACACGCCGCGCGCCGAACGCCGCTGGCTCGCACGCGCCTTCGCCGCCGCCGAGAACTGGTTCGCAGACGCCGGCGCCGACCTGCTCTTGCTGCACGCGCGACGGGGCCCGATGGCGCGCTTGCTGCAGTTCGTGGCGCGGCGCCACGGCGTCCGCGTGCTGTGGACCGGGCCCGGACTGCTGCCGCACACGCTGCAGTGCGACGAACGCGGCCTCGACGGCGATGCCGCCGCCAGCCAGCGCAGCGCGCTCGACTACCGCGTGGTGCAGGCCGAACCACAACTGCTCGCTGCGTGCCTCGCCAACACCCTCGCGCGCACGCCACCGTTCGCGCTGCCGTCGGCGCCGATCGTCGTCCCGACTCTCGGCGAGCGCGCCGCCGCGGCGCTGCGCGTCGCCCGCGATCGCGGACTGGCCGCGGCCACACGCAGCCTCGCGATCGCGCGGCTGGCCGCGCAATCGCCGCTGCCGGCCGCGCCCCCACGGATCGCACCGCCGGCGCCGCCGTACGTCGCCGTGCTGCTGCAGCCGCCGACGGACGAGCGACTGCGGCTCGACGCCGAACGCGCCCCGAGCGCCGGCGCGCTGCTCGGCGCCGTGCGCGCGGCGGCGGCGGCGATCGACCCGGCGC
>ERZ1066117.645-NODE-645-length-23680-cov-6.828190_pt1 | contig 23680 bp, 19 predicted proteins | sample MGYA00382764_ERZ1066117 | MGnify/ENA primary metagenome ERZ1066117 (study PRJEB33369, sample SAMEA5778347) | biofilm metagenome | biome: Industrial cooling water; feature: Water cooling tower basin; material: Biofilm | place: United Arab Emirates | collected...
GCGATAGGCATCGATCTGATCGGCCAGACCCGGATCAAACACCAGATCGTCGATGTCATATACGGTCGGGATCGACAACTCGCGGGCCACGGCAAAGATGCGTTCAAGCCGGTCAGAAAAGCCGCCACGAAAATTCACGATCAGCGAAAAGCGGCGAAGATAATCAGGGTCCTGAGCTTCGGGATGGATGTCCCACAGCCATTCCGCCGCGACCTGTTGCCGATGCAGGGCTTCGATATGATTGAACACCCGATAACGGGCGCTGGGACCTTCATTGCAGCCCAGAATGAACAGGACTTTCAGATCGGCAGACACGTGGGAACCTCTTCAGGCCAGCATTGGCCATGTTTGCGTTCAGGCCAATGGGTGCAATTGCGCAGGGACACGGGACGGTCAGTCACGGCCCGGCTTCGTTGGCCGCGCCGCTTCGGCCACCAGGATGCGCTGGATCTTGGTGGCATCGCCCCACACGGCCGGCGAATCATAGGACCGTTCAGGAAAGGCGCCATACTCCGGGCGGATAGCCAGGTGATTGGCGGCAAGAAACGCCTCCACCTTATCCTTCAGGGCAACCGGCTGGCCGGAACAACATTCAATCACGCCGGTGACTGCCGTTTGCAGGCTCGCCGAGGCGATCTGGTCGGCAAGCTCGGCCACATCGATGAAATCATATTGTGAACGGCCAGAATTGAACGGGAAACTGGTGTAACCCTCGCCTTCCCACTGCAGAATCTTGGCGAACAATGATTTGTTTCGGCTGTCATCGCCGGTGATGTAATAGGATCGCAGCCACTGGAACACTTGGCGTTCCTGTTCGGCCAGCAGGCGCGCAGCCTCGCGCAGCGCATGTTTGGCGATGCCATACATCGAACGTGGTGCCGACGGCGTGGCTTCGCCGATCATGCCTTCCCAATAGCCGATCTCGTGCATGGAACCCATGCCGACAAATTGGGGGATGCCTGCCACGCCGGTTTCACGAACGAAGCGCACATGATCCGGCAACGCATTGATATGGGACGCCGCACCGTGGTTGAAACCATCGCTCCAGGCCAGGTGGATCACGCAGTCGATCGGTCCCAGCGCCCGCAGATCATCCGCCCGCAAACTGGCAAAATCCACTGCCAGCAGATGGGCGCGCGGGTCAGCGACAGGGCCAGAACGCTGAACCGCCACCACTCCGACGCCGCGATCCGCCAACGCGCGCACCAGATGACGGCCCACATAGCCGCCGGCTCCGGTGACCAGAACCCGCCTCATTGGCCGCGACCCACAGGGATCACGCCACATTCCTGCAACCATTGCGACAGCCGCCGGTTGGCCGTTTCAAAATCGATCGATGCCGCCGCCGCCAGTTCACGCTGCAACCGATCGGTGGCGGCCGTGGCCCAGCGGATGTCGCCATCGCGGAAGGCGCCGGTGATGCGCGGTTCCGGGGCACCATAGAGGGCCGCGATCATGCGGGCCGCCGCCAGGATGGTCAGGGGCGTGCCGGTGCCCACGTCAATAGCACCCGGTGCCGACGGCGGGTTTTTCAGGGCCGCCGCCAAGGCGGCGACCACATCGTCGATCGCGATGAAATCGCGGCCGATCTGGCCATCCTCATACACCTCGATTGCCTGCCCTGCGGCGGCGATGCGGTGAAACAGGCCAATGATGCCAGTGTAGGAATTGAACGGGGATTGGCCGACACCAAACACATTCTGCAGTCGCAAGATGGTCAGGCGCGTCGGGCGGGCCGCACACCAGGCCTGCAAAACATGTTCCTGGGCCAGTTTGGTGGCGCCATATACGCTGGCCGGCGCCGGCTGGGTCTGCGCAGCATCATGGGGCAATGGTTGCGCCGGCTGGCCAGACGGGGCAATCACGTGAAACCGGCCAGCCTGTAGCGCGGCACGGTCACGCTGCCCCGGGGAAAATCGCTGCCCTGTCACGGGGTCGATCCAGTCACCTTCGCCATAAACGGCCCGGCTGGAACTGAGCAGGATCTGTCCGGGCCGGCAGCCGTGGCGGTCCAATGCTTCCAGCATGACGGCTGTGCCGGTGAGGTTCACATGCGTGTGTCGGCTGGGCAGATCCAGCGACTGGCCGGTGCCGGTCTCAGCCGCCAGATGAACGATTCGGCGTGGGCGCACCTGGGCCAGCAGATCATCCCAAGCCGCAGCATCACACACATCCTGCTCAAAGAGCCGGACCGCGTGTGGCAGCGCCGCCGGGCGGACATGCTCCGGGTGGACCTGGGGATGCAGATTGTCGAGAGCGGCAATGGACCAGCCACCAGTCTCGACATCGGCCAGCAGCCTTTGTGCCAGCGCGCACCCGATGAAGCCGGCCCCTCCGGTCACCAAAATCTCTATTGCGATCGCCATGTTGAGATTAAGACCTCTGCCTGCTGATCCGGGTGCCCCATGGCGTCAGGGATGCGGTGGGCGTCTTAACCGAGAAGAAGCGCACGATCAACAATGGGTGATGGCATGTCATGTCCCCGCCAGCCATGCTATCGCCAACACGGGTGGCGGTCGTTCCGCGTCAGACTGGCGCTGGCTGCAACTAGATGAAGGGTGTTGGCGTGCTCGATTTCACCGGCGAACGAATTGTGCCGCAGGCTGACAACTGCGAACCCAATTTTGCGTCACGAATGATGCACGAACATCTCGTGCGCTATCTGTTTGCGGGCCAACTCGTGGGCGGCAAGGCGGTGCTGGATGTGGGGTGCGGCGTTGGCTATGGCGCGCAAAGGCTGGCGCAACTCGGCGCGGCATCGGTCACCGCCTTTGATATATCGGCCGACGCCGTGACCCATGCCGCAACATTCTATGCCCATCCCGCGGTCAGGTTCCTGGTGGCCGATGCCGAGGATTTCGCGCTTGATGCCCAGTTCGACGTCGTGACCTGCTTCGAGATGATCGAACATGTCACGCATCCGGACAGGGTGCTGGCCTGTATCCGGCGACATCTCAAGCCCGATGGCATCCTGGTGGCCTCCACCCCGCGCTTCCTGGGCGAAAAGCGCACCCATTTCCATGTCCGCGAGTTCTCACTGGATGAGTATGAAGCACTGGTGAAAGCCAGCTTCCCCAACACAATGTTCTATTTCGAGAATAATCATTTTTCCTCGTTGATCACCGCGGATCCGGCGGAGAAGATCGAACGGATTGCCTATCTCAAGGATCAATTCGCAGCCGCGCAAGCCGATGTGTTCATTTCGGTATCGTGCGGGCCCGGTGCGCAACAGCCCACAATGTTGCCCAGCGTGGTATTCGACGATGATCGCTATGTGCAGATGCTGGAACGCGATGTCGCCATCCTGCACAAGGCCGAGGACGACGTCAGGGCACAGCTGGATGCCGAACGGCAAAGCGCCGGGCAGGTGGCCGCGTTCAAGGATGCCGAGATCGCCCGGCTGGTGGCCGAGTATAACGGCTTGTTCAAGCGGTCGGCGGACGAACAGGCGCAACTGGTCGCCGCCCATCGCGACACCGAGTCCGGCCTGATCGCCCGGCATGCCGCGGCGATGGCCCAGGCCGATGCCACATTGGCGGCCGCCCAGCAGGAGATCGCGCGATTGCAGGACGACCTGGCCAAGGCCCATGCGCAGGCACAGGTGGTCCAGCAAGCCCAACAGGACGAGATCGATCGATTGACCCGTGAAGGCGAGACCTTTAGGACGCAAGCAGCCGAGACCCTGACCCAGTTGAAAGCGCTTGAAATGAAGTTGGCTGAACAAGAGCAGCAGCAGGCCGCCCTGGAAAAATCTGTCGAATCTCTGCGGGTTCGTCTCGGTGATGCCGATGCCCGCCGGCTTGAAGCCTATGAATTTGCACGCCAGGCCAGTGATGAGACCCAAGCCCTGCGTCGCGAGCTCGAAATTCTGAAGCGTGACCTTGCCGAAGCGCTCGATACACCAGACGTGGTGCAGCCGGTGGCCGCCGATCCCCGTCATCGCGACATTGTCGAGGCCATGGAGCGCTTGTTCCTGGGGACCGAAGCGACTCACGCCGTGGCCCGCAACCCACTGGTGTTGCGCGTGGCGGCGCTGGCTGCGGCCAATCGCCGCCTCGCTGCGGAAATCGAACAGATCCGCGCCGATGTCCACGAACAGCGCGTGCGTGCAGACAGGGCGGAAGCCTTTGCCCAAGATTGGCATGACCAGATCATGAAACTGCGCAACTCGGGATCGTGGAAAGCCACCAAACCACTGCGTGCGCTGGGTCGGTTGTTTGGCTGAGATGGGTCGCGCCGCGACCTGGCAGCCGCAGTCCCGATTGATCCGCCGTTCCTGATGGTGCCAACGCCATCCAAGCGACTGGCTGATTGGTTCGGTGCAAGGGTGCAGAAGGGCCTTGCCCGATCCTGGTTGGCGCTGTTGCGCCAACTGGCCCCCGCGGCGCGGCAGTTTCTCACCCCGCAGTCGGATTTTGCAGCTTGGCAGGCGGTCAACCATCTCGGCCAGGGGGCTGTCGATGATGTGCGGGCCGCCCTGGCGCGTGCCGACGGATTATTGCCGCTGATTTCTGTCGTCATGCCGGTGTACCGGCCCGACATGGCCCAACTCGATGCGGCCATCCGCTCGGTCGAACGCCAGATCAACCCATATTGGCAGCTGTGCCTGTGCGACGATGGCAACGACGATCCGCTGGTACAGGGCCGGCTGAGCCAACTGGCAGCGCAATCGGACAAGATATGCCTGGCCCGCCATTCCACCAACCAAGGCATTGCATCCGCCCTCAATTCGGCCGCCGGTATCGCCCATGGCGATGTGCTGTTGTTCCTCGATCAGGACGATGAACTGACACCAGACTGCCTGGCCGAGTTTGCATTGGCATTTGCAGACTGTCCCGAGATCGATCTGGCCTACTCCGACAGTGACAAGTTAAGCGCCGCCGGCCATCCGATGGCACCAAGCTTCAAGCCGGCCTGGTCACCGGGGCTGCTGTTGTCGCACATGTATCTGAGCCACGCCGTGGCCGTGCGGCGCGATCTGTTTGAACGGATCGGAGGTTTTGCCCAGGGCCTTGATGGCAGCCAGGATTTCGATCTGGCCCTGCGCGCAGCGGAACAGGCACGGCGCATCCACCATATTCCGCGCATCCTCTATCATTGGCGAGCCGGAGCCGGCTCCACAGCCCTGGCAGCCGGAGAAAAGCCGGCCTCGATTGCGGCCGGTCAGGCTGCGGCAGCGGCTGCCTGTGCCAGACGGGCCATCGCAGCCGAAGTGGTTCGGCCGGATTGGGCCGAAACGGCCGGGATTGGTCTATTTCACCTGCGTTTCCCTCAGCCGACGGCGGCGACAAGCCTTGTGCTCGTGACGGATGCAGGGCGGGCGCCTTCTGCCCACTGGCTGGACGTGATGGCGCGGGAAGGCTGCCACGACTTCCAGTTGATCATCATCGCCGAAAGGCCTGCTGAGGACGAACGGCTGGCGGGCGCAGTGGAGGTCCGTCGCACGCGCAACCTTGCCGAAGATCTGCGCATCGCGCTGCGATCGGCAACGGGCGAATTCATCCTGTGCGTTGATGACCGGGTCCGTCCGGTCAAGCCAGGATGGCTGGCACAATTGTCCGGCCACGCGCTGGCCTTACAGGCACTGGTTGCGCCGCGGCTTATCGGCCCTAACGGCAGGCTGGTGGCCGCCGGGCTGGTGCAGCCGGACCATGCAGACGGGCCGGAACCAGCGTTTGCCGGTCTGCCGGGCACCAAGCATGGCCCAATCTATCTGGCCCGCACCACCCACGAAGTGCAGGCAATTTCGGGCGCATGCATGGCTTTTGGCCGGGGCGTTCGGCAGCAACTCCTGTCGGCAGCGGACACAGCCACAACGATGACCGGGCTGGGCCAATTGCTGTCGCGCCAGGTCTGGGCTGCCGGTGGCACGGTGTTGCTCAGCGGCGATGTGGATTTTGGCACCGATCTGCCGGTTCTGTCCGACCGCAGCGCGGTGCCAGACCGGTTCTACAACCCCAATCTGGGCATGGGGCCCATGCAGTACCGCCCGACCGTGCGCAGTCCGGCCGTGCGCCAGGCGGATCCGGTGCGGGTCGCGGTCGTTACCCACAATCTGGATCGCGAAGGTGCCCAATCAACCCTGATCGACCTGCTGGAAGGGCTGGTGACGACGGGCAGGATCAGCCCGGTTGTCATTTCGTCACGACCGGGCACGCTGGCGGAGCGCCTGACGGCCCTCGGTATTCCTTTGCAGCTGTTGCCGCCCCCCGGACGGCGGGCCAAGCCCGCCGCAGTGCGCGAATATCGCGAGGCTCTGGTTGACGTCTTCCGCATGGCGGATGCCCAGGCCGTCCTCGCCAACACGTTGGAGTCCCATTTGGCGGTGGCTGCGGCCGCCGATGCCGGACTGGCGGCCCTGTGGTGGCAGCATGAAGGGGGCGACTGGTGGCGATATTTCGCCCGCTGGCCTTTGTGGCGACGGGCGATCGCGTTCAGCGGCTTCGGTTCGGCTTATCGCGTGATCCAGGTTGCCGATGCAACCCGGCGGGCCTGGTTGCCCATTGCCACGCGTGACAATTTCGCCGTCGTTCGGCACGGGATTCCAACCGAACGCCTGGCTGCCGACAGGGCCCGCTGGACCCGCGCGGCGGCGCGCGCCGAACTGGCGCTGGCGGCTGGCCAGTGGTGCGCCGTGCTGCTGGGCAGCGTGTCGCGCCGCAAATCCCAAGCCGATGCCATTCGCGCGCTGGCCCGGATCCCGGAGCGCCTGGTTGGCACAATGCGCATATTCATTGTTGGTGCGGTGGTTGATACAGACTATCGGGCCGAAATGGAGCAGCTGCTTGGCCAGCTTCCCGCAGCCCATCGGGCAGCGGTCTCCGTCACAGGCGGCGTGCCGGATGCGGCGCTCTACCTGGCTGCAGCGGACGCATTTCTATGCTGTTCCCGCCAGGAGAGTGCCCCCCGCGCGATAATGGAGGCCATGGCCTTCGGGCTTCCGGTCATCACAACCCCGGTCGATGGCATTCCCGAACTTGTTGGTGACGGTAGCGAGGCGCTGTTCTATGCGCCTGGCGATGCCGATGGCTTGTCACGCGCGATGCAGCGGCTGATGGACGATCAGTCCTTTGGCCAGCAACTGGGTGAAAACGCCCGGGCGCGGTTGCATGAAATAAGCGATTTCAACGCGATGGTTGCACGATTCGACCATTTGTTGCGCGAGGCCGCATGGCAAAGACGGTCAGCTGTGGCAGGAGGCGGCAATGACCATTGATCCAGAACGCCCGGCCCCAACGGCCGCGCCGTCAGCCCCCTTCTGCGCGGATTGCGCGGCGGGGCCGGACGGGCAGTGGGCCGACGCGCTCGCATTGGCCTGGCAGGAACATCATCGCCTGCGCACCTTGCTTGCCGAGCGGTCGGCCGAACTGGCCCTGGCGCAGACCGAGGCATTCCAGTTGCGCCGCGAAGCCGAAACCGGCGGCGCCACCCGCAATCAGATGTCGCGACTGGAAAGCGAATTGAACGCGCTGCGCTATCGCCTCGACGAGGCCGAGACGACCCTCGCGCGTTTCCGCAAATCGTTGAGCTGGCGCATGACGACCCCGATCCGCTGGATCGGCCGGGTGCTCAAGTTGAACCAGCGGAGAGCGCCGTGAACCAGGCAATCTCATCAACAGGTCGACCCGTTTGCGATGTGCTGTTCCTGATCGGGTGTTGGGAAGGTGAATCCAAGCGATATCGAGTCCACAATGTCATCGAGGGGCTGGAACGCCTGGGCTGCTCCGCAGCAGCCATGGATTTCGCCCGCTGCGGCGACATCGTCGACAAGGGGTTGCGACCACGGGTCGTGGTGTTTTTCCGGGCCCCGTTCGATCCGGCCAAGCGCATTGTCGAAGTGCTGGAATATTGCCGGATCAACCGGATCCGCACAGTATTTGACGTCGACGATTATGTGTTCGAGCCGGGTATCATCGATGATATTGCCGGTGTGGCTGCCCTGTCCGCCGATCAGCGCCGGGATTATGAATGGGGTGTCCGGGCCTATCGCGCCCTGCTGTTCAGCTGCGAGCGGGCCACCACCACAACCCGGTTCCTGCAAGACCGCATGCGGGATCTTGGCCGCGATGCGTTCATCGTTCCGAACAGCGTCAATCAGGCGCAAGAAGCGTTGGCGGCACGGTTGCGCGAACAGCGCCGGGCGCCCGATGGCCTTGTGCGCATCTGTTATTTTTCCGGGTCCAACACCCACGCGCGCGATTTCGCCCAATGCGCCGAAGCGTTGCAGCAATTGATGCGGCGCGATCCGAAGATCAGGTTCAGGCTGGTGGGGCTGCTCGATCTGGATGCCAGCTGGATCCCGTTTGCCGATCGTATCGAACGCGCCGGCTTCATGGCACCGCTGGACATGCTGCGCAGCCTGTCCGAATGCGACATCAACCTGGCTCCGCTCGAAGAGGGAGACCCTTTTTGCGAAGGCAAGAGCCAGCTGAAATTCTTTGAGGCGGCGCTGGTTGATGTGCCGACCGTTGCCAGCCGCACCGAACCGTTCCGGTCGGCAATTGTGGATGGCGAATGCGGTGCCCTTGCCTCCTCTACCGACGAGTGGCTGGCCAAGTTGGCGCAACTTGTCGATGATGCCGCGTTGCGGGCCCGCATGGGTGCGGCAGCGCGGGCCGTGGCAATCGGGCAGTTTTCGGCAGAGGTGGTCGCGCGGGCCGCACTTGCGGCCTATGGGATGGAAGCCCCGCCGCCCCGCAAACAACCGAGCCAGCAACCGCTGACCATCGGCTGGATCGTCCCCGGCTTGATCATCGGCGGCGGCGGGCACCGAAACATCTTGCGCGCGGCCTACCATCTCGAACGCTTTGGCCACGATGTGCGGCTGTATTTTTCCGATACTGACCTGTCAGATCAAGACCTGCGCGCCCAGGTGCAGACGCATTTCTACCCATTTCAGGGACCGATCGCCCGGTTTCGCGGCCAGGTCGCCGGCGAAGCCATCCTGATGGCGACCCATTGGTCCACCGTTGCATTGGCCGAGTCGGTGCAGAGTTCCGTCGGTGAAATCCTGTATTTCGTCCAGGATTTCGAACCGGCCTTCTATCCGATGGGGTCCGAATATATCCTTGCCGAAAACACCTATCGCAAGGGGCTTTATGCCATCACGTCGGGGCCCTGGTGCGCCCAGATCCTGCGACGCGACTATGGCATGGAGGCCGATTCCTTCCAGTTTCCCGTTGATCGCAACGTTTATCGGCCCGAGGCGGCCAATGGTGAGCCACGGTCAAAACGCGTTCTCTTCTTTGCCAAGCCCGAAATGCCGCGCCGATGCTTTGACATCGGCACCCTGGCGCTGCGCGAGTTCAACCGCCTGAAGCCTGATCATGAAATCCTGTTTTTCGGCTCAGGATCGGCCCGCAACCATCCCCAGCGCTATCCGGTAACCTATCTCGACGTGGTTCCCACGTTGCACGATCTGGCGCGCCTCTATGCAACATCGGCGGCAGGCCTGGTGTTCTCCACCACCAATCCCAGCCTGGTGCCCTATGAGATGATGGCCTGCGGCCTGCCGGTGGTGGACATTGATCGGCCCGGTAACGCCGTAAACTATGACGGGCGCACGGATATTGCCTGGTTGGCCGATCCCGATCCGGTCAAAATGGCGCACAGCCTGGCAAGGCTCCTCGACGATCCGGCCGAACTTGCCCTAAGGGGGGCGCGCGGTACCGAATTCGCCGCAACCTTCCCGACAGAGGAAGACATGGCGCGCCGGGTTGAAGCGTTGATCCTGGCCCGTGCCGGCCGTGCCGTGCAAGCGGCAACAAGGAACGCGGCAGCAGCCGCGACGGAGGATTGAATTGTGGCAGTACACCTGATTGCCGGCGGTGCTGGATTTGTTGGTGTGAATTTGGCCGCCGTCCTTCTTGAGCGTGGGGATGATGTGGTGCTGCTGGATGATCTGTCACGCGGCAGCCGGGCCAACATGGCGCCGCTGGCCGACCGCGCGGGGTTCCGTTTCGTCCAGGCCGATTGCAGCGAGCCCGATGGCCTTGATGCCGCGCTGGGCTCGCTGGCATTCGATGAAGTCTGGCACATGGCCGCAAATTCCGACATCCCGGCCGGCGTCGCCGATTACAGGGTCGATCTGCGCCAGACGTTCATGACCACGGTGGCGCTGCTGGACGTGATGAAGCGGCGGGGCTGCACCGTGATCCATTTCGCCTCCAGCTCGGCGATTTACGGCGATCATGGCGACAATCTGATCCATGAAGACATCGGCCCGTTGCAGCCCATCTCGAACTATGGCGCGATGAAGCTGGCCTCGGAAGCCCAGTTGCGCGCCGCGAAGGAAGCCTGGCTGGAGCGGGTCTCGATCTTCCGCTTTCCCAATGTGATCGGGGTGCCCGCCACCCACGGCGTCATCCTGGACTTCATCCGCAAGCTTGCGGCAACCCCGGACAGGCTTGAGGTGCTGGGCAACGGCACACAGCAGAAAGCCTATCTGCACGTCAGCGACCTGGTCGCCGGCATGCTCCATATCGCAGATCGCCGTGAGCCCTATGCCGTCTACAACATCGGTCCAACCGACGACGGGGTAACGGTGCGCTTCATTGCCGAGACAGTGCGCAACCAGTTCCGCCCGGCCGCGGCCATCCAGTTTGGCGAAGGCAATCGTGGCTGGGTTGGCGATGTGCCGAGGTTTGCCTATTCCGTGGAGCGGTTGCTGGCCACCGGGTGGCAACCCCGGCTCAGTTCGGGCGAGGCTGTGCTGAAGGCGGTGGCCGAGATCATCGCGCAGGAGATCCGATGACACAGGCGGTCATCCTGGCTGGCGGCAAGGGCACGCGTCTGGCCAGCCGGCTGAACGGCCGGCCGAAGCCGCTGGTCGATGTGGGCGGCGTGCCGCTGCTGCAGCGCCAACTGGCAGCACTCGCGAGCCAGGGCGTCGACGATGTCGTCCTGCTGGTCAATCATGCTGCCGATCAGATTGCCAATTTCATTGCCGAGCTCGATCTGCCGATCCGGCTGAACCTCGTTGACGATGGCGATCCGCGTGGCACCGCCGGTGCCACGCTGGCGTGCCTCGAACAGTTGCAGGAACGCTTCCTGGTGGTTTACGGCGACACGCTGTTCGATCTCGATATCGGCCACATTCTGGCCGAACATGCAAACAGCGGCGCCGATGCCACTTTGCTGCTGCATCCCAACGATCACCCGGCCGATTCCGATCTGGTGGAGTTGGATGGCGATGGCTGGATCAGCGGTTTCCACCCCTATCCGCATCCGGACGGTGCCTGGCTGCGCAACCTGGTCAACGCTGCCTTCTATGTGGTGGAGCGCCGTGCCCTCTTGCCCTGGGCCGGCCGGATGGCCGCAGGCGACTTCGCCAAGGATCTGTTTCCGGCCATGCTGGCCGATGGCGCCCGGCTGCGCGGCCATGTCAGCTTCGAATATATCAAGGATATCGGCACCCCGTCCCGGCTGGACAAGGCGCAGGGGCATCTGGCGAGCGGATTGGTGGCGAGGGCACGCCGCAAAAGCCGGCAACGGGCGGTGTTTCTCGACAGGGATGGCACTTTGAACGAACTGCGCGGCCATATCGCGCAGGCGGAAGATCTGGTGTTGCTGCCGGGCGCCGGGGAGGCTGTCAAACGGCTCAATGATGCCGAGTTTCGCGTGGTCCTGGTGACCAACCAGCCGGTGCTCGCGCGTGGCGAGGCGACACAAGCCGATCTCGCGCGGATTCATGCCCGGCTGGAAAGCGAGCTTGGTGCGGCCGGGGCCTATCTGGACGATATCCGCTATTGCCCGCATCACCCGCACGCCGGTTACGCCGGCGAGGTGCCCGAACTGAAGCGCCAATGCGATTGTCGAAAGCCCGCGCCCGGCATGGTGCTGGCGGCGGCGGCCGCAATGAACATCGATCTGGCGCAATCCTGGATGGTGGGTGACAGCAGTGCCGACATCGCATTGGCTGCGCGCCTTGGACTGCGCTCCATACTTGTTGAAACAGGCGAGGCCGGCCGCGACGGCAAGCACGAAGCCGCCTCCGATCATGTCGTCCCCTCCATCCGCGAGGCGGCAGCCCTGATCGTGGCGGCCAGCCCCGTTTTGGCCCTTGCGGAACCAAAGCCATGATCATCAGCCAGACCCCCTTGCGCATGAGCTTCGTGGGTGGTGGCAGCGATCTGCCGGCCTTTTACCGCGAACATGGCGGTGCCGTGCTCAGCACCGCCATCGACAAATATGTTTATGTCTCCATCAACCGGAAGTTCGATCAGGGCATCCGTCTGGCCTATTCCCGCACGGAGGAAGTCCAATCGATCGACGAGATCGAGCATGAACTGGTGCGCGCCGCCTTTTCCATGCGCGGCATCAGGGGCGGTGTGGAGATCACCACCACGGCTGACATCCCATCGCGCGGGACAGGGCTTGGCTCCTCGTCAACCTTCACGGTCGGGCTGCTCAACGTGCTCGGCGCCTATCAGGGGCAGCATGTTTCAGCCGAGGATTTGGCGCGCGGCAGCTGCGAGATCGAGATCGAACGCTGCGGCCAGCCGATCGGCAAGCAGGATCAATATGCCGCTGCCTATGGCGGGCTGAACCTGATCGAGTTTCATCCCGATGACAGCGTCTCGGTCAAGCCTGTCATCATGCCGCGCGATCTGCGCGATCTTCTCGAACAGCGCCTGATCGTCTTCTACACCGGCATCACCCGCAGCGCCTCGGCAATCCTGGCCAGCCAGTCGGCTGAAACCGGCAGCGACCGGGCCAAGCAGGCCGCGCTGAAGCGGATGGTGGAACTGGCGCATGTGATGCGCGAAGAACTGGGACGCGGCAACATCGACAGCTTTGGCCATATCCTTGATGAAAACTGGTCGCTCAAGAAATCGCTGACCAGCGGCATCAGCACCAGTGAGATCGATGGCTGGTATGATCGCGCCATGGGTGCCGGCGCGCTGGGCGGCAAGCTGCTCGGCGCCGGCCAGGGCGGCTTCATGATGTTCTATGCCCCGCGCGAACGGCACGAGGATATCGCCAATGCCGTTGGCTTGCGCCAGGTGCGGTTCGGGTTCGAGCCGCTAGGCAGCCGCATCCTGTTCTACAACCCGCGTTGACCCTGTCCGAAGCCCCCATCGGAGACGATCCATGCCCTATTTCCCCGATCGCCGGATCGAAGGTGCCGGCCCCTATGCCAGCGAATATTTCATGCGGCTGGCGGCGGCAGCGGCGACCATCGACAGCGCTGCCATCACGGCGGCCGGTGAACTGATTGCCCGCACGGTGGCCGCCGGCCGGCGCATCTATTCCTGCGGCAATGGCGGTTCGGCGGCGATTGCCAACCATCTGGTGTGCGACTGCCTGAAGGGCATCCGCACCGATACGGCGATCCGCCCCAAGGTCTACAGCCTGTCCACCACGGTGGAAACCATCACGGCCATCGTCAACGATATCGGCAGCGAACAGATGTTCTCCTTCCAGCTGGAATCGCTGGGCGAAGCTGGCGATCTGCTGATCGCCATCAGCTCGTCAGGCGCATCGCCCAACATCGTGCGCACGCTGGAACTGGCGCGCACGCTGGGCATGGGCACCATCGTCATGACCGGCTTTGCCGGCGCCCCTTCGCGCCAGCTTGCCGATGTCAGCCTGCATGTCGATTGCGAGAATTATGGCATCGTCGAGGATCTTCACCAGTCCCTGATGCACATATTGGCGCAATATACGCGGCACACGCACTTGCAGCATCCGGAGAAATTGGGGATGCTGAAGTTCTGACATCATCAGGCATTTGAACGAGCAGAGAAACCATGGTTTCTTCAATTCATTTCAACGCACGCGGCTGGCATGTGCTGCCATCATTTGCTGGTGCCGGACTGCTCGATCAGCGCGTGTTTGACGCCATGCAGGCGCACCCATTTTTGCCGGGTGAATCGGCTTGGGGAACGCGCAACCTCCTCCATGCGATGATCCTGGGGACACGACCAGCCACCGTCCTGGAGGTGGGCTCCCATATCGGCTCCGCTTCGGTGGTCATCGGCGCCGCACTCAAGGCCAATGGCTTTGGCCGCTCTTTTCATCTTGAGCCGCAGCAACATTATCGCGATGTGCTTGAGGGGTTTCTGCGCATGGCTGGCGTAGCCGACGTGGCGACCGCCCTGCCTTTGTTTTCGACTGATCCAGGCCTTGCCGAAATCGTCGGGCATGATGTGGACTTGATCTTTCTTGATGCCAATCACAGCTACTCGCACGCCCTTGAGGACCTGAAAATCTGCGATAAGCTTCTGTCTAGACAAGGAATTATTCTGTTGGACGATGTCGGCTCACCCCATTCGGCCAACATTTGCGGCGAAGGGAAAGGTGGCGTCCGGCAGGCTCTACTGGATTTCGTGGCAACGCGTTCAGACTATGCGGTGATCTTTCTCGAACCGCCATTTTGGCTTAACCCCTGCGGACTGGCGTTGCTGGCCCGGAAACCCTGATGCCATAAGGGCGGCTTGCCGGCGAAACCGCCGCAGAACGCACTGCAGGCGCAGGGATTGCCTGCGCGGCGCGGCCAATCATGCCAACCCGTCAAGCCAACTGATGATCGCGTTCTCAGGCAGCACCCGCACGCCATCATGCGGCGCCCCGGCGCGCGCCCAGGCGGGATGGTGGAACGGATCACGAGTCACTGCATCGCCCCAGCGCGTCTGCATCAGCTGCCATTCCTGCCGCATCCGGCGGCGCTTGGCGCGCGAGACGTTGAGCCCGCGTGACACCGATTCATGGTGCAGCAGGGCGATGGCGCCGCAATAGGCAACGATGCGCCCCTGTGCCCGCAGTTTCAGGCACAGATCGACATCGGCGAAATCGATGGCCAGCCCCACCTCATCGAAACCGCCGGCGGCTGCGAAATCGCCGCGCCGGATGGCGATGAAGGCCCCTGTTACTGCCACTGTTTCGCGCACCGCTGTCCAGCGCCCGGCGGGGCCGGGGTCGCTGCCCTCGCGCCAGCGGCCATCGTGCTGCGGTCCATTGTCCATGCCGAACACGAAGCCGGCGTGCTGGATGCGGCCATCGGGATAGAGCATGCGGGCGCCCACCGCGCCCATGCGTTTGTCTGCCAGCAATCCGGCGAGGATGCGGTCCCATCCGGTGGTCTGCATTTCGGTATCGTCGTTCAGGAACAGCAGCCGGTCTGCGGCGGCGGCAGCAGCACCGACATTGCTGGCCCGCGACCAGTTGAACGGTTCATCGAACGGCACGATCCGCGCCGCATCATCTGCAGACAGCCGGTCCAGCAGTGCCCGGGTGGCCGGCAGCCGGCTGCCGTTGTCAACGATCACCAGCTGCAGCAGGTCGGGCCGGCTGGCGGTGGCGCGCAGGCTGGTGATCGCGGCTTCCAGCAGGCCGGGATTGTCACGGGTCGGAATGATGATCGACAGAGGCTGTGGTTCGGCATCGGGGAGCGGGGATGCCGGCGGCGCCACCGCCGGCAGCGTCGCCAGCACCAGCGGCACGTGCGCGGCCCGTCCCTGCCCGTTCCCCGGCTTGCGTGCTTCCACCGCGGTGATCGCCTTGAGCCAGAGCCGATCCGATTGCGGCAGCAGCCACGGATCGCAGTGCTGGCCATTCGGCGCCACATGATCGTGATCGGCCCGCAGCACGGCGGCACCGGTGCGCGCGGCAGCATGATTGAGCCAGGCCAGCGCCTGTGGATGAAGGCTGGCCTGGTCAGGCAGCGGCAGATCATAGACCGGCAGGGCCGCCCAGGCGGCGGGCCCGTCCATGCCATCGACATCAAGGCACCAGGCGCGGTGGCTCTGCCGCGCCAGTGATTGAAAAAGCGGGCCGTTGGCCGTGGAACCGCCGATCACACGGATGCGGAACAGCGCGGCCGGCGGTGTGACTGGCGGTGGCGGGCAGGCCCCAGCCAGCGCCGCCCAGTCACGGCGGGAATGGACTCCCGCTTGCGGCAACGGCAGTGCGGCCCGCTGCCCCAGCCGCAGCAAGTCGGCAACCGCGCCGGCATGGCCTCTGGCCGCAGCGCTGCGGAAACTGGAAACGGCCTCCTCCCATTGGCCAGCAAGGCGCAAGGCCCGCCCCAACTCGCGCAACAGGGCCGGATCGTCCCGGCCAAGGGCAAGGCCGCGCCGCAGGGCCGCCACCGCTTCGGCGGGACGCTGGCCGGACCGCAGGGCCTGGCCATGCGCGCGGTGCAGGAAGGCAATGGGCGCGATGGCTGCGATGGGACCCAGAAGATCGGCCAGCATGGACCAGTGGCGCGGTTCCTGCGTTAAGGCAGCCAGCACGGCCCTGGCCGCCGCCCGGGCAGCCAGCAGCGGCAGTGCGACCAGACCGGCGGCTTGACCAGCCGGCGTCATTGCAGGTGGATGGCCCGGTGATAAAATTCGAAGGCTTCGTCTGGATCGGAGAAGGTCGACATTTCGCCTTCCGACAACACGCACAGCGTGGAGCAATGCTCGCGCACATAATTGGCATCATGGCTCACGATGATCAGTGCCCGATCGGCGCGCTTCTCGAACAGTTCGGCGTGGCACTTCTCGTGGAAGCGGGCATCCCCCACTGCCACCACCTCATCGATGAGGAAGCAGTCGAACTCGATCACCATGGACAGGGCAAAGGCCAGCCGCGCGCGCATGCCCGATGAATAGATGCGCAGTGGTTCGCGCAGATAAGCCCCAAGTTCCGAGAATTGCTGGACATATTCCAGCTTGTCTTCCCACGGGATGCCATAGATCCGACAGATGAAGCGCAGATTGTCCAGCCCGGTCAGCGCACTCTGGAAGGCACCGCCAAAGGCGAGCGGCCACGAGACCGACATGCGCCGCTCCACCAGCCCCGATGTCGGCTGCTCGGCGCCCGACAACAGCCGGATCATCGTGGACTTGCCGGCCCCATTGCGCCCCAGGATGCCGACCTTCTCGCCCGGCGCCACCGTGAGGTTGATGTTGCGGAACACCTCGCGCGGGCCTTGCGAGGTGGGATAGGATTTGCACAGGTCCACCAGCCGGATCATTCCGGGACGACCTTCTGGCTGATCACCCGGGTTTTCGCGAAGCCGAGCCCGGTCAGCAAGAGGTTCACGCTGACCAGATAGGCCAGATCATAATGGGCGTGAACGACCGAGCCGAAGTAGCCCTCCCGCAGATATTCGATGGCGTTCACCATCGGCAGATAGAGGATCCATTGCTGCCCGCCCGGCGGCAGCGTGTCGACCGTGAAGGCCGCGCCTGACAACGGAAGGATCAGATAGGCAAACGGGTGCCAGAGCTTTTCAACGATGTCATAGTCCTCGGCCAACGCTCCAAGCAGGATGGCCAGGCCAGCACCGAACCAGGCCAGCAGCATCCAGCCCACGCACACTTGCAGGAGGTCTTCGGGCAGCTTCATCCAGTCGATCCCGACGAACAGGATGGTCAGAACGATGAAACTGATGGTGGCGCCCATGAACTCCAGCGCCAGCCTGGACAGGAAGATATCGATGACCTTCACCTGCCGGTGGAACATCAGCGCCAGATTGGGACCGATGGAGCCGATCAGCCGACCTGGCATGTTCCGCCACAACAGGATGCTGGAATAGCCGGTAACCGCAAAGGCCGTGATCGGCAGGCTGGAGACATGATTGAGATCAAGGCCAACCCAAAGCAGCGTCACGGCCAACGTGAACAGCATCGGTTCCAGGAACAGCCACAGGAAGCCGAAATTGTGCCGACCATAGCGGGTGATCATTTCCCGCAGCAGCAGCGCCCAGATCACCCGGCGTTGCACATCGAACGCCGCCGCCAGAGCGCCGCGGCCTTCAGAACGCCCAGCCGGCGGCATGCTCATTGCCCATGCTCACGCACACCGGCCAGCATCATGGACAGCACGCCCCACACGATCAGCGAAAACACGAAGGTGGACAGCACGCCGCGAATGCGCCGGGGTTCGATGGGATAATCCGGCAGGTTGGGCTCAACAATCCGTTCAACATAGGCCTGCTTGCGGCGGGCCTCGTTCTCCGCGTCCTGCTGCGAGGCCATGGCCACGGCCAGCTGGCGATCGGCAAACTGGCTTTCCAGCTGCAGCCGCTGATACTGTGCCGCCCGGGAGGACAGCGAACGACGGTCGCCGGCCACCTTGCCGACCTCGGCGTCGATTGCCGTTGCCAGGCTGTTGGCCTGCGCCTGCAGCACGGCGATCTGCGGATTGCTGGGCGCCACGGAACGCAACTGGGCAAGTCGTGTCTGTGTGGCGATCAACTCGTCCTGCAGCTTGGACACCATCTGAATCTGCACGGTCGCCTGTTTTTCGGGATCGACAACCCCTTCGCGGTTGCGGAAGGCCGATAACGCCAGCGCGGCGTTCTGAGCCCGCAGCTTGGCATCGACAACCTCCTTGGAAGACGTGCGGATCAGATCGCTGCGGGCGCGTTCGTTCAGCCGATTGACGGTGGCTTCCGACACGTCCAGCAAGCGCTGGTTGATCCGCTGCGCATCGCCCGGTGTGTAGGCCTTCACCGTCAACGTGATGATCGAGGATTCACTGTCCTGGGCTGCAGTCACCTTGCCGAGATAATATTCATACATCTCCTCGAACGATCCACTGAACCCCAGCGGATCAAACCGGTCGAACAGCGAGATGCCCGCCCGCGTGTAGGCTCTCCGGAAAGCGCTTCCCGTATCGACGGCGCGCAACGCATCACGCGAATTGACGAAGTTCTGCGCCGCATAGATCTCGTCACCCGCCGTGCTGAACCCGGCTGCACTTTTCAGCAGCAGGCCAACCCCGGAAGCCGAGGGCTTGTCGGGACTGCGAACAATGAAGCGGGATTCGGAAACATAGACGTCGGAGGCGATCGCGCCAAAATAGAGGATGGAGGCAATCGTGGGAAGCACCACGGAATACAGGAACAGCCGATCGATGCCCAGCACACGGCGCGCGATGGAAGCAAGGGCAGTCACCGGCAATTCTCCGCCAGTTTCAGCATAGGGCATGTCAATTTGTCCCGCATAGGCTCGCCATCGCGATGCTGGTCTCGATTGCGATTGCCCGGCATTTTGAACGCGACGTCATCGACAACATGTTTCAGCAAGCAAAATTCCTGTTTCTGTGGTCGCAATGGCCGGCCAGCGCCTGAATAAACGGCTGGCGCAAGAGTGGCAATGGCAGGCCCGGATCGGTCAGGGTATTCGGGCCTGAAGGGGATGTTCGGCATAGCGCACGATATCGTCCTCACCCAGATAATCGCCAATCTGGACCTCGACCAGCAGCATGGGGACATCGCCGACATTCTGGAGCTGGTGAATTGCGCCCTTCGGGATGAAGACATGATCGCCGGGACCAACCGCCCGCGCATCCTCCTGAAGGATTACGCGGCCTCGGCCCGACAAGATGATCCAGTGTTCTGCGCGGTGGGCATGCGATTGCAGCGACAGCGACTGGTGGGGATCGACGATCAGTTGCTTGACCTGATAACCCTTGCGCACGGCAATGCTCTCGTACCAGCCCCATCTTCGATGGTCACGGCGGCTGTGATCGGCTTCAGGCCGGTCCGTCTGGCGAAGGCGTTTCACGACCTCAGACACACGTTGGCTTGAGGATTGCGGCGCAACCAGCACGGCGTCGCGGGTAACGACGACCATCATGGCATCCAGATCCAGGCCGACCACCATCTGGTCCGGAACCTCGCTGCGCAGCAGGCAGTCCCGGCAATCGATGGCGTCGGCCTGACCTTCAATAAGATTGCCATCGCAGTCGGGCTCGCCTTCCCGCCACACGCTCGACCAGTCACCCACGTCTGACCAACCGCCCGCAAAGGGCATGACGGACAGATTGGCGGATTTCTCCATGATGGCGAAGTCGATCGAGATGCTGGGCGATTGCCGCCAGTCCGCTTCGCCCAATGCAACGAAATGGCCATCCCGCTGGCTGGCTGACACTGCCCCCGATACCGCAGCGAAGATCTCGGGTGCCAGGGCCTTGTAGGCGGCGACCACGGAGCCGACGGACATCAGGAACATGCCCGCGTTCCACAGGTGGCGGCCACCGTCCAGCATGGTCTGCGCGGTTGCGCGATCAGGCTTTTCCACAAACCTCACCCGCGGCTGGGGTTCGAGGGCGAGGCGGGCATTGGCATTGGCCAGTTCGAGATAGCCATAGCCTGTTTCGGGCCGCACCGGTTCGATGCCGAAGGTGACGAGGTTGCCGGCCAGAGCCGCAGGCACGGCGGCATGCGCTGCGGCCCGAAATCCGGCGACATCGGCAATGCGGTGGTCCGATGGCAGCACCAGCATGACAGCCTCGGGGTCTTCCGGGGCAAGGTGGAGGGCGGCCGACAGGATGGCGGGTGCAGTATTGCGAGCATCCGGCTCGACAATCACCGCACCAGGATTGCGTTCGATACGGGCAAGCTGTTCGATCACGCGGAAGCGCTGGTCAGCCCCCGTCACCACGATTGGCGCGGCAAAGCCATCGTCATCGACGAGCCGCACGGCGTGCTGAAACAGCGAACGACCATCAACGATGAGGGCAAACTGCTTCGGCAGGTTGCGGCGCGACGCCGGCCATAGCCGGGTCCCGGCGCCGCCGCACAAAATGACCGGGTGGATCCTGGCGATATGCATCCTGACCTCTTCGATCGGCCGGGCTCCCCGCCGTGAATTCCACCGGCAGCGGGCCACAATGCCTTGTCTGAAACACACTCGCCAGCCGCTGCGCAAGCACCCAGCGTATCCCATTAGGTCCCGCTTCCCGCGACTGGGATGAAGTTGCGGTGAACAGATGCGATGTGCGGCTGAACCGTGACCAGCGGCGCTTTGACAAGGGGGATGGCAGATGCCATTGCATCCCAATCGAGCCGCCCCTGCCTCGACCATTCACACCGGATCCAGCATATTCACTGCTCCATGCTCCATCGACTGTCACCACTGCACGGCGTTGGACTGCTGGCCGGCTGTCTCTTGCTCGCCGCCTGCCAGCCTTATGGTCCTGGACGCCAGTCTATCCTGAAGGCGGGGACCGTTCCGGCCAGTGCGAACAGTCCAGCGGCTGAAATCCGGGTCGTCCGCATCAGTGCAGACACCGCCAGCAGCTACAAGCCCCCAGCGCCGTGGCCGGCCTTCGCGGATGTGCTTGCCGGTGTGCAGCCAGTCGGCACCACGGTCGGCAAAGGCGATGTGCTGGAAGTGACAATCTGGGAAGCGCCGCCCGCAACCCTGTTCGGCGGGCCGGCGCCCGATGGCCGGGCCGGTGCCGGTATCGCGACGTCGCGACCCACCAGTGTGCCGGAACTCATGGTGGGACCGGAAGGCACGATCATGGTGCCCTTTGCCGGCACCATAGCGGCCGCGGGTCGCAGCCTGCACGAAATCGAGGCTGAGGTGGTAAAGCGTTTACGCGGCAAGGCCAATGCGCCCCAGGTGCAGGTTCGCGTTGTGCGCAATGCCACGGCCACCGTCACCGTTGTGGGCGACGTGTCCAACTCGGCGCGGGTCGCGCTCACGCCACGAGGTGAGCGTATCCTTGACGTGCTGGCCCAGGTTGGCGGAGTCAAACCGCCGGTGAACCTCACCACCATCCAGGTCACCCGCGATGGCAGGAACCACCGTATGCTGATGTCCGCCATCATCGAGCGCAGCGAAAACAACATCGTCCTGGCGCGAGACGATGTCGTAACGGCGCTGTTCCAACCCTATAGCTTCACTGTCCTGGGGGCCGCGAACCGCAATGACGAAATCCGGTTCGAAGCCTTTGGCATCACATTGTCGCAAGCGCTGGGGCGCATCGGCGGCCTGCAGGACGGACGTGCCAACCCGCGTGGGGTGTTCATTTTCCGCTGGGAAGAGCCAACCGTCCCCGGTGGCCAGCGCGTGCCCGTCATCTACAGCTTCGATCTCAAGGACCCCACAGTCTACTTCATTGCGCAGCAATTCCAGATGGCAGACAAGGACCTTGTCTACATCACCAACGCACCGGTGGCCGAGCTGCAGCGTTTCGTGAGCATCGTCTCGCAGACCATCCTGCCCATCGCCACTGTCACAACCGTGATCCAGCAGCAGGATTGACCGTCGGGAGCACGGGCTGATGGGTGGCAACGATGCCCCTTACATCCTCGATGTGTCGCGCATGGTATGGCGGCGTTGGGCGGGATTGCGGCCGACCGGGATCGATCGCATCTGCCTCGCATGGCACGATCATTATGGGCCCGTGTCGCAGGCCGCCCTGTTCCACAAGCGAGGCTGGCACATCCTCCCTGAGGCTGCATCCCAAGCGCTGTTTCGCCTGCTTGGTGAAGAGGGCCCGCGGGATCGGTTCCGTCGCCGCTTCGTGGCCTGGGCGGCACGCAATCTGGTCTCCCTGGCCAGTCCGCAGGCCGGGCACGGGCGCCTTTGGCTGAATGTTGGCCATACCGGCCTCAATCTCCCAGGCCTTGCCGACTGGGTGCGCCAGGCCGACATCCGGCCGGTGCTGATGCTGCACGACATCATTCCGATCACCCACCCCCAGTATTGCCGCCCCGGGGAACAGGCCCGGCACGAAGTGCGGGTGAGAACGCTGCTGAAGATCGCCAATGCCGTGATCGGAAACAGCCGGGACACACTGAATCGGCTGCAAGCCTATGCTGACAGCATGGGAGTGACGGTACCGCGTTCACTGCCGGTGTGGCCAGGCACGCCGCAGCTTGCAATGCCAGCAGGCGAGAAGCCGCCGCCCACCAAGGAATTCGTCATTCTGGGCACGATCGAGGGCCGCAAGAACCATATGCTGCTGCTCAACGTTTGGGAGCGGTTGGTGAACGATTATGGCACCAATGCGCCCAAGCTGGTTATCATCGGCCAGCGCGGCTGGGCCTGTGACGATGTCCTGGCGCGCCTGGCGGCCGGTGGCTTCGACGGCCGAGTGGAAGAAGCGGGCGCGCTGGACGATGCAACAATCGCGAGGCGCCTGGCTGGGGCCCGCGCGCTGCTCTTCCCCAGCTTTGCGGAGGGCTATGGCCTGCCCCTGGTGGAGGCAATTGCCGCCAAGGTGCCGGTGATCGCCAGCAATCTGGATGTGTTTCACGAGATCGGCCAAGGCGTGCCGGATCTCCTGCCCGCTCACGATGTGGATGCCTGGTCCAGGTTGATCATGGCCTATTGCGAACCGGAAAGTGCTGCCCGGGCGGCCCAGATGCGTCGCATATCCGGCTTTCGCGTTCCCGATTGGGCCACGCATTTCAGCAGTGTTGACGCGTTTCTAGAAACACTCAGAATGCAAACTCCTGGATAAGAGACTTCTGAACTGGCAATCGGCATCACCGGCCGCAGAACCAGTTTCTTGATCACCAGCAAATTCTTGATCCCGCCCCCCGGCCGCACGGCAGCCACATGGCAGGTTTCAGGCTGATGCAATGCGCCGGCCTCAGCCCTGGGGATTAACCCCCAGCCCGTTTGCCATCACGCCCACCAACGGGCATCAACAGGGCAGCCGGCTCGACTCTTGACTGGAGGAGTTTCGAGGCTCAGACCAACCGGCACCCCCAGATGATCGCCGTGGACATAGCTCAGCGTTGACGCGCCCAGCAGTGCCAGCGGTTCCCAGCCGCCTTCATCGCTGTCCGGCATCAGCCAGATGTGCTCGGCGTTGACCGTGCCGGCGGCGCCATATTCCCCAATGACCCGCCCGCTTTCATCTGCCAAGAACCGGCGCGGGGTGCCATCCACGCTCACCTGCACCCGCTCGTCCGTGCCGCTGTAGAGCATCGCGAACGACG
>ERZ1066117.646-NODE-646-length-23675-cov-8.673497_pt1 | contig 23675 bp, 26 predicted proteins | sample MGYA00382764_ERZ1066117 | MGnify/ENA primary metagenome ERZ1066117 (study PRJEB33369, sample SAMEA5778347) | biofilm metagenome | biome: Industrial cooling water; feature: Water cooling tower basin; material: Biofilm | place: United Arab Emirates | collected...
CCTTCCTCACCCGAGATTTCGCCCATTAGCTGAACAAGGGCATCGAAGCCGAGTTCACCGTCCGGCCCACCGATGCATTCACCCTGTTCGGCTCGCTGGGCTATCAGGACGACAAATATCAGCTGCCCGCCAACGCCCCGGCCTTCGACGAGTATAATTTCCAGTCGGTCGCCGGACAGCAGGCGCTCTGCCTCCAGCAACTGGCCGCCGGCCGTGTCGCCCTGGGCGCCACCGCCGAACTGGCCACAGCCTGCGGTGTCGGCATCGTCGCTCCCAATGGCCAGATTGCGACGCCGGTGCGCACCCCGGCCTGGACGGTCAGCGTCGGCGCCACCTATGAGGCGAAGCTGGGCGGCGGGCTGGCGCTGGTGCCATCCGTCAACGCCAACTGGCGCTCGTCGAGCGAGGTGGGCACGAGCAGTGTCTCCTTCTTCCGCCAGGGCTTCACCAGCGCCGGCGGCGTCACCTATCCTTCCAACACCGGCTATCAGGGTGATTTCATCCTCGGTTCGTTCAGCCAGGCACGCTGGATCGCCAACGCCAGCCTGACCCTGCGCAGCGAAGGCGGCTGGCAGATCGTGGCGGAGTGCCGCAACTGCTTCGACGAGGAAGCCGTGGAATCGAGCCTGGCCAACCACAGCTACCTCAACCCGCCGCGCACCTGGGCGGTCCGCGCGCGCTTCAACTTCTGATGCGGCGCCCACTCGGCGCCCTCCTGATCACCGCCACCCTGGCCAGCCCCGCGCTGGCCGGGGTGGCGGCCGATCATGGCGTGGCGCCGTGGACAGAGGCGGTGATCAGCGTGACCGACGTGGCGCCGTTCGCCCGCCTGCTGGGCGAGATCGGCGGCTGGCGCCGGGTGGGCCGGGGCACGGTTTCGGCTGCCGAAATCGCCTATTGGCAGCTGCCGCCCACCGCCAGTGCCCGCTTCGAACGCTGGTGCGCCCCGCAGGCAGACACGGGCTGCATCCGCTTCATCCGCTTCCAGGGCGTCGAACAACAGCCGATCCGGCTGGCGGCGCGGGCCTGGGATCCGGGCGGCATCTATTCGATCATGATGCGCAGTGATGATCTGCCCGGCCTGTTCGACAAGGCGATCAACGCTGGCTGGTGGGCGGAAAGCCCGGTGATCCGCTTCCAGTTCGGCGGCTCCGATCTCAGGAACGTGGTGCTCACCGGCCCGCACGGGATCAACTTCGCGGTCTATGAACGGCTCTCGCCACCCTTCACCGCCTTCCCGCTGGGACCGATCAGCCAGGGCTTCAATGCCATGCGCATGGTCGCCAGCAAGGCGGCGGCGCGCGATTTCTATGCCAGCACGCTGGGCTTCGGCCTGGTGTTCGACGGGGACGGCACCAATGCGATCGGCGACCGGCCGGAACCATCCAACTTCGGCATTCCGCTGAATTACACGATGAAAGCCCTGCGGGCGGCGGCGGCGCTGAACCCGGTGCCGGGCGAGACCGGGCGCGTGGAAGTGATGCAGATCACCGAGTTTGCCGGCATTCCCCAGGGCAGCCGCGCCCGCGCGCCCAATCTGGGCATCTTGTCAGTGCGCTATCCGGTGCGCGATCTTGCTGGCTATCGCGCTGCGCTGGCAACCCGGGGTGCCACGCCGGTGCAGGCCGCCTCTGCGGTCAACATCCCCGGCCTCGGCAGGGTCGATCTGTTCGCCGTGGCCGATCCCGATGGCAATCTCACCGAATTCTACCATGCACGCTGAGCCGGCCTTCACCCCCCTGCCCCGCCGCAGCGGCCGCATCGCCTATCGCAGCGCCAGCACCGGCGCGCTGTGGGGCATCGAGGATTTCACCATCAGCCGTGATGTCGATGGTGGCCGCACCCTGATGGTGCAGTGCGAGATGCGCCATGGCAGCGAAGAGGTGGTGCGCTACACCACGCTGGCGGTGGACGCCCGGTTCCAGCCGGTCGAAGCGCATGTCCGCATCCTCAACCAGGGCCGACCAACGGGCAGCGGCTGGTTCCGCTTCACTGAAGCCGAGGCCGAGGCCGAAACCGCCACACAGGCTGAAGGCCGGCTGTCCCAGCGCCGGGCCATCACCAGGCCGATGCGCGGCTTCGGCATCCATGCGCTGATCGGCGATGGCTGGCTGGCGGCGAGCTTTCCGTTCGAGAAGGGACCGGGGCATACCCATTTCTGGGGCCCCAGCCTGCTGCACAGCCTGCACCATTTCGGTGCCACCGGGCCGATGCTGGTCAGTTCCACCTCGGGCCTGCGCTATGAAGCGCGCGAGGCGGTGACGGTGCCGGCCGGCACGTTTGACTGCCATTGCCTGTCGTTCCAGGGCATGACCAACAATCACCCGCCCTATCGCATGTGGATCAGCGCCGATGGCGACTTTCTCTATGTGAAGGGCGAGGTTGCCGGTTACATGGACGGGCTGTTCCAGCTTGAGGAACTGATCGGGGGGCCGCTGTGAGCGCTCAAAAGTCCGAATTCCGGGCCGGCTGGAAGGTGCTCACCGCCGGCATGCTGGGGGTGATGTGCGGGGCCTCGCCCCTGCCGTTCAACACCATCGGCTTCGTGCTGGGGCCATTGCACGAGGAGTTCGGCTGGAGCTTTGCCACCATCTCCGCCGGCGTGACGGTTTTCGGCATCACCGCCGGCCTCCTGGCGCCGGTGATCGGCGCGCTGGCAGACAGGTTTGGTGTGCGCCGCATCGCGCTGGCCTCGCTGCTGGCCTTTGCGCTGGTGTTTGCCGGCATCGGCCTCATCCCCGGATCGCTGTTCGCCTGGTTCGGCATGTGGTTCCTCGTCGGGCTGGTCGGCATGGGCTCGACGCCTGTCACCTGGAGCCGGGCGATCAACATGTGGTTCTATCGCAGCCGCGGCCTGGCGCTGGGCCTGCTGCTGGTGGGCACCAGCCTCGCTGCGCTGATCGTGCCCAAGGTTGCGGTGTGGGCGATCGAGACCTTCACCTGGCGCGGCATGTATCCGGTGGTGGCGCTGTTCCCGCTGCTGCTGGCGCTGCCACTCGGGCTGGCCTGGTTCCGCGAGCCACGGGCCGACGAGATTCCGGCCGAGATCAGTGCCGGCGGCGGCCTGGTTGGCGTCAGCTTCGCCGAGGCTGCGAAGGACCGCCGCTTCTGGACGATCTGGCTCTCCATCGCGCTGGTCGCACTGGCCTATGGCGGCGCGCATATCCACATGCCCGAAATCATCAAGCAGCATGGCCTCACCGCCAAGGAGGGCGCCGGCATCATGGGCATGATCGGTATCGCCCTGCTGTCGGGCCGCATCGTTACCGGCTGGTTGCTCGATCGCATATGGGCGCCGCTGGTGTGCCTGCCGATCCTGTCCATCCCGGCGCTGGCCTGTTTCTGGCTGATGGGCAGCAGCACCAGCGAGCCGATGGTCTGGGCCTCGGCCTTCCTGCTCGGCTTTGCGGCCGGCGCCGAATCCGATCTAATCGCCTATCTGGCCAGCCGCTATTTCGGCATGGCGCATTATGGCAAGATCTACGGCATGCTCTACATGCCGTTCGGCATCTTCTCGGCCATCTCGCCGGTGCTCTATGGCCGCATCCGCGACACCACCGGCAGCTATGACCAGATGCTGATGGCCGCCACCATATTGTTCGTGGCCGGCGCGCTGCTGCTGCTCACGCTCGGCCGCTATCCTGTCTTCACCGCGAAGGAGGCCAGTGCATGACCGCCGCCACCCTCACCCGCAGCGGCCTCGATGCCTCAGTGCCGGCCCACACGCTGATCCGCGATGCGCAGGCGCGCACGCTGTTCGCCCATGATGTCTATGCCGCCGGGCCGGAGCCGCTGACGGTGTTCCGGCCTGACACGGTGGAGGAACTGGCGGCCGGCATCGCGGCGGCCACGGCAGAGGGCATTGCCATCGTGCCGCGCGGCGGCGGCATGAGCTATACCGGCGGCTATCTCTCCCCCACCCCGCGCTTCATCCTGATCGACACCGCCGGGCTGAACCGCGTGATCGCGCTCAATGAAGCCGACATGACGGTGACGGTGGAAGCCGGTATCAGCTGGGATGCGCTGCGCCGTTTCCTGCAGCCGAGGGGCTATCGCGTGCGCTGCTGGGGCACGCTGTCGGGCATCAACGCCACGGTGGGCGGCGGCATGAGCCAGAATGGTGTGTTCTGGGGGGCCGGCGCCGGCACCGTGGTCGATTCGGCACTCAGCTTCGATGTCGTGCTCGCCGATGGCCGCATCGTCTCCACCGGCAGCCCGTTCTTCCGCCCCTATGGCCCGGACGTCACCGGGCTGTTCGCCGCCGATTGCGGCGCCTTCGGCGTGAAGGCCCGCGTCACGCTGCGGCTGGTGAAGGAAGGTCGCTGCGCCTATGGCAGCTATGCCTTCGACACGGCAGACCAGATCCTCGCCGCCATGGCCGGCATCGCCCGCGAAGGCCTGGCGACCGAGAATTTCGGCTTCGATCCCTTCCTGCAATCCCAGCGTATGAAGCGCGAAAGCCTGGCCAGCGATGCGAAATCGCTGGTCACCATGATGAAGGCGCAGGGCTCGCTGCTGAAGGGGCTGAAGGAAGGCGCCAGGGTGGCGCTGGCCGGGCGTGGCTTCCTTGAAGGCGTGCCCTTCTCGCTGCACTGCATCGCCGAACGCCGCCGCGAGGCCGAGGCGGAGGCTGACATCGCCGAAATCAACCGCATCGTGGCGGCCGCCGGCGGCACGGCGGTGGAAAACTCCATCCCCAAGATATTGCGCGCCAATCCCTTCCCGCCGGTCAACTCGATGGTTGGGCCCAATGGCGAGCGCTGGGTGCCGGTGCACGGCTTCCTGCCACACTCCCGGCTGATCGAGGGCTGGAACGCCGTGCAGGCCATCTATGCCGCCCACGCCGATGCGATGGCCCGGCTGGGGGTGGAGGCCGGCGCCATGCTCGCCGCGGTCAGCCCGCAGGCCTGCCTGATCGAGCCGGTGTTCTTCTGGCCCGAAGCGCTCAATCCGCTGCACCGGCACGCCGTGGAGCCGGCCCATCTGGCGAAACTCAAGGGCTTCGGCGCCAACCCGGACGCGACGGCGCTGGTGCACAAGCTGCGCGGCGAGATCATCGTCGCCTTCCAGGCGCTGGGCGCCATTCACCTGCAGATCGCCCGCACCTATCCGCTCAAGGCCAGCCACGATCCGGCGCTGTGGCAGCTGCTGGGCGCGCTGAAGCGGGAGCTTGATCCCGATGGCCTGATGAACCCCGGCGTGCTGGGCCTGGGAGGGGACTGACATGGCGATAGCCCCCTACACCGCCGTTGCCCTGCAACTCACCGCCCAGAGCATCGAGCGGGCCAGCGACGTGGCCGCTGCCCGCGCCCAGATCGCGGGCCAGATCGCCGCGCTGGAAGGCAAGATCCGTTCCGCGCGGATCTTCATCGAACAATATGGCGGTTCACCGGTGAAGCTGGTGGTGCTGCCGGAATATCTCTTCACCTCCTATCCCGGGCGCATCTCCATCCCCGATTTCGCCGCGCGCGCCGGCTTTGCCGCCGATGGCCCGGAATATGCGGCATTGGGCGGCATCGCCCAGCGGCTCGGCCTGTTCATCGCCGGCAACGCCTATGAGACCGACAGAGCGTTCCCCGATTTCTATTTCCAGACCAGCTTCATCGTGGCGCCATCCGGCGACGTGGTCCTGCGCTATCGCCGCCTGCTGTCGATGTTCGCACCCTCGCCGCACGATGTGCTCGATCGCTATATCGATGCGCATGGCCCTGATGCGCTGTTCCCGGTGGCGGACACGGCGATCGGCCGGCTGGCGGCGATTGCCTCCGAGGAAATCCTCTATCCCGAAATCGCCCGCGTGCTGGCCTTCAAGGGTGCCGAGCTCTTCTGCCATTCCAGCTCGGAAATCGGCTCGCCGCTCGCCACCGCCAAGGACATCGCCAAGCGCGCCCGCGCCTTCGAGAACATGGCCTGGGTGGTGTCGGCCAACACCGCCGGGATCGAGGGCACGGCGATGCCGCTGATGAGCGCCGATGGCAACAGCCAGGTGGTGGCGCCATCGGGCAAGCTGCTGGCACAATCCGGCAGTGGCGAGACCTTCACCGCCTTTGCCGAGATCGACATCGAGCACAGCCGCGAGCAGCGGCGTCAGCCAGCCATGGTCAACAGCCTCGCCCGCCAGCGCCCCGGCCTGTTCGCGCCGGCCTATGGGGAGGCCGCCGCCCAGTTCCAGGCCGGCAACCTGATGCTGGGCGCGGACGGCAAGCCGCGTGTGCCGGATCGCGAAATGTTCGTGAAGATGCAGCGCGATGTCATTGAAAAACTGGCGAAGGCAGGCGTGATATGAAGCATCGCACGGTCGCTGGCACCATCCGCTACACCAGCATGAAGCCGGGCATGGAGGGCATGGAACGCGGGCGGGAGCGCTTCAAGTTTACCCATCACGGCGATGGCAGCGTGATCCTGCGCGCCAGCTGCGAGATCGAGGAACCCGATCCCACCGTACTGCGCGACGTGATCTATCACCTTGGCCCCGGCATGGTGCCGCTGAACCTGCACGTGCATCTCACCGTGGGCGATGCCTATATGGGTTCGGGCTGGATGCGCCACGATCCGGCCACCGGCACCCTGGAATGCGAAAGCGAGAGCCCGTCGCTGGGCCGCATCTCCCAGAGCCGCCCGGCGGAAGGCGCGTTCGATGCCTTCGGCACCCACCCAGTGGTGGGCGATGGCTATCTGGCTCGCGCCATGGATGTGTCCAGGGGACCGCATCGCCGGCTGATGCGGGTGTTCCTGCCCTCGCCCGATCACCGCGGCGCCACCCCGCCGCTGATCGCCGAGGTGAAGATCACTCTCGAATATGTCGGCGAGACCGAGAAGACGGTGGCCGCCGGCACCTTCAGATGTCGCCATTTCCGCTTCGTGGACGACAGCGCCGACGGCATGGGCGGCAAGACCCACCCCGATTACGACATCTTCGTCACCGCCGACGATGATTGCATCCTCGTCTATGGCAGCATCGACGGCTATATGATGAACCGCTACGAACTGATTGAACTCGAACGATGATCCTGATCATTGGCGCGGGGCTGGGCGGGCTGGTGACTGCCATTGCGCTGGCCCGCGCCGGGCTGCCGGTGCAGCTGTTCGAAGCGGCCAGCGAACTCAAGGAAACCGGCGCCGGCCTCACGCTGGGGCGCGGCGCCCAGCATGTGTTCCGCGATCTGGGGCTTCAGGCCGATGTGGCAGCGCGCGCCTGCCCGGCCGGCGCCCTGCCCTTCCTCCATTACCGCACCGCCCGCCTGCTGATGGGTGCGCCCGATCCCGGCGACGGCACGCCCGACGATGGCGCGGCCGATATCGTGCGGCACATGTATCGCGCCGATCTGCAGGCGGTGCTGCTCGCGGCTGCCGCGCGGCTGCGCGTGCCGCTGTTCACCGGTCGGCGGCTGGTGGGGCTGGAGCAGGACAAGCGCGGGGTCACCGCGCAGTTTGCCGATGGCAGCACGGCCAGCGGCACGCTGCTGGTGGGCGCCGATGGCGTGCGTTCGGCGGTGCGGACCCTGCTGCATCCAGGCGACGCCCCGCGCTTCACCGGCCATGTCGCCTATCGCTTCCTGGTGCCCGCCGCTGCGGCCGCTCCCTTCATGGGCCAGGGCCGCAGCGCCATCTTCATCGGGCCGAAGCGCACCTTCAACCGCTACACGATGCAGGGCGGCGCGGTGGTCAATTGCGCTGGTCTGGCCGAAACCGGGGAGGAAGTGCCCGAAGGCTGGTCCCTGCCCGCCAGCATCGCGGAGGTGAGCGCCGCCTTTCCTGACTGGCATCCGGACGTGACCGGCCTGATCCGGCAGGCCCGTTCGATCATCAAGTGGGGCCTTTATGACCGCACGCCGCTGCCGTGCTGGAGCGCCGGCCGGGTGACGCTGCTGGGCGACGCCGCCCACGCCATGCTGCCCTTCCTGGGCATGGGCGCGGCGATGGCGATCGAGGACGGCTGGGCGCTGGCCCGCTGCCTGGCGCTCGAAAGCGACATTCCAGCCGCCCTCGCCCGCTATGAAGCCGCGCGCCGGGTGCGCTGCGAGACGATGCAGGCGATGTCACGCCGGCAGGGCGAGGTCACCCAGGCGATGGACCCCGACGCGCTGGTGCCGGCCAGCGCGCCGATGGGCAACCAGGAACTGATGGGCTTCAACCCGGTGGCGGCGGGCGTTTAGGCGCCCCTGATCGGTGCGAACACGCGGTCCAGAAACGCCTTCAGCTTCGCCTCGCGATCGACGGGCGCTGCGCCACGCGCTTCCTCCAGCGCCAGCAGCCGTTCTTCCTGCACCCACATTTCCTGCGCCATGTTCATCACCACGGCGACAAAGCGGTCCATCGCCGGATCGGCGAAGAAGCGGGCGTTGCCGGCCTCGTCATAGAGGCCGGGCGGGGTATCGTCGGGGCGCGGAACCTCACTCATCGCTTCGCTTTCACCGCTTCCAAGCGCCGAAGCCGAACCACATCACGCCCTCCGCCAGCCGGCCGGTGGTCGCCTGCCCCACCGCTTCGGCGGCATCGCTGGCCACCATGTCGGCAATCGCCTGTTCGCCGTAGATGCCGATGGAGGGCACCACGAACTGGAAGCAATCGGCCGCGGCGAAGCCCGCCTTCACGCAATTTTCCAGGGGAATTTCATCGCGATAGCCCTTGTAATAGGGCTCCTCGTTATACCAGGAATCCCAATCGAGGTAGAAGCCGTCGAAGGCGCTCATCTCGGCATTGGGCGGCAGTTCCATGTGCAGCATGAGGCCACCCGGCCTCAGCACGCGCCAGGCCTCGGCCAGCGCGGAGGCGCGTTGCTTTTTCGACAATTCATGCAGGAACATTGAGGACCAGACGAGATCGAAGCTGGCATCGGGATAGTCGAGCCGGTCCGCGCACATCTGCATGAACGTCACTTCCTGCCCCTGCATCGCCGCCCGCGCCGCGCCATAAACCAGCCCGCCTGGCGCCGCATCGATGGCGATGACCTCGGCCTCAGGGTAGGTCTGCTTCCAGGGCAGCGTGTTGTGGCCGATGGTGGTGCCGGTATCGAGGATGCGCTGCGGGCGGAAATCGGGATAGCGCAGGGCGATGTAGCGGCTCATCGACAGGCCGATGTCATCCAGATTGGCGCCCATCAGCCCCATCGAGAATACCGCCAGCCCGCGATCATAGACGGCACCCGCCTCCAGGCTGTCACCGCCGCGCGTGTAGCTGCCGGGCATCAGGTGCACCTCGATGGCGCCGACATTCTTCGGCACCGCCAGCGCCGGGTTGAGCTGCACCTTGCCGCCGGCCGCCTGCGCCGCTGCGTTCAGACGCCCGGCCTCGCGCTCCACACTGTCGGCGACGCTGGCCCACACCATCTTCTGGGCCTGCACCCGCATGGCGGAATAGATGTTGAAGGCCGGATCGCCGCGCAGCGCCTTGTGGGCCTCGGCGCTGGTCTGCGGGGGGCGGCCATGGGCGCGTTCGTAGGCCGGCGCGGCGCGGCGGTCATAGGCGGCCTTCATGTCGGCGGCGAGATCGTTGAGAATCAGGCTGCGGATTCCCGACACGAAGCGCCCGCGCGCCGCCTCGTCCGGCGTTTTCTGCGGGTTCATCGGATGCTGAAGTTCAACGCTCATGGTCTGGCCCCCTCCACCTGTGCGATCCCGGCGCGATCAAAGCTGGTGCGATAGGCGTTGTCGCCCACCTTGCCCTTCATGTCATCCCGCAACGGCGCTTCGGGATAGACTGTGACAATATAATCGCCGGCCGAAGGGTTGAGCCGCAGCGGCTTGATCTTTTCCTGATATTCCTTTGAAAACCAGAAGGCGCGCGCATTGGCCATGCAGGGAAAGCGCACGATCAGGTTGACATAACCCTTTGGCGCATCGCCCTCGAAGATCGCCTGCGGGAAGGCGAGATTGACATAATAGCCGCCCAGCTTCTGATAGAGGCCGCTGTCGGCAATCGCCTTGCCATAGGCCAGCATGCGCGCCCGATCATGGGTGGGGCCGGAAACGATCATGATCACCGGCGCGTCACACCGCTCGGCCGGCAGCGCAGCCCCCGAAGCTCCTGCAGCTTGCGCCAACATCATCACGGCTGCCAGCATCAGGGCCTCTCCTCGTTGCACAGGGTCCATTTCCACGGCAGGCCGCCCTGGAACCACTGCCAGGTGCGCGCCCGGGTGCGGCGGTCGGCGGCCAGGGCGATCATCTCGATATAGTAGGCATCCGCCACGTCACGCCGGTCGAGCCGCAGCATCAGCACATCGTCTGCAGTCTGCCAGCCGAACCCGGCGAAGCGCTCGGCTTCCCAGAACAGGCGATCCCCCACCAGCGTGGCGCCAAATTCATAGGTGGCGCGACGGCCATCATCCCATTCCAGCCAGTTGTGCTGGACATAATGGAAGGGGCCATCGTCGGGGAACTCGCACCAGGTCTTCACCCGCCGTGCATCCAGCAACAGGCCATCGGTGGAGACATCGCGATACCAGCCCTGCCACTGGCCTTCGTGCAGCAGCATCGCCGGCATGGCGGCCATCAGCGCGGCCCGGTTGCCCATCAGCGCCCCTGGTCCGCACCGCTCGCTGACGAGCGCTCAGCACCGCTCGCTGACGAGCGCTCGGCACCGCTCGCTGACGAGCGCTCGGCACCGCTCGCTGACGAGCGCTCGGCATAAGCCGCCAGCGGCAGCGGCTGCCCGGTCTGGATGATCAACGCCTGGCGCCGGAAGAAGCGCAGCAGGCCTTCATCGCCCATGCGGCTCGGCCCCAGTCCCGAGAGTTTCTGCGATGAATTGGTGGCATCCCACACCATCGAAGTGAGCGCGCCATCGTTGATCGAAACGGCGCCCGCCTCCAGCCGCGCCGCCACCGCCTCGGCGTCCGCTCGCGGACCGACAACGGCCGCCGACAGGCCATAGATGCTGTCGTTGGCCAGGCGCACCGCCGCATCGACATCGTCATAGAGCGTCACCGGGATGACCGGACCGAACGTCTCTTCGGCCATCACCGCCATGTCCGGCGTCACGTCCGCCAGCACGGTAGGCCGCATGTACCAGCCACCGCCCAGCTGTTCGGGCTTGCCGCCGGCCAGCAGCCGGGCGCCGCGCGCCAGTGCATCATCGATCTGCGCTGCCACCTTGGCGGCCTGATCGGCGAAGATGAACGGGCCGATCTCGCCCACCTCGATATCCGGCCAGTTGGGCCGCACTTCGGCGGCACGCGCCACCAGCTCGGCCAGGAACGGCTCGGCAACCTCACGCGGCACATAGACACGCTCGATCGACTGGCAGGCCTGGCCGGTGGCCACCACGCTGGCGCGCAGCGCAATGCGCGCCGCTGCCACCGGATCGGCACCGGGCAGGATGATCATCGGGTCCTTGCCGCCCAGTTCCAGATTGGCCGGGATCAGCGCGCGGGCGGCAGCCTCGGCCACCTTGCGGCCCGTGACAGTCGAGCCGGTGAAGCAGACATAGTCCACCGCGCCGATCAGCGCCTGCCCGGTTTCGGCGCCGCCCAGCACATAGGCAAACACCGCGGCCAGTTCCGGCACCTCGGCAAGGGCCGCCTGCATCGGCGCGACAAAGCGCGGCGTCACCTCCGATGGCTTCACCAGTGCGGCGCAGCCGGCCATCAGTGCGGGAATGGCATCGATGTGCGACAGCACCACCGGGAAGTTCCACGGCGCGATCGCCCCGAACAACGGATAGGGGATGGAACGGCCCTTCAGCACGATACCCGGCATGGCGCTCGGCGTCTCGCCCGCATCCAGCCCGGCCATCAATTGCTGGCCGCGTGCGGCCCAGCGCCTGATGGTGCGCGGCAGGCCTTCCACTTCGATGCGCGACACGGCGTGGCGACCGGTGTCGATGGTCAGCGCCGCGATGATGGCCTCAGCATGGCGCTCGACAGCCTGGGCAAACCGCTCCAGCACCGTCGCGCGCCCTTCCGGCCCCAGCGCCGCCCATGCCGGCTGGGCGGCGCGCAGGCGGCCAGCGATGGCCCGCACCTCGGCGTCGCCTGCCGGCGCGATGCTGTAGTCATGCGCCCCGGTGCGGGGATTGCGGACCTTCATGCTGCCTCCTGCGCCACGAAGGCATCGACGATGGTGCTGCCCGGCGCAAACCAGCATTCCGGCCGCGCCTTCAGCCGGGCGAGCAGCCGTTCGAAGGCGGCAATGCGATAGGGCAGGCCCATGATGTAGGGCGTGACATGGATCGGCAGCAGGCGCGCCGCCCCGCTGGCTGCCGCTTCTGCTGCCAGCCAGTCGAAGGCGTCTTCCAGGCTCTGCGCCCAGCTGTCTGCCGATTGCTGCTGCACGGCGATGATCTGCCGGTCTGACAGTTCGTGGTTCAAGGGCAAGTTGATGAGGCCATTGCGGAACCTGTAGGGCAGTTCATCGTTCACCCAGTCGCAAGCATAACGAAAGCCGGCCTCGCGCAGCAAATCGGGCGTATGCCAGCTCTGGCTGCGCGCGATGGACAGCCAGCCGTCGGGCGCCACCCCGCACGCCGCCAGACGGTCCCGCGTTTCGGCAATCAGCGCGCGTTCGGCCTCGATCGGCAGCGTGGAATCAATGGTGCCGTTCATGTCGGTGGAATGGGCGACCACCTCGTGGCCGCCGGCGCGCACCGCCGCCAGCAGATCGGGCTGGCGTTCGGCCACGGCGGCATTGGTGGCAAAGCTGGCGGTCGCCCCGGCCGCGCCGAGCGCATCGAGAAAGCGCCACGCGCCCAGCCGATTGCCATAATCGCGCGCCGTGTAGTGACGGAAATCGGGATAGGCGGTCTGCATGTGCCCCGGCGCGCGGAACGGCGTGTCGGTGGGCGTGACCGGGAAAAACTCGAGGGACACGCAGATCCACACCGCGACGCTGCCCTGCGGCCATTGCAGCGGCGGGCGTTCGTGCAGCGCCGACCAGTCATAGAGATCATGGTCGTAGCCAAAGCGGCGGCGAGGATAGGCCAGATAGGCCGGATCAAGCGCCATCAGCAGTTCCTCCCCATTGGCACGATGGGGAGGGGAACCGCGCGAAGCGTGGTGGAGGGGCGCTTGTTGCCAAAGCTATTGCCACGCACCCCTCCACCATGCTTCGCATGGTCCCCCTCCCCATCCTTCGGATAGGGAGGAACAAGAGCAACGCCGCTCACCGCTGCATCCCCTTCCACGCATCGACGATCTCGCCGGCCCGCGCGATCCAGGCCCGGCCATCGGCGGCGATGTGGCGCAGCGCCTGCTCGAAGGGGCCAATGCGGTGCGGCTGGCCGATCAGATAGGCGTGCAGGGGAATGCACATCACACTGCCGGGCTCCAGCGCCAGCCGTTCGAACTGGCGGATCAGCGTGTCGGCATAATCGCGGCCAGACATGTTGTAGACGAAGAAGCCATAGTGATCGTTCACTTCCAGGCTGTAGGGGATGGAGACAAGGCGGCCGCTCTTTGTCTGCACCGGCATCACCTGATCGTCGTGATAGAGATCACAGGTGTAATCGAGGCCATGTTCGGCAATCAGATCGAGCGTGCGCGGCGTGTGGGTGAGCGCCGGGGCCAGCCAGCCCCGGATGGTCTGGCCGGTTGCGGCGCGCACCGTGGCAATCGAATCCGCGATGATCGCGCGCTCCTGTTCCTCTGACATGTCATAGGCATAGCGGGTGTTGTAGATGCCGTGGCTGAAGAATTCCCAGCCCCTTGCCCGCGCGTCCTCCACCACCTCGGGGTGATGCTGGCACAAGGCGACCGACAGGCTGACGGACCCGGGAAAGCCGTGCTTCGTCATCACATCGGCCATGCGCCAGTGCGAGACGCGGTTGGAATGATCGCGGTGCGAAAAGCCCAACACGTCGGGATGCGGCCGGCCCCAGGCCTTGCGGCGCGGGTGCGGCGGCGGATCAATCTCGTAATATTCGAGGTTCGGCGCCACCCACACCGCCACAGTCTTGCCGCCCGGCCAGGTGAAGCGCTGGCGCTGCGGCGCCGGATCATAGAGGCCAGGATCGGGTGCATCTTCGATCACAAGCAGGTCCTCCCCATTCTTTGAATGGGGAGGGGGACCAGCCGCAGGCTGGTGGAGGGGTTCTTGCCGCACGCACCCCTCCACCGCCGTTCCGGCGGTCCCCCTCCCCAAACAAGTTTGGGGAGGATCAGCATCTCCGCGCCTCCAGCCAGTCGATCACCGTCTGCACGGGTTCGACATCGGCATATTTGAGCTGCAGATCGGTGAGATTGGCAAAATGATAGCTCTCGTGCTTGTCGGCGCAGGTCTCGATCGGCACGATGGTGCGATAGCCATGCGACAGCGCATCGACTGCGGTTGCCCGCACGCAGCCCGAGGTGGAGCCGCCGGTCACCACCACCGTATCCACCTTGTGCCAGACGAGATAGCTGGCCAGCGGCGTCTCGAAGAAGGCGGATGGCATGCGCTTGGTATATTGGAGGTCGTCAGGCCCGATCACCACGCGCGGATCATAGGCGTGGCGCTCGCTGTGATACTTGATGTTCTGCAGGCTGTCGGGCGTGTTGGTGCGCGTGCCCCACACCCCGGCATCGCCGGCATCCGCCTTGTAGGCGACGCGTGTCCAGATCACCGGCATGGACTTCGCTCGTGCCAGCGCACTGATACGGTTGACATGCTCGATCTGGCGCGGATCCGTCTCATAGGCGGTCGCAAAGGCCTCAATGTCGGTGTAGGCGCGCTGGAAATCCACATTCACGATGGCGAGCTTCTGGCCAAGGCCGAACTTGCGCCGGGCCGGATTGGCCATCACCTCTTCGAAGATCTGGCGCGCGGTGCGACCATCGCTGACCATGCGCGTGCCCTTGAGCGCCATCCTGCCCTCCCGATTCCCGTGGGGGCAACCTTGGCCAAGCAGAAAAAGCTTGTCGAGTGGAATTTGTCCGGACAAATTGACGATCATGCCGGCCATCACCCGCCATTTCATCGACGTGCCATTGCCGGCAGGCGGCGTGCGGCGCGTGCACTATCGCCGCTGCGGGCAAGGCCAGCCCCTGCTGATGGTGCACCAGTCACCGCGTTCCAGCGCCGAATATGAGGGGCTGATGCGTCAGTGGGGCGCGCATTTCACCTGCATTGCGCCCGACACGCCGGGTTTTGGCCAATCTCAGCCACTGCCGGGTTCGCCGGAGATCGCCGATTTCGCCGATGGCCTTGTTGCCCTCTTGGACGCCCTCGGCCTCGATCGCTGCCCGGCCTATGGCTTTCACAGCGGCGGCATCATCCTCGTCACCGCGCTGAAACGCGCGCCCCATCGCTTCACCGGCATGGCGGTCGGCGGCTATGCGATCTGGACGCCGCAGGAGATGGCGATCTTCAGCAGCGCCTATCTCCCGCCTTTCCAGCCAAGCGCTTATGGCGAACATCTCACCTGGCTGTGGAACCGCATGCTCGAACAGAGCTGGTTCTTCCCCTGGTTCGATGTCCGCGAACAGGCTCGCCTGCCGGGCGCCCATGACGATGTGGCGCGCGTTGACCAAGCGGTGCGCGAGATGCTGGAGGCCGGCGATGCCTATCGCGCCGGCTATGGTGCCGTGCTGCGGGCGCCCCGGGATATACCGCCGGCCGACGCTGATGTGCCGCCTGTGCTGATTTCGGCCTATGATGGCGATCCGCTGCAGGCCCATATCGACCGGCTGGGGCCACTGCCGGCCGGCTGGCGGGCCGAAAAGGTGGCAACGCCGGCCGATCACCAGCGGATCAGCCTTGATTGGCTGCTGGCCCTGCCCCTGGTGCCGGAGGCGCCCTTGCGTGAAGCGAAAGACGAAGGCTTTGCAGGCATTTCCACCAGCAGCTTCACAGGCCTTGTGCACTGGCGCGGCCACCCCGGTGACACCGCCACCGTTGCCGCTCCCGGCCGTGCCATCAGCCTGTTCGATGGCGCCGGCATCGATCCGCCAGGCCACGGCCTCTCCGACGACTGGCAGGGCGACAGCAACCGCGCGGCGTGGGACGCGGTGCTTGCCGAGGTGCGGCACCAGTGCGGCTTTGCCGGCCTTGCGGTGGAAGCACCGGTGCCCGGCGATCCCGCCCTGCTCTATCCTGATCTGACCCCGGATCGCTTCGGCAGTCACCTCCTGCGGGCATGGAGCGCCGTGCGCGCCGCGCATTTCTTCCGCCCCTGGCATATCGCCAGCGCCGCGACCGCCATCCCGTTCGCGCCGCCCTCGCCGGCGCGGCTGGCCGCCGAACATCTGGCGCTGCTGCAAGCCCGCAGCGCCCGCGCCTATCACTCAGCCCTGGGAGCCCATGATGGGAATTCGTGAAGACATGCCGCTGCTCGCCCGCCACGAAGGTGTGTGGGATGGCACCTACAGCTATTACAATGCCGCCGGCGAGAAGGAGGACGAGCACCGGAGCCGCCTGTTCTGCCGCTTCCTGGGCGACGACAGCCCCCACCCCTATCACCAGACCAATCATTACACCTGGCCCGATGGCCGCACCGAAATCCGCGATTTTCCTGCTGCTTATCGCGACAAGCGGGTATGGTGGGACAATGAACTGATCAAGGGCAGCGCCTGGGAAGTGGGGCAGGATGATCACAACCGCTCGGTGATGCTGTTCTGGGAGCGCACCGGCGATCCGACGCTCTATCTCTATGAGATGATCCAGCTGTCCGATTGCGGGACGAAGCGCTGCCGCACCTGGCACTGGATCCGGGGCGGCCAGCTTGAAACCCGCACCGCCATCCAGGAAGTGCTGGTGACGAAGGACTGGAAGAGCCTGGAAGGCTGATGCCAACGCTGGTCGAAAAGATCTGGAACCAGAACCGGGTGGCCACCACGCCCGGCGGCACGGATCTCGTCGCCATCGATCGCATCTTCCTGCACGAACGCACCGGCGCGGCGGCGCTGAAGTCCATGGCCGCCGCCGGGCGCCGCGTGCGCGATCCCGCGCGCGTGTTCGTGGGCATGGATCACATCGTCGACACCCGCCCCGGCCGCACGGACCAGACGCTGATGCCCGGCGGCCAGGGCTTCATCAGCGAAACCCGCGCCGCCGCCCGCGCCGCCGGCGTGCGCGTCTTCGATGTGAACGACCGTGATCAGGGCATTGTCCACGTCATCTCGCCGGAACTGGGCATCGTGCTGCCCGGTATCACGCTGGTGGCGCCTGACAGTCACAGCTGCACGCAGGGCGCCTTCGGGGCGCTGGCCTGGGGCATTGGCAGCAGCGAGGCCGAACATGCCATGGTGACGGGCACGCTGCGCCTGTCACGCCCCAGGACCATGCGCATCCGCCTTGATGGCCGGCTGGTGCCCGGCGTCACCGCCAAGGATCTGGCGCTGGCCCTGCTTGCCCGCTTCGGCGCCGGCGGCGGCGCCGGCCATGCGGTGGAATATGCCGGCAGCGCTGTCGCCGCGATGGACATGGAAGCGCGCATGACGCTGTGCAACATGGCCACCGAATTCGCTGCCTTCACCGGCATCATCGCACCCGATGAAGCCGCCTTCGCCTTCCTTGCCGGTCGCCGCTATGCCCCCCAAGCCTTTGATTCGCCTTACTGGCAGTCGCTGGTCAGCGATGCCGATGCCGCCTCCGATGCCGAACTGTCGCACGATGCCGCCGGCGTTCCGCCGATGGTGAGCTGGGGCACCAGCCCGGAACACAGCATCGCCATCGATGCCGCCATCCCGCACGGGCCGGCGCGCGCCCATGATTACATCGGGCTGGCTCCAGGCACTGCCATTGCCGGCACACCCATCGATGCGGCGTTCATTGGCAGTTGCACCAACAGCCGCCTGTCCGATCTCAGGCGTGCCGCCGCGCTGCTGCAGGGGCGCCGCATCGCGCCCTCGATCAGGAAGGCACTGGTGGTGCCCGGTTCCAGCGCCGTCAAGCGCGCGGCCGAGGCCGAGGGGCTGCACCATCTGTTCGAGGCCGCCGGCTTCGAGTGGCGCGAAAGCGGCTGTTCGCTGTGCTTCTATGCCGGCGGCGAAGGCTTCCCAGCAGGCGCGAGGACGATCAGCAGCACCAACCGCAATTTCGAAGGCCGCCAGGGCCCCGGCATCCGCACCCATATCGCCAGCCCGGAAACCGTGGTGGCCAGCGCGCTGGCGGGCGTGATCGCCGATCCGAGGGCGCTGGCCGCATGATCCCCTTCACCCGCCTCAGCTCCGTTGCCATCCCGTTGCTGCGCGACAATATCGACACCGATGCCATCATCCCCAGCCGGGAAATGCGCTCGACGGGGCGCAGCGGCCTTGCCGATGGCCTGTTCGCGCCCTGGCGCTATCTTGATGTCGATGCCCGGCGGCCCGATCCGGCCTTCCCGCTCAACGATCCCCGCGCAACCGGGGCGCAGGTAATGCTGGGCGGCGCCAATTTCGGCTGCGGCTCCAGCCGGGAACATGCGGTGTGGGCGCTGGCCGAATGGGGCATCCGCGCCATCATCGCCCCCAGCTTCGCGCCGATCTTCAAGGCCAATTGCCTCAGGAATGGCCTGCTGCCGGTGGAACTGCCTGCCGCGGATTTCGCCTGGCAGCCGGTGGCGATCGATCTGGCAGCGCAGACAGTGAACGGGCAAGCCTTCGCCATCGACCCGGAAGCCAAGATCATGCTGCTGGAAGGGCTCGACGCGATCGCGCTGACCCTGAAATCAGGGGCCGAAATCGATGCCTGGGAGGCGGCGGACCGGGTGCAGCGGCCATGGGTGTATCTGGCCCCTCCGTCGCCTTCGGCGCCACCTTCTCAATCACAGATTGGGGAGGATCTTCATGTTCCTCCCCAAACTTGTTTGGGGAGGGGGACCGCCGAAGGCGGCGGAGGGGCCCCTCGCCCACCAGGAAAGCCCGCCCGCACCGTTGCCCGCGCCCGCACCCTGCGCCGCACGCTCAGCCTTCCCGAAGCCCAGCTCTGGCAAGCCCTTCGCGCCCGCCCTGACGGCCTGAAATTCCGCCGCCAGCACCCGGCGGGGGCCTATATCCTGGATTTCTATTGCCCATCGGCACGGCTGTGCGTGGAAATAGACGGCCAATCGCACAACGCGCGGGGCAACCAAGATGACGCGCGGGATGCCTGGCTGGCGGCGCAGGGGATTGGCACGTTGCGGCTGCCGGCGGAATATGTGCTGAACGATCTGGGCCGCGCGGTGGAAACCATTGTTGGAGCGGCAAAGGGTGAAGTGCCCCTCCACCATGCTGCGCATGGTCCCCCTCCCCAATCAGAGATTGGGGAGGACTTGTCCGTTCCTCCCCAAACTTGTTTGGGGAGAGGGACCGCCGAAGGCGGTGGAGGGGCCTCATCATGATCCTCGTTTCCGAAGTCGGCCCGCGTGATGGCCTGCAATCGATCAGCCGCATCATGCCGCTGGACGCCAAGAAGGCGTGGATCGCCGCCGAGGCCGCCGCCGGCGTGAAGGAGATCGAGGTGGGCAGCTTCGTGCCCCCTGCCCTGCTGCCGCAGATGGCCGACACGGCGGACCTGGTCGCCTTCGCGCGCACCATACCGGGCCTCAACGTCGTCGCGCTGGTGCCCAATGCAAAGGGTGCGGCGCGGGCGGTGGCGGCCGGTGTGCACGGCATGTCGATCCCCTTCTCGATGAGCGAGACGCACAGCCTGAAGAATGTCCGCAAGTCGCATCCCGAGATGCTGGCCGAGATTGCCGAAGTGGCGCGCATCGCCACGCAAGCGGGCGTGCATTTCGCCGTCGGGCTTTCAACGGCGTTCGGCTGCACGATGGAAGGCGCGGTGCCGCAGGATCGGGTTGTGCGCCTCGCCGCCGCCGCCGCCGAAGCCGGCGCGCAGGAATTCAGCCTGTCCGACACGACCGGTTATGCCGATCCCGCGCAGGTGAAGCGGCTGGTGCGGGCGGTGCGCGCCGAAGTGGGAGACAGGCTCACCACGCTGCACCTGCACAACACGCGCGGGCTGGGCCTGGCCAATGCGCTGGCTGGGCTGGAGGAAGGCATCACCACGCTGGACGCCTCGTTGGGCGGGCTGGGCGGCTGCCCGTTCGCGCCCGGTGCCTCGGGCAATCTTGTCACCGAGGATCTGGTGCTGATGCTGAACAGCATGGGGCTGGATACCGGCATCGATCTCGAACGCCTCATCGCCGTGCGCGCCATCCTCGCCGAAGCGCTGCCGGGCGAGCCGCTCTATGGCTTCACGCCCGATGCTGGCCCGATGCTCGATTACAAGGAACGACTGGCGCAATGACCGCCCCCACCCCCCTCTCCGGCCTGCGGGTCATCGAATTCACCCATATGGTGATGGGCCCCACGGTTGGCCATATCCTCGCCGGGCTGGGAGCCGACGTGGTGCGGGTGGAACCCATCGGCGGCGACCAGACACGGCGGCTGCTCGGCTCGGGCGCCGGCTATTACCCGATGTACAACCGCGGCAAGCGCAGCATCTGCCTTGATCTGAAGTCCGAGGCCGGGCTTGGCGTGGCACGCGCGCTGGTCGAGGGCGCGGATGTGCTGGTGGAGAATTTCCGGCCCGGTGCGCTCGATCGGCTCGGGCTGGGTTATGAAGCGATGGCGGCGGCCAATCCGCGCCTCATCTATTGTTCGGAAAAAGGCTTCCTGCCCGGCCCCTATGAACAGCGCACCGCGCTCGACGAGGTGGCGCAGATGATGGGCGGGCTGGCCTACATGACCGGGCCGCCCGGCCGGCCGCTCAGGGCCGGCGCCAGCGTGATCGACGTGACCGGCGGCATGTTCGGCGTGATCGGCATATTGTCAGCCCTGCACGAGCGGGAACGCACCGGCCAAGGCCAGAAGATCGTTGCCAGCCTGTTCGAAACGACCGCCTATCTGGTGGGCCAGCACATGGCGCAGTTCGCCGTCACCGGCAAACCGGCCGCGCCGATGCCGGCGCGCGTTTCGGCCTGGGCCATTTATGACGTGTTCGAGACGAAGGACGAGCCGCTGTTCATCGGCGTCGTCACCGATGCCCTGTGGGAGAAATTCTGCGCGCTGTTCGGACTGGACGACCTGTGGGCGGACGAGAGCCTGCGCCGGAACAACAGCCGCGTTCTGGCCCGCGACCGCATCCTGCCCGAAATCCGCGCGCTGATCGCCGGCATGACCCGCGCCGAGGTGATCGCCAGGCTGGAGGGCACCGGCATGCCCTTTGCCCCCATCGGCAAGCCGGAGGAGCTGTTCGACGATCCACACCTGAACCAGGGCGGCCTTGAAGCGGTGACGCTGGACGATGGCCGCGAGACCCGCCTGCCCACCATCCCGCTGGAAATGGCGGGCGGCCGGCCCGGCGCGCCGCAGCAACTGGCGCGGCCCGGCGAACACAGCCGCGCCGTGCTGGCCGGGCTTGGCTATGATGACGCCGAGATCGCCGCCCTGATCGCCAGCGGCGCCGTGGAGGAAAGCCGATGAAGACGTTGATGATTGCCCTCTCGTTGCTGCTGGCCGGCCCTGCCACAGCCCAGACCGCACCAGGTGTTGACAGGCCGAAGGAGCGCCTGCCCACCGACGTGCGCCGCGCCACCATCATCGTGCGCGACATGGAAGCCAGCCTGAAACTCTATCGCGACGTGGTGGGGATGCAGGTGAACTATGACACGGTGGTGGAAACCAGCGGCGTCGCCCTGCCCGCCGGGCCGCCGGGGGCGAAGGCGCGACTGGTGCTGTTGAATGCCAATGATCCCTGGGTGGGCTGGATCGGCCTGATGCAGTGGATCAAGCCCACGCTGAAAGCCAAGCCCTACCGCACGCGCATGGGGCCGGGCGGCGTGGTGCTGGTGATGAACACCGATGATGTGGAAGGCCGCTGCAAGGCGGCGAAATCGGTGCCGGGCGTCACCTTCACCTCGGAGCCCCGGCTGCAGGTCTATCCCGGCCGCAATGGCGGGCCGGAGATCAGGGTGATGGGCTGCAACTTCTTCGATCCCGATGGCATCCTTGTCGAGATGAACCAGATATTGAAGTGAAGAAGGTCCTCCCCATGCTCCGCATGGGGAGGGGGACCATGCGAAGCATGGTGGAGGGGTATTCACACAGGCCCCCTCCACCGCCGTGCCGGCGGTCCCCCTCCCCAATGGAACAATGGGGAGGACCTAGAAGGGCTTCACCGTCCCCAGGAAGCAGATGCCGGAGATGGTGATCCAGTAGACATAGGCCAGCATTCGGCCCCAGCCGATCTCGCGGGTGAGCGCGGCTTCCTCGGCCGGGTTGGGCCCCTGCGCCAGCACGCGGAAGCGCACCGTCCAGGCCCGCATGATGAACCGGAGGCCAAGGCCGATGACGAGGGCAAAGCCATAGAGCGTCAGCTTGGTGGCATACCAGCGATTGCCCTCGCCAGCTTCCAGCGGACCATGGCCCAGCAGGCTGGAAATGCCGACCACGAAGATCAGCGGGATAGCCACGAAGCGCACATATTCATCGATCTTGGTGAGCCGGATGCCGGCATCGGTCTCGCGGGCGAAGAAGGCCGCCCAGCACAAGGCCAGCCACGCCCCCACCACCAGCCACATGGCCGTCAGCCAGCCGCCGCCATAGGGCTGCAGGCCATAGAGATTGCCCATGTGCAGGCCCAGCGGCAGCAGCAGGATGATGCCGGTGCGCGCCAAAATGTCGATGCGATAGGCGGTTTCCATGTGCCGCCGCCGCTCGTCCAGCGCCAGGCGCGGATTGGTGACGTTGTAGCTGGTCTGGAACACGCCCCATTCGCCGCCCAGCCAATAGACCATGGCGATGATGTGCAGCCAGCGCAGCACCAGCACCGGTTCGAAATCCATCGTCTCTTCCCCCTGTTGTCGAGACGGGCCGTCTGATCGCGCGGCCTATTCCTTCGACAGTTTCTCCACCCAATCCATGATCGGCGGATCGGGGTTGGCCATGGCCTCCACCTCCTGGGCAAAGCCGCGCATCACCCGCGCGATGAAGGCGCGCGTGGCTTCGCCGCGCTCTTCCCCGGCCTGGCGGTCGGGCATATAGGCCTCGATATCGGCGCGGCTGATCCCCCCGCGCGCCTCCAGCAACCGTTCGACCGTGTCGAGCCGTTCGCGCAGCACGCTCACCTCGGCGGTGAGCGCCATCGCCAGGCTGAGCAGGCGATCGACCGCCGGATCATCGAAATAGGCCGGGCGGCGCCCCTTGGGCCGGGCGCCGGCGCGGGCGACCCAGTCGACCTTCTCGGTCACGCCGCCATCTCCTGCGCCGCCGGCTTCCAGGCGCCATAGGCATTCCACACCGCGGCGCGGCCATAATCTTCCTGCTCCTCGGTCTCGGCGGCCGGGAAGATGCTGCGGTCCACGACTGCGCGCACGCCCACCACGAACTGGCTGTCGAGCGGGAAGCCGGCACGCGCCATCACCTGCTTCAAATCCTGCCCGTGCATGGCGCTCCAGAAGGGTTCGTTGTTGTTGAACGCGTCCCAGTCGCGCATGAACTGCTCGAACAGCGGCATGGCCGGCGAATATTGCGGCTGCTCGATGTGCAGGATCAGCCCGCCCGGCTTCAGCACGCGCTGGCATTCGGCCAGCAGCTTCGGCATCGCCTTCGCCGACAGCTCGTGCAGGAACATGGTGGTCTGCACCCAGTCGAAATGATTGTCCGGAAAGCGCGACAGGTCCTCGCCGTTCATCTGCACGAAGCGGATGTTCTTCGCGCCCAGCCCGGCGGCGCGGGCGGCGCCATAGCGCAGCGATGCCGCCGCCGTATCAATGGCGATCACTTCGGCATCCGGGTAGGCCAGCGCGATCGGCACGGCGTTGTGCCCCACCGTACAGCCGACATCGAGGATGCGCCG
>ERZ1066117.651-NODE-651-length-23523-cov-62.389935_pt1 | contig 23523 bp, 19 predicted proteins | sample MGYA00382764_ERZ1066117 | MGnify/ENA primary metagenome ERZ1066117 (study PRJEB33369, sample SAMEA5778347) | biofilm metagenome | biome: Industrial cooling water; feature: Water cooling tower basin; material: Biofilm | place: United Arab Emirates | collected...
GGCGGTGGCGTAGCGCGCCTCCTCGACGCCGGTCTTGGTGTTGATCTTCGAGACGCAGAAACCGCCTCAGAACCCCCACCCCAACCGCGACAGTTGGGCTGCGCGCTCCTAAACGGGGGTTCTGAGCGGTTCCGGCGCCCCGTGAGTTCCCACGCGGGACCTCGACGCGAGGCGGACTTGGAGACGGGCTGGAGATGGTCGTTCATGCCGTCCGGGCCTGGGCAGGTGCGCCACGCGACGGAGGTCACTTGGGGTCCGAGTCGTCGCGCGACGATGTCCACGTCGGGCGGGCATGTGCTCAGGGCGGCTCAGGACGGAAGCGGTACCCCTTGCCGCGAACGGTCTCGACGAGCCAGGCGTGTGCGCCCAGCTTGTCGCGCAGCCGGCCGATCTGGACGTCGATGATGTTGGAGCCTGGATCGAAGTTCGTCGTCCAGATCTGGGCCAGGATCTCGGAGCGCGCGATGATCCGCCCCTCCTGGAACGCGAGCAGCAGCAGCAGCGCGTACTCCCGGCTCGTCAGGTCGAGCGCCTGGCCGTCGATCCTCATCTGGTGCTTGAGCCGATCGATCTCGAGCGGGCCGGCGCGAAGACTCCCGAAGCCGTGTGTCCGGCGCAGCAGGGCATGGATGCGCGCCAGCAGCTCGTCGATCTCGAAGGGCTTGACCATGTAGTCGTCGGCGCCGGCTTCGAGCCCGAGGACGCGCTCACGGACTTCGCCGCGGGCCGTCAGCATGATGATCGGCGCGGCTGAGCCGCCGCGCCGCAGCTCGCGGCAGACCGCGAGCCCGTCGAGGTCCGGGAGCATCCAGTCGAGCAAGATCACGTCGTAGTCGATCGTCCGGGCGCGTGCGACCGCCTCGGCGCCGTGGTTGCACAGGTCGGACACCCACCCCTCCTCCCCGAGCACGCGGGCGAGGAACTGGGCGACCTTGACGTCGTCTTCGACGATGAGCGCCTTCACGACGACGGGAGGATAGCGGGTCTGCGAGTGAAACGACATCGATGTCTCACAACGCGCCCACGGCGCCAGCCTCACCGCGGATCCCCGCTGCGACGCTCGTGGGCCCGCTCCAGGGGGACCGGGTGCAGCTCGAGGTAGATGTTCTGGACAGTCGGTGCGACCTCCCGGATCCGGCGCTCGATCCGCCCGAGCAGCGCCTCGATCTCGTCGGTACGCATCTCGTCCTTCACGTTGATCTCGCCGGTCACGAGGATGCTCTCGGGCCCGAGCTGCATCGTCAGCAACGTGATCACCGCGTACACCTCCGGGAACTCGGTGATCGCTCCGCGGATCGCCGCCCGCACCCGGGGCGGCGCGGCCATGCCGAGCAGGAGCCCGCGAGCCTCGCGGCCGAGCATCAGCGCCACGCCGACCAGGAGCACCCCGATCGCCATCGACGCGAGGCCGTCGAAGATCGGCGCGGCGAGCGTCTGCGACAGGTACAGGCCGAGTGCCGCGAGGACCACCCCGAGGGTCGCCGCGCCGTCCTCGTAGAGCGCCGTCTTGAGGGTCGTGTCGCTGCTCTCGCGCAGGTAGTCGCGAAGCGCGAGCTCGGCCTTGCGGGCCTGCGCGCGGGCCTCTCGCAGCGCGATCACCAGGACCGCGGCGTCGAACACGAACGCGAGGGCGAGCACCACGTAGGCCCACAGCAGCGCTCCCTTCTGCGCCTCCGGTTCGAGGACCTTGTGGAGCCCCTCGTAGAACGAGAACACCGCGCCGGCGATGAAGATGAAGAGCGCCGCGAGGAACGCCCAGAAGAACCGCTCCTTGCCGTAGCCGTACGGGTGCTCCTCGTTCGCCGCTTGATTGCCGAGGCCGATGCTGATCAACAGGAACACCTGATTGATGCTGTCGGCGAACGAGTGGGCCGCCTCGGCGAGCATCGCCGCGCTGCCGGTCAACACCCCGACCACGAGCTTGCCGCACGTGATCACCCCGTTGGCGACCAGCGCCGCGTACACGACCTTCTTGCTGCCTGCTGCCACGTCTCACTCCCCCGCGATCGCCTCGATGTCCCCCACGATACCGACCTCGACCACGCGGCGGAGCTCGAGCTCCGCCATGCGGGCGAGCAGCGCCAGCTCGAGGTCTCGCAGGCGCATGTCGCGGACGCTCAGGCTCGCGTCCGCCAGCTCGAGCACGCTCAGGCGACCGTTCTGGTAGCCGGCCGCCGCCTGGCGCTGCAGCGCCTCCGCCGCGTCCCTGCTCATCTCGACGAAGCGCTGCGAGACCTCGCGCCTCTGCCGGGCCGCCTCGTGCGCGGCGACCAGGCGCTGCTCGGCGGCGATCGCCAGCGAGCGCGCGACGCTCTCGGACGCGCGGGCCTCGGCGCGCGCCCGGTCGACGAACCCTTGCCCGCGGGACAGCACGGGCAGCGGCAGCGACAGCCCCGCCCCGACGTCGACCTGCCCGGGCCCCTGTCCGAAGCCGGCCGCCACGCGCAGGCCGATGCCCGGGAACACCTCGCGACGCGCCAGCGTGACGCTCGAGCGTGCCGCGTCCGTGCGCGCGCGCGCGGCCGCGAGGTCGGGCCGGTTCGCCAGCATGCGATCGCGCAGCGCCGCGAGCTCCGGCAGCGGCGGGTGCGTGAACGGATCGAGCCGCGGTGCCCCGCGGAGCCGGTCGGCGAGCGGGCCGACCGCGACGTCGAGGTCGCCGCGGGCCGCGGTCACGGCCGCCTCCGCGCTGCGGATCGCCGCCTCGGCCTCGGCCACCGCCAGTGCCATGCGTGACGCGTCGTACTGCGGCGCGACGCCGGCCGCCACCCGTGCCTCGACGATCCGCCGGCTCTCCGCGAGGTCCGCCAGCGCCTCTCGCCGGATCTCGACCTCGCGCAGCGCGCCCGACAGACGCAGCACCGCGCGCTCGACCTCGAGCTCGAGCGCCCGCATCAGCCGCTCGTTGTCCGCGGCGACGGCCTCCGCCTCGCGCCGCGCCACGTCTCTGCGCTTGCGCGGCGCCCCCGTCAACGGCAGCCACTGCCCGATCCCGACGACCAGCGCGCCGGCGCGGTCATACGAGCTGTCACGTACCCCGAGGAAGTAGTCGGCGCTGACCACCGGGTTCTCCCACAGGCGCGCCGCCACCGTCGTCGCCGCCGCCGCGTCGGCGCGAGCCGCCGCGTAGCCGCGCAGCGGGTGCCCCTCGCGCATCGCCGCGAGCGCGTCCGCGAGCGTGAAGCCGCCGTCGACCGACGGCGCGAACGCGACGAGCAGCGCCGCCAGGACCCGCGCGATCACGGCGCTCCCCTCCGCTCGCGCGTGTCCCCGCCGTACATCAGCGGCAGCAGCGTCAGCATCACCGGCGTCGTCACCAAGAGCCCCGCGACGATGGCGATCGCGAACGGCCGCTGCGTCTCGCTGCCCATCGCGTGGCTGAGCGCGGCCGGCACGAGCCCGAGCAGCGCGAGCGCGGTCGTCAGCAGCACCGGCCGCAGCGCCGCGCGGGCGCCGCGGATCCGCGCCGCCGCGAGCCCGTCGGCGGCCGCGTGATCGATCGCCCCGCACAGCACCACGCCCGACAGCACGACCTGCCCGAGCAGCGCGATGCAGCCGACCGCGCTGCTGACCGAGAACAGCTCGCCCGCCGCGCGCAGGCCGGCGACCGCGCCGAGGCACGCCAGCGGCAGGAACGCGGCGATCACCAGCGTCGGCCGCAGCCGCCCGAAATTGAGGAACAGGATCCCGAGGATCGCCGCGAGCGCCACCGGCATCGACAGCGCCAGCCGCCGCATCGCCCGGTCCTGGTTCTTGAATTCGCCGCTCCACACCAGTTGCATCCCCTCGCCGAGCGTCACGTCGCGGGTCGCCGCCCGGGCCGCTTGCACCGTGCTGCCGAGGTCGCGCCCGCGGACATTGAACTTGACTGCGACGAAGCGCGTGAAGTCCTCGCGCCAGATCGCCGCGCGCCCCGGGGCCAGCGAGATCTTCGCCACCTCGCCGAGCGTCACACCCGCCTGCGGGTCGGACACGACGAGCCGGCGCAGCGCCTCCGGGTCTGCCCGCACCGCGTCGGGCAGCCTGAGGGCGACGCCGTGGCGCCGCTCGCCGTCCCACACCTCCGTCGCCACCGCGCTGCCGAGCGCGACGCGGATCGTCGTCTGCACGTCGTCGACCGCCAGGCCGCGGCGGGCCAGCGCCTCGCGGTCGAGCTCGATCCGCAACTGCGGCACGCTGCCGGCCTGGTAGAGCGCGAGGTCGGCGACCCCGGGCACGCCCGCGAGGCGGTCGCGCAGCTGCTCCGCGACCTCGGTCATCGCCGCGAGGTCCTGCCCGCGGACCTTGACGACCACCTGGCCGATGATCCCCGAGATGGTCTCGAAGACGCGGTCGGTGATCGGCTGCGAGAAGTTGAGCTCGACCCCCGGGATGTCCGACAGGCGGGCCCGCAGCTCGGCCTCGAGCGTGCGCCGCGACGTCCCGGGTCGCCAGCGCTTCTCGGGCGCCAGGTTGACGAAGAACTCCGCGTTGTTGGGCCCCTCGGCCTGCGTCGCGTCCTCCGGCCGGCCGATGTGCGTCAGCACGTCGGTCGCCTCGGGCAGCTCGAGGATCGCCGCACGCATCGCCGACACGTGCCGCCGCGTCTCGTCGAGCGCGATCGTCGAGGGGAACACCGCCGTCACGTAGAACCCGCCCTCGTTGAGCTCCGGCAGGAACTCGCTGCCGATCTCGCGCGCGTACGCCCCGAGCGCGACGGTCAGCGCGACCAGCAGCGCGAGCGCGACGCGGCGCAGCGCGAGCAGCCGGACCAGCAGCGCCGCGTAGGCCCGGCCGAGCGCCTCGAGCCAGCGCGGCGGCTCGCCGCGGACGCGCCCGCGCAGCAGCGCCCGCTCGAGCGCCGGCACCACCAGCGCCGCCGACAGCAGCGCCCCGAGCAGCGCGAACGCGTAGGTGAACGCCATCGGCGCGAAGATCCGGCCCTCGACTCGCTCGAGCGTGAAGATCGGGATCAGCGCCGCGATGATGATCAGCAGCGCCAGCGCGACCGCGCGGGCCACCCCGGCCGAAGCGCGCTCGATCACCTCGGCCCGGTCGCGGCGCGGCTCGTGATGGATCGCGTGCAGCGTCGCCTCGAGCACCACGATCGCCCCGTCGACGAGGATCCCGAAGTCGATCGCTCCGAGCGAGATCAGGTTCGCCGGCAGCCCCATCCACCGCAGCCCGATGAACGCGGTCAGCATCGACAGCGGGATCACGACCCCGATGATCAGCACCCCGCGCCATGTCCGGAGGAACAGGTACACGACCGCGAGCACCAGCAGCGCGCCCTCGGCGAGGTTCTTGCCGACCGTGCCGAGGGTCGCGTCGACCAGCCACGTGCGATCGTAGAACGTCTCGATCCGGACCCCGCGCGGCAGGACCTCGGCGTTGAGCTCCTCGACCCGCTCGTGCAGCGCCGCCAGCACGGTGCTCGGGTTCTCCCCGCGCCGCAGCAGCACGATCCCCTCGACCACCTCGTCGACCGCGCCGCGGCCGACGCTGCCGCGCCGCGGGGTCGAGCCCTCGACGATCGTCGCCACGTCGCGCACGCGCACCGGCACGCCGCCCTGCTCGCGCACGACCGCGAGCCCGAGCTCGCTCGGCGAGGTCACCGCGCCGAGGCCGCGCACGACGAACTCCTGCGCGCCGATCCCGACGTAGCCGCCGCCGGCGTTGGCGTTGCTGCGCGCGAGCGCGTCGTGGACCTCGGCGACCGACACGCCCGCCGCCGCCAGCCGCGCCGGATCGATCCGGACCTGGTACTGCCGCTCGAAGCCGCCGAACGTGACGACCTCGGCGACCCCCTGCACGGCCCGCAGCCGGCGCTCGACGACGAAGTCCTGGATCGCCCGCAGCTCGCGGAGGCTGCGATCGCCGTGCAGCGTATAGCGATAGATCTGCCCGACCGGCGTCGCCTGCGGCCCCATCAGCGCCTCGGCGCCGTCCGGCAATTCGGCGGCGCGCAGGCGATCGGCGACCAATGTCCGCAGCTCGAAGTCCGAGGTCCCCTCGGCGAAGGTCAGCGTCACCAGCGACAGCCCGAACACCGACACCGAGCGCAGGTCGAGCAGCTTCGGCGTGCCCGCGAAGGCTCGCTCGAGCTCGACGGTCACGCGCCGCTCGACCTCCTCGGCGGCCTGCCCGGGGTAGATCCCGACGACCTCGACCATCGGGTCGGTCACGTCGGGGAACGCCTCGATCGGCAGCTCGCGGAGCGCCCGCGCGCCGTAGAGCGCGAGCGCGAGCGCGCCGACCAGCACCAGGACCCAGCGGCGAACGGCGAGACGGGTCAGCTGCGCGAACATCCGGCCGCCTCACAGCAACAGGTCGAGCTCGCCGTCGAGCAGCACGGCGTTGTCGATCACGACCTCCTCGCCGGCCACCAGGCCCGCGAGCACCTGCACGCGGTCGCCGAGCCCCGCGCCGAGCGTCACCGTCCGGCGCTCGAGCCGGCGCTCGCCGACGGCGACGAACACGACGAAGGCGTCGCGCCGCAGCAGCACCGCGCTCCGCGGCACGACCACCGCGTCGTCGCCGCGGACGACCGCGCGCACCCGCGCGGCCATCTCGGCGCGCAGGCGCAGATCGGGCGTCGTCGGCACGCACGCCGCGGTCGCGGTCCGCGTCGCGCGGTCGAGGGTCCGCACGACCTGCACGAGCGCGCCCTCGAAGCGCGCCGCGCCGAGCGCCGGGATCGTGAAGCTGCACTCGGCCCCCTCGCGCAGCAGCGCGGCGTCGCGCTCGGGGAAGGCCGCCACGGCGACGAGGCGCTCCGCGTCGCCGATCAGGAACGCCGGCTCGGCGTCGTCGGGGCTGACGCGTTCGCCCGGATCGAGGGTGCGCAGCAGCACCTGACCGCCGGCGCTCGCGCGCAGCACGAAGCGGTCGGCGCCCTCGTGCCCGGCCTGGACGGCGCGCAGGCTCTCTCGCACGCCGCGCAGCTCCGCCTCGGCGCCGGCGAGCCCTGCCTCGGCCTCGACCAGCTCGCGCGGCGACGCGGCCCCCTCAGCGACCAGCCGCTTGTAGCGGCTCACCGCGTCGCGCTGCGCCGCGATCGTCGCGCCGAGCCGCCGCACCTCGCTGCGTAGCCGCGCGACCTCGCCGCTGCGCAGGCTCGCCAGCGCGTCGCCGGGGCGCACACGCGCGCCGGCGGTGATGTGCACCGCCTCGACGTAGGCCGCGAACGGCACCCGCACCGCGTAGGCCGCGTCGGGCGCGAACTCGAGGCGACCGACGCCCTCGATCTCCGCCTGCACGTCGGTCGTCTCGACGGGCGCGAGCCCCAGGCGCGGCCACAGGTCCGCGCGCACCTGCAGGCGATCGTCGGGCGTCAGCGTGTACGCCGGCGCGATGTCGGGGACATCGATCGGGGCAGGCTCGGCGCAGCTCGTCACGAGCGCCGCACCGAGCCAGGGGGCGAGAGCGGAGCGCATGGCGACGGGCAGACTCGCAGGTCGCCGCGCCGAACGCCGTTACTCCGCGATTACATCGCTGTAAGACGGAGGCGCGCGTCTGCGGTCGCCCGCGGGCGACTGACGCAGGCGCCAGCCCCTCTCCGCGGCCGTTGTCGTCGCCTGTTCGAAGGGCAAGATCCACGAGGCCGGCCAGATCGAGCGCTGCACCGCCGCCAGGTCGACGGTCGGGTCGATCAGCGGCGCGGGCGGGCGACCGTTGAGCGAGATCGACGTCCGCGCGCGGATCTCGATCCGCGGATACCCCTCGGCGCGCAGCGTGTCGGCCAGGTGGTGCGCGACCTGCAGGATCAGCTCGGGCCGCCCGGCCATCTCCTTGTGCTGCCACCGCGTCAGGTGCTCGCGCGCGTCGACCTTCCAGGTCCGGCCGCTCGCCGGATCGGTCGCGTGGAACTCGACCAGCCCCCGCTTGTCGCGCAGCTTCATCCGCCACGAGAACTTGTGCCCCTCGTCGGTCCACGCGACGTCGCCGGGGTAGAGCCAGTGGCGGAAGGGGAACAACAACTGAAAGGCCATGTAGACGCCGAGCAGCCCGAGGGTCACGGTCTGCGCCGGCCGCAGCGCTCGCGGAGCCGCCCGCTCCTCCGCCGTCGGCCCGGCGGTCGGCGGCGCGCCGAGGCGCGCCCGCACGCGATCGACGACCCAGCGCGGCCACGCGGGCGGGAAGAAGATCAGCGTCGCGCCGGCCATCACCCACGGGAAGATGCCGATCGTGAACACGACGCCGTTGGTCAGGTGGAACAACAGCGCGGCGGCGAAGGCGTACAGGCGGGTGCGTCGCCACAGGAGCAGCGGCACGACCAGCAGGTCGAACACGAGCCCGCCGTAGGCGAAGAAGTAGGCGACCCACTCCCGCGCGAGGAGCGGCCCGATCACCGGCCGCTGCGCGCGCTTCTCCAGCCACATCTGGATCGGCTGCGCCTGCAGCCAGTCGGCGTTGAGCTTGGCGATTCCGCCGTAGAAGTACGGGATCCCGATCTGCGCCCGCACGAGCCACAGCGCCCACGCGGGCGCGGATTGCGAGCGGAGCTTCGGCCGCAGCCACGCGTCGACCGACAACGCCCGGTGCGCCGGCACGAAGATCATCAGCAGGCTGATCAGCGCGATCAGGTACATGTGGTTCAGGTACCGCGCCTGCTCGAGCAGGAACACGTAGCTGATCCCGAGGAAGAACACCGCTGCCGCGAGGCGATAGAACAGGCCGACGGTGACGCACAGCGCCGCGACCCCGAGGACCGCGAAGTGAACGTACATGCCGTCGCCCGGCCACGGGTGGATCCACTCGAAGCCGTAGAACCGGAAGTGAAACTCGGGCTCGATGAAGAAGCGGGCGATCCGCGGCCAGTAGCGGACGACCTCGGCGGTCATGCACAGGCCGAAGGCGATCCGGAACCACACCAGCGACGCGATGTCGACCCGGCCGAACAGCCGCGCGTACCATGGTGGACCCGGCGGCTGGGGCGGAGGGCACGCCGACGCCCGCGGCTCGGCGCTCCCGCGATGAGCAGACGGTACGGGAAGGCATGAAGGCATGTCGGCATCCATGCCGTCCGCAGTAGCGCCGGACCTCGCCCCCGGGATGTCTCTCCGGCCACATGCCTCGACGTCACACGGGTCCGCGGTCGCTCCCGGGCCGCCGCAGGCCCGCAGAATCGACCCGACCCGCGATCCATAATCCGGCGCACAGCCCCGTCGCGACCGGGCGGCTCGAGGCCATCGACGCTCGCGCGCGTCCATCAGCGTCGCCGCCGCGCGTCCTCGGACATGACGATCGCATGACACGACGGTAATCCTCGCCGCGGCGCGCCTGCTGTCACCGCGCCGCGGACGTGCTACCAGGCCCCCTACGGGAGGTACCGCCATGCTCGTCGAGCTCGCCGTCGTCCTGCTCCTCATCCTCGCCAACGGGGTCTTCGCCGCGGCCGAGATCGCCGTCGTCTCGCTGCGACGCTCGCGTCTACAGCAGCTCGTCGACGACGGTCGCGCGGGGGCCCGCACGCTCGTCGAGCTGCGGACCCACCCCGAGCGCTTCCTCGCCACCGTGCAGGTCGGCATCACCGTGGTCGGCACCACCGCCGCGGCCTTCGGCGGCGCCAGCCTCGCCCGCCACCTCGAGCCGTGGCTCCGGCGGCTCCCGGGGATGGAGGAGGGCGCCGACCAGCTCGCGCTCGGCGTCGTCGTCGCCCTGCTCTCGTACCTCAGCCTCGTGCTCGGCGAGCTGGTGCCCAAGTCGCTGGCGCTGCGCCACGGCGAGGGCTACGCGCTCCTGCTCGCGCGGCCGCTGCAGCTCCTGTCGCACGTCGCCAAGCCCGTCGTCTGGTTGCTGACGGCGAGCTCGAACCTCCTCTTGCGGCCGTTCTCCGACCGCACCGACTTCATGGAGGCGCGGATCTCGAAGGAGGAGCTGCAGCAGATGGTCGAGGAGGCGGCCGAGGTCGGCGAGCTCGACGAGGGTGCCGGCGAGCTCGCCTCGCGCGCGCTGGCCTTCGATCGGCTGACGCTCGCCGAGGTGATGATCCCGCGCAACCGCATCGACATGCTCTCGCTCCGCGCGCCGCCGGAGCAGCAGCGCCAGGCCCTGCTCGCGTCCCGTCGCTCGCGCGTGCCGGTCCACGATCGGAGCCCCGACGACATCGTCGGCTACGTCAGCGCGAAGGACATCCTGGCGCGCGCCTGGGTGAACCAGGCGATCGACGTCGCGGCGCTGGTGCGCCCGGTGAAGGCGTTCCCCGAGACGGTCCCGGCGATCGAGGTGCTCCGATTCATGCGCCGCGAGCACGCGCGCCTGGCGATCGCGGTCGACGAGCACGGCGCCGTGTCGGGCATGGTGACCTTCGAGGACCTCATGGAGGAGCTCGTCGGCGAGGTCTTCAGCGAGCACGAAGAGGCGCGCGGGCCGATCGTCCGCCTGCCCGACGGCACGGTGGAGTTGCACGGACAGACCCCGCTCCGCGAGGTCAATCGCGCGCTCGAGCTCGACCTCGCGGGGCCCGAGGGCGTGACGACGATCGGCGGGCTGTGCAGCCACCTCGCCTACGGCGTGCCGAACCGCGGCGCCCGTCTCGCCGCCGAACACGGGATCGTGCTCGTCGTGCTCGACGCGACGTCCCGCGCCGTGCGTCGTGTGCGGCTGATCCCACCAGCGGCCCGGCAGACCGACGAACCCGAGCGCTGAGCCCGGCGGCGGGTCACCCGCGTATCGTGACACCCGTGTCATGATTCAATCGATCGATCCGGCGCACGGCCAGGACCGGCTCCCGTCCCGCCGGGACGGCCCCCCCGCCGCCGCGTGACGACCCCCCCTTGTTGCACGCGTCGTCTCTTTCACATCGAGGGCATGCGACGGATCTCGATGTTTCCTCTGCTCACCATGATCGCCGGGTGCCCTCCTGCAGCCACGGAGATGGGCCCGGAGCCTGCGAGCACGTCCGACGCGCCCGCCTCCGCGACGACGGGCGGCCCCGAGATGAACCCGGGGGCGGGGGCGAGCACGTCCACGACGAGCGCTCCCACGTCCGGCGCCGCCGGCACCACGGCCGGGGACGAAGACCCGACCACCGGCGAGCCGCTCGACCCGGGCAGCGAGGCGACGACGAGCGCCGGCGAGACCACGGCCGGCGAGACCACGGCCGGCGAGACCACGGCCGGCGAAGACGACGTCTGGATGCCGAAGGGCTGCCCCGAGATCTACGCCCAGGACCTGCTGCCGACCTTCGAGCTCGAGGTCACCCCGCAGGTGCTCTCCGGGCTGAAGAAGGAGTGGGAGGCCGCCGACGACGACGACCTGACCAAGTTCCCGCTCAAGGCGTTCACCTACGGGGACACCACGATCACCAACGCCTCGATCCGCCTGCGCGGCAACGCCTCGCACTGGTCGGGCCAGGGCAAGATGCAGTTCGAGGTCGAGTTCAACACCTTCGACAAGAAGGGCCGGTTCATGGGTCTGCGGCAGGTGCTGTTCGACGCCGCCGAGTACAACCGCAGCTTCCTGCGCGACCGGCTCGCGCTGGCGATCCTGCGCGACGCCGGGGTCCCGGCGTCCTGCGCCAACAACGCCCGCCTCGTGCTCAACGGCGAGTACTACGGGCTTTTTACCAGCATCGAGAAGGTCGACAAGGAGTTCCTCGAGCGCCACTTCGAGGACCCCGACGGCAACCTCTACAAGCGCGGCGGCGGCGGCTCGCTCGGGTGGTCGAAGAAGACCAACGAGGAGGACGACGACCTCGGCGACATCAAGGAGCTCAACGCGGCGAAGGACCTGGACGACCTGCTCGAGGTGCTGGACCTCGAGCAGGCCCTGCTCGAGTGGGCGACCGAGGCGGTGATCCCCAACCGCGACGGCCTATGGGCCGGCGGGCTCAACGGCTACACCTACCACGACCCGAAGACCGGCCGCTTCGTCATGATCCCGTGGGACCTCGACGACAGCTTCACGCGCCTCGAGCCCGACGTCGACCCGATCAAGTTCAAGAAGGAGGGGGACGTGTTCCACGGCCGGCCGTTCTATGACATCGCGCTCGCGAACTCGACGTGGCGCAAGCAGTACGTCGCCGCCGTCGCGCACGCGCTGACGACCGCTTACGACAAGGACGTGCTGCAGCAGCGGATCGACGCCTGGGCCGCGCAGATCGAGCAGGCGGTCGCCGAGGACCCGAACCGGCCGTTCACGATGAAGGAGCACCTCGACCAGGTGAAGGAGATGCGCGAGTTCGTCGCCGAGCGGGCGGCGTTCCTGAAGGACTGGCTCGAGTGAGCTACGCCCGCGACGGCGGCAGTCTTCGCGGGCCTCTTGCCGCCCGCTCGTGTGTCACGTCTGCCCCGTCGCGGCAGTCTTCGCCGCCAAGAAGCGGAGGTACGCGAGGGCCTGCAGCAGCTCGCTCGCCGGCAGACGTTCGAGGAGCTCGCACGCGTGTCTGCGCAGGAGCGCTGCCGTCTCGCCGTCGGGCGGTGCGATCTCGACGGGCGCCGGGCTCGCGCCCACCGGCTCGTCGAGCTCCGCCCACGGCGGCAGCGAGGCGGGCGTGATGTGATGTCGCTTCAGCCACTCGCGGGCGTGCTGCCGCAAGAACTCTCTCCGGAAAATCCGCCAGCGCTCGAACTCGCTGGCGTGCGCGAGCAGGAGGTCCTTGAAGCGGCGAAACGCCCCTCCGCCGTCGAGCGACCGGGCGAGCCGCTCACGGAGGACGGGCTCCTCCACCGTCTCGAGGAAGCGCTCCATCCAGCGATACTGCTCCTTGGGCGACACCGGCTCGATCCGCGCATATCGGTCCGGCTCCATCGTCTTGCCGCCCGTGATCACCCGTCCCGTCGACAGATCGAGGTAGCGGTGTCCTGGCGCGTTGTTCTGCAGCGCGAACTCGAGGGCGGACCAATCGATCTGGACGACGTTGTGTGACATAGGCACGCTCGTGGGCTCTGTTCAGCTCGGTGTCCCGAGCGTTGCGGCGCACGGCGAGAACCGCACCTCGCGCACGACCGCGGGGCTGGCGGGGACCGTCGCGCGCAGCGTCGGACGCTCCCCGGCGGCCGGGACCTCGAACGTCGCGCCGGCGACGAGCGGGGTCGTGCGCCCGGACTCGACGAGCTCGAACGTCACGGGCCCGCCGCTCACGCTCGCCGAGAACCTGTGACATCCGGACGAGTACGGCACGCTGCCCGCGGGATCGGCCGCGAGCAGCGGCGCTTGCGCGGCGAAGGCGCGGCGCAACATCACCCCGATCGCCTCGCCGTCCCACTCCCAGCGCTCCTCGACGGCCCGCCGATTCGCCTCCGCCGCGAACTGCCGCGCAGAGAGGTTCCCCACGCCGAGGAGCGCCAGCGCCCATGCGACGAGGTGCGCGCCGCGGCCTGCGCGGACGCTCGCGTGCCAGAGCAACAGCGCGAGCGTGGCCGCCACGATCGACGCGTCGATCGCATGACGGAGGGGGGAGCGTGGCCCGTGAACGACAGCCAAACACGGCGAGCGTGACCAATGCCCAGGAGCGGCGCCGTTACGGGCCCATTACGTCTCTGTAAGCCGGCTGACCGCAACGAACCAGCGAGGATCCAGAGTCTTCGCAGGTCTTGTGGATACGTGCCCGAAGATGCGCCAAAATGAGCGCATGCTCCGGCCTCTCCCGGCCCTCGCCCTCGCCCTCGCCCTCGCGTGCGGGCCGGAGCCCATGAGCGGCTTCTCGACCGGACCCGGGGTCATGTCGCTCCCACAGACCACCACGGGGGCCGAGGGCTCAAGCACGACCGGCGACATCGAGGACAGCGCCGCCGCGGCGAGCTCGAGCAGCGGCGGCCTCGACATGGGCCCGCCGCCCGACTTCGGCGACGTCCAGCCGCCGGGCTGCAAGGGCAAGATCGACTTCCTGTTCCTGATCTCGCGCTACGGCTCGATGCTCACCGAGCAAGAACAGCTGCTCGCCAGCTTGCCGGGGTTCCTCGACACGATCACGACGACCTTCCCCGACTTCGACGCGCACATCATGGTCGCCAACCCGGACGGCACATGGCCCGGATGGGTCTGCGAGCAGCCACACCTGTGCGGCCAGACCGGCACGTGCGGGCCGAACGCCGCGGACTACGTGTGCGGCCCCGACACCTGGCTGACCGTAACCGAGTGCGACGAGACCCTCGGCGCCGGGATCACGTTCAACGCCGGCGGCTACGCGACCAATCGGCGCTGCGAGCTGTTCGGCGGGCACCGCTACATCACGATCCCCGGCGAGCCCGACTCGGCCGCAGCCTTCGACTGCATCGCGCGAGTCGGCATGTCCGGCGGCATCGCGGCGATCGGCGACGCGCTGGTTGCCGCGATGTCGAGCGGGATGAACGGGCCCGAGGGGTGCAATGCCGGCTTTCTGCGCCCCGACGCTCTGCTCGTGGTCACGATGATCACGGACAAGGAGGACCAGCAGTCCACGACCAAGCCCCCGGCCTGGTACGACGCGATCGTCACGGCCAAGGGCGACCCGGCCTCGGTGGTCATGCTGGCCGTCCTCGCGCAGCCGCACGACGAGGAGCCTCCACCCGGTTGCACCGACGACGACGACGGGAAGCAGCTCATCCGCGACCTGATCAACCTGTTCCCCTTCCACGTGGAGGGTGATACGTGCGCGCCGGCCTATGTCCCGTTCTTCGAGGAAGCCACGAGCCGCGTGATGGAGGCGTGCGCCAGCTTCATCCCGCAGTGACGCGCCGGGCCGCGCCTCTCATGGGTGAAGGTGCAGGACCCAGGCGTCCGGAACGCCGCCGAAGGTGCGGTAGCCGCCCGCGTAGATGCGATCGAACGGGCCCACGGCGGCCCCGAGGGCCTCGGAGGGCTCCTTGCTGGCGGGAAACGGCGCGTTGAACGCATCCCCGTTGCCGTAGAGAACGCGCCCGAACACAAGCCCCTGGGCTTCGGCTCCCGCGCCCATCGTCGCGGCGACGACGATGACGTCGTGCTCGCCCACGGCGACATCATTGCCACGGGCCTGTGCGGCCGGTTTCTCCGGTCTGAACCATGAGCGTGCTCCGGCATCCGTGTAGAGCGCCGTCTCGACGCGCTGCACGTCGCAGGCGTTGTCGCAGCCGGTGCCCGTCACGAGGACGCCCGCCGGGTGCGCGGCGGCGCCGAAGAACATGCTCTGCGTCCAGGGGTCGGACTTGGGCGCGATGATCACCGGGCCGAGCACAGCAGCCGTGTCGACGTTCATGCGCACGATGATTCCACGGGATCGCTTTGCGTCCTTGGGATCATGGAGACCATCGCTGAACCCGACGATCCACCCGACACCATCCCGCACGACGACGTCGGTAGCGAAGTCCGAGAACGTATGAACACCCTGTTCCAGGACGGGCACGTAGTCCCACGTCTTCCCGCTGAGCACCGGCACCAGGGCCTCGTTCATGCGCCAGACCACGACGTCCGCGTCGCCGAACCCCGTACCCGCGAACCCGACGGCGAAGCACCCGCCGGCCCCGTCGCTGGCGATCCCCTGCACCGTGTGCCCGGTCGCCGTCGGCACTTCGACGCCGGTCATCTTCCCCGCCGCATCGAGCAGCACGATCCGCGGCCGCCACTTGTTCAGCGCCTCGCGCACGTTCATCGCCACCCACAGCCGGCCGTCCGGCGCGACTGCGACGTCGACGGCCTCGCCCTGGCGGTCGTCGAGGACGATCGTCCCGCCGGGCCACAGCTCCGCGCCGGTGACGCCCGAGCGCTTGCGGATCGCCGGCCGCGCGACACCACCGCTCGCCAGCGTCCCGACCTCGAGCACGTCACCCTCGGGTGTGACGGCGATCCGCCGCGTCCGCGAGCCCGTCGGTCCGGCCATCGTCCACGCGGGCGAGCCGGGCGCCGGCGTGTCGACCGTGAACATCGCCGAGTGCACGTCGGACAAGATCCCGTTCTCGGCGATCACCTCGAGCACGTGGTCGCCGGCGTCGACCGAGCCGTAGATTGCCACCGCGCCCGAGTACAGCCCGCCGCCCTCGTCCGTCAGCGGGCCGAGGTCGACGCCGTCGAGCCTCGCGCGCGCGGACGCGGCGTGCAGCGTCGTCGCGGTGAACGGCACCGGCCCGGCGACGGACACCTTGGACGGCACGTCGATCTCGAGGACCTCCGGCAGCAACAACTCGCCTGGCACGCTGGTGCTCGTACCCGGATCGACGGCCGTCGCGTCGCCGGTCCCGGAGCCGCTGCCGCTCTCGCCGGTCGTCTCGTCGATCGTCGTCGCCTCGCCGCCACCCGTCCCGGTGCTCGTCGGCTCGTTCGCGCCGGTGCCCGGGCCCGTGGTCGGCGCGACGCCGGTCGCCTCGCCGGTCGACAGGAGCGGGTACATGTCCGCCTCCTTGAGGTTGCGCTCGAAGTCGTCGCCGCAGGCGACGAGGGCGAGGGGCAGAGCGAGCCAGGCGCGGCGGAACATGGGCCCACAGTAGCACGAGCGCATTCGCCCGCATCAGCATCGGCGGGGAGGAACCTGCCCCACGCCGCGAATTCCCGACCGAGGGACGTCGACCACGAAGGGCACGACGACCGGACAGCCGTGAGCGACTAGAAGTGCCCGCCGAGCATCACCCCGGCCCCGTGCGGCCCGCCGTAGGGCGACACGCGGGCGCGCTGCGACATCGCGGAACGCCGGCTCCCCCACACCGCGAGGCTCACCCCGAGCACGGCCGACACCGCGATCGACACCCCGAGCCCCACGGTCGCGGCCTCGGTGCGCGCCTCGATCTCGCGGAGCTCGTCGATCCTCGCCGCCTGGCCCGCGGTCTTCCCTCCCGCGGCCTGGACGTCGTCGAGGATCCCCTCGAGCCGATCGCCGGCCCGCTCCCGGTAGATCCGCACGCCGGCCAGGACGCCGCCCATCAGGCCCGCGACCCCCAGCAACACCCCGCCGGCGATCACGCGGCCCGACGTCTGCGGCGTCCCCGGCGCCCGCATGGCGAGCTCCCGTGGCGCCGGTCGCTCCGGAGGTGGTGCCGTCTTCGTCGGCGCCGGCAGCGGGCGGTCGACCCCATCGCACGACACGTCCGGATGACTCGCCGCCAGCATCTCACGCGCCCGGCTGCGGAAGTCGGCCGCCTCCATGGCGATCGTGCCCGGCAGGCCCGGCCGCCGCAGCACCTCGCCCGCTGCGCCGATCAGCACGCACAGGTGCTCCGCGGCCCCCGTGCGCAGGTAGGCGACCTCCCGCCCGATGCCGACGAGCGTCAGCAACTCGCCGACCGCGTCGACGTCCGTCGCCCTGGCGAGTCGCCGCTCGGCCAGCGTCACGGCCTCGAGCATCTGCGCGACCGGCGACGGCGACGCCGTCAGCGCCGGATCGCCGGCGCTGATCGCCGCGAGGATCGCCGCGTTGTCGGCGTCGGGCGACATGCTCGCCACCTCCGCCGGCTTGTTGGACAAGGCCGGAGCGGCCAGGGCCGGGCCCGACAGGAACAAGGACAGCAGCGCCACGCGGCCGTGCATACCCTGTTTGTATCACCACCTGCACGACGCGGCACCGCGATCCGCTCACTCGTGGCACGCTCCGGGGTGATGGACACCCCGCTCAGCCCCGCCTCCGATCCCCGCCTCGGGCGGACGCCCTGCTTCGAGCCCGAGCCCGACCTCGCCGGCACCATCCTCGGCGAGCGCTACAAGGTCCGCCGGCTCGTCGCGTGCGGCGGCATGGCGAGCGTCTACCTCGGCAAGGACGAGCCGTTCCGCTGTCACGTCGCGCTCAAGGTGCTGCGGCGGCCCGACCCCGAGGCCCGCCGGCGATTTGCGATCGAGGGCGAGGTCCTGAGCAACGTCCACAGCCCGCACCTCGTCCGCGCCTTCGGGTCGGGGACCACGCCCGACAAGCGACCGTACCTCGTGCTCGAGCACCTCCCCGGCGAGACGCTCGCCGCCCGGTTCGCCCGTCGCGGCCCGCTCCCGTGGCGAGAGGTCGCCCAGATCGGCACGCAACTCGCCAGCGCCCTCGACGCCCTGCACGCCGCCGGCGTGATCCACCGCGACGTCAAGCCCTACAACGCGATCGCCGTCACCAGGCGCAAGGGACAGCTCGACGTCAAGCTGATCGACCTCGGCCTCGCGCGCGTCTCCGACGGCTTCCAGCAGGCCCAGGACGAGCAATTCACGCCGGTGCTGCCGCGCCACCGCACCGACCTCGGCCGCGTGCTCGGCACCCCCGAGTACCTCCCGCCCGAGGCCGGCGCGCGCGAGGCCGACGCCGGCTTCGACATCTACGCGCTGGCGACGATGCTCTACCAGCTCTGCACCGGCGCCTTCCCGCGGCGCACCGGCATGCAGCCGCTGCACCTCGCCCGCCCCGAGTGCGACGCGCCCGCCGAGCTCTCGCGCCTGCTGCTCGCCGCGCTCGCGCCCGATCCGACCGAGCGCCTGCCCTCCGCCGAACGATTCAGCCGCGGCCTCGAGGCGATCCTCGCCGCGCACCCCGAGGTCCGCGCCCCCGAGCACCTGCTCGGCGGCTGCTACGATCGCCTCGAAGTGCTCGGCGTCGGCCGCAGCGCCGCCGTCTACCGCGCCTCGGATCGCTGGCTCTCGCGCGAGGTCGCGCTCAAGGTGCTGCGGCGCGAACACCCGCGCGCCGACGACAAGCTGCGCTTCCGCCTCGCCGCCAAGATCCTCTCCGCGCTCGACCACCCGAACATCGTCGACATCCTGCACGCCGGGATCGCCGGCGGGCAGATGTTCGTCGCCACCGAGCTGTGCCCCGGCGCGACGGCCTCGGAATTCGTCAGCCCCGCCTCGCGCCTGCGCCCCGACGAAGTGATAGCGATCGGCAAGCAACTCGCCAGCGCCCTCGCGGCCGTCCATGCGATCGGCGTCCTCTACCGTGACCTCCATCCCGGCAACGTTCTGATCGCCCGCGGCGGCGAGCCCCGGGCCATGCTGTTCGACTTCGACGCCGCCCAGGTCTCCCCCGAGTTCTACGCCCATCTCGACGAGCGCTACGCCACGCCGCCCGAGCAGCGGCAGGAGCCGGCGCAGGACATCGACCTGCGCCGCGCCGACTACGTCGCCCCCGAGGTCCGCGCGGGCGGCCCCTACACCGCCGCGAACGACGTGTTCGCCCTCGGCCTGCTGCTCTACCGCCTGCTGACGGGCGCGCGGCCCTTCCGGCCCGAGGGCGGCGAGCCCACGCCCGCGCGCGAGCACTGCACCTGCCCCGACGCCCTCGACACGCTCCTCGGCAAGATGCTGTCGCCCGTTCCGCAGGCTCGCCCGGTCCTGGCGCAGGTGATGGCCGACCTCGAAGACGCCCGGATCGAGCTCGCAGGCGAGCCCGAACCGCCGCGGCCCTCGCCGGCCCAAGGAACAGCCTCCCACGTCGACATCGCAGCGAACGTAGCCGAGCCCGAGCTCGCAGCCGCGCCCGCGCCCGCGCCTGCAGCCGAGCCCGTGCCCACAGCCGAACCCGTGCCACGAGCCCCGACACGTTCATCCCTGGCCCTCCCGACGCTCGTCGCCGCGTGCCTGGTCGTCGGCTGGGTTTTCGGAACGGTCGTCTTCCCGGGCCGCGAACACCCCGCCGAGCGCGAGGACGCGGCACTCGCCGCGCCCGCTCGCAACGACGAACCGCGCGCGGTACCCGAGCCCGAGAACGGGGAAAACGAGCTGTGCGCACTCCCCGAGCCCGAACCGACGGCAGCGCCGCCGGCGAGCCCGGACGCCGACGCCGCCCCGGAGCCGCCCCGACCACGCCGCACGGCCCCTCGCGCGCCTGCGCGGACGCCCGCGCGCAGCGAGCCGATCTCCAGCGCCGAGGCGGAGACCGCCGCCAGCCGCGCAAGCGCAACCTTGCGCGCGTGCCCGGAGGTGCCGGGCGTCGTCGTCGCCGACCTCGAGCTGTCGCGCGGCCGCGGGACCGTTACCGCCCTCAACCGACACGCCGTCTCGCCGGCGCTCCCCTGGCACCCCTGCGCGAAGGCGGCGCTCGAGTCGGTCGCCTACCCCACGAGCGAGGCCGCGAGCTGCGTCCGCGTTCGCCTCCAGCTCCGCTGAGGCGCGTATTCCGAACGTCGCGAGGGCTGCGGGCGCCCGATGCTATGCGAGCGCCGAGCGGCCGCACGCATGGTGAGCGCTCGCAAGTTCCGCGCGGAGGCTGAGGTAAGCGGGGCGCACTGCGACAGACCACGCACGGCTTACACGCGCAGCGCGCCGTGGGCAGCGCTCAGGCCGTGCGTGAAAGGCGGCGTGCCGCGTACGCACGGCGTGCAGCGCAGCAGTGGTGGCCGGCAGTGCAGCAGCGGCAGCGTAGCGGCAGGGCCGGCAGCGCAGCGGCGGGGGCTGGCGGCGCAGCGGCAGCAGTGGCAGGGCCGGCAGCGCAGCGGCGGGGGCCGGCAGCGCGACGGCAACAGCGGCAGGGCCGGCGACGCAGCGGCAGGGGCCGGCGGCGCAGCGGCAGGGGCCGGCGGCGCAGCGGCAGCAGTGGCAGAGCCGGCGGCGCAGCGGCAGCAGTGGCAGGGCCGGCGGCGCAGCGGCGGAGGCCGGCGGCGCAGCGGCGGAGGCCGGCGGCGCAGCGGCAGCAGTGGCAGGGCCGGCAGCGCAGCGGCAGCAGTGGCAGTGCGGCAGCGCAGCGGCGGGGGCCGGCAGCGCAGCGGCAGGGCCGGCAGCAGCGTCAGGCACGCGGCAGCGAACCGCACCCGGGCGCGCTCGCGGGACCGCTGGCGCCCCGAACGCAGCCTGATCATCGTGTATCCGCTCGCATAGCCGTTCGGCTACACGGCCCGCGCGTCACCGGCTTCATAATCGTGTAGCTCGTCGGCTCGCCGATCCGCCACTCAATCGTGGGCCGGCTCGTGTACCCTAAGAGCTATTCAGTCGCGCGGCCGAACATGCGGCCGTCGAGCTACACGCGCGCGCTGCCGTGTAGACGATCGTGTAGCTCGCCGACATGCGGTACATGATCGGCTAGCCGAGGCCGCACGGGCGGTCGAGAACCCAAGAAGACGGGCGATCGCGCGGTGCTCGTTGACGAGCAGTCCAGATCGCCGCGTCTTCTCGCGCGGCGCGAATGTGCTCCGACATCGCGCCGCGCTCTCCGGCATCTCCATGGATGCCGGGCGTCCGCGCTTCGTGCGCGATCATTCTCGTTCCGCGAGGCCGGCTACATGAGAGGATATCCGACCATGAGGAAGTTACCTTCTGGGGTCAAAAGGGTCGCCTTCTATAACAACAAGGGCGGGGGCGGGAAGACCACGCTCTCGGCCCACACGGCGCTCCTGGCCGAGGAGTGGAAAGTCAACACGATCCTCGCGTGCCTCGACCGTCAGGGCAACTCGCTGGTCTGGCTGTCCGGAGGCGACGGCATAGCGAAGGTGGACTCCTTCTACGAGCGCAGCCCGCACTTGTCGGTCGTCTACTCGCCGCAGACGATGCCCGACCTCGAGAACATCGACCTTGTCCTGGCGGACTGCCCCCCGGAGATCGAGATCGCGTTGACCGTCAACCCGACGTTCTGGGTCGTGCCGGTCCACGGCCGCATGGGCTTTCAGGGCTTGCAGAACGTGGTGCGGGACCTCATCGAGAGCAAGGCCGAGGTCATCGTGGTCAAGAACAACGTGGGCCGCGGCGGGCCGGCGGTGCAGAAGGGCCTCGACAAGGCGCTCGAGTTCGTCAAGGGGGTGACGATCTACCCGGAGGGGATCCCGGAGTCCGACACGATCGGCCGCGCCGAGGAGTTCTACGCCGCATCCTGGGCCCTGCCGCACTCGAGCAAGTCGCAAGGCGCCGCCGCGATGAAGAGGTTCTGCGAGTACATCTTGAAGCGTTGTGGCTTCAGCCAGCCGCCGAAGGCTACGAAGGGGCCGTGATGACCAAGCAAACGCCGCCAGAGTACGACTCCGAGGGCTTTGACGGGGCCCATCAGTCACGCGGCCTCAGCCCCGCCGCGACGAAGTTCCTCGAGCGCAAGGGGGCGCTGAAGAAGAAGGCGCCCGAGCGCGACGACACGTCGGACAAGCCTGCCGCGAAGACTGAACGCACCGTCAAGGCGAAGTCGTCGCGAGGGAGGACATCCGAGCGCGACGCGAAGTCGGACAAGCCCGCCGCGCAGTCGTCGCGGAGGAATAAGACCGCGCCGCCGGAGCAGGGCACGACGGAGCGGCCCGATGATCTCCCGCGACGCTCACGAAAGGCGCGCAGCCTCCAGGGCCGGCACTTCCGTCTCCCGCTCGACGTCGACGCCAAGCTGAAGGACCTGGTCGACTACTACGAGGGCACCATGGTGTGGGTGATCTGCAAGCTGATCCAGGACGAGTGGGTTCGAACTCGCCGCGTGCTCCGGCGCGAACAGACTGGCCGGGAGGAGGCCGATGCCGGAGAACTGCCCGTGCCCTCCCAGGAACAACCGGAGTAGTCGCCGACGGAAGAGCCCGCGAGCCGAACGGCCGCGGGCTCTTCCGTTGGATCCGCTCCCGAGGGTCTAGCGCGGGGACTCGACGACGTCGAGGTCGATGCGCAGCTCGCCGCCGTCACGGGCGAGGTCGGCCGGATCCTGGCAGACGCGAGCCTGCTCGAACAGGAAGTCGGCGCGGTCGAGGCGGTAGACCGACAGCCGGCAGGGACCGGCGGGGATCCCCGAGTGACTCAGGCGGATGACGCCCGGGAGATCGAGCAGTAGGCGGAGTCCCGTCTGCAGGTCGATGTAGATCCGCTGACGCGGCGGCCGGGGCCGCTGGCGCGTGAAGTCGAAGATCACCGGCATGCGCGAGGCCATCATCGACCTCCTCGCGCGCTACGGGGCGCCAGCAAGACCGCGAGGGGATGACCGGGATGAACACGACGCGCGCCGGACGTCGCCGACGACAGCGGTCGTGTCCGCTGCGTGAACAGGTGGGTTGGCATACGCCAACTGTTCCACACATGGAACAACCCGTCAAGCGCCGAGCTTCTGGGCGATCGCCTCCAGCGTGTAGCCCTCGTCGATCAGCGCACGCACCCGGCGAGCCCGCTCGAGCGCACCTGCCGGCCAGCGCGCGCGCCGGCCGAAGCGAGGCACGCTCTCGTGCCCCTCGGGCGCCAGCAGGAGGCCGCGCGCGATCCAGCGGTAGAGCGTCGTCCGGCCGATGCCAAGGACCTCGAGGAGCTCCTCGGTCGTCACGTCGGCGGGCTTGGGAGCGGACTTCCTCGGCACGGCAGGAACTCTACCAGCGCGGCCCCGCGCGCTGTATCCTCTCGCCGCACTCGGGGGCACGGGCCCCCCCGGCGATGGTGCCGGGTGCCCGCGAGGTGGGTTGGCAAACACACCGCGCCCCCGGGTGCACCTGCACGCGCGTCTTGAGGCCGAGGTTCAGGCGCTCGTCGTGGAGCGACCAGGCTCGTCCGTGCGGGGTTGATCGCGCCGCGGTGCGAGCTGCAGCGACGCGCGGATCTCTCGTCTTCCCATCGCCGACCTGCTCCAGGACAATCTCGGATGGTGTCGGCTGTCCGAGTGACGGGAGGTGGGCGATGGGGCGGCGTGCGCAGCGACCGAGTACCGAAGGCGTTGTTCGAGAGCATGTCTCAATAGACAGGTTGATGCCGGACGGGGGGCCTTGCCTGACCGGCGTCAACCATGCTCATGTCCGCCCACGCGCAGGAGCG
>ERZ1066117.656-NODE-656-length-23427-cov-12.986779_pt1 | contig 23427 bp, 18 predicted proteins | sample MGYA00382764_ERZ1066117 | MGnify/ENA primary metagenome ERZ1066117 (study PRJEB33369, sample SAMEA5778347) | biofilm metagenome | biome: Industrial cooling water; feature: Water cooling tower basin; material: Biofilm | place: United Arab Emirates | collected...
GTCGCCCTGAGCCGACCGGGCGAACGCCCGAGCGACGAGGGCATCGATCACCTCGACCGCCGTGCCCACGGCGCGACGGGTGTCGGCGGTGTCGGCGACCCCGTACCCGGCGACGAGCGCGTCGGCCACGACATCGGCGATCGCGGCATTGGCCGTCGTCTCCGCCTGCGGCGGCAGCAGGTCGAGCACGTCACCCACGCGAACCGAGCGGTAGCCCGGCTCGGTGCGGAACAGACCGGCGGTCACGTCGAGCACGCCGAGCAGGGCATCCGTCGCCGAGGCGTGGCGGCCCGCGACCAGCTCGGGGGCGATGCCGGCCAGCAGCCGCTCGCTGTTGCGCGCCCCGAGGGCCTGCAGCACGGCGATGCGGTCGGGGAAGTAGCGGTACACGGTGCCGATGGAGGCACCCGCGCGCTCCGCGACCATCGCGGTCGTCAAGCGCTCGTAGCCGATCTCGTCGATGACGGCGGCAGCCGAGTCGAGCAGGGTCGCCAGGCGGGCGGTGCTGCGGGCCTGGACGGGCTCGTTGCGGATGGGGGCACCGCTGAGGAGGGCGGTAGCGGACTCGGTGACGTTCATGGTGAACCTTTCGACGGCGGCCACTGTACTCCTGTATGTGAGTTAAGTCCGCCTTGACGGCGTGTCTTTTTGGGCCCGAATCATCGGTATGCGAGCAGCAGGGGGCAGGACGACCGTTCCGTGCACCGAGGCCTCGGACGGTGCTCGAGGCGGCGCTCGAACCGGTCGGGGAGTGCCCGCGGCAGTCGGTCTGACACACTGGGCAGGTGGCCGACGAGACCCCCGACGACAGCCCCACCCCCGTCGCCGCACGCTCGCCCTGGGCCCGCAGGGCCGTGGCCGCCGAAGACCGCTTCCACCGCTGGCGTGAACGGCGCGGTCGGCGACGCGGGCTCTCGCCCGTCGTCATCCCCTACAGCGGCTATGGCGGTGACGGCTGGATCCGCGTGCTGTGCCGCGTGCTCCTGGCTCCGGCCGCGGCCGATCGGCCGACGCCGAGCACGATCCGCGGCTGGCGCAGCTTCACGAGCATCCCCGTCGCCGATGCGGCGGTCACGGTCGAGGCCGACGGGCAGCAGTTCATCGTGCAGGCCGACCGGGGCGGGGTGGTCGACGTCGACCTCGCCGTGCGGCTCGCTCCGGGCATCCGCACGATCACGCTGACGGCGGAGGGATCGGAACCGGTCGCCGCTCGGATCTTCGTCGTCGATCCGGATGCCCGCCTCGGGATCGTCAGCGACATCGATGACACCGTGATGGTGACAGCACTCCCCCGACCCTTCCTCGCCGCGTGGAACACCTTCGTGCTCGATGTGCATGCCCGCCGACCGGTGCCCGGCATGGCGGTGCTGCTCGAGAGGCTCGCCCACGAGCATCCGGGCGCTCCGGTCATCTACCTCTCGACCGGAGCCTGGAACGTCGCCCCCACCCTGGATCGCTTCATGAGTCGCCACCTCTACCCCGCCGGAACGCTGCTGCTGACCGACTGGGGGCCGACCCACGACCGGCTGTTCCGCAGCGGGCGCCAGCACAAGAGCGACAGCCTCGCGCGGCTCGCCCGCGAGTTCCCGCGGGTGCGGTGGGTGCTGATCGGCGATGACGGTCAGCACGACGAGGAGCTCTACCGCGCCTTCGCCGCCGAGCACCCCGACAAGGTAGCGGCCATCGCGATCCGTCAGCTCTCCACGCCGGAGGCGATGCTCGCGGGCGGCCGGAGCCACCTCGACGAGGAGCATCCCGACAGCGGCGGCGTGCCCTGGGTCTGGGCGCCCGACGGCGCGGGGCTCGCCGAGCAGCTCGCCCGCGCGGGCATCCTCGACCGCGACAGCTGAGCCGCCGATCGCTCCTCCTGCGCGTCGGATCGATCGAACACATGTTCGATACACTGGCCTGCGGCAGAAGGAGGACGAGCGTCATGGGTCGCTGGAACTCGCGCCGTGCAGGGCCCGAGCATCCGCTGCTGTTCGTCGATGCCCGCGACATCCCGGTCGTCCTCGAACCGCCGGCACCGCGCGCCGCCGCCGCGCTGGCCCCCTACGCCGCCCTGCTCGACGCGGCCGATGCGGAGCGGCTGGACGGACTCGGCGCGCGCGACGTCGGCCGCCGAATCGTGGTCGGCGCCGAGCGACGGCCCGCCGAGGCTCTGCTGGGCGGCGACGCCCTGCTCGACGACGGCACCGCGGTGGTCCCCCTGCACGTGCGACCGCAGGCACCGCGAGGGCTGCGCGACGCTCTGACCGCGCGCCTCGTGCTCGTCCGCGGTGTCGTGACGCACCGGGAGGGTCGCATCGGGCTCGAGGCCGACGACGCCGCCGATCTGCGAGCCCTCGCCCGGGCACGCGGCACCGCGCGCCGGTGAGAGTGTTCTCATGCGGACGATGTGCGAGCATCCCCGCCCGATAATGGAGGAATGGCGCGACCCGCACTCCCGCGATTCTCGGTTCGGTCGCGCATTCTCGCGGTGATCCTGATCGTGACCGCCCTCGGGATGACCGTCTCGGGCACGACCGCCTACCTCGTGCAGCGCGACCGCACGATCGCGGGCCTCGACGCCGACCTGCTCTCGACGGTCGAGGCAGCGCGCGCCATCGTGACCGGAACGAGCGCTCCCGCCGCGAGCACCACGGACGACGCCGCCGCTGAGCCGACGGACGAGAGCCAGGCAGAACCCCCGGCGCCCGCGGAGGTGCCCACGACCGTGCTCGCCGCGCTCACCGAGATCCTGTCGCGCATCGTCCCGGGACGCCACGAGAGCAGCGTCGCCCTCATCGACGGGGCCGTGCGCCTGCTGCCGGGGGTCGAGACCGCGTTCGATCTCGACGCCGACCCCGCCTTCATGGCGCGCGTCTGGGCGGAGGCGTCGGGAGGGCAGGTCACCCTGGGCACTGCGATCACCTCGGTGGGCACGCTGCGCTACGTGGCGGTGCCGGTCACGATCGCCGACGACCCGCAGGTGGGCGTGTTCGTCGCCGCGATCGACGCGCGGCGCGCCGTCGATGAGGTGAGCGGGGCGTTCCTGACCTATGCGGGCCTCGCCCTGGCATCGCTCGCCGCGATCGGCGTGATCGGTTGGTTCGTCGCGGGACGGCTTCTCTCGCCGCTGCGCACCCTGTCGGAGACGGCATCGCGCATCACCGCGCAGGACCTCGGCGAGAGGATCCCGGTCACCGGACGCGACGATGTGTCGGCGCTCACCGAGACCGTCAACGCTATGCTCGACCGCATCGATGACGCGATGACCAGCCAGCGCCAGCTGCTCGACGATGTGCGGCACGAGCTGAAGACGCCCATCACGATCGTGCGCGGACATCTCGAGCTGCTCGACCCTGCCGCGCCCGACGACGTCCGCACGGTGCGCGAGCTGGCGATCGACGAGCTCGACCGCATGGCGGAACTGGTCAACGACATCGACGCGCTCGCGCGCGTCGAGACGCGGCTCATGGTCGAGCCGGTCGACGTCGCCGACCTCACAGCGCAGGTGTTCGCCAAGATGCAGGCGATCCCGGGGCACACGTGGGTGCTCGCGGAGACCGCGACCGCCATCGCACCGCTCTCGTCCTCGCGAATCACACAGGCCTGGCTGCAGCTGGCCGACAACGCCGCCAAGTACTCGCCGGAGGGCTCGACCGTGCGGATCGGCAGCACCGCCTACAGCGGGTCGGTCGAGCTGTGGGTGGCCGACGAGGGCCCCGGCATTCCGGCGGGTGCCGAGAAGCGCATCTTCGAGCGCTTCGGGCGCGCCGACACCGGGCGCGGCATCGCGGGCTCGGGACTCGGGCTCCCGATCGTCGCCGCCATCGCCCGCGCGCACGGAGGCTACGTGAGTCTCGACACGGCTCCGACCGGCTCGCGGTTCGGCATCGTCGTGCCCACGGTCGAAGCCGCCGCGCCCCCGCCCCCGCCGGCCGAGGGCTTCCGCGCCGACGACCGGGTGGACGATGCGGAAGTTCTGAGCAGCCCGCCGGCCGCTGTCGGCACCACCAGCGCTGAGGAGAGCCGATGACCAGCATCCTGATCGTCGAGGACGAGGCGCGCATCTCCTCGTTCGTCGAGAAGGGGCTCGCGGCCGCCGGCTACTCGCCCACGGTAGTGGCGAACGGACTGGACGCGCTCGACTATGTGGCGACGGGTTCGTTCGATCTCGTGCTGCTCGACGTCGGGCTGCCGGGCATCGACGGCTTCGAGGTGCTCGCGCGACTGCGGGCCGCCGGTGAGACCATGCCGATCATCATGCTGACTGCGCGCACGAGCACCGACGACACCGTCGCCGGTCTCGACGGAGGTGCCAACGACTACCTGCCGAAGCCGTTCAAGTTCGACGAGCTCGTCGCGCGCATCCGCCTGCGGCTGCGCGAATCGGGACAGCAGACGGTCGCCGAGACCGTGCTGCGGCACGGCGGGGTCGCCCTCGACCTGCGGACGCGCCGTGTCACGGTGGGCGACCGATCGATCGACCTCTCCGCTCGCGAGTTCGCGCTCGCCGAGCAGTTCCTGCGGCATCCCGAGCAGGTGCTGTCGCGCGAGCAGCTGCTGAGCCGGGTGTGGGGCTTCGACTTCGACCCCGGCTCGAACGTCGTCGACGTGTACGTGCGCTATCTGCGCGGCAAGATCGGCGCCGACCGCATCGAGACGGTGCGCGGCATGGGGTACCGGCTGGTCTGATTGGGCCCGTCGCCCCGCGGAACGTCGGCGCGACCATCGGCCGCGACCGCGCTCAGTCGTCGACCTTCGCCGGGCTCGCGACGCTCGGAGCCGATGCGGCCGAGTCGGTGACGGCGGGCCGCGGGGCGACGGGCTGCGGCGCGGGCGCCGGCGCGACACTGGGCGACGCGACAGGCGCCGACGTCGGCCCCACCGACGCGGACGGGGCAGGAGTCGTGCCGCCGCCCGGCACTGCCGCTGGAGCGCCCTTCTGGTCGCCCGGCACCGTCGTGATGGGGGGCACGTCGGCGACGCGTGAGCTCTCGACGAGGGGCATGGCGTTCGCCACCCCGATGGCGCTCGTGGCGATGACGCCGATGCCGAGCACCGACGCGGCAGTGGCGGCGACCCACCGTCGTGCTGCGGCCATCGTGCTGCCTCCTCGTCACCGTTCCTCGGCGCCCTGCATCCATTCTGGCCCGCGCGAACGGCGAAAGCGATGGCCTCCGGATGAGAGTGCTCTCATCCGGAGGCCATCGCTCATCAGCGCGGTCGAGCGGTTCAGTCGTCGATGCTCGCCGGGCTCGCGGGCGACGGGATGCTCGCGGGCGAGGCGGGGCTCGGCGGCGAGTCGACCGAGACGGGGCTCGCGGGCGAGATCGGCGAGACCGGCGACGCCGGCGACTGCACCGACGCGGGAGACTGCACCGACGCAGGCGACTGCGCCGAGGGCGTCGAGGCCGGCGACGGAGTGGCCGGCGACGAGCTCGATGCGGGCGACACGATGCTGTCGCTCTCGACGACGAAGTCGAGGTCGGCGCTGCCGTCGTCATCGGTGACGGTGGAAAGCCCCGGCACAGTGAGACCGCTGACGGTCTCGATGAGCGGCATCGCGTTGGCGACGCTCGCAGCTCCCCCGGCGGCCACCCCGAGGCTGAGCGCCCCTGCAGCCCCCACGGCGATCCAGTTCTTGGTGTCCATGTCGTTCTCCTCCTTCGGCGCGGACCGGGTGGTCCGTCGCGATGCCCTCACTCTCGCCGGGGCAGGTGAGATCACCAGGAGGAGGTGGTGAGAGGCCTCTCATCCGCGTTGACGACGCGGTGAGCGCGCTCGATGAGCTCGGTGGCGCCGGAGGTGCCGGCCGCCGACCGCGACAGGGCATGGCCGAGCAGCTGCGTCGCCGCGATCGCGTGCGCACGGTCGGCGAATCCGCCGTCGGGCGACCGGAACCAGCGCCGTCGCCATCCGTCCGCGAGGACGGAGGCCCGGCGGGCGCGCACGGTGGCCCGGCTGCCGCCGTCGTGCACGACGGTGGCGATCAGATGGGCGTAGAGCGCCGCCGCGTCATCCGCCGGGTCGCCCCAGCCGGACGTGTCGATGTCCAGGACGCCGGCGATGGCCGTCGGTGCCGCGGGGTCGACGAGCAGCTGCGCCAGGTGCAGGTCGCCGTGCACCGTGCGCGAGGGCGGTGGGGATCCGCCTGCCCGGTACCGACGTGCCGCGGTGCGCGCAGTGCGCTCGATGAGCCCATCGATGGCCGGCAGCTGCTCGATGAGCCGCTCCTCGTACCAGTCGATGCGCCGCACGAGCGATGAGCGGGCCGATGACGTCGACTCCACGAGGGCGATGCGCTCACCCAGGAGCTCGATCGAGTCGAGCAGTGCATCCGGGTCGGCGATGGTGTCGAGCACTCCGATGAGCTCGGAACCGGCGAGCGCCTCGAGAGCGACGAGGCCCTCCTCGCTCCAGCCGAGGACCGCCGGAACCGGGATCCCCGCTTCCCGCCAGAGCGTGTGCCGCGCCTGCAGCGGCTCGGCGGCGGGCGGACGGACGACCTTCAGGTAGTACGCCGTCACGTCGGTGTCGACGCGCACGACGGCCCGCTTGCCGGGGCGATAGGCAGCGAGGCTGACGCGGAGCCCTCCGACCGGCAGCCCGAGCCGGGCGAGCACCACACCCGCCGCCTCGGCGTAGACGGCGGTGCGCAGCGCGGGGAGGGACGGGTCGGCCGGGTACACCCAGACATCCACGCGCTCGCCGGTCGCGGGATTGCGCAGCGTGAGCACGCCCGGTCGTGCCGCGTCGGCCGGAGAGGTCTCCACGAAGACGGTGTGCTCGACCGTGGCACCCGTGCCGTCGCGGAGTGACACGCGGTACCCGTGGGTGAACCCGTTGCCGGTCGGTTCGACCTGCAGCGGCTGCGCGTCGACGAGGGTCGCCTCGAGCGAGGCCGCGACGGCGATCAGGACATCGCGGTGCGGCACTCCGATGGGCGCAGGGGTCACCGTTCCATTCTCACCTCTCCGCCGGGTCGAGCGGCGCGCAGGCGCGCGGTTCGTCCTGGTTCGGAACTCGCTGAAACGGATTCGACCTTCGGAACCTTGGACCCTGCCCCCGCGCGCGCCGTGCGACGCCTCGACACGAGACCGAAATCCGCTCAGCAATGTTTGCCCGTGTCGGGCCTCGGGCGTATCCTGAGAGCGGCCGCCCACCCGAGCGGCCGACACCCGAAACCGGCCCCGCCCCCCGAGGCCGCGTTCCTCGAGACCCGACAGGAACGGTGCCCGTTGATCGCGCTCCTGATCACTGCAGCGACGCTGATGCTCGTCGGCGCCATCGTCGTGAGCCTCGAGCGGCACCGGCGACTGACGCCGGTCACCGCCCTGCTCACCGGTCTCGGCACGCTCGCGATCGTGTTCGGCGCCATCACCGCGACCGTCGCGAGCATCGCACCGGCGACCGCGGATGTCGTCCCGCGCGGTGTCACCATCAACCAGTTGCCCGAACGGGTGACCAACGTCGACCTTCCGACGCTCTGAGACGCGATCCTCGCCGCGGGGAGGCTCTGCACCCCGGACCACCGCGCCCCCGCGCCGCACCCCCCGCCGCCCTGACCTGCTCGAGGCTCGCTCCGTCTCAGCCGAGCGCGGCTCGGCCGATCTCACCCCGGCACTTCGGGCCGCAGTCGACGAAGGGGCCGAGCTCGCCGGATGCCGCCCGGCGCAGGGCGAGCACGCGCTGCAGTGACGCATCGAGGCGGGCGGCGTCGATGCGACCGTCGATGACGGCGAGCGCGAGCGCATCGACCAGCGCGCCGAGATCGACACCGACCGTCGAGGGGTCGGCGGGCAGCACGAAGAGCAGCAGGTCGTTGCCCGCGGCGAGCGCCCGTACGGCGTTCTGCACCGGATCCCGGTAGGCGGCGACCCCCGATCGCTGCAGCATCAGGAGATCATCGGTGACGATCACCCCGTCGAAGCCGAGCTGCTGGCGGAGGATCGTGATCCAGGTCGGCGAGAGCGAGGCCGGCAGGGGGCTCACCCGCTCGAACAGCAGATGCCCGGTCATCACCAGCGGGGCCCCGGCATCGATCCCGGCCTGGAACGGCACCGCATGCGTGGCCCGCCACTGCGCGATCGTGAGCGCCGATCGCGGGATGCTCACGTGCGAGTCGTCCGGACTCGCACCGTGCCCGGGGAAGTGCTTGAGGGTCGACAGCACGGTGCCCTGCTCACCCCGCACCGCCGCCGCGACACGCTCGGCCGCGGCGGCCGGCGACTCGCCCAGCGTGCGCACGTGGATGAAGGACGAGCGATCGGGGGTGACATCCGCGACGATCCCGAAATTGATGAGCACCCCGGCCTCGGCGACGAGCGCGCTCCGGCCCGCGAAGGCCTGCTCGGCAGCGGATGCCGGTGCCCCGCGCAGCTCCCACGACGCGGCGAACGTGTCGTCGCGCAGGCGGCGCACGATGCCGCCCTCCTGGTCGATGGCCGTCAGCACGGGCAGGCCGGCTTCCGCGCTCAGCGCCCCGGTGAGGCCGGCCACGGTCGCCGCGGGACCTCCGATGTTGTCGCCCATCAGGATGACGCCACCGAGACCGTGGGCGTCGATGACGGCCCGGATGCGCGCCGGGTCGGTGCCGGGAACGTGGACCATGAGCAGGGCGGCCACCTTCTGCTCGAGCGACATCGCGGCGATGCGCTGCTCGAGGTAGACCGCCGTCGGGTCGAGCGGGGCGGGCGCGCCGACGAGGCGGGCGAGCGGCGGAGGCGGCGGCTCGGCGGCGGCCGTGCATCCGGTGATCGTCGCGAGGGCCGCGACGAGCCCGACCGCGACCGCGCGGGTGTGCTGTCGGCGACGGCGCATGGCTCGAGCCTACGGCGCGGTCGCCGCGCGCGGTGTGCGGATTCCGATCGCCGAGATCAGGGCGCCCGTGAAGAGGAGCGCGGCGCACAGCACGAGCGCGCGGTCGAGCCAGGCGTCGTCCACCTCGGTGCCGATCAGTGCCCCCAGGACGGCGATGGCGATGAGCCCCGCGATGCGCGCCACAGCGTTGTTCACCGCGGAGGCGATTCCGGCACGCTCGGGTTCGATCGCGCCGAGCACGGCTGAGGTGAGCGGCGCGACCGTCACCGCGATGCCGAGCCCGTAGAGCAGCACGCCCGCGAGCGCCTGCTGCGCGAAGTCGAACGGCGCTGAGATGCCTTGCAGCAGCAGAACCCCGACGGCGGCGAGCGCGGGCCCAACCGCCATGAACCAGCGCGGTCCGGCTCGACCCGCCCAGGCACCGAAGCGGGAGGAGAGCGCGATGAGGAGCACCGTGACCGGCAGCGTCACGAGTCCGGCCGCGGTCGCCGACAGTCCCGCGACCTGCTGCAGATGCAGCACCAGGGCGAGTCCTGCCACCGACAGGGCCGCGTAGATCGCGACCGTCGCGAGATTGCCGACCGCGAAGTTGCGATTGCGGAAGAGGCTCAACGGCATCATCGGATGCCGTGCCGTCGCCTGCCGCACCACGAAGCCGGCGAGCGCGAGTGCTCCGGTGACGAGGGGAACGAGCACGACCGGCGACACCCAGCCGTAGTTGGCCTGCTCGATGAGGGCGAAGACGACGCCGCCCAGGCCGATCGCTCCGAGCAGTGCGCCGAGGAGATCGAGAGGAGGGCGATCGGGCGTGCGGACGTTCGGCAGCGGAGCCAGCATCACGAGGGTGACGGCGATGGGGAGCACGTTGATGACGAAGATCCAGCGCCAGCTCACGAGGTCGGTCAGCAGGCCGCCGAGGAGGGGGCCCACGATGAACGCTGCGGAGGTCCATGCCGTCCAGAGGCCGATCGCACGGGCCTGCGCCGCGCCTCGATGGGTGCTCATGATGAGCGCCAGCGAGCTGGGCACGAGCAGAGCGCCCGCGGCTCCTTGCGCTGCGCGCGCGGCGATCAGCAGCTCGGCCGTGGGGGCCAGCCCGCAGGCGAGCGAGGTGATGCCGAAGGCGAGGAGACCGATGCGCAGCACCGCGATGCGACCGAGGAGGTCGCTGAGGGACCCGGCGATGAGGATCAGGGCTCCGAGGGTGATCAGGTAGGCGTCGACCACCCACTGCTGCACGGGCAGGCCTCCGCCGAGCTCCGTGGTGATCGCGGGCAGGGCCACGGTGACGATCGAGCCGTCGAGGAAGGCGACGAAGGCGGCGAGCACGGCGATGACGAGCACGCGGCGGTCGATGGGGGTCTCGCTCACGGGCTCAGTCAAGCACTCGCCGGAGCTCCTCCCCAGCTCGGGTCAGGTGAACGTGCACGATATACCCCCTGGGGTATAGTGGAGGCATCGTTCCCGACCCTGAAAGGACGACGATGCGCCGCATCCTCCTCACCCTCGCTCTGGCCCTCGGAATCACCATCGGCGTCTCCGCCTGCGCTGCGCCCGCCGAACCTGTCGTGCTCGGTGCCGACACGGTGATCATCGACGTTCGCACCCCCGCCGAGTTCGCCGACGGGCACCTCGATGGCGCTGTCAACATCGATGTGCAGTCTCCCGACTTCGAGCAGCAGATCAGCGCGCTCGACCCTGCGGGCGACTACATCGTGTACTGCCGCAGCGGCAACCGCTCCGGCCAGGCAATCGACAGGATGTCCGCCCTCGGCTTCACCACCCTGACGAACGGCGGCAGTGTGCAGAGCGCCGCGAGCGCGACCGGGCTCCCGGTGGTCTCCGGTCGGTAGCCGCGCTGGAACGCATGACAATGCCCGCCGGACCCCGGAGGCCCGGCGGGCAACGTCATGTCCGCCGTCTGGCGTCAGACGGCCGCGGGAACCTTCGCGTCGGCGAGCAGCTCGCGCACGCGCGGCATGACGACCGTGCCGTAGAGCTCGATGGCCCGCATCAGCTTGTCGTGCGACAGCGGACCGGTCGAGTACTTCAGGTCGAAGCGCTGAATGCCGAGCGCCGATACCGTCGCGGCGATCTTGCGGGCGACCGTCTCGGGCGACCCGACGTAGAGCGAGCCGTGCTCGACCTCCTGCCGGAAGTGCGCGTACGTCGTCGGGCCCCACCCCCGCTCGCGGCCGATGCGGCCGAACATCTGCTCGTAGGCGGGCCACAGCTCCTCCATGGCCTGCTCATCGGTCTCGGCGATGTAGCCGGGCGAGTGCACACCGACCGGCTGCCACGGCTTCTCGAGCTGGGTGAGGGCCCGGTGGTAGAGCTCGACGAACGGCGCGAACCGCTCGGCGGGCCCGCCGATGATGGCAAGCATGAGCGGGAAGCCGTAGTGCGCGGCGCGCACGACCGACTCGGGGCTGCCGCCGACGCCGACCCATGTGCGCAGGCTGCCGCTCTCGGTGGTCGGGTACACCATCTGGTTCTGCAGCGGCGCGCGTGTCGAGCCCTGCCAGGTGACCGGCTGCTCCTTCTGCACCTCGGCGTAGAGGTTGAGCTTCTCCTCGAAGAGCGTCTGGTAGTCCTGCAGGGCATAACCGAAGAGCGGGAACGACTCGGTGAAGGAGCCGCGGCCCATGATGACCTCGGCCCGGCCGCCGGAGATGGCGTCGATGGTCGCGAACCGCTGGAAGACGCGGATCGGGTCGTCCGAGCTGAGCACGGTCACGCCGCTCCCGACGCGGATGCGCTCGGTGCGGGCCGCGATGGCGGTGAGCACGACGTCGGGGGCCGAGACCGCGAAGTCGTCGCGGTGGTGCTCGCCGACGGTGATCGCGTCGACGCCCACCTGGTCGGCGAGAACGCCCTCGGCGACCACGTTGCGGATCACCTGGGCGTACGAGAGCGGAGCCCCGTCGGCGTCGACGGTGACGTCGCCGAAGGTGTCGAGGCCGAGCTCGAGGTCGCTCGGATCGCTGATGGCCATGGTTCTCCCTGTCTGTCGTGCGGGTCGGGCGTCGTTCGGGCCCGGTCACGCATCCGCAATTCTATGCGAATGCATCGAAAAGGGGAACGCGGGATGCGGCGCCGGTATTCCCGGCGCCGAGTGTCACGGCTGCAGCCTCTCCACCCGCCAGGTCTCCCCCTCGCGGTGGAAGAGCAGGCGGTCGTGCAGGCGCGAGGTGCGGCCCTGCCAGAACTCCACGCGATCGGGGACGATGCGGAAACCGCCCCAGCGCTCCGGGCGCGGCACGATCTCGGCGTCGGCGAAGCGCTGCTCGGTGTCGACCACCTTCTGCTCGAGGGCCGCGCGCGAGCCGATCGGCTGCGACTGGTCGCTCGACCACGCCGCCACCTGGGCGCCGCGCGGGCGGTTCGCGAAGTACGCCTCCGAGTCCTCCGGCTCGACACGGTGCGCGGTGCCGAAGATCTTCACCTGCCGGTGCAGGGTGTACCAGGGGAAGACGGCGGCGACCGCGGGGTTCGCCTGCAGGGCGCGGCCCTTGCGCGAGGTGTAATCGGTGTAGAACTCGAAACCTCGCTCATCGACGCCGCGCAGGAGGACGGTGCGGATCGACGGCGCACCATCAGGGTCGATCGTCGCGAGCACCATCGCGTTCGGCTCGTACACCCCCCGCTCGGCCGCCTCTGCGAGCCAGGCCGTGAACTGAGCGAACGGGTCGACGGCGAGATCCGACTCCTCCAGTTTCTCGACGCCGTAGTCGGTGTGGGTGCGCAGGGCGGCCTGCAGGAGAGGGTCGGCGGTCGGCTCCGACGACGACGGTTCAGGCGACGACGACGGTTCAGGCGAGGACGACTCGGTCATGGCGCCACGGTAGCCGCTGCCGGCCGGGAATCGCCCGATACAGCAGAGGCCCACACCGCCATGACCGCCGCCAGGATGACCGCTGTGCCCAGCAGCTGGTCACCGAACTGGGCGAATGCGTCGAGGTCGATGCCGGCGTCCACCGACCGGGCGAGCGCACCGTATGCCAGCACGGTCACGCCGAACACGGCGTTGGCGAGGAAGAGCAGAACGCGAGCGGCACGCGGATACGCGGCGCTGTCGCCGTGCGTGGCATCGGCATCGGTCAGGAAGCCCCAGACGAAGCCGAAGAGCACCAGTGCGAGGCCGCTCGCGCCGATGACCGCGCTCAACGGGTCGGCGAGCAGCTCGCGCCAGGCGACCGCCGCGGAGAGCAGCAGTGCCGTGACCAGTAGTGCCGCCCGGCGCGCGTCGAGCCGACCGCGTGCGGCGAGCACGATCGCGAGCACGATCGTCGCCGCCGCCACGATCACGGCAAGGGCCTCTGACGACCACGGCATCGTCGTCTCGGCCAGCGCGGGTGCCGCGCTGAGCGCCGCGAGCACGCCGATCGCGGCCAGCAGCTCCGGTGCTCCCCGCCGACCGCGGCGCGCGAGCCGCACGGCGAGCACCACGAGCGCCGCGCCGACACCGAGTCGCACCAGCCCCAGGGCGATCGAGCCGCGCAGCGCGTCGGCCACCGAGAGGGCAGCCGCGGTCGCCGCGCCCCCGAGGCCCCACGAGCTGGCCACCTGCACGGCCAGCAGCAGCGCGACGACCGGCACGAGTGTGACCGTGAGAGCGACAGCCACCGGGAAGGCGACGGCGTCGAGGTGGCTCATGACCGTCGAGATGCGGGTCTCGCCGCCACTGGCAGGGGCGGGGTCAGCGGATGGTCGCGGGTCGCCCGCACGGTGGCGGTCGCGGCGCAGACGCGCCAGGAGCACCCACAGGCCCGCGATGAGTGCGACGATCGCCGCCGAGAGCGGAAGATCGCCCGGATCAGCGACCGACCCGGGGTCGAGCAGCAGCCCGAGGACGAACTCGGCCACTCGCCACCCGGCGAGGAGCACGAGAGCGATGAGCAGCACCAGCGGGAGAGCGCGGGAGAGCGCGTCGGACCGCGCGGCGGCCCGCGGCGGCGCGACCGGCCGCTGCAGTGCGGCGACCGCCGACGTGGCCGCCGTGATCGCGAACTCCGCGACCGCGACCCCGGCGGCCAGGGCGGCGGGCACGGCGAGCTGACCGATCGACGACATGACGAGAGAGGCGGTCGGCGGGCCGAAGTCGAGGCCGAAAGCGGCGCTCTGCTGGGCGCTGCGTCCGAGGGCGACCACCGCCGTGGCGGCGATGATCGTCAGGACGACGGGGAACTCCCACCAGGCGAACCCTCGTCGTCGACGCGCCAGGAGCAGCGCGACGAGGGCGGCGACCGCGAGCACCGACACGATCTTGCCGGGCGTCACCGCGACCCCGCCCTCCCCATCGGCCCCGAGATCGAGGGCACCCAGGAAGAGCAGCACCAGTGCCGACATGAGGGTGAGCACGAATGCCGTGCGGGCGCGAACGTGCAGGGCGGCCGTCTGCACGAGGGCGATCGACAGGATGACCAGCCAGAAGATCGTCGGAAGCACGAGCCGCGGCAGAGCGAGCACGGTCGAGCCCACCGTGACGGAGAGCGGCGACGCGGCGCGGATCGCCGGCGCCATCAGGATGAGCGCCACTGCGAGGCAGAAGGCGATGATGCCGACGACCACGACCGGCCGCAGACCGACGGGCCACCCGGTGTCGCGCAGCCGACCGTTGCGCACCGGAGCGGTGATGAGCCCCTGCCAGAAGCGCGCGAGGCCTCCGGCGACACGCCCCAGCACCGACTCCGCGGCCGGCCTCACCGCAGACCCACGTCCTGCACGCGGCCATCGGAATCGATGATGAGCAGACCGCTCCCCACGGCCAGCGCCCGTCGGGTGGCGCTCACCAGGGCGGGCTCCAGCGCCTGCTCCGCGCGGGTCGAGCCGTCGACCACGGCGACGAGGCGCACGCGATCGTCGCTGAGCACCGCCACCACCGACCCTTCGCCGACGAGGGTCAGGGCGCCCTCGTCGCGCCAGAGCAGGTCGCCCGAGGCGGCATCCACGGCGATCAGCCGCTCGTCCGAGAGCGCCAGCACGACCCCCTCGGCGATGACGAGGTCGCGCGCGACGCCCGGGTAGCGATGCGCGGCGAGCTCAGCGCCGTCGCGAGCCCTTAGCACGACGACCTCTCCCGATTCGAGCTGCACGGCGACCGCCGCACCGTCGCTCGAGGCCGCAGCGTTCTCGGCGAACCCGATGTCCTCCCGCCACTGCAGCGCCCCGTCCACGGCGGCGAGCGCCGACACCCGACCCCGTTCGTCCGCGACGATGACCGCTCCCCCGGCCACCACGACGGGTGCGCGGGCATCGGCGTCGACAACCGCCGACCAGCGCACCGCCCCCGTCTCGGCATCCAAGCGGGTCGCCTGTCCGCCGCGATCGACCACGACGACGTCGGGCGCAGCCCGTTCGCCCGAGCCGCCGCGCCCGGGCACGCCGACCGCGGGCGCCAGCACGAGCTCCGGCCCCCTCCACTGCCAGACGCGGCGGCCGAGACCGTCGTAGGCCACGACCGCCCGCTGCGCCGTCGAGACGATGACGAGGTCGCCGACGACCGCCGACGAGACGATCACCCCTCCGGGATGCGCGCTCGCATCGAGCACCAGCTCGGCACCCGCGCGACGCCACCAGTGCACGTCATCCCCCCGATCGTTGATCGCCACGATCCGGCCGTCGGCAAGCAGCAGCGGCGGCAGCGACACCTGCACGCCGAGCGGCGACTCGCCGAAGAACGGATCGGCGGCGACGAGCGACAGCGCTCGCGGAGCGCGCAGAGCCATCGCCTGCGGCGCCGACTCCGCCCACTCCTCGGCATCGGGCAGGTCGCGCGCGAGCGCGGCCAGGGATGCGGGCCTCACCTCGGCCTGCCCGACGGGTTGGGCGTCGACCGTGCCCGAGCTCCACACCGGGCCGCGCCCCGGACACCACACCGTCGACTCGACGAGGTCGGTGCGGAGGGCATCCGCAGGGGCGGAGAGCACGACCGAGCTGTCAACGCCGAGGCACCCGCCGGTGAGGGGAACGGTATCGCCCTGCGCATCGGTGAACGGCCCCGTCGCGCTGAAGGCCGCGGCGGTGAGCTCGTAGGCGAGAACGCCGTCACCCAGGGCGCTGCCCGACGCCGACCACCGGTCGCCCGCGACCGCCTCGGCGGGAAGCACGAGCAGCTCGGGCTCGAAGACGAAGCCGATCGCCCCGCCCCAGGCTGCCACCTGCACGATGCCCTCCGGTGCGAGCCGGTACAGGTCGACGGTGCGGGTTCCGGCGCTGTCGATGCGCGCGACGCGCCACCACTGCGCCGTGCGCACCTGCTGCTCGCCCCGTCGGTCGAGCACCGCGGCCGCCACCGAGGGCGGCGCCGTCAGGATCTCCTCCACCCCGACCGACCGCGCATGCTCGACCACCACGAGCTCGCCCGCGGCGTCGCGCAGCACGGTGCGGTGCCCGTCGGGCGGCACGTAGCGAGCCGCGGTGCCCGCCAGCGGGTCGGGAGCCACCTGATCGACCGCGTCGAGGCCCACCGCGACGGCCAGCACCACGAGGGGAGTGAGAATGCCGCTGAGCCAGCGCGCGGCGACGACGCTCGCGGAGGGCGTGCCGGGGCTCACCGCGCCAGTGTAGGGCGGGGGCGGCCGCGGGGGCCATCGCCCGTCGGGTGCGCAAGCGAGCGGCCCACGACGGCCCGGACCGCGGCGGATCAGCGCATGGAGTCGAGGATCTCCACGAGATCGTCGAGTCGCGTGCGCGGGTTGACGATGGCGAAGCGCGCGTTGGGCCGCCCGGCGTGCGAGCTCGGCACGACGAACGCGCGCTGGTCGTCGAGCAGGCGGTTCGACCAGTGGGCGTAGTCGCCGTGCTCCCACCCGATGCGCTCGAACACCACGACCGAGAGCTGCGGCTGGCGCACGAGCCGCACGTGCTCCCGCGCGGTGATCTCGGCGGCCGCGGCGTGCGCGAGCTCGATCGACGCGCTGATCGCGTCGCGGTAGGCCTGCGCCCCGAAAGTGGCGAGCGAGAACCACAGCGGCAACCCGCGCGCACGGCGGGTCAGCTGCACCGAGTAGTCCGAGGGGTTCCACTCGCTCGAGTCGGTGAGGGCGTCGAGGTACTCCGCGTGCTGCGTGTGGGCGATGCGGGCGATCTCCGGGTCGCGGTAGAGCAGTGCGCACGAGTCGAACGGGGTGAAGAGCCACTTGTGGGGGTCAACGATGAGCGAGTCGGCCCGTTCGAGCCCTGCGAAGCGTGGGCGGGCGATGTCGGTCAGTGCGGCCGCCAGCCCGTAGGCACCGTCGACGTGCAGCCAGAAGTCGCGCTCATCCTTCAGCGCGGCGACCCCGGCGAGGTCGTCCACGATGCCGAAGTTGGTCGACCCTCCTGTCACGACCACGGCGATCACCGCGTCGCCGTGCTCGCGGAGGGCATCCCGCACCCCGTCGGCGCGCATGACGCCGTCGTCACCCGCCAGCACGACGGCGACGTCGATGTCCATGACGCGGGCCGCGCTCGCGATCGACGAGTGCGCTTCCGAGCTCGCCACGACGACCCAGCGCTCAGGGCGCGCCCGCCCCTCCGCACGCCGCTGCCGGTCGGCGTGATCGCGAGCGGCGACGAGCGCCGAGAGGTTGCCGATCGTGCCGCCCTGCACGAAGACGCCGCCGGCAGTCTCGGGCAGTCCGAACTCGTGGGCCAGCCAGGCCAGCACGTCGTTCTCGGCGTACACCGCACCGGAGCCCTCGAGCCACGACCCGCCGTACACCGCTGTCGCAGAGACGATGAGGTCGAAGGCGGTCGCCGCCTTCGACGGCGCCGAGGGGATGAACGACAGGTACTGCGGATGCTCGGTCGTGATGCACGACGGCGCGAGAACGTTCTCGAACAGCGCGAGTGCACGCCGGGCGCCCATCCCCTCCTCGCTGATGGTGCGCCCCGCGAGCCGCCGGAGCTCGGACGGCGTGAACGGCTTGTCGAGCGGCGTGTCGTCGCTCAGGATGCGACGGCGCGCGTACTCGAGCACCATGTCGACGATCTGGGTCGTCTCCTCGGTGATCGCGTGCATGCGCTGGGCGGAGACGGCGGGGGCGGGGAGGTCGCGAGTCACGACGGGTCCTCTCGAACCGGATGCCGGCGCAGGGCTCGGCATCGCCGGCGCGCCGCCCCGCTGCTCGGGCCAGCAGGCGCCGGATACGACGAATCCCGGCCGAGACCGGGATGTCGTTCGTGGACCTGAGGGGACTCGAACCCCTGACCCCCTGCATGCCATGCAGGTGCGCTACCAGCTGCGCCACAGGCCCGCAATCTCGAACAATCTCGAGATAGTTCCTGATGAGAAGGCTCTTTCTCAACACCAGGACCAATACGTGCTCTCCATACTACCGGATGAGTTGGGCCGATCTGTACCGCCCTGGAGTGGGTGAAGTGATGAGTAAACGGTGACCGATCAAGTGCCCGGCGCTGACGCTGCACCCGATCCTCGCCGGCTCAGAGATGCACGACCGGGAGTTGCTCATCGACTGTGAGTCCCGACTTGATGTAGATCGCTGACTGCCAGTTTGTCGCGGGGCAACGCGCCCACGCTGCGGCTCAGCATCGACTCTCTGCGACACACTTCCAGTTCGTCCACGGCGCGGACCATGCGGTCGCGCCTCGACCTTCGCAGGTGACCCACGGATCGTCCCGGCTGGTGCGGGTGAATCACGCGCACCAGCCTCCATGAGTTCTCGATCGCCGAGATGTCAGCGGCACCTTCTCCTTCGGCGGCGTCTGCCGCCTGCTCACGCACGGAAGAGGAGAGTCAATGTCGTCTGCAATCTTGCCCGGGTCGACCGGGGTCGAAGATCCGCCGAGGAGGACCCGCGTGCGCGCGATGCTGTCGGTGGTGGTCGCGCTGCTGTTGGCGTTCAGCGGCTTGTTCGTCGCCACGCAGCCCGCGCACGCCGGTACGCGCGGCGTCGGTTACGACATCGGGCAGGGCTGGCTGGGCTCTTACCAGGCCGATGACGGTCGCCAGGTGTATTGCATCGACCTCGCGCTGAACGTACCGTTCTCCCCTACGTCGGGACCGCAAACCGTGACCTCCCTCGACTCGCTATCGAGGCAGCAGCTTGCCGAGCTCAACTACGTCATGGCCCGATGGGGCCAGTCGGGGGATCCGAACGTGACCTCGGGCGTGGCGATGTTCGTGTGGTCGATCGCCGATGCCGGGACCTACAACAGCCATGGGATGAGCGGCGACGCCTACTACGTCGCCCGCGCGCCGAGCGGGGTCCGGTCGACGATCCTGGGGCTACTGGCGCAGATGCGCTCGGAGGCGCCCGCCTACGCGGTGACCGATCCGTCACTGTCGCTGTCGATCGAGATGGCGGACCAGTACGCGGGCACGCTGACCGTGGCGGTGCACCCCTCGCATCTGCAGGGCACGGCGAACCTTTCGGGCGCCGTCTTCGACAACGGCGCGACGTCGCGAACGCTGGGTGCGGGTCAGTTCGGGATCACCGGCACTCCTGCCGACGGGGCGCCGTGGTACGAGATCGGCGTGTCGATGTCGCTCGCGGCTGAGGGGTATGGCGCGAAGGTCGAGCTGTACACGGCCGGCGCCGGGGAGCAGCGGACGATCGCCTCAGTCGCCGGAGCACCGGGCAACCTGTCCGCCTCGACGCAGACACCGCGGATCGACCTCGACTTCCAGCCGGTCATCGGCACCCAGGTCGCCTCGCGCTTCGTCGCCGAGGGCGATCCGTTCGTCGACCAGCTCGCGGTGTCGGTGACCAAGGGCACCTGGACGATCCTCGACGGCGCCCGGATCCCGATCACCGCGACCGGGACGCTGTACGGGCCGTTTGAGCGGCAGCCGGCCGAGGCGGACTCCCCGCCGATCGGCGCACCCGTCGCCGGGGTGGAGGAGATCACGCTGGCCGGTGCCGGCGACTACACCTCGGCGGGGTCGATCACGGCGCCGTCGTCCGGGTTCTACACCTGGGTGTGGCAGATCGACAAGGATGCGCAGGGCGTGCTCGGCCGCTATCTGACCGGCTCCTACACAGATCGGTTCGGGCAGATCACCGAGACCGCCGTGGTGCCGTTCCAGCCCAAGGCGGCCTCGACCGCGATGCAGCACCTCGCCGAGCCCGGTGACCCGCTGACGGACCGGCTCGTGGTCTCGAGCGCGAACGGCCCGTGGCTGAAGGTCGACGGACAGCCGATCCCGGTGATCCTCGAGGGCACCCTGTATCAGGGGCCGGGCACGCGCCCGCCGGTCCAGGAGGCGCCGATCGTGCTCCACTCCGCCTCGAGCATCGCGGTCGATCCGGATGCGGTGCCGATCGGCACCGTCACGGTGACGGCGACCGGTCCCGGGAGCTACATCTCCCCGGTGGTCACCGCGCCGGCGGCCGGGTTCGTGACCTGGGTGTGGGAGATCAAGAAGGCGTCCCAGCCCGAGTGGGTGCAGCCCTACCTCGCGGATGACTGGTCGGACGACTACGGGGTCCCGGCCGAGACGACCTCGGTGCGCTGGCCGATCCACACCACCTCGGAGCTGCGCGAGTACAACGTGCACGCCGGCGGGCGGGCGTTCGACATCGTCACGGTCTCGGGGTTCCCGGCCGACCACGGGGACTTCCACGGCGACGGGTACTGGCTGCCAGACGTCGACGAGCTCGTGCACACCGTGTACGGCCCGTTCGCGAACGATGCGCTCCTCACCGACGACCTGGACCTGTCGGGCGCGCCGGTGCTGACCAGCATCAGCACGCCTGCCCGCAACGGGGTCTACCGCCTCGGCTACGAGGACAGCGACCGGATCACGCCGACCGAGCCGGGCTACTACGTCATCGTCACCAGCTTCACCGGCGACGACCGCGTCCTGCCCTACACCTCGAGTCCGGCGGACATCCTCGAGCGGTTCTTCGTGCCCCCGGCCCTCCCGCCGGTCACGCCGCCGAGCGTGATCACGCAGGCGACTCCGGCGGCGCTGGTCGGTGAGTTGTTCGACGACACGGCGCTCGTGCAGGGCACCGTCCCGGACGGAGCGACCCTCGTCTTCCGTGCCTACGGCCCGGTGCCCGACGGGGAGCCGGCGGTCTGCGAGGAGGCGTTCTACGTCTCCGACCTGATCCCGGTCACGCAGCCGGGCGTCTACCGCTCCGGGTCGACGAGCGTCGAGACGGTGGGCAGCGTCTACTGGGTCGAGACACTGTACGACGCCGAGGGCGAGGCGCTCGTCGAGGGCAGCTGCGGAGCGCCCGGGGAGACGACCGTTGTGACCGAGCAGCCCGTGGAGCTGACGGTGACGACCCTCGCGACCCCGACCGTGGTGCTCGGCGAGGCCGCGGCCGACACGGCGATCGTCTCCGGTACCGTGCCGGAGGGGGCGACCGTGGAGTTCGAGGCGTATCGGCAGCACGGCGACGCGCCGGTCTGCACCGAGGAGGAGCTCGTCTACTCGGGCGAGCCGATCCCGCTGGACGGGCCCGGCGACTACACCTCGGAGACGGTCGTGTTCGAGCACGTCGGGACGTACTACTGGATCGAGACCGTCCGCGACGCCAACGGCGAGGTCCTCAGGCGCGGCCTGTGCGGAGAGCCCGGTGAGACGACGACGGTGACCGAGGTTCCCGCGTCGCTTCCGCCGCAGCCGCCCGCCGACAAGCTCGCGTACACCGGGACCGGGGACTGAATCTGGCCGGTCGGGATCGCCGGCGGGCTGGTCCTGCTCGCCGGTGCCGGTGCCCTCGTGCTCGGGCGGCGCCTGGCGATCGCCCGGGAGCGCAACGGCTACGTCCGCGAGGAGGACCTCGAGTACGGCGGCCTGGAGGACATCGAAGGGCTGAACTCCGGCCAGTAGCCGCCACCAATGGTGCGGCGGCTCCTCCGTTCACGGTGGGGCCGCCGCACCTGGCATGTTCGGCGTCGATGTCGTGTGATCGGGAGGAGAACTCCGCGATCAGTTTCTCGGGGACCCCCTTGATCTCCCAGGCCGGGGCTCGCCGCTCGCCCCGGTCACGTCGCTCCCACACCACGCCGAGCTCGCGGTGCACCCGGTCCATGAGCATGCCGGTGTAGGTCTCCGACAGCGCGACCACGTCGGCGTGGATCGGTCGCCCGTCCAGCGCTCTCCATCGCCCGTCCGGGCCCTGCACCCGATTCGCGATGACGACATGGGTATGCAGGTGCGGGTCGGAGGCGCGCGAGTCGTAGTGGTCGAAGGCAGTGGCGACAACTCCGCGCACGGGCACCTGTGCCACCGCGCCGTCGGGGCCTTTCGACCCGGTCCTAGTCGCCGCGACGTCGCGCTCGATGATGGCGAGCATGTCGCGGATGGTTTCGTGGTGGGCGGTCGCGATCAGCGCCTGGGTACCGGCGTCGGCGACCGCCCATAGCGCGCTCAGCGACTTCGGCAGCGAGAACGTATGGTCGTAGCCCGCAACCGCACGCCGGCGGGCGCCGTTGGCGTCGGTCGTGAAGTCGCGGTGCGCCCGGCCGAGCGGGGCCCCGGTGAGTGGGTCGCGCCCCTCACCGAGCAGGCGCCGCAGCTGCTCCTCGGTGACCGCCTGGCCCTCGACGACACGAGTTCCCGGGATGCCGAGTGCGGGCACCCCCGAGCCGAACCATCGGCCCGGCGGGGTACCCTTGGTCGTGTAGTAGCGGATGAGCGGAGCCGTCATGTCGCGGCTGCCATCGCCGACAGCCACCGACTTCAACAGGTAGCGGTACGCCGCCCCGGCGGACATCACCCGCATCGACATCGTCACTCGCACGACCTCCGGACATGAGGTGCGTCGCGACGTCCGAGATCGCAAAGAGAGCAGCTCACCTACCGGTGGTCACCATCGCCAACACGGATCCTGGCTGGTCATCGAGCTCACCGTTGCACAAGCAGGAACCTTTTCCCGCGCCCTGTTCGAGGGACGAGAGGAGAGATGCGCACCCCGGAGGGCGGGCTCCGGTTGGACTCCTCAGCGTCGCTGCTCGTCGGCAGCAATGGCATGAGCCGCGACAGACGCAACGGGTAGTAGGCCCACTGCCACTGTCGCCGCCCGGAGAGCATCTTCACGGTTGGAGTACGGTTCGGGAGCATGCAGGATTGGCCTTCTGTCTCGTCCTGCGTTCCACAAGGTGTGACGCTCCTCCGTCGTAGTGAAGTGCAGCGTCAGGTCCTCGGCAAACTCTTGGATGGTCCGAGCATCGCGCTCGGCCATCACAATCGTCGGGAAGGCCCAGCTGCTCTCCGCCACGTGGATGCCGCGACCATCTTCGAGCGCCCAGGTGTACGCGATTGAAGAGTCGGCGTCCCGAAACCACCGACGGGCATCCGCGGCCTCGGCGAAGTAGACGATGGGCACGCTCGACTCAATGCGCGATGCCTGGGCAACCCGTGGTCGCGAGTGGATGAGTGAAACCTTTCGACGGCGGGTCCATTCATGTAAAGACGGAGAGGCGCCGAAGTCGTGTGCAAGCAGGACGATATGCGGTCCGAGGCGTCGCGAAGAGAGGCCCGGGCCCGTGGAGTCGTCCAGCGGTCGTGTCATTGCGACAAGGCGCGGATCGTCAAGCTCGCGTCGGCGCTTACGGTTGCCACCGGGCCGTGGCTGACGCTGATGGCGCGGTTCGCCTCCAAGACATCGTCGACCACGATGAAGCTGCCGTCGACCGGGTGGTCAGCGAAGTGGGCGT
>ERZ1066117.658-NODE-658-length-23390-cov-12.294065_pt1 | contig 23390 bp, 17 predicted proteins | sample MGYA00382764_ERZ1066117 | MGnify/ENA primary metagenome ERZ1066117 (study PRJEB33369, sample SAMEA5778347) | biofilm metagenome | biome: Industrial cooling water; feature: Water cooling tower basin; material: Biofilm | place: United Arab Emirates | collected...
GCTCGGCGCGACCGGCTGCGGCGGGGCGGCCGGGGTCGCCGGTGCCGTGGTCGCGGCGGCCGGGGTCGCCGGTGCCGGGGTCGCCGGTGCCGGCGGCTTCGCAGTCGGAACGGGGGCGGGAGCCGCCGCCGCAGCTGGCGTCGGCGCGCTGGCAGGAGTCGGTTCCTCGACGCGCGGCGTCGGCTTGGCTGCTGCCGGAGCCGCGGGCTTCGGGGCCTCCGCGGGCGCTGGCGTCGGCTTGGCCTCGCGCGCCACCGGGGCGGCGGGGGCGGGGGGCGCTGGAGCAACGGCCGCGGGAGGAACGCTGGCCACCGGGGTCACCGGCGCCGCGGGAGCCACCGCAGGGGAGGCCGCCGCAGGCGCAGCGGCCGGCGCTTCGTCGGCGTCTTCGTCGCGCTTGGCGGGCAGCTTCTTCGCCGGGGCCTTCGGCGCCGGCAGCGTCTTCTTCGGCAGCTCCTTGCGCGGCGACGCCGGAGTGGCGGCGGAGGGCGCCGGCGTCGGTGCATCCGCGACTTCTTCGCCTTCTTCCTCGGCGATCGCGCTCAGCGACTTCTTCTTCGGCAACGTGCCGGGAGCACCCGCGTCGGAGGCCGGTTGCTTCTTCAGGCCCTGGGCCGACAGACGTGCTTCGACCAACATCAGGTCGCCGTCGTCGAGCACGGTCATGTGGGTCTTGATCTGCTCGAAGCCGATCTCACGCAGCAGCTTCGCCAGGTCGGGGCCACGCATCCCGTAGTCCTTGGCCAGTTCGAAGACTCGTACCTTTTTCAATCGCTTTGCTCCTCAACGGTGCCAGCGAACGGATTCGCGGCTGGCTCCGGTGTATGTCGTGTTGCTGTGCTGCTGGCTGGATCGGGAGGAAGTTCGGAACGCGGCCTCAGGCGCCGCCACTGGGGGAGCCGCCGGCTTCGCCCGGGGTGGGCGGGGCGTCGGGGCCATCGCCGACGGTGTCGTCGCCGTCGGCTGCATCGCCGCCCTCGCCACCGGCGCCGGCTGCACCGCCATCGGTCTGCGTCTCTTCGGCGACCGAACGTTCGAGTTCGGCGCGCGTCATGATGTCGATGTCCCAGCCGGTCAGCTTGCTGGCCAGGCGAACGTTCTGGCCCTTGCGGCCGATCGCGAGCGACTGCTGGTCCTCGTTGACGATGACCAGCGCCTTCTTGGCGACCGGGTCGAGCGTGATGTCGCCGACTTCGGCGGGCTTCAGCGCGTTGGCGATCAGCGTCGTCGGGTCGTTGTTCCAGCGGATGATGTCGATGCGTTCGCCGTTCAGCTCGTCGATGATCGACTTGATGCGGTTGCCGCGCACGCCGACGCAGGCGCCGACGCAGTCGACCTTGTCGTCGGCCGAGTCGACGGCGAGCTTCGTGCGGTAGCCGGGTTCGCGTTCGATGCGACGGATGGTGATGGTGCCGTCGGCGATCTCCGGGACCTCCAGCTCGAACAGCGCGCGCACGAGGTCGCGGTGGGTGCGGCTCAGGATCACCTTGACCCGCGGGCCGACCTTCTTGACCTCGAACACCAGCGCGCGGATGCGTTCGCCGATGTTGTACGACTCGCTGCGCACCTTCTCGGCGCGCGGCAGGATGCCCTCGGTGGTGCGGCCGAGGTTGACGATCACGGTGTCGCCTTCGAAGCGCTGGATGGTGCCGCTGACGATCTCGCCGACCTTGCTCTCGTATTCGGCGAACACGACGTCGCGCTCGGCTTCGCGGATGCGGCCGGTGATCGCCTGCTTGACCGACATCGCGAAGATGCGGCCTTGCTCCTCCATCGACACGTCGTAGTTGCAGACGAACTCGCCGGTCTCGCGATCGAGTGCGATCTCGACGTCGTCGACGCCGTACTTCTTGGCCAGCGCCTGCGTCATCGCCTGCTCGATGGCCACGATCAGGGCCTCCTTGTCGATCTCCTTGTCGCGGGCGATGGAGTCGATGAAGCGTAGGATGTCAGCGTTGTTGGCCATGGCCTGGGCGTGACTGGTGGAATGTGCGGGGGCAGAACGCGGCGAACGGTCGGCGATCGTGGGTCGATCGTGCGGCGGCTCGTTCGATGGGTTCTGCGGTTGTGGGGACTTGCGGGAAGACGGTTGGCAGAAACGGCGATCCCGGCAGGCGGCAGAATCCCCGCGCCCCGAGCCGCGCGGGCTCGGGGATCCTGCTGCGGCTCTGCGCCGTTCGCGGGGGATCTGCCGACTGTCCGGGAGTGCCGGTGCCCGGGGGTGCCGGGCGGTCGGGAGGAACGAGGGCGACCCGAGAGCCGACGACATTCCGCGGCGAAGATGCTACTGCGGGGGGCAGACCGGTCAAGCCAAGGTTCTGCCGTCGCCGCGGTTACCTGGGCTGCTTTTGGGCTAGGGGAAGCGTCTCTCGTTCCGCCCGCGCGCCGTCCATCCCCGGCCGCTCTCCCGCTGCTCGCCCTCGCATGCTCGATTTCGCCGGCAACTTGCGCCTGCGTCCGTTCGCCCTCGGCGACGCGGGCGTCGTCGAACCCTGGCTCGCCAGCCCCGGCCTGTCGATCCCGGCCGGTTGCCTGCGTCGCGAATGGCCGCAGCGCATGCTGGCCGACCAGCGCATCGTCGCCCTGGTGGCCGAATCCGGCGGCCGGCGGCTCGGCTTCGTTCGCCTCGACTGCGGCCCGGACGGCATCGCCGAAGTCACCATCGTCGTCGCCCCCGACTGCCGCCGCGGTGGCTTCGGTCGCGCGATGTTCCGAGCGGCCCTGCTGCGGGCCCGCCAGATCGGCTTGCGCGGGCTGGTGGCGCTGGTCGACCTGACCAACCAGCCGGCGCTCCGGTTCTTCGACGAAGTCGGCTTCCAGCCCGCCGGCCGCGTCGGCGACCGGTTGCGGTTGTGGCGGCACGTGCACGCCGGCGACCACCAGCGCCCGCTCGACATCCAGGTCTGAGCGACCGCGGCAAATCCAGGGGCCCCGGCTCTGCGAGCGCGGTGTGAAGTCCACTGCTTCGTCCGCGTGAAGATCGCGCACCGGCCGCGTCAGACCATGGTGGGGGCTGGACGCCTGCGCGGCGATACCGCAGCGTGTTCTCCCTGCCGGTGCCGCCTCCACGAGCCCGGCTCTCGAGGATCCATGCCACGCAACCGTGTTCCGTGCCTGTTCGGCGCTTCCCTTCTCGTTGTCGCCAGCCACCTCGCCGCCCAGGACGGGCCGAACCTCGCCGGCGGTGGCGCGGCACTCGTTGCCGCGAGTGCGACCGCTCAGTTGCTGCCGAGCAGTGCGGCCTACAACCTGGTCATCGTGCACGTGAACACGCCGGGCCACCCGACCAATCTGGTCCCGGGCCTCGGCGTCGCCTTCAAGCCGGGTGGCATCACGACGGCGTTCGGCCGTCCGATCTCCAGCGGTGGTGGCGCGTTCTTCGGCATCAACGTGGAAACCAACCAGGGCACGACGCTGGACGACGTGCTGCTGGTGAACGGTGTGGTAGTCATGCAGGAGGGATCGCCGACGCCGTGGGCCGGCGGCCTGTTCAACGTCGGCACCATCGACGAGGACTTCGGCCTCAACGACGCTGGTGACATCCTGATCGGCAACAACACGTCGTCGACGGTCAACGACGACGACATCGCCTTGTTCCAGGGCGGCACGTGGACGTTGCTCGCACAGGAAGCTGGGCTCGTCGATCCGCTGGCGCCGGGGCTCGTCGGCGGGCCGCTCGGCACCTGGGACGACACGCTCGACACCGTGCGTATCAGCAACCTCGGTTTGCCGATGTGGCGCGCGACGGGCATCGATGGTCTGTCCACGGGCACGACGAACGATGGCGTGCTGTTGCTCGGTCCGCTGGGCAGCTACCTGCAGAAGGGCGTCAGCGTGCCCGCTGGCCAGGCGGGTGGGGCGACGAACGCGTGGGAGAACTTCGACCTCGAGGACCTCTACGTGTCGCCGAACGGCGCCGTCGTGCTGGTCCAGGGGGACCTGCTCGGTGCCACCACCAGCGACGACGTGGTGACCGTGAACGACGTCGTGGTCGTGCAGGAAGGCGTGGTGTTGGCGGGCAGCGCCTTCGCCGAACCCGTCGACGGCGACGGCATCGTCAAGGCCTGGGTCGACCGCGGCGGTAGCTACTACGTGCGCGGCAACAACGACGTGACCGAGACCGACTGGGTCTACCGCAACGGCATCGTCGTCGCCGAGTCGAGCGGCACCAACGAGGTCGTGCCCGGCTCCGGCGAGTTCTGGGACGACGCCACCTTCGCCGACTGCTTCTTCGCCTTCGATGGCAACAGCCTCGGCCAGTTCGTCGTTGGCGGCGTGACCAGCGCCCCGGCCGACACCAACGGGGTGATCGTCTTCGACGATGGCCAGGGCTATCGCCGGGTCCTGGTGCGCGAAGGCGATCCGGTCGACCTCGACGGCAACGGCCTGTTCGACGACAACCGTTTCATCAACACGTTCGGCAACGACGACGTGCTGCTGCTCGACGACGGCACCGTGATCTTCACGGCGACGCTGCGGGCGTTGCCGACGGGCACCACGTCGGTCGACCAGGGCCTGTTCCGTCTGCAGCCGCGTTCGGCGTCCTGCACGCTGCGCAACGGCACCGGCATCAGCCCGCTGGCTTGCACCTGCGCGACGCCGCCAGCGCTCGGCACGACGTGGAACATCGACGTGTCGTTCGGCCCGACCACGGTCGCCACGGCGGCCTTCGCCGCGGCCTTCCCGGCCGGCCCGTTCCCGATCTTCAACGGCGAGCTGCTGATCGACCCGGTGAGCGCCGTGTCGATTCCCGGCAACGGCACGCACCCGGTGCCACTGCCGTTCGACGTGCAGTTCCTCGGGCTCGAGTTCTTCGTGCAGGGCATTCGCCTCGACCTCAACGGCGTGAACATCGACTTCCAGATCACCAACGCGCAGGACGCGGTGATCGGGCTCTGATGCGCAGCGGCGCGGGAGCGCGGCCCCGCGCTTGACCAGCGCCCGGGCGCTCGGAACCATGCTCGGCCTTCGCGCACGGCCCATCGCCGTGCGCCCGGCGCTCTTGCGCCGCCTCGAGGTCGTCATGCAAACCGTCAGTGTCCATCACGCGCTCGCCGGCAAGGTCGCCGTCGGCTCCAAGGTCGAGATCCGCGGCTGGGTCCGCACCCGCCGCGACAGCAAGGCCGGCATCTCGTTCGTCCAGCTCACCGACGGCAGTTGCCAGGGCACGCTGCAGGTGGTCGCGCCGAACACGCTGGCGAACTACACGGACGGCGTGCTGAAGCTGTCGGCTGGTGCCTCGCTGATCGCGCGCGGCACGTTGGTGGCGAGCCAGGGCAAGGGCCAGTCGGTCGAAGTGCAGGCCGACGCGATCGAGATCTGCGGCCTGGTCGACGATCCGGAGACCTACCCGATCCAGCCGAAGGAGCACACGCTCGAGTTCCTGCGCGAGCAGGCGCACCTGCGGCCGCGCACCAACACGTTCGGCGCGGTGGCACGCATCCGCCACGCGGCGTCGTTCGCGATCCACGACTTCTTCACGCGCGAAGGCTTCTTCTGGGTCAACACGCCGATCATCACCGCCAGCGACGCGGAAGGTGCCGGCCAGATGTTCCGCGTCAGCACGCTCGAGGCGCACAACCCGCCGCGCGACGACCAGGGCAAGGTCGACTGGAAGAAGGACTTCTTCGGCCGCGAGGCGTTCCTGACGGTGTCGGGCCAGCTGAACGTCGAGGCCTACTGCCTCGCGCTGTCGAAGGTCTACACGTTCGGGCCGACGTTCCGCGCCGAGAACAGCAACACGACGCGCCACCTCGCCGAGTTCTGGATGATCGAGCCGGAGATCGCGTTCGCCGACCTCGCCGCCGACGCCGACCTCGCCGAGCGCTTCCTGAAGCACATCTTCCGCTACGTGCTCGAGCACCGCGCCGACGACCTGAAGTTCTGCGACGAGCGCATCCAGAAGGGCGTGATCGCGCGGCTCGAGACGTTCCTGCAGCAGTCGTTCGAACGCATCGACTACACGGCGGCGATCGACATCCTGCAGAAGACCAAGAAGAAGTTCGACTACGCGCCGCAGTGGGGCATGGACCTGCAGACCGAGCACGAGCGCTTCCTGTGCGAGGAGCACGTCGGCCGGCCGGTGGTGGTGATGAACTACCCGGAGGCGATCAAGGCCTTCTACATGCGCAGCAACCCGGACGGGAAGACGGTCGCGGCGATGGACATCCTGGCGCCGGGCATCGGCGAGATCATCGGCGGCTCGCAGCGCGAGGAGCGCCTCGACGTGCTCGACGCGCGCATGCGCAAGATGAACCTCGTGCCCGAGCACTACTGGTGGTACCGCGACCTGCGCCGCTACGGCACCGTGCCGCACGCCGGCTTCGGCCTCGGCTTCGAGCGCCTGCTCGTCTACATCTGCGGCCTCGCCAACATCCGCGACGCGATCCCGTATCCGCGCGTGCCGGGCTTCGCGACCTTCTGAAGCCGGTGGGTCGGAAGCCGGTGGATTGGAAGCAACCGGGCGGCGGACTGCCGCCAGCATCTCCCTCGGTCGTACTCCCTCCGCGCGGACACGGACCCCGAGGGAGGGAACGCGGCCATCGTCATCGCCGTTGGGCCGCGACCGCGGTCGTCGGCTCCTACCGGGCGGGCGAGGCCCACACCCTCGCCGCACTCAGTAGCCGATGCGGATCTCGAGGGCCGCGCTCGTCGTCGCGCCGAACGCATTGACGTTCGGATCGAGCACCAGCATCTGCACGTACACCGGCAGGCCGCGCAGCACCTCCAGCGCCGGCAGCGGCCAGTCGACGGCCGAGCCGGTGTAGGCGACCGGCAGCAGCCAGCCGCCGATCGGCAGCACCAAGGCGCTGCAGCTTGGCATGCCGAGGAACGTGAGATCGACGTCGGCGCGTTCCAGCGCCACCACGGCGACCGCGACGCCCGGCTGCTGCGGAGCGTTCTGCATGGCGATCGTCAGCTGCGCACCCGGACGTGGTGCGGCCGAACCGGCGGCCGGCTGCAGCGTCGGCACCCCGGACGAACCGGCGCAGCCAGTGCCGTAGGGCAGCCACTGCGGCAGCGGTCGCTCCAGCACCGCGCGCAGCGTCGCCAGGCCTTCCTGGTCGTCCCAGGTGCCGCGCGGGATGCCGAACAGTGGATTCTGGTCCCACATGACCAGCCGGTGCTGGCCGGCGAGCGCGTTGTCGGGCTGCGCCGGCGCCCAGTTGGTGAACGCCAGCGGCCATCCGTACGGGTTGGTCCACAGGCCCTCGATGGCGAGGTCGGTGCCGCCGAGGTAGATCGGCAGGATCGACAGGAAGTGGTCCGCGACCCAGGTGTTCTCGGCGAGGTCGCCGATCCAGCAGAGGTCGGCTCCGACGCTCTGCGCGTAGGTGGCGGCGGCGTCCCAGGTCATCGGCGGCGTGACCGCATACTCGTTGCCGGTGGCCGGGTTCAGGATCCACTGCAGCCCTTGGGCGGGTGCGGCGGAGGCCGCGGCGGCGGTGACGGCAGCGAAGACGAGCGAGCGAAGTGTCGTGTTCATGGTTCTCCCGAGGCGATGCGCCTCGCCCGCACCAATCCCGGCGTTCGCTGGCGCGTGACGCAATCGTCGACGGCAGCGGCGCGCCGGTTGGCTATTGTCACGCCGGATCGCCGACGAGCATTGGGAGCTGCATGGCCGGATCGCCGCACGACGAACGCGACAGGGAATGCGACCGCAGCGAGTTCCTGCGGCAGCTGCTGGACGACGAGGAGCACGGGCGCCTGCGGCCGGTCGAGCACTACGTCGCGGCCTTCCCGCAGTGCGCCGAGTTCGTGCAGAGCGAGTATGCGACACTGGTCGGGACTGCCAGCCCCACGCGTGCGGCCGTCGGTGCCTCCGCGTCGCGGGTCGGGCGCTACCGCGTGCTCGGCGAACTGGCGCGCGGCGGCATGGGCACCGTGCTCGAAGCCGAGGATCCCGAACTCGATCGCCGCGTGGTGCTGAAGGCGCTGCAGCCTACGTGGGCCGCGACCGCCAAGGCGCGTGAACGCCTGAAGCGGGAGGCGCGCGTGCTCGGCGGCCTCGACCATCCGCACCTGCTGAAGATCATCGACGTGGTGGACGAGGGCGGCGCCATCCACCTGGTGATGCCGCTGGTGCCCGGCCGCACGCTCGCCGCGCACCTGCTCGCCGCCCGCAGCGCCACCGGCGACGGACCCGCGACTGGACGGGCGCTGCCGAGCCTGCGCGGCGGCCAACCGGGGCGTTCGGAGGCCTTGCGGGCGCTGCTGCAGTTCTTCGTGCAGGTGGCGAACGCGGTGAACGCGGCGCACACGGCCGGGATCGTGCATCGCGACCTGAAGCCGGAGAACCTGATGGTGCAGGCCGACGGCAGCCCGATGGTGCTCGACTTCGGCCTCGCGGTACCGGCCGACGAGCCGGGCCTGACGACCGCGGGCGAGATGCTGGGTACGCCGCTCTACATGGCGCCCGAACAGATCGACGGCCGGCCGGTGACGCCGGCGACCGACGTGTTCGCGCTCGGCGTCGTGCTCTACGAGGCGCTGACGCTGGTGCACCCGTTCGGTGGCGTCGGCGGCCGGGAGGCGACGTTCCAGCGGGTGCTCGCCGCCGATCCGGTGCTGCTTCGCCGCCACGATGCGCTGTTGTCGCGCGATCTCGAGGCGGTGGTCGGCAAGGCGCTCGATCGCGAGCCGGCGCGGCGCTACGCGAGTGCGGAGGCGCTGGCGAAGGACCTGCAGCGCGTGCTGGATCTCGAGCCGACCGAGGCACGGCCGGTATCGGGACTGACCGCCGCCTTCCGTCGCCTGCGGCGGCGGCCGCGAACCGTGATCGCGACCGCGCTGGTGGTGGCCGCGGTGCTGTGCGCTGCGGTCGTCTTCGCCGGCTACCTCCGGCAGACGGAGAAGGTGCAGTCGACGCTGCGCGTGCTCGACGACGAGCAGCGGCCGGTCGCCGAACGGCTCGACGCGGCGCGTGCAGTGCTGCTGCGCAGCCCGAACGGTGGCCAGGAGCTGCTGCCGATCCATCCGCGCGCGGACGTCGGGCCGGTCGAGGCGTTCGTCTGGTTCGGCTACGCCGGCACCGATGAGCAGTACCTGCCCGGCGAGCGCCTGGCCCATCGCTACCGAGTGGTCGTGCGCGACGAGGCTGGCGGCGAGCTGTGGCAGCGCGAGTTCGAACAGTCGCCCGCGTCGACGTGGTGCGAGCTGCGCTGCGAGGCGCCGGCGACGTTCCCGGGGGTGTGGCGATGGGACGTGCAGTGGCTCGGCGCCACCGACGCCACCGGTCGGTTCACGGCGCACGAGGAAGGTGATGGTCCGCGCCGCTTCGCCGAGCCGGTCGTATGCCGCTCGATCGCCGGCTCCGACCTGCCGCTCGATCTTCCCGGCTTGCAGTCCGCCTTGCAGCGCGGGTTGGCTTCTTGGGTGTTGTGGCGCAGCCACGACGAAGCCCTGCGGTCGGTGCCGGAGGTGATCTTGCTGGAGCTTCGCGGCGATGCGGCCGCGGCGCTCGCGGACGAGGTGCTGCAGGTGCACTACCGCACGCTGGCCGCTGCCAAGAGGCGATGATGCGCCGAACCCTCGTCGCTGTGCTCGCCTGGTTGCTGCTCCCCTTGGTGGTGGCGAGCCTCCCTGCGCAAGCGCTCGGTCCGTTCGCGGCCAAGGTGCACCGCATCTGCGTCGATGCCTGCATCCTTCAGCCGCCCGCGGGTTCGATGGCGGCGGTGGCCGACGCGCTGGTCGCCGAGTTGGCGCAGCTCGCGCCGGGCTTGTCGCGCACCGACCTCGCTTCGGCGACCACGGACCTCTACTACCTGGCCACGTTCGCCGGTCGAGACGCACACTGGCAGGAGCAGCTGGTCGCGCACGCGGAACGGTGCCTCGCCGCCGACCCGCACGCCGTCGACGGCTGGGCGCCGGTGCTCGTGCTGCGCGGTTTGCACTCCTTCCAATACGCGGGGCGCAGCGGGGACGAGGACGCCTGGTGTCGGCTGTGGCGCCGGGCGCCGTCGCCGAAGCGCTACTGGCTCGCGATCGAAGCGGCGCGCAGCCTCGTCAACCACCTTCGGCTGCCGGCGGTCGCCGACCAGGAGCTCACCGCGGCCATCGTCGAGCTGGCGGAGACGCCGGCGTGGGGCGAGGCGGAGCGCGCGGCCATCGCTGCGGCTGTGGATCTCCACCTGACGATGCGGGATCGCCCGGCCGCCGGCAGCCGCGACGACGCCATGGGCCAGTTGCTGTTGCTGCGGGGCTTCGCCCGCGAACAGCTCGGGTCGTTGCTGTTCGCCCGCGACGACCTGCTGGCGGCCGCCGAGTTGCTCGACCGCACCGGCAACCGCCATCGTCGCGTCAACTGCGACCACAACCTGGCGGCGGTCCATCTGCACCTCGGCCGCCACGACGAAGCCCTGCGGCTGGCGGAGTCCACCTGCGTCGCCTACCGCGAGGAGTCCCCGAAGTGGCTCGCCGACGGGGTCCATGCGCGCGACGACAACGGCGTGCTGGCCATGCGCAAGCTGGCGGCGCAAGCGAAGGCGGCGCGGGCCGGGCCCGGCGACGAACAGGCGGCGCTGGCCGAGTTCGAGGCGTTGGCGGCGGCGAACCTCACCGAGACCAACTTCGACATGTTCGCCAGCATCGCGGAGCTGCGGTTGCGGCGACTCGCCCCAGGTGGCGACGATCCGGCGATCCTGGGCTGGCTCGAACGCCTGCGCCGACGGCTGGCCAGCCGGCGCGAGCAGGCGCTGGCGGCGCGCGTCGAGCTGCTGCATGCCGAGTACGAGCGGGTGCGCGGCGACCTGGTCGCGGCGCGTCACCGGCTGCAACAGCTCGCGGGGCTGGTGGCCGTGCTGCGGCATCCTCTGCTCGAGCTCGAACGCGCGAGCCTGCTCGGACAGGTCGAACTCGCGGCCGGCGACGGGGAAGCCGCGTTGACGGCGTTCGCGCGGGCGGCGACGACGCTCGGCGACGTGGTCCGCGAGCAGCAGATGTGGCGCCGGGCCGGGGCGGCGTCGGCGTTCGCCGCCCGCTTCCAGCAGACCCTGGCCGGGGCTCGGCGCGCGTTCGAGCTGGCGACCGCGAACGGCGATCCGGTGGCGCTGCTGCGCCGGTTGTACGCGGTCGTGCAGGCCTTCCACGGTTTCGAGTCGGCCTGTGCCGGCGGCGATCCCGCCCTGATCCACGGCGACGATCCGGAGGTGCTTCCGCTGCTGCAGGAGCTGCGCGCCGCCCAGCAGCAGCACGCAGCTTTGCTGGCCCGCCCTTCGGCCAACCCGATCGCCGAGCGCCGTCGCACCCAGCAGCTCGCGGCTGCCGGCCGACGCATCGACCAGGCCGATGCGGCCCTGGAAGCCTTGGCGCGGGCCCGCGTGCCCGAGTTGGCGCGCCGTCGGGCCCACGACCTCGCCGCGGTGCAGCGGTCGTTGGCGCCGGGGGAACTGCTGGTGGAGTGCTGCGACGCCGGCAGCTGCGCGTTCGCGTTCCTGATCGGCCGCGACCATGCGCGCCTCGCGACGTTGCCGAGCGGCGCGAGCTGGGACCTGCTGTCGACCACCACGCTCGGGCACATCGAGAACGGCCGCGAGGATGCCGCGGCCGCCGGCCTGCAGCGGCTGGCGGCGGCGTTGTGGCCCGAGGGCAGTGCCTTCGCCGCGGCGCTCGCGCGGCCGGAGGTGCAGCGGCTGTTGTGGTCGCCGGAGGGGCGCTTCGCGGCGTTGCCGATGGCGGCGCTGCCCTGGCGGGACACCGCCTTGGCCCGGCGCCTGCCGATCGTTCACTGCGTCTCGGGCGATCGACTCGCGGACCAACGGGCGTCGCCGGGCCCGCGCCGCGAACGCGGGGAGCTGCGTCTGCTGGCGGTCGGCCGGCCAGCCTCGTCGTCCGCCGCCATACGGCGTCTGCGCCAGCATCGCCTCGTGGATCACGGCAGCTTCCCCGAACTGCCCGAGTCGGCGGCCGAGGTGCGCGACGTCGCTGCCTGCTACGGCTCGGCCGCCGAACGCGAGGTGTTGCTGGCGCTGCGCGGCGACGAGCTGCACGCCTCGCCGGAGCGATGCGGCGAGCGCTTCCGGCTGCTGGTCGGCAGCGGCGCCGAGGAAGCCGCGGTCATCGCGGCCTCCGGCGATTGCGACGTGTTGCACTTCGCCTGCCATGCCGCCGCCGAACCGGGCGAGCCGTGGTTGTCGTTCCTGGTGCTGGCGCTCGGTCCGGTCGCGGCGAACGTCGCCGACGGCGACGACGGCCTGCTGCGTCTCTCCGAATGGTGGCGCCTGCGCGGTCCGCGGGAACTGGTGGTGCTGTCGGCCTGTCGCACGGCGGTGGCGACCGGCGGCACCCACGACGTGGTCGGCGGTCTCGCCTGGGCCGCGCAGATGGCGGGCGCGCGGCGGGTGTTGGCGTCGCTGTGGAGTGTCGAGGACACCGCGGCGCGCGCGTTCGCGGTCGCGTTCCACCGCGAGTATGTCGAGCGCGGTCGGGCCGCCGCCGACGCGTTGGCCACGGTGCAGCGGCAAGCGATCGCTGCTGGCCGTCCGCTGCGCGATTGGGCAGGCTTCGTGCTCTGGGGCGAGCCGGAGTGAGTGGCTGCGACCAGCCCAGGCGAGGACGAGCATGGACGAAGTCGACGGGGTGACGATGCAGTTGGTGCGCTCGGCGCAGGCCGGTGACGGAGCGGCGCGCGAACAGTTGTTCGCCCGCTACCTGCCGCGGGTCGCGCGCATGGTCGCGGCGCGACTCGGGGTCGCGCGGTCGGCGTTGCCCGCCGCCGCCGACGACATGGCCCAGGATGCCTTGCTGCGCGCGCTGCAGTCGCTCGATCGCTTCGAGATGCGCAGTCCGGGGGCGTTCATGGCCTGGATGGCGACGATCGTGCTCAACTGCGTGCGGCGCCATCACCGCCAGGAGCACGGCGGTGGGGCCGGCATGCTGTGGCAGCGCTACGGCGACCTCGACCTCGGCGAGACCCTGTTCGCCGGCCGCGAAGGTTCGCCGAGCAGCGTCGCCGCGCGCCGCGAGGACCAGGACCGGCTCGAGGCCGCGTTGTTGACGTTGCCGGCGCTCTACCGCGAGGCTCTCTCGCTGCGGGCGCTGGCGGGCATGAGCCACGCCGAGATCGCGCAGGCGCTCGGCCGCACCGAGGCCAACTCGCGGAAGATCGTGCAGCGCGCCACCGAGATGCTGCAGGCCGCCTACGCGCGCGGCGCCGGCTGACGCGCGGTGCGCCCCGCTACAGCCCGATGCGCAGCACGGTCGCGTTGCTGTGCACGAGGCCGATCGGGCCCGCCGCATCGAGTGCCAGCGCGTGCACGTAGACGTCGAGCAACGACACGCCCGGCGGGATCGCCAGCGGCACGTCGAGCACGCCGGCACCGGGCACTCCCGGGGCGCCGCCGAGGCCGAGCAACACGGTGGCGAACAGGTTGTCGACGTAGCCGGTGATGCCGGGCAGCAAGTTCGGCACGTCGATCGCCGAGGCGCCGAAGAACAGCGCCACCGGCATGCCGCCGAGCCCGGCGCGCACGCGCAGGCCGCAGGTGAGACCCGGGCGGATCGGGCCGGTCGCCGACAGCAGCGGCCGGCGACCGCCGGTGCCGACACCGCCGATGCCGTACTGCTGCCGCGAGCCGGCGGCGGCGCCGGCGAAGCGCATGTTGAGAACGCGGTGGTTGCCGTAGAGGTCGAGGTCGCCGTCCTGTTCGAGGTCGGCGAGCCCGGAGCACCCGAACTGGGCGAAGCGGCGTTCGGGCGCGTAGGTGAAGCCCGGACCGCTGCGCAGCAGCACGTGGGCGGTGTTCGTGGTCAGCACGACGAGGTCGGTGGTGCCGTCGCCATCGACATCGCCGGCGAACGGGCGGCCGTCGATGGCCAGCGTCTGCACCACCGTGAACACGCCGGCGTTGTTGGCGAACACCTGCACGTGGCGGGCGGAGCCGAACGGCGACGAGTGGCGCGCGGCGGCGAGGTCCAGGTCGCCGTCGTCGTCGAGGTCGGCCAGCGCCAGCAGGGCTGGGATCACCGTGTTGCCGGTCGGCGCCGCCAGCACCTGCAGCGTGTAGGTGAGCGGCCCCGTGCGCAGCAGCGCGGCGAGGCCGAGCGTGCCACTCGTCGCCAGCACGTCGACGTCGCCGTCGCCGTCGAGATCGCCGAGCGCTTGCGGCGTGTAGCCACCGAACGCTTGCGGCAGCAGCACGAACGTGCCCGGCGCCTGCTGCTCGACCACGCCCTGGGCGTTGACGACGTCGAGGTCGCCGTCGCCATCGGCGTCGAGCACGAGGCCGCTGGACAGCGCCGTCGGGCACGCGAGTCCCTGGTCGACCAGCACGTCGTCGCCGTTCGCCTCGAGCCGGTGCACGCCGACGAACGCGGCCGGCAACGGGAACTGCGACTGCTGGAACTTCGGTGCCAGGGCTTCCTGCAGGCCGTCGCCGTCGAAGTCGGCGACGGCGATCGGGGTGCTGAAGAAGGCCGAAGGCCCTGCACTCGGCCAGAAGCCGGGCACGGCCGCGAATGCACCGCTGCCGTCGTTCTTCCGCAGCGACTGCGTGCTCTCGATGCGGCCGTCGAGGTCACCGTCGTCGTCCCAGTCGCGCAGCAGCGTGCCGGGACCGGCGGGCGGCGCGGTCAGCAACGCGGCATGGGCGAAGCGCAGTGCCCGGGTGTCGACGAAGTCGCGGTGGCCGTCGCCGTCGAGGTCGGCGACGCCGGCGCCGAAGCCGGTGTCGTTCGCCGCGAACACCGTCTCGAGGCGCGACACCGTGAACGTTCCGCCCTGGTTGCGCAGCCAGGCCAGCGTGTGGGGCGGCAGGATGCCGCTGGTGCCGGTGAAGCCGCGCAGCAGCAGGTCCTGGTCGCCGTCGCCGTCCCAGTCGTTGGCGAACAGGTTGCCGCTCGCGGCGTTCGGCATGGCTTGCGGTGCCAGCGCCTGCCAGACGCCGCCCGGCTGTTGCTGCAGCAACTGGATCGACGTGGCGCTGGCGAGCGAACGGCAGGTGACGAGGTCCTGGTCGCCGTCCTGGTCGAAGTCGACCAGCGCCAGTTCGAACAGGGTGCCGTTGGCGAGCGGCACGATCGGTCCGGCGGTCGCGACGAAGCCAGCGCTGAGCACGAACTCGACCGAGTGGTTGCCGCCGTTGAGCAGCGCCGCATCGGCATCGCCGTCGCCGTCGGCGTCGAGCACCGCCATCGACGGGCGATAGTCCAGGTTCAATCCGAGCGGGGTGCCGAGCGGGAACTGCCGCGCCGGATCGCCCGCGTACCAGCGCAGCTGCTGCGCGAGGCCGCTGGCGCACAGCAGGCACAGGTCGGCGATGCCGTCGCCGTTCGCGTCGCCGGTGCGCAGCGCGAGCGGATTGCCGGGCAGCGGCAGGAACACCGGCGCCGCGAACTGGCCGCCGGCGAGGCCCGGATAGACGCGGACACCGGCGGTGCCGGCCAGGATGGTGTTGCTGACCAGCAGGTCGCCCAGGCCATCGCCGTCGACGTCGGCATAGGCGACCTGGTTGCCGACGTCCGGCGGCAGCACCAGCACCGGTCCCGGCGTGAGGTTGCCGGAGCCGTCGTTCCAGAACACGCGCGCCTGGGACTTCAGCAAGGTCTGGCCGACGCTGAGGAAGCCGATCCCGTCGGTGTCGCCGTCGAGGTCGACGTCGCCGAGCAGCGTGAACTCCTCCGGCTGCAGCTGCAGCAGGGAGGCGTCGAACAGGGCGGGGGACTGCGCGTTGGCCGTCAGTGCGCCGAGCACCAGCACGGCGATCGACGCGGAGAGGGTGCGGCGGGGGAGTGCGGGCGAGTTCGTGGGCATGGCCTTCCTTCCAGGCGGAGGGTGGAGACCCGCACCAGAGCAAGCACGATACCGGACGCAACAGGCTCGGTTCGTGTGGGGACGCGATGCGTTCGTGGCGGCTGCCCGTCGGACGGGCGTCGGTCACCCGCCGGTCGGCGAGGTTCCGCCGAGGCATGGCCGGAGTCGCCGCATCACGAACCGACGAGTGCGACCCGGTAGGTGGCTTCGCTCGAGCCCCATGGCATTCGACTCGGGGCTGGTCGCGTGTCGCCGGACGGTCCGGCGGGAGCGACCCGCGGCGTCACGGGCCGAGGCCGCCCGGCAGTTCGGGCTCGTCGTGCGGCGGGAACAGCACGCGCTTGAAGCACCAGTAGGTGAGTGTCGTGACGCCGAGGATCGACGCCAGCATGAACGTCCAACCGAGCGCGGTGAGGGAAGCGAGCATGGGATCTCCTGGGTCAGTCGGCCGCGGGGAGCTTGCCGTCGAGGTCGCGGCCTTCGGCCTTCCAGCGGCGCGCGCCGACGGCGGTGATGGCGACGAGGCCGGCGATGGTCAGCAGCAGGAACACCCAGGTGCGGCGCGCGCTGCCCGGGCTCTCGACGTCGACTTCGGCCTTCGCCGGGAACGTCTTGGTGGTCGCGCCGTCGCTGACCGTCAGCTCGAACGGCACCTCGAAGTTCTTCGCGTTCGCCGGCTCCTTGGTCGCGAAGGACGGCTTCGCCGTGGCGGCGTCGGCCAGCGTCACCGGTTCGCCGCCGAGCTGCTTCCACGTGTAGGTCAGCTTGCTGCCGGCCGGGAACGCCGCAGCGAGGTCACGCTGCGAGACCACCGACAACTGCGGCGACGTCGTCACGTTGCCGAGCAGCGTGTCGACGTAACCCGGCGCGTTGTTCAGGCAGAACCCGATCATGATGACGATCAGGTAGGCCGGGGAGACGTACTTGATGACGAACTGGAAGAACTTCGGAATGCGCAGCTGGGAGCCTTGGTGCGCCTCGGCGATGCCGCGTTCGAGGCCGAAGATCCAGCCGAACGCGATGATCTGCACGGCGGCGACGACCATGATGAATACCGAGCCGACCCAGAAGTCGATCGTGTCCAGCGCCGTCAGGCCCTTGCTGTAATAGAGGACGAAGGCGTTGCCGATCAGGCCCCAGACGGTGACCAGCGTCGTCGACTTCACCTTGTCGATGCCGAGCGCTTCCTCGAAGAAGGCCTTGCTCGGCTGCAGCATCGAGAGAGAGCTGGTGATCGCGGCCAGGAACAGGATCAGGAAGAAGGCGGCGCCGAAGAAGTTGCCTCCCGGCATCTGCGCGAACACCATCGGCAGCGTCTTGAAGCCGAGGCTCATCGAGCCGCCGGTCGCCTGCGAGGTCAGCAGCACGCCGACGAACACGACCGACGCGGTGACGGTGATCAGGCCGCCGAGCACGACCTCGAAGAACTCGTTCGTCGCCGAGGCGGTGAGACCGCTCAGCACGACGTCGTCCTTCTTCTTCATGTAGCTGGCGTAGTTGATGATCACGCCGAAGCCGACCGACAGGCTGAAGAAGATCTGGCCGGTCGCCGCGACCCAGGTCTTGAAGTTCGAGAGCTTCTCGAAGTTCGGGTTCCACAGGTAGCCGAGGCCGTCGACGACCGTCTGGCCGGTGGTGCCGGCCGGCGCCGACAGCGTCAGCACGCGGATCAGGATGACGATGCCGAGCACCGCCATGACCGGCATCGCGTACTTGCAGACGGTTTCGATGCCCTTCGACAAGCCGCGGTAGACGAACCAGACGTTGCAGACGACGGTAAGGCAGAAGGCGACCAGCACCGGGTGCATGGTGTGGAACAGCGCCCCGTTGTCGGCGGCTCCGACGACTTCATTGAAGAAGCCGCGGGTGTGCGGCACCTGTACGGACGCGACGTCCGTCGCCGGTTCGAGCCCGATGCCGCCGGTGCAGTACTTCCAGAAGTAGTAGAGGCACCAGCTCTCGATCAGCACGTAGTAGAAGTAGACGCCGAGCGGGATCAGCACGCCGAGCACGCCGGCGTAGCGACCGATCGGGCCCTTGCACCAGATGCCGAGGATGCCGGGGGCGCTGTGGAAACCCTTCCGGCCGCCGTAGCGACCGATCGCCCACTCCGCCCAGCCGATCGGGATGCCCACGATCAGCAGCGCCAGGAAGTAGGGGATCATGAACGCGCCGCCACCGTTCTCGGCGGCGTTCCCCGGGAAGCGCAGGAAGTTGCCGAGGCCGACGGCGGAGCCGGCGACGGCGAGGATGACACCGAGGCGCGAGCCCCACTGCTGCGTAGGTTGGTTCGTCATGCAGAGCGAACGAGAGGGACGAGAGCGCGGCGGACTGTCGCGTCACCTCGCGGTCCTTGCAACCCGCGGCGCCGAGAAAGCGCGTCGCGATCCCGAAGCACGGTGCGAGTTCGTGCTCGCGTGCAAGTGTGCGCCGCGGTCCAATCCGCCGCCAACCCGCTGCCGACCATGGCCAAGAGCAAAGGCAAGAACTCGTTCCCGAACGCCGTCCATCTGACCGTCGTCAGCGTGCCGCGCGCGCTGCGCTTCTACGAGGAGAAGCTCGGCTTCAAGCTCGGCGGCCAGTGGCCCGAGGGCGACAAGCCGGTCTACGCCAAGATGGAGCTCGACGGCCAGGTGGTGATGCTCGGCGAACTGCCGTCGCTGGTCGAAGCGCGGCAGATGGGGCTCGACGCGCAGGAGCTCGAGGTGGTGAAGCAGGACGCGCGCGCGCTGGCCCGCGGCACGGGTGGCATCGGCGTCGCCGTCTACCTGCAGGTCAAGGACGTCGATCGCTTCGCGGCGAAGATGAAGAAGCGGCGCGTCAAGCTGCTGCTGCCGCCGAAGACGCAGTTCTACGGGGCTCGCGAGTGCGCGCTGAACGACCTCGACGGCTACCGGCTGGTGTTCTACTGCGCTTCGCCGGTGCCGGCCGCCGACGCGTCGCCGGCCGACGACTGAATCGCGCGCAACTGGCGCACGAACGGCTGCAGCGCGACGAACGGCCGCGACGGCTTGCGGCGGCGATCAGTGGCGCTGCGCCGCAGCCAGCCCTTGGCGCAGCCGCTCCGCCGTGCGCTGCGGCGGCACCGAGTTGATGTACATGTCACCGCCGAGCTCGAGCCCCGCCATCTGGCCGGTGCGCGGTTGCAGCTCGAAGTGCCAGTGGAAACGTCGCCCCGGGATGCGGTGCAGCCACAGGTTGAAGGCCGGGCGGCCGAGGCCGTGCGCGACGGCGGTGAACAGCGCATGCAGCGCTGCGGCCAGTGAGTCGACGTCGGTGCGCAGGAAATCGTCGCTGCAGTCGACGGGCAGCAGCCACGTCTCGTTCGGCAGCTTCGGTGGATCCGGCACCAGCACGGCGTGCGCGTGCGTGCGGAACACGAGGCGCTGCTCGGCCTCGGCGCCTTGCAGCGTGCGGCACCACGGGCAGTGTGGCAGCAGGGCCGCGGTCTGCTGCTCCAGCACGAGCCGCGGCGGCAGTTCGGGCAGGCCGAGCACCTGGCTGTGGTTGTGCGCGATCGAGGCGCCGGCGAGCGCACCGACGTTCTTGAACAGGTAGGTGCAGGCGATGCCCGGGATCGCCTCGAGCGCGGCGACGCGGTGCTGCCACAGCCGCAGGCAGTCGCGCCAGCAGGCGAGGTCGAGGTCGCCGGGTTGCTCGTGGTGCAGCCGGCCCTCGGCGATGACCTCGTGGTGGGCGTTCGCCGGATACTTGTTCGGGAACGCGCGCGCCGTCCAGCCGGGCTGGTTCGGCGCGGTGCCAGGATCGCGCTGCGCTGCGACCTCGGGCGGGGTCTCGGCCTCCTGGCCCTGGCAGAACGGGCAGGCGTGGCTGCTCGGCTGAGCACCGGTGTGCATCGGCCGCTTCTGCCGCAGCGGCGCCATCAGGATCGGTCGCGCCGTGGTCGGGTCGACGACGGTGCGCGGCATCTCGTCGTCCGCCGGCTTCATTTGCCGATCCGGTCGAACGCGTCGTGGCAGTCGTTGCAGTGCTGTCGGCGGCCGGTGCGGTACAGCTCGGCGGCGAGGTCGCCGTGTGCCTGGCGCGCTTCGAGCGCGACCTGCAGCAGCCACGACTCGCAGTCGCGCGCCATGCGCGCGTAGTTCGGCACGCGCTTGTCCTCGTGCTCGCCGTAGCCGCGGCGCAGCACCTCGGCGGCTTCGTTGGCAGCCGCGGCAGCGCGCTTCAGGTCGCCCTGCGGCGTCTTCAGCAGCAGCGCCGTCAGTTCGCTGCACAACGCGTCGACGTGCTCCATCTGCTCGTTCCACGTCTTGGCAGCCGTCGGCGACTCGTCCGCCTTCGGGGTCGCCGGGGGCGACGTGCAGGCGAACGCGAGCAGCAGGGGCAACAGGATCCGGGGGCGCATCGCCCGCATGTTGCCGCGCGATCGCGGTGCCGACCAGCGTGGTGTGCGCGCGGCGTTCACGGTCTGGTCTCGGCGTCGGCGCTGTGGCGCAGCGAGCGGGCTCCTGGGAACAGCGCCGCCGGGTCGGGCGGGACGTCGCCTTCGCGGTAGAGCCGGCACCGGCAACGCACGTGCACCTCGGCGCCGGCCGGGAACAGCCACTGGCGGACGCCGTCGGCGGCGAACTCCTCGCCGGCGGGAGCGGGTTCGGCGGCGAGCTGCCAGACGACGCGCGTCGGCGTCGACGACGGCATCGCCAGCCGCCCGTCGGCCGGGACCACGTAGGTGACCAGCAGGTCGTGGTCGGCGTGGGGTGGGTAGGACGGCGGCGGCAGCGACGAGCAGGCGGCGGCGGCCGCGAACAGGACCGCGGCGCTGCGGCTCTGCCATGGCCTCGGGCCAGCGGGGCGACTATGCATCGCGGCATGGTCGGTGGCATCGCGGTCCGTGGCAACCTCCTGTGCGTCACCTGGTCGGCGGCGCGCGGCCACGTCTTCCTGTTCGATGTCGAGGCCGGCCAGCGGGTGTCGTCGTGGACGCTGCCGGCCGGCCCCGCCGGCTACTGCGACGCCGGCGGCGTGGCGATGGACGAGCACTACCACCTGTTCGTCGCCGACCCGCACAACGACCGCGTGCGCCACTACAACGCGTTCGGTCGCCACCTCGGCGACTTCGGTGCGCCGGCGCCGGCGACCGGCGATGCCGCGCGCGATCGCCAGGGCGTGCTCGATCGCCCGCACGCGGTGGCGCTGCGCGGCGACCTGCTCTACGTGGCCTGCGGCGACCAGCCGCGCCGGCGCGCCATCCAGCGGTTCTCGCGGCAGGGAACCGTGCTGCGGCCGCTGGCGTGCCACGGCGACGCCGATGCCAAGTTCGGCGCGCCGCGCGGGCTGTGGGCCGACGAGCACGGGCTGCTGGTCGCCGACACGCTGCGCGGCACCATCCAGCGCTTCCGCGGCTGTGGCACCTATGTCGGCCAATATGCGTGCGCCGAGCCCGGCTCCTTGTCGCGGCCGCAGGCGGTGATGCGGTTGCCGGACGGCCGCGTGCTGTTCACCGACGTCGGCGACGCCAGCGGCGTGCGCCTGCTCGACGCCGCCGGCCATCTGGCGCCGGTGCCCGCGGATCTCACGACGAACGCGCGCGACGTCGTCGGCTTCGCGCACGACGCGCGCGGCTTCGTCTACGTGCTCGATCGCCACGGCGAACGCGTCGTGCGCTACCGCCGCGACCTGCAGTGCGACCGGGTGCTGTTCGACCTCGAGGAACTGCAGGACGATCCACCGCCGACGTGAACAGGCGTGGGGAAAAGCCCGCGCCGCCGTCCGGCGTGCCGTCGCGCGACCTGGAAGAACGGTCTTCCGTGCAATGAGGGGAACCGCGAACGCAGCTGACAAGCGGCTTGCAGGGCGAATGTGAAAAACTATGCGCCGCAAGCTTGCGCACTCGGGGCTGCTCGCTAAGAACAGCGTCATTGCTCCTGGCTTCCGGCGTTGCCGGTCAGCCCTTTGCACCTGCTTGTGGAAATCACTCCACAGGCACGCTGCGACCCGCCTCGTCTCCCGAAGCGCTCGCAGCGAACCCTGCAAACGGTGGTGGCGCCTGAGGTTTGGAGCTTCGCTCGTCTCCGTGTGGCGGAGCGAGGGGCGGTAACGAGGCGCAGCCGCGTGTGTCGGTTGCGATCGCCACCCCACGCTCCGGTGGCTTGGCTTCCCCTTGGGTGGGAGGGCTCCTTGGATCGCATCCGTATCCGGGGTGGCCGCGGTCTTCGCGGCACCGTTCGTGTTTCCGGCAGCAAGAATGGCGCACTGCCGATCCTGGCGGCGTCGTTGCTCGTCGATGGTCCGATCCTGCTGCGCAACATGCCGCGGCTGACCGACGTCGAGAACCTGCTGCGCATCCTCGGCAAGCTCGGCGTCGTGCACGTGTGGCACAGCGACGGCTCGCTCGAACTCGAGGCCAAGGACAAGACGGTCTACACCGCCCCGTACGACCTGGTCCGCACCATGCGCGCCAGCTTCGTCGTGCTCGGTCCGCTGTGGGCACGCCGCGGCGTCGCGCGCGTCAGCTACCCCGGTGGCTGCGTGTTCGGGCACCGGCCGGTCGACCTGCACCTGAAGGGCCTGCGCGACATCGGCGGCACCATCGAGCACATCGACGGCTATGTGACGCTGTCCGGTCGGCCGACCGGCGGCGCCGTGTTCCTCGGCGGCAACATGGGCTCGACGGTGCTCGGCACCGCCAACGTGGTGATGGCGGCGACGCTCGGCAAGGGCACGACCTACCTCGAGTCGGCGGCGATGGAGCCGGAGATCGAGGACCTGTGCCACTTCCTCAACGCGTGCGGCGCGCGCATCAGCGGCATCGGCAGCCACCTGCTCGTCATCGAAGGCGTCGACACGCTGCACGGCTGCGAGTGGCGCATGATCCCCGATCGCATCGAAGCAGGAACGTTCCTGTGCGGCGCGATCATGATGAACAGCGACGTCGTGGTGCAGGACTGCAATCCGATGCACCTGCTGGCCGTCGTCGATCGCCTGCGTGCTGCCGGCGCGCAGCTGGAACTCGGCCGCGACTTCATCCGCAACGTGCCGACGGCCTCGGGGCGCCTGCGCGCCTGCGACATGACGACGATGGCGTACCCGGGTTTCCCGACCGACCTGCAGGCGCAGTTCATGGCGCTGATGGCGTGCGCCGACGGCGTCTCGGTGATCACCGAGAAGATCTACCCCGAACGCTTCATCCACGCGGCCGAGCTGCAGCGCCTCGGCGCCCGCATCCGCCGCGAGGGTCCGAGTGCGATCATCGAAGGCACGCAGGAACTGCGCGGCGCGCCGGTCATGGCCAGCGACCTGCGCGCTTCCGCCAGCCTCGTGCTCGCCGGCCTCGTTGCGCGCGGTGCCACCGACGTGCGCCGCGTCTACCACATCGATCGCGGCTACGAGCGCATCGAAGAGAAGCTGCAGTGCATCGGCGCTGACATCGAGCGCATCAGCGAAGGCTGAACGGCGAGCCCGCGGGCTGCGTCATGGCCGCACGCTGACGGCGCGCGCGCGTTCGCGCGCTTCGTCCGACGTCAGGTCGCACAGGATGCCGTGCGCGCTGCAGCAGGCGATGTCGCCCAGGTCGAGCAGCGTCTCCTCGCCGGACTCGAGGTGCAGCAGTTCCGGGTCGTCGACGACGGCGACCACCGGACGCAGCGGATCGAGGCCTTGGCTGCGCACCACGCCGAGGCGG
>ERZ1066117.666-NODE-666-length-23122-cov-6.763212_pt1 | contig 23122 bp, 16 predicted proteins | sample MGYA00382764_ERZ1066117 | MGnify/ENA primary metagenome ERZ1066117 (study PRJEB33369, sample SAMEA5778347) | biofilm metagenome | biome: Industrial cooling water; feature: Water cooling tower basin; material: Biofilm | place: United Arab Emirates | collected...
CTGCGGCGATCAAACCCCTCGACATACGGGGCCAAATTCTGTGGGCACACCTTGATGCCCTTGACCGGCCCCTTCTCCGGGCTGGGAATGTTGACGTTGAACAACTCGCCCGGGCCGGGCTTCTTCGCCAAAATCTGCTCGATCACCTGCCGCGACAGAGCCGCGCCGCGGGCAAAGTCGATCGGAGCCAGCTTCATATATTCCTGCGAGCACGCGATCGAGGTGATGCGAAAAAACGCGCCCTCGATCGCCGCTGCCACGGTGCCGGAATACAGCACGTTGATGCCCGCGTTGGATCCAGCGTTCAGGCCGCTGATGAGCACATCGGGCGGCTCGGGCAGCAACTCACGAATCGCCAACTTCACGCAATCCGCCGGGCGGCCCTCGACGGCCCAGCCGATCGTCTTGCCCGCATCGTCGGAAACTTGCTGCACGATCAACGGCGTCGTCAGCGTGACGGAATGCCCGACGGCCGACTGCTCGGTGGCGGGAGCGATGACGGTCACGTCGCCGATCTTGCGCAATTCAGGCAAGAGCGCACGCAACCCCGGAGCATAGATGCCATCGTCATTCGTCAGCAAGATACGCATGCCGAATCCTTTCACTCAGTGAGTTTCTTACGGCGGAGGGTGTGGTGATAGCGTTGCGCGAAGCGGTGCGCCTCGTCGCGGACATATTGCAGCAAACGCAATGCCGGGGCGCTGCGGCTCAGGACGATCGGCTCCGACTCGCCGGGACGATAGATCTCCTCCTCGCGCTTGGCCAGCGACACCAGCGTCGGTGGCGTGATCTCCAGTGCGGCAAACGCCTCCAGCGCGGCGTTGAGCTGGCCCTTGCCGCCGTCGATGAGCAGGATGTCGGGAAAGAGTTCGTCGTTGTCGTGCAGTCGGCGAAAGCGCCGTGACACCACCTCGCGGATGCTCGCGAAGTCGTCGACGCCCTGCACGCTCTGGATCTTGTAGTTTCGATAACCGCCCTTGAACGGTAGGCCGTCGATGAAACTCACCAACGAGGCGACGGTCGATTCGCCCTGCAGGTGCGCGATGTCCACCCCCTCGATGGTGCGTGGCGTCTTGGTCAGCCCCAGCACCTTGCGCAAGCCCACCAGCCCCTTGCGCGGGTCGATGGGAAACACCTCCGGCTGCTCATGCTTCTCTACCTCGCCCCGCTGCGATAGCTTGCGCAGGGCCGCGATATCGTCACGCAGCCGGGCCGCCTTCTCGAAGTTGAGTTCGGCCGAGGCGGTCTTCATGTCGCGTTCCATCTCGCGCAGCAGGCGATCCTTCTTGCCCTCCATCACCATGCGCAGGGCGCGGATCTGCTTGCGGTAGGCTTCCCTGGTCACGCGGAAGTTGCACGGAGCGGTGCACTGCCGAATCGAATGCAACAGGCAGGGTCGAAACCAGCGCCAGCGATCGTCGCCGTCCTTGATATCCAGGGTGCAGGTGCGGAACTGGAAGATACGCTGGAGCACCTGAATCGCCTGCCGCAGCGAGCGGGCGGAGGTGAACGGCCCATAAAGTTTGACGCCCCGGCGGCGCGGCTTGCGGGTGAACTCGACGCGCGGGAAATCCTCGCGGATGCGAATCTGCAGGTACGGAAACGTCTTGTCGTCCTTCAACTCCGTGTTGAAGCGCGGCTGAATGTCCTTGACGAGCCGAGCCTCCAGCAACAGCGCATCGACCTCGGTCTCCGTCTCGATGAAATCGACGTCGGCAATGACCGGCACCAGATCGCGCGTCCGATGATCCTCGGCCGCCTGTTTGGTGAAGTAGCTGGAGGCCCGATTCCGCAGGCTCTTGGCCTTGCCGACGTACACAACCCGGCCGACGTCGTCCTTCATGAGATAGACGCCCGGCGTGGTGGGAAACGACTTAACCTTCTCCGCGGCCTGACTCATGGACGCGCCCCCCTGGCGAAACAGCCCCAGGGCATTATAGGGACCGTGGGGAAACGAGTGGGGATTGGAGGAAGAGCGTTCACCACGAAACACACGAACGGCACGAAAGGGGCGGAGAGGAAGAAAGGGGGTTTAACCACGGATCACACGGAGAACACGGATCAAGACCAGATCGGGCATTAATCGGAAAACGGATAACGGATAACGGTTTTGATCCGTGTGTTTCGTGGTGCACACTCTTCCCTACCCCAACGCACGCATCAGCAGACCGTGGATGGCGGTCATCTCCAGGGTGTCGGCGTCGGGGGCGGGGCCGTTGGCGATGAGCAGCGGGCGGTCGAGGGGGTCGGGGGCGTGGATGCCGTGACTGCCGCGGACCAGGCGGGCGTCGAGGGGCACCACGTCCATCAGGATGCGGAAGCCCAGCTTCTTCGCCAGCAGTCGGCGTGCGGCGTGCAGCTTGGGATAGCGGAACCGCGGGTCGAAGAATAACTCGCACGGGTCGTAGCCCGGCTTGCGATGGATGTCCACCGTCCGGGCAAAGTCGGGCGCGCGCCGATCGTCCACCCAGTACGGATATGCATACCAGGCGTGGGCCGGCGCGAGCAGAATCCACTCGCCCGATCGCGGATGATCCAGCCCCACCTCCGCCGGCGCGACCACCTGCCCCAGCGGAGCCAGCAACTCCCGCACCCGTTCACGATCGGCTTCGTCCCGCACGTAAACATGTGCCAGTTGATGATCACACACGGCGAAGGCCCGGCTGGTGAAGGTGTCGAGCACCTCGCCGAAGGGGCCGTCGCGCACTGTGAGCAGGCCCGCCTCGCGCAGCACCCGGTTGGGAAAGCGCGGCTCGGTGACGTCGAGGTGGCCGTACTCGCTGACCACCCACACCGTCGCGCCCGCCGCCTTCGCCGCGTCGAGGAGCGGCTCGCAGGCGTCGTCCAACTCCTTGACCAGCCGCGGCATGTCGCAGCCGCTCGGGCCGAAGCGTTGCGGGTCGTAGTCCAGGTGCGGCAGGTAGACCAGGGTGAGATCGGGGCGCTCCGTCCGCAGCACCGACGCCGACGCCCGCGCGATCCAGCGCGTGCAGGCCGGACCGGCCATCGGCCCCCAGAAGCTCGGGAACGGAAACGCGCCCAACTCGCGCTCCAGGTTGGCCGTCAGGCCGTCGGGCGTTCCGGTGATTCCGAACGCCTTGTTGCCGTCGGCCCCATAGTATGGTTTGGGCGTGACGCTGAGAGCCACGTCGGCTCCCTGGTTGTACCACCAGAACATCTTGGCGCAGCGGAAGCCGGGCCGCTGGCGCTTGAGGGTTGCGTAGATCGGCTCGGCCTGCATCAGCCGGTTGCTCTGCTGCCAGAAGCGTACCTCGCCCGTGTCGCGGAACAGCCAGCCGTTGCCGACGATGCCATGGACGCGTGGCGGTTGGCCGGTAAGGAGGGTGGCCTGGGCGGTGGTGGTGACGGCGGGCAGCACCTCGCGCACGGGCCGCATCCAGCCCTGGCCGGCGAGGGCGGCCAATCGCGGCGCGTGGGGCAACAGACGCGGGGTGAGGCCCACGGCGTTGATCAGCACCAACGGGGAAGGCATTGTCCGGTCTCCTGTTGTCGGTGGCGTAATGCCTGCTACAATTCCCTCTTCAGCACGTTATCGTACTATCCTGCGAGGAATCGTCATCGTGAGCGCCGACCGCTACCTGTTCACCAGTGAATCCGTCTCCATGGGCCACCCCGACAAGGTCGCCGACCAGATCAGCGATGCCGTGCTCGATCACTGCCTGGCAGCCGATCCCATGAGCCGGGTCGCCTGCGAAACCCTGGTGACGACCGATCTGGCCGTGGTCGCGGGCGAAATCACGACCAACGCCGACCTCAGCCGGGCCACCGTCGACAAGGTCGTCCGTGATGCTATCCGCGAGATCGGCTACACCGATCCCACCATCGGCTTCGCCGCCGACACCTGCCAGATCAACTGTGTCGTCCACTCGCAGTCGGCCAACATCTCGCAGGGCGTGGATGTGGGCGGCGCGGGTGACCAGGGCATGATGTTCGGCTTCGCCTGCGACGAAACGCACACCCTCATGCCGCTGCCGATTTACCTGGCCCACCGCCTCGTGGAAAATCACGCTACCCACCGCAAGAGCGGCGCGCTTAAGTGGCTGCGTCCCGACGCCAAGAGCCAGGTGACCATCGAGTACAACGGCGACGGCACGCCCTTCCGCATCCACACCATTGTGCTCTCGACACAACACGACCAGACCGTCGAGACCAAGAAGAACGGCAAGCCCTACTTCACCGACGAGGCGCGCCAGATCCTCATCGACAAGCTCATCCTGCCCACCCTGGAAGCCGAGCGCAAGGACCTCATCCAGGGCAAGCTCGTGCTGGTCATCCCCGGCGAGGGCGTTCCGGCTATCAAGGACGGCGACATTCTCGTCCACATCAACCCCACCGGCACCTTCCTCGAAGGCGGCCCCCACGGCGACTGTGGCCTGACCGGCCGCAAGATCATCGTCGACACCTACGGCGGTCGGGGCCGACACGGCGGTGGCGCCTTCAGCGGCAAGGACTCGACCAAGGTGGACCGTTCGGCCGCCTACGCCTGCCGTTACATCGCCAAGAACGTGGTCGCCGCCGGACTCGCCAGGCAGTGCGAGGTGCAGGTGAGCTACGCGATTGGCTACCCCGAGCCGCTCAACATCTGGGTGAGCACCTTCGGCACCGCGCAGCACGGGCTAACCGATAGCCGCATCGCGCAACTGATCCACAAGAATTTCAACCTGACGCCCAAGGGCATCATCGAGAAGCTGCAACTGCGTCGTCCGATCTTCCGCGAGACGGCCCGCCACGGCCACTTCGGCCGCGAACTGCCGACCTTCTCGTGGGAAAAGACCGACATGGCCGAGACGCTCAAGGCCGCCGCTCGGGCGTAAGGGACACTCTCGATTTCAAAAAAACGGCCGGCAGATGCCGGCCGTTTTCGCGTTTCGCTCGCGTCACTTCTGTTCCAGAAACGCCAGGAACGCCGGGATGTCGCCCGGATCGATGATGCCCTTGTTCATCCCGAAGCGGCTGACCACCTCGAAATTCTCGGTCGTCGGACGCAAGAGGGCATACAGAGGCAACGCGTCGCTCTGGAAGATTTCCTGTCGCAACTTTACCGCCCCGGCCACATCGGGCGATTGACGCAGACCCGCTGGCAACTGGTCGGCGTAAAGCTGGACCAGCACATGCTTCCCGAACCGCGATTGCACCTCGGGCCGGCTGAAGATGTTGCGTTCATTCAGTTTACAGTTGGTGCAATTGACGCCCGTGAAGTCGAGGAACACCAGCTTGTTCTCGGCCCGGGCACGGGAGAGGCCCTCCTGCAGGTCGTTGTACCACGGCTGTTCCTTCTCACCGCCCGAACCACCGCCGCCAGACTTCTTCCCCGGTTCGGGCAGCAGGAAGCTGTCCACCCAGCCGAACACGATCCCCTTGCCCGGGATGTCGGCATCTTTCATGGGGAACAGGCCCGGCGTCAGGTAGAGTCCCAGACTCAGGAAACCGATCGCGAACAGGCCACGCGGCACCGAGAGCGTCTCCGGCGCGTCGTGGTCGTGCGGCAGGCGGAACAGGCCGAACAGGTAGAGGGCACAGGCCACGCACAGGCCGACATACATCGCCATGCACGCCGAATAGCTGAAGAACGAGCCAGCCCCGTAGCTCAGCAGTTCGCCCGAACGCATGAACTTGATCGCGGCGGCAAGTTCCAGAAAGCCCATGACCACCTTGACCGAGTTCATCCACGAGCCGGCCCGGGGCATCGAACGCAGCATGGTCGGGAACAGTGCCAGCACGAAGAACGGCGAGGCAAACGCCACGCTGAACGCCACCACCGACGTGACCTTGCCAATCAGGTCGGTCTGCGAGCCGGCCTTGAGCGTCAGGAAGCCGCCATAGATGGGGCCAACACAGGCGAAGCTGATGATGCTGAAGGTAAGCGCCATGAAGAAGACGCCCGCCAGGCCGCCCTTGTTCTCGCCCGAGGCAGTCCAGTCCTGCAGCCACGACGGCAGCGTGATGTCGTACCAGCCGAGCAGACTGAGGGCGAAGTAGACGAACAGGAACGCCAGGGCGAAGTTGGTGACCGGATGGTTGATGACCGCGTTGAGCACCTGCACCAACGCCAGACCGCCGAGGATCAACACCAGGGCAATGGTGCCGCTGTACACCAGAGCCATCCCCACCGCACTGCCCTTCTTGGCCTCGGCCTGCTTGATGAAGTAGCTTACCGTGATCGGAATCATCGGGAACACACACGGCGTCAGCAACGACAGGAAGCCGCTCAGCAAGGAGATGGCGATCGGCCGCGCCCAGGAGGGCAACCAGGTGAACTCGGCCGCGCTGGAACCGGGTGCGGCGACCTCGCCCGGTTCGCCCTTCTTGCCGGGTTGCTCCGGCTTACCGCCCCCGTTCCCACCCGGAGGGGAAAGCACCTCGATCGCCACCGGCGCGGTGGCGCGTTTGCTGATGTCCACAGGCGGGTTCAGCGCCTCCTCGCCGCTAATCTCCACCTCGACAGCCACGTCCTGCTCTTCCTTGATGCACGAAGCTTTGCACACCTGATAGTCGATCTTGTACGTGAGGGTATGCTTGCCCGGTTTCGCGTCGGGCTTCACGAACACTTCCTGCGTCCAGGTGAATGGTCCCTGGTGCTGCATCTCCCAACCCAGCCCCGAGCCGATGTCCTTCCATTTCGGCTCGCTCTCGCGCCAAGGATACAGCGGCACCAGCCCGGCCGGCGGCTCCAACGCGACGCGGGCAATCTGCCCCTCGGCCTGATCTTTCCCGCGTCGGCTCACGGGATAGGTGTACCAGCCCTCCTGCGGCGTGACAAACAAGACGACGAGGAACGTCTCGCCGCGTCGGACGATCGGCTTGCCGCCCACCTGATTCATGGGCGAAAACGGCTCGGCCGCCTCGATGCGCGGAGTGAAGGTCAGCCGTTTGGAGCCACCCCCGCCTCCGGGCAGGTCCTCGAATTGCCAGCCCAGCGCCGTCAGGAATACCAATGCAAGCATGAACTCACTCCTTGGACGCGGGTTTCGTGGCCGCCTTGGGCGCTTCCACGCCGCTGAGCTTGAGGGTCGACACGGCCTTGGTCTTCAGGTCCACCACGCGGATGCGGTGCGCGTTGGTGTCCGCGACATAAATCTTCCCGCCAGCAATGTGAAGCCCACCAGGCTCGTTGAACAGCGGCGTCGCCAACCAGCCCGCCGACTCGCCGCCCAGCCAGGTCTTGGCCGTGCGCGTCTTGGGGTCCAGCGTCTTGATCTTGCTGTTGTAGGTGTCGGCGATGTAGATCAGCCCCTCGTGATAGGCGACGCCCAGGGCATGCTGGAGTTTCACTTCCCGCCCGGTGCCGTCCTGATCGCCGAAGTAGAACAGGTCCTCGCCCACCAGCGTGGTCACACTGCCCCGCCCCGTCATCGGCACCGCCCGCACCGACGAGGTTTCGCTGTCGGCCACCCAGAGGGTTTTGCCGTCGGTGGTCAGGCCGCTGGGCTGGGCAAAACGCGAGCGACCGAGCGGACCATCGATCAGGTCCTCGCCGCCATCGCCAGCATAGGCGGCCACGGTGTTTTTCTTCAGGTCCATGATCCAGATCTGGTGGTGGCCGGCCATGGCGATGAACATGCGGTCGCCCTGGATGAGCAGGTCCCAGGGGCTATTGAGCGCAATTTTCCGCGCCGGGCCATCGCCCTCGCGATCGCGGCCCTGTTCGCCCGTGCCCGCCACGGTCGTCACCGTCTGCTTCTTGAGATCCAGGGCACGAATCAGATGATTCTTGCGGTCGGCGACATACAGGGTGTCGCCCAGCAGCGCCATGCCCTGCGGGTCGTTGAACTGGGCCGTTTCGAAGCCGCCGTCCTTGCGTCCCGGCTCGCCCATGCCCGCGATGGCGATTTTTTTGCCGCTCAGATCAGTGATGACGATGCGATGATGCGTGCTGTCAGCGATGAACAGCCGATTGGAAGCCGGGTCGGCGATCGCCTTGCCGGGGAAAAACAGCGGGCTGCCGCCTTCGCTGAAGCGGGCCAGGTCGAACTTCATCGGCCGGGTGTTCAGGGTCTTCTTTTCCTTATGAATCTTGATCTGCCGTTGGATCTCGCGGTCGAGGTCTTCGTACTGACCTTCGCCCGATTCGGCGTAGACGATCGTGCCCTCGGGGTCGATCATCACGACGGTCGGCCAGGCCCGCGCTCCGAAGGCGGTCCAGATGGTCTTGTTGGCGTCATTCACCACCGGGTGGCTGATCTCGTAGCGGAGAATGGCCTTGCGGATGCTCTCGTTGGACTTTTCGGAGTCGAATTTGGGCGTGTGAACGCCGATCACCACCAACTCGTTGGGGTATTTCTTCTCCAACTTGTCCAGGTCGGGCAGGACGTGGATGCAGTTGATGCAGCACAGCGTCCAGAAGTCCAGAATCACGATCTTGCCCTTCAGGTCGGCCATCTTCAGTGGCCCGGCCGTGTTCAGCCAGCCGGCGGCGCCCTCGAACTCGGGGGCCTTGAAGACTCGTTGTCGGCTCTGAACCGGTGTGGGTAGGTTCACCCAGATCAGCACGGCAACCAGAGGAATCAGCGGCAAGGCAACGGGCCAGAAGCGAGACAGGCGCATGGACAACCTCCGTCTTCGGGTGGGCCAACAATTGTTCGCTCTCATTGTAAGTGTCTACGGCGCGAACACCAGAGGCCAACCGTCCGAAGGATATAGACGGTCATCCTGGCGGGCTGATTCACCCAGACATCACCGCCGCCTCGGCCTACACTGAGGGAAAACGCTTTGGGGCCACCAGAAGGGAATGGATCGCATGCAACCGGTTGAGCCGTCTTCCGTCACCCCGCCGGCCGATTCGGAGCGGATCGCGTTGGCCCCGATAACGACCCCCCCCGCGCCCGAGCAACCGCTCACACCGCCCGCGGGCCTGGGGTTGCTCGATGGCCTGCTCCTGCTCTTGACGCTTCTCTTTGCCTTTGTTCTGGCCGCCTTCCGCGCCACCAACTCCGATGTCTACCTTCAGCTTGCCGTCGGTCGACTGCTCGCGCAAGGGGCCTACCCCTTTGGAGAGGACCCGTTCACCTTCACGGCCACGGGGTGGGTCAATACCTCCTGGCTGTACTCGCTGGGACTGTACCTGGTCTATCGGTTGGGCGACGGCACCGCTCTCATCGTCGTGAAGGCGGCCCTCATCGCCCTCCTGGCGGGAGTGCTTGCCGCCGCCGGACGCCGACCCGGCGATCGCCTGTGGATTCCGACCATGAGCGCCGCCTTGGCCGTGCTGGTGATGAGTCCACGACTGCTCCTGAACCCACTGGTCGTGTCGCTGCTGCTTCTGGGCATCGTCGTGCTGTTGCTATTGCGCCATCGTGAGGGCGGGCGAGCCATCTTTGTGATTCCGGCCGTGTGCTTTTTGTGGGTCAATGTCGATGCCTGGTTCTTTCTGGGGCCTCTCACGGTGCTGCTGTACCTGGTGGGCGACCTGATGGAAGGGGGCAAGCAGGTGAAAACGCTTGCCATCGTTCTGGGGGCAAGTCTACTGCTGTGCTGCCTCAATCCTTATCATGTGCACGTCTTCACTACACTGCCGCCGGAATTACTTCGCTTCGGCTCCGCCGCCGAACTGGCCAACGATCCGCTAATCCGCGGGTGGCACCTCTCGATTTTCGAGGCGGACTACTACCGCCCCTGGCTGGGTCTGAGCGTCGCGGGGCAATCGGTCTTCGTGCTGCTGGCACTCAGCATTGGCTCGTTCGTCTTCGTGTTTCCCGCCGTCGATCTTCGCCGGGCGACGCTCTTCGTCGGTTTCCTGCTGCTGGGATTGGTCGGCTTCCGACTCATTCCCCTTTTCGCCGTGGTTGCGGCCCCCATCCTGGCGCTCAACTGCCTGGAGGCCGCCGACCGTCGCTTCGGCACCGAGGCATATCTCTTGCCGCAGTGGCGGTTGTGGGCCTCGTCGGGCCGATTGCTTTCGGCGATTCTTCTGGGAGTGGGCATCGTCACCAGTCTGCCCGGCTGGCTCCAGGCGACCCCCCACTTCAACCGCCGCTTCGATCTGAGCCTGGATGTCGACGAGGGACTCAAGGCCAACGCGCTGCGTATCGCCGAATTGCAGAAGCTCGGAGCCCTGGAGCGCGGCCAACGCTGGTTCAACATCGGCGTCGAGCCGGTTGCGTACTTTGCCTGGTTCTGTCCGGGGGAGAAACTGTTTATCGATCACCGGATCGGCATCTATCCGCGCGAGGTGGTGCGGGACTACCTGGCGATGCGGGCCGCGCTGGAGGGCCGCCCCCCGGTTGGTCGTGAGGCAAGCAAGGAGCCCCCGCCCCCGGCCTGGCGAGAGATCCTCCGCAATCGCGAGATCGGCTTCCTGGCCCTCCATGCCAGCGATGTCGAACGGCAGTTTCCCACGCTCCAACGGCTCTACTCCGGCGAACAGGAGTGGACTTTGTGCGCCCTGGCCGGACGCAGCGCACTGTTTGCCTGGCGTGAACCGGGCCAACCGCTCCGGCTGGATGCCCGCGCCATTTATCCCACCACCGCGCTGGCCTTCGGTCCGGATGCCCAGGTGTTGACCGCAGCCGACGCGCCGCCGCTGACCTTTCTCGACGCTCTGACCAACGAACCACGTCCCCAGACGGCCGCCAGCTACGCCGCCCAGCAGCATCTGCTGCGATTTGAGGTCGAGGGCGATCGCATGCGGCTGGAAAACGATCGCCTGTTCCTGGCACTCGTGGCCACCCGGCAAATGACATACTGGAGCCAGGCAACCTGGGGATCACTGCTCGGCATGGGGATGGTGTTCCCTGGCGATCAGTTCCATCTCTTTACCCAGGTGCGCCCCAACCTGCTCAACAGCCTGGACAACGGACCACCCGACTCGGCGTACCTTGCGGTGCGCAGTGCGCGCGAGGCGATCCGCCTCAATCCGCAGGACTACCGCGCGTACCTCACGCTGGCGCGTGCGACCCGAGCCCTCTACAACATGACCCGCGAACGCGCTCGCGCCCAAAACCTGCTGCCCCACATCAGCATCATCCGCCAAAGTCAGATCTTCTGGGCCTACCGGGAGAGTCTGCGTCTGGAACCGCCGCCTCTGGTGCGTCAACAGATCCACTACGGCATGATGGAAGCACTCGACCTCGATGGCACGCGGAACTACTTCGATCAGCAGGTCGAGCATCAGGCCGAGTTTGTTCGCCTGGCCAACGAGTTTCGTAGTTTTCCGATCGCTTCACCGGAGAATGCCGAGAAGGCACTCAAGGAGTATGAGAAGCAGTTGCGGGCCAACGAGCAAGAACTCAAGAAACGCCGCGACGACTTCGTGGTGCAGACCTCACGAATGCCCGTGACCCAGAAGGCCGTGGAGGCACTCAAACGCGGTCTTTCCAAGGATGCCTTGCGAGTGCTAACCAGCGCCAAGCCCGAGGAGTTGCTCGCCAATCGCGGCAATGGAGTCGTGATGCTACTCTCACTGCAACTCGCTCTGGGCTACGCCGAGGACGCCCGCCTCCGGCTCACTCCCACCGAGGGCACCAAGTTCGATCCCGCCGCCTTTGGCGATCACCCGCTGGGACTGCCCGCCTATGACTGGTTCCGCATCCAACTTGCGGCCACCGTCGGCGAGTACGCTCTTGCCGAGCAGGCACTGGCTGACCTGGAATCCGGACGGCTCCAGGATAGCTACCGAATCGTGGCGACGCGAGTGACAGAGGCGATTTTGACGGCAGCACGCCAGGGAGGCTTCCCGCCCCAGATTCTGCTGCCGCCGCCCTACCGGTGGGAAATCATGGGCAACAACGTCCTCGACATCAGCGTGCAATTGCGCGAGCAATCGTCCACATTGGCCACGCTCCGAGCCTGGTTGCTGCTCGAAACCGGCCAGATTGCCGAGGCCAACGAGCAACTCGAGCGCGCCTTCGCGGCTGCCGATCTGGGACTGACGCCCGATGGCAAGAATCGACAGTTTCTGTCTCTGCGGAGTCTGCCGATGGCAACCTTGATCCGCCAGAAGATTCGCCGCTAGGACAAAAAAACGCCCCGCGTCTGCAAGGACGCGGGGCGGCAAAAACTCACGATAGAAGGCAAGCTCAGCGAGTCTGAGCGGCGGTCAGGCGACGACGAGTATCCTCAGAGTCGCTATGGTAGCGCCAGAACCGCAAGCCGGCGGTGTCGTGGATGTCGTAGACAAACCACGCCAACTGATCCTCGTGGACGAACGGCACCAGAGCCACGCCCTGGAGTGCATCGTGCAGGGCGACATCCAGCGCCCCCAGTTCCGTCACGGCCTTGTCATATTCTTCACGGGCACGATGGATGGCCCGGCGAGCTTCTTCCTGACCGATCAGCGTATCGCGTGTCGGACGCCCCGGCTTTTCCTCCAGCCGTTTGAGCGTCGATTCCTGCGAACGAATCTCGAGCATCCACTCCCGAATTGATCGCAAAATCGAGGATAGGTAAGGAATCGCCGCCTTGGCCTGGTCGAACGTCCATAGACGCATCGCGCTCTTGCGGCGGCGGGCTTCTTTCGGCGAGTTCGTCATGGCTGGCTCCGGGTGGGGGGGAAGGCGAATGCCCCGGACAACCGCAGCCGGTTTATTCGCCTACCCTATCTTACGCCCCGAATGAGACAATGCGTACCGATCCCCCGGTCTGCCGAACAATTTTTTTTCCCCCGCACCGGTTTTTTCTTGACAGCCCCCGCGTCCATCGCACGAAGATACCCGATGCACCTACGGAGGGGACTTCCATGTTCTCCTGGTTTCTCGATACCCTCGACCATGCGGGCGAACTTGCGCTCTTTACCCTCCGGGTGCTCCGGGGCTGCCTGGTCCTGGCCGGACGCGACACCCTTTTGCCCATCTGCGTCAACATCGGCCTGGGAAGTGTCCCCGTCGTCCTGATCACCGGCACCTTTATCGGCATGGTGCTCGCCGAACAGTCGTACGCCCAGTTCCGGAGTGTCGGACTCCAGACCAGCCTCGGCTCCATCATCAATTCTTCCGTCATCAAGGAACTTGGCCCCGTGCTGGCCGGCGTCATGCTCGCCGGACGTGTCGGTAGCGCCATGGCTGCCGAACTGGCGACGATGAAGGTCACGGAACAAATCGACGCCCTGCGCTGCCTCGGGGTGGACCCCGTCAAGTACCTCGGCTCGCCACGGTTTCTGGCCTCGGTCACCCTCATCCCGGTTCTTACCGTGCTGGCCAATTTCATGGGTGTGCTCGGCGGAGCCTTCATCTGCATCTACGTCTATCGCGTCGAGTCCCACTTTTACTGGCAAAACAGCCAGGGTTATGTCGATCTGTTCGACCTGGCCACCGGACTGATCAAGCCCATGTTCTTCGGCGCCGCCATGTCGATCATCAGTTGCCAGCGCGGGTTTTCCAGCGAGGCCGGCGCGCAGGGCGTCGGCCGCGCTGCCACCCGGGCCTTCGTCGCCTCGTTCATCGCCATCATGGTCCTTGATTTCTTCCTGGCCATGCTCCTCAATAACCTGGAGGCCCTGTGGTGGCCCAGCGCGAAGGGGATGCCATGAACCCGACCCAGCCGATCGTTTCGCTTCAGCAGGTGTCAATGCAGTTTGGCACCGCACGCATTCTCCACGCCATCGACCTCGCCGTGCCCCGCGGTCAGACGCTCGGCATAATCGGCGAATCGGGCTGCGGCAAGACCGTGCTGCTCAAACTTATCGTCGGACTGCTGCGACCCACGGTTGGCCGGGTCCTGTTCGATGGCCAGGAGATGGTGAACCTCTCCGAAAGCGAACTCACCCGGCAACGCCTGCGGATCGGCTTTCTGTTCCAGGGGGCAGCGCTGTTCGACAGCCTCACCGTGTACGACAACATCGCCTTCGGTCCGCGTGCCCTGCGCCGTCCCGAGGCCGAGATTGCCGACGTGGTACGGCAACGGCTCCAGGAGGTCGGCCTCCCGTGGTCGTCGGTGTCCAAGATGCCAGCGGAACTCTCGGGCGGCATGCGCAAGCGCGTCGGTCTGGCCCGCGCGTTGGCCCTCGATCCTGAGGTGATGCTCTACGACGAACCAACCACCGGCCTTGATCCGATCATGACCGATGTCATCAATGAACTCATCTTGCAAACACGCCAGCAACGGCCGATCACCAGCATCATCGTGACGCATGAGATGCGAACGATTGACAAGTGCGTCGATCGCGTCGTGATGTTTTACCCGCTGAGTCGGCTTGGGCCCGAACAGCCGCAGATTCTCTACGATGGCAGCCCCGAGGGACTTCGCTCGGCCGACGACGAGCGGGTGCGTCAATTCATTGAGGGGCAGGCCCGCGATCGACTTCAGGAACTGGCACGTCAGGAGGAGGCCAACCGATGAGCGACTCCGCCAACCGAGGGCTACGACTTCGCCTGGGCGCACTGGTCCTCATGGCCCTGCTGCTGCTGGGCACCATGGTCTTCATGTTCGGCAGCCTGCCGGGGTTCTTCAAGCGGACCACCACCTATACCGTCCGGTTCACCGACGCCCCCGGCTTGACCGCCGGCGCCCCGGTCCGGCGAAGTGGCGTCAAGATCGGCGATGTCCGCGAGGTTCGCCTCGATGAGGAAACGGGCATCGTCCGCGTTCGCCTCGCCATTGATGCCCCCTACCGCCTGCGACGCTCCGAACAGGCCACCCTCGTCGCTGGTCTGCTCGGCTCCGACGCCGCCATCGATTTCATCCCCAAGCCTGTCGAGGACGGCGAACCCGTCGACCGCACCGCGATCGAACCTGGAGCCGAACTGGTGGGGTTCCAGGCCGCGACGGTGAACACGCTTCTGCGGGATGCCAAGGGGGTGGTGCCCAGCTCGCAGGAGGCGCTCAACGACATCCGCAAATCGGCCGCCCGACTGGAAAAGTTCGTCGCGCGTCTGGAGAAGTCCATCCCCCTGGCCGAGGAAACCCTGCGCGAGTACCGCGACCTGGCCAAGTCGGCCAATCGGCAAATTCCGGAGTTCGAGAAGACCAACCGCGAGGTTCGCGAGTTCGTTCGTGCCACCCGCGAGGTCGTTCCCGAGGTTCAGCGGACCCTTGACGAGTATCGGCTCGTGGCCCAGGAGATCCGTCGTGCGTTCCCGGAGCTACTCAAGACCAATCGTGAGATTCAGGAAGTCGCCAAAAGTGTTCGCGAGTTGATGCCCACCGCCGAGCAGACCCTGGATGAGATCCGTGATCTGGTGGCCGACACCCGCCGAGTGGTCAACGAAGCGAACAAGCTGATCCCTGTCGTGCGCTCCAATATCGAAGACATCGGCTCCGCCGCGCGTCAGGCCCAGCGATTGCTGGAGAATGTCGATCGCGTCGTGTTGGAGAACAAGGATACCTTCCGCGAGGCGTTGATCAAGCTCGACCGAAACCTGGCTCAGGCTCTGAAACTGCTCGACGATGCCAACCTCCGCGAGGTGGAGCGGGCGCTCAAAAACATTGCGACCGGCACCGACTCCCTGCCCCGGCTTTCCAAAGATGCCGAGGGCTTGATGGCCGAGGCCCGCACGACACTGCGACGGCTCAGCGACACGCTGGTAAAGGTGGATAGCGCCATCACCGACGTGCAGAAGATTACCCGACCGCTGGGGGCACGGGCCGAGTCGGTGACGCGGGGTCTCGACGAGGCGCTGGGGAAGGTCAACGCCTCACTCAGCGACGTGCAAAGTCTGCTCAAGGCGCTTGATCGCGAGAACGGGACCATCCGCAAACTGCTCACCGATCCCTCCCTCTATAACAACCTCGATCGGGCGGCCATCGCTTTCAACCGGATCTTCCCGCAGGTCGACCAGATTCTCAAGGATGTGGGAGTCTTTACCGACAAGATTGCCCGCCATCCCGAACGCCTGGGCATCGGTGGCGCGATTCGGCCCGATACCGGACTCAAAGGGCCGCCCACGCCTCCAATCAACCCGAGCTACCCCCCCGGTGGCGTGTTGATCAAGCCACCGGCGCGATGATCCGCGCGGCCCTCCAGCCCGCACAATCGCTACAAACAGAACAATCGGCATGTTAGATTCAACCCGGAGGATTGATCGAGTAGGCAAAATGCGTACGAGAGGTAGAATAGGTACAGAACAGAAACGCGGGAGAACCGTCCCAGCCGGCCCGCGTGCCTCCCCTCGATGGAGACGCCGTGATGTACCTGCGAATGCTGATTCTGGCCGCTCTGATGGTCACCCTGATGGTTCCATGGGCCGCTGATGCCCAGACTCCCTATCCGCCCTCCAAGATCGGCACCGTTCCGGGCATTCGCCCCGGCAACCGGGATGGCGGCTACAACACCCCGGGGCTTCACCTCCAGCAGGCGAAGCTTGGCCGGATGCGCATCATCGAGGTGCTGGGCGAGAGCAAGCCTGCCCTGCCCGCCCCGGGTTCCGAGATGGGCCCCGTGGTCGTCGGCGGCGAGCCGACCAAATTCGTCGCTCCGCCCGTCAAGGCCAACCCACCCGTTGCCGAAACGCTCGTCGTCCGCAAGTGGTGGAATGGCCGCTACCTTGACGATTCCAAGGGGCGCCGGTGGATTCTGATCCATGGCGCAAGCGACTGGAGCAAGGTGGATCAGGTGGCCGGTTGGATCCTCGACTCCAAGGAAGACACCCTGCACTTCCTGGCCGACAATGGCCGACTGTGGCGGCTGCAGTACAAGTCCGAAACGCAGAAGGTCGAAGCCCCGGCGCCGAAGAAGTGAGCGAATTCCCGGCGGAACGATGCGCCCAGGAGTGGTTGCGCGTCGTTCCGTCCTAGTTGCCGCGCCCCAGCAAGGCAACGGCCAGGCCCAACCCCAGCACGACGAGCACAAACAACGCGACGGCGATCACGATCAACCACCAGGTGGAGGGGTCCAGCCGCGAAGCGGGGATGGTGCCGCGAATTTCGCGCAGGCCGAGCGGCGAGGTAGGAAACTCCTCCTCGGATTCGGGTTCGTCTTCCACCTCGGGAAGGCTCACCAGGCTGTACTCCATCGACCCACTGCCCCCGCCTTCCAGGTTGGGCTCGGCCTGTGCCTCCTCGGTAATGTTGAGCAGCGCCTCAGGTCCTCCCTCGGCCCACATCCGCAACTCGCGGGCAGCCTCCGCCGCGTTGAGTGGTCGCCCCTCAGGGTCCTTGCACATCAGTCGCTCGATCAGATCAACAAATGCTCCCGGCAACCCCGGGCGTAGCTCGGCCAGGGGGGTCGGCACACTATGGCGGTGGTGCATGACCTTTTCCTTGCTCGTCCCGCCGGGAAAAGGAGGATGGCCAACGAGCGCATAGTAAAGCGAGCACCCCAGAGCGTAGAGGTCGCTACGCGGACCGACACTCAGAGCGTCGATCGTCTGCTCCGGCGCGATGTAGCCCATCGTCCCGACGATGTACCCCTTGCCGCCGGTCACCATCGTGTCGTCGCCCGTCTCTCCATGCATCAACGCCAACCCCAGATCCACGAGTTTGGCTGTGTCGCGTGGCGTGATCAGAATATTGCTCGGTTTCAGATCCCGGTGAATCACTCCCTGCCCGTGCGCGTGATGCAATCCCTCGGCCAACTCGGCGAACAGTCGCGCTGCCCGCGCCATATCGAGAGGGCCCTCGGCCTGGATCAGCTTGCTCAACGTCTTCCCGGGGATGTATTCCATGGCGATGAAATGCACTCCGCGATGCTCGCCGACCTCGTACGCGCGGGCAATGTGCCGGTGATCCAGACGCACGCAGATTTCCATCTCGCGGCGAAAGCGGGCCAGCATGCGGGCCTCGCGGGCGTAGCGCGGCGGAAGCGTTTTCAGTGCGGCGAGTTGGTCATTGCGCTGGTCGCGCACCAGGAACACGGTCCCCATCCCGCCCTTGCCCAGTGGCGACAGGATACGGAAGGGCCCGAGGATTAACCCCTTCGTCACACCCTTGAGCAATTTGCTCGCCTGGAAGCGCGTCAGCTTGCCCAGCCGAATGAGATGCTCCGCGAGCAACCGCGCGTCGTGCCGCTGGGGCCGAGGCAACTGGTTCAGCGCCCGCTGCAGTTCATCCCGACGCAGCAATTTGCTCCGCAGGATATCACGTGTAAATGCCTCGGCCTCCATCACGGTTCAGCGCACCAAGGCTCGATTGAAGGGCGGATGGATGGATCCATCTTCACGCCACGCTATTCTATCACCCGGTTCAATATCCGCGTAGCGTGGTTGCCTCGGCGACACGCTGGACGGCAAGAATAAATGCTGCCTCGCGGGCGCTCACCTGGTACTGGGTCGCCGTGCGCCAGGTCGCGTCGAACGCATCGAGCAAAATCTTGCTCATCTTCTCATGCACCTGCTCCACCGGCCAGGCCAGTTGTTGCAGGTTCTGCACCCACTCGAAGTAACTCACCGTCACGCCGCCCGCATTTGCCAGGATGTCCGGCACCACCACCACCCCGCGTTCCTTGAACACGGCATCGGCGTCGAACGTCGTGGGGGCGTTGGCTCCCTCGACGATCAGTTTCGCCTGGATGCGTGCGGCATTCGTCCCGGTCAGTACCCGGTCCATCGCCGCCGGCACCAGAATATCGCACGGGCTTTCCAGCAACTCGGCATTGGTTCGGCTTTCGGCTCCGGCCAGGTCCTTGATCGTGCCCACCGTGGTCTGCAATCGCCAGGCCTCGGCCAGGTCGATGCCAAGGGGATGGTACTTGCCGCCCGCGACATCCGAAATGCCGACAATCGTCGCCCCACGCTCGGCCAGATACCTGGCGGCATGCGAGCCGACGTTGCCAAACCCCTGAACGATGACACGTGCCCCGGTGAGCGGCAACCGTTGCACCTGCGCGGCCCGCTCGGCCAGGATGGCGACCCCCAGCCCGGTAGCTTCCTTGCGTCCCTTCGACCCACCCACCTCGGGTGGTTTGCCCGTCACCACCGCCGGACTGTAGCCATGCTGCCGGCTGTACTCGTCGAAGAACCAGGCCATCACCTGGGCGTCGGTGCCCATATCGGGCGCGGGAATGTCCTCGTGCGGGCCAATGACCGGGTCGATCGCTTGCACAAATCGTCGCGTCAGCCGTTCGCGTTCCCGCACCGAGAGCGTGCGTGGATCGACACTGATTCCACCCTTGGCCCCGCCAAATGGCACCCCAACCAGAGCCGTCTTCCACGTCATCAGCGAGGCCAGCGCCGTTACCTCGTCGGCATCGACCTCGGGATGGAAACGCAGACCACCCTTGTAGGGGCCACGGGCGTTGTTGTGCTGGACGCGATAGCCGTGGAACACCTGGAGTTTGCCATCGTCGCGGACCAGCGGCACCTCGACGCGCAACTCACGATCGGTGTTCTGAATGAGGTACGCCAACGCATCATCGAGCTTCAGCGTCCGCGCCGCCACGCCGAAGAAGTGGTTGACGACATCCAGACTGTTCACATTCCCCACAACCATGATGTACCTCCGCGACCCCGCAGGCCAGCGCGATCAGGTCAGAAACCAGGTGCCGATCCAACCAGGGTCACTTCCCGCCGTCTTTCTCCGTCGTTTTGGGCGTGTAGCCCTTCCACACCCACTCGATGGCGTGCGGCAAGAACTGCTGCTGCGCGTTATTGATGCTATGCCCCGCCCCTCGGCAAAACAGATACTGATACTCATATCCCTTGGTCTTGAGCACCTTGGCCATTTGATGATTGGCCTCGACCCAGTCGTGCATGTTATCCCGCATGACATTGGGATTGAGCAGGTCCGCGTCCCCCACAGAGATAAACAACCGGATCGGCTTCTTCTCGCTCTCGGGGATCAACGTCTTGTGGAATCCCCATGCCCCATCGGGATACTTGGGGTCGAACGGCCACTGCTGATTGACGAACGTGCCCGAGGTGGTCAGCACCCGGCGATACAGATCCGGCCGAAACCAGGCCATGATGAGCGCGGCCGACCCGCCGGAGCTATTGCCCATGACGGCGCGGCCGTTGGGGTCCTTTGTCAGTTTGACCTTGCAGTTCTTCTCGACGCGCGGCAGCACCTCGGTTTCGATGTACTCGGCGAACACGCCCGACATGGTGTCGTATTCTTTGCCGCGCTGATGCCCCTGGGCATCGCCGCCCCCGTTGGCCACGAGGATGAGAACCACGGGCGGGATGCGCTTTTGCGCGATCAGGTTGTCAAAGATGAGCAATAGTTCCGGGTTCGGTTTACCCTTCGGTCCATCGTGCCCGACCATGAACGGCGCCTCGGTGCCTTCCTTGTAACCGGCGGGAACATAGACGGTGATGGGTCGTTTGTAGTCGATGGTGTGCGTTTCGACGATCAGGGTCTTGGGATTCTTGGGGTCGACCTTGCCGAACACCTTGCGAGCGATGCCGGGGTTGAGCAGCTTGGTTTCCTTGGAATCGATGACGAACTGATGCAGCGTTCCCTCGGGCACCCCCTTGACCGCCTTGCGTTCGGGGGCCGGCACATACTTGGGACCGATGACGAAGTTGTCGTAGGCATCGAGCGGCGGATTCTTGCCCGTTTCGAGCACCTTGAACGGCGGCGCCCCCGGATCATCGTACTTCCGCACCGGCGGCGCCGCCAGCACGCCGGAGACGAGAACAATCAAGAACGCGAAGCCAACGCCATACTTGTGCATAACCCGCTCACTTCTAAGGATCGCCGATGGAGAGATGAAGCCAGGGTATGCATCTAAATCAGAGAGGCAAGAGCGCACCGAGGTCACCGCCCCGGCGTTGTCGTAGGCGTAGGTCGTCACGCCGCTCAGGCCATCGTTCACCTGCGTGGCCCGCCCGGCCGCGTCATAGGCCAGGGTGGTGCTCAGCCCCCACAGGTCCGTCTGCACCGTCAGCCGATCCAGCGCGTCGAAAGGGGTGTTGCCGTTCGCGTCGTAGGCGTAGGCCAGGCCGACGCCCGTGGACCAGGTCTCGCTCGTCAGGCGACCACATATGCCTGTTTAAATGTCAAATTCGACTATCTGGTAATAGTCTCGATCCAGGAAAGGGGCGATCGCATCAAAAGCAGCCTGGCTAAAGATAAAATAGCCCGCATCGAGGATCGGCCAAGCTTCGATCAGCCGCCGGGAAATCTCGTGATTGGATGAAGAGAACGGAACAAAGGGCACCTTGAGCCTCACAACTGCCTGGCCGTCATTCAAGGGGCCATTGATTCGGCTGACGTACGGAAGGACGATCTCAAAAAAGGGTTCGACTCCTTCGTGCAAACGAGGATCATCGGGCATCGTTTCGTACAGACGGGTCGGGTCGAATATCCCCCGATGCCCTTTGTCGTAACTGAAATCTCCCGCCACATAGGGCGTATTGATCAGCTTGACAAACCGGACCGGACGGTAATCGAACTCGCGGACAGAACTCAGCACCTCGCGAACTCGCTCGCTGACCACGATGTGCCCAGCAGGCATGAAGACGTCCGGAATACGCCAACCATTGCGAATGATCGGCAGTGGTCTTGTTTCCAATCGACGCACCTCGAAGGGGACGTATCCTGGCGGCTCTCCCTCGCCCACTTTGCCATTGAACATCTCGGCATGATACCAATGGATGTTTGTTCCGCCATTAATTCTGGCCACACAGTAGATTTTCATTGCTGCATCCTCAATCGCTTGGCTGAGTAACCCAACGGCTCGAGCTTCGACGTATCGCGCACAACGCGTTGACGGCTGTTACGAACGGCGATTTGATACATTCAAATCATTTCTTGCGCAACTCGTTTTGGTAAGCCTCCATCATCGCGCGATCCTGCGGGGACAGGGATTTGCCCAGTTCCTTGGCGAAGGCCGCCTGGAATTCGGGGCTCGGCAGGCCCTGGAGCGTCTTCACCTCCTCAAGCATCTTCTCCGCTTTCGCAGTGTACCGGAATCGGGCCTTTTCCGCCTCGCGTTGGGCATAAAACTCCTCGATGATCTTCCGCTCCAGCGCCGCGATCCGCCGCACCGTCGCCCTCGCCCGCTCAAGCCTTTCGATCGCCAGGTTCAGCCTGGCCAGCGGCTCCTCCTTGTTCCAGAAATCGAGGTGGTCCTTCCTCGCCTGCGCGATGCTGTGGCTTAGCATATCGATGAGCAGCAACTGGTTCCGCATCGCCACCTGCCGCGCCTCCAGAACCCGCAACTGCGACTCCTCTGAGATTCTACTGTCCGCTCGTGGACCTTGTCGGTCAAACCGCGCCGAGCAAGACGCCAACGATCGGACCGCCGGGGCCACCCAGGGAGAAACCCACCAACGCCTCGCTGCCCGCGCCGATGTTGGTTGCTGGCGTCGTAGCTGTACGACTTACCAACGCCATCGGTGCTCTCGGAAGTGAGGCGACCAGCCGCGTCGTAGGTATACACATGCGACGACAGCGTCACGCCCGCGCCGTTCTTGTGGCTGATCGAAGTGGTCCGCCCCGCGTTGTCATAGGCATAGGCACTGCTGCCCACCGTCGTCGTGCCCGCCAGATCGCTGTAGCGCGTCACGCTTGCGAGCATCCCGCGATTGTCGTAGGCGCGATCCTGTCGCAACGGCGTCTGCCCCACGCCACCAAAGCGTACCGAGGTCACCGCCCCGGCGTTGTCGTAGGCGTACGTCGTGACCCCGCCCAGGCCATCGTTCACCTGCGTGGCCCGCCCCGCCGCGTCGTAGGCCAGGGTGGTGCTCAGCCCCCACAGATCCGTCTGCACCGTCAGCCGATCCAGGGCGTCGAAGGCATAGGTGTACGTGCCTTTCGGCGAGGCGGCGCTGGTGGTGTTGCCGTTGGCGTCGTAGCTGTAGGCCAGGCCACCGCCCGTGGACCAGGTCTCGCTCGCCAGCCTGCCCGCGCCGTCGTAGCCCCGCGTGCGGACCCGGCCCAGCCGATCGGTCTGGCTGACCACCTGACCGGCGGCGTTGTAGGTGAACTCGGCGTAGACGCCCAGCGGATCGGTCTGCCGGGTGAGGCGGTTGGCGGTGTCGTAGGCCAGGGTGATGACGTTGCCCGAGGGATCGACCACCCGCGTGCGGTTGCCGGCGGTATCGTAGCCGAAGGCGCTGAGGTGGCCTCGCCCGTCCTGCTGGGTGAGCATGCGGTTGTTGCCGTCGTAGCTCATGGTGGTGCGGTTGCCCACCGGGTCGACGCGGTGCGTGGCATTGCCCACGGTGTCGTAGCCCGTGATCGTCACACCCCCGGCCGCGTCCGTGTGCCGCGTCGGTCGGCCCAGGGGATCGTACTGCCACGAGGTGGTCTTGCCGGCGGGATCGGTGGAACTCAGACGCAGGCCGCCGGC
>ERZ1066117.667-NODE-667-length-23073-cov-8.131853_pt1 | contig 23073 bp, 17 predicted proteins | sample MGYA00382764_ERZ1066117 | MGnify/ENA primary metagenome ERZ1066117 (study PRJEB33369, sample SAMEA5778347) | biofilm metagenome | biome: Industrial cooling water; feature: Water cooling tower basin; material: Biofilm | place: United Arab Emirates | collected...
GTCCTCCTCCCCATTCTTTGAATGGGGAGGGGGACCGCCAAAGGCGGTGGAGGGGTCGCTGCTGATGCGCTAAGACCGGCCCATGAAGGTTGATGAAGACAATGTGCCGATCCTGAAGGGTGTGCGCTCGCTGCGGCCCAAGGATGCCGCCACGCTGCTGGTGATCCGGCGCGATGGCCCCGCACCGCGGGTGCTGATGGGGCGCAGGGCCAAGGGCCATGTCTTCATGGCGCAGAAATGGGTGTTCCCCGGCGGCCGGCTGCACCCGGCAGACTATCGCATCGCCGCCGCCAGCGAACTGCACGCGGAGACCGCCGCGCCGCTGCACCGCACCGCGCCGCCGCCGCGCGCCCGGGCGCTGGCCGCCGCTGCCGTCCGCGAGCTGTTCGAGGAGACCGGGCTGGTGCTCGGCGCCCCCGGCACGGCCCGCACGCGATCCAGGGAATGGTGCGATTTCCTCGCCACCGGTCACCTGCCGCATCTTGAACCACTGCGCTTCGTGGGCCGCGCCATCACGCCGCCGGTGCGCCCGCGCCGCTTCGATGCGCGCTTCTTCACGGTGGATGCCGAGCATCTTGCCAGCCTTGATCCCACCAGCGGCTGCGGCGAGCTCGACGAGATCGCCTGGTTCCGCTGGGAAGAGGCCGAGGCGCTGGATCTGCCCAGCATCACCCGCGCCATCCTGGCGGATGTGGCCGCCCGGCTCAGCAATCCGGCGCGGCCCATCCCCTATCACCGCTTCGATCATGGCCGGCACCGGCTGCTGAGCCTGTGACAGCGATCACCCGCCTCACCCTCACCGATTTCCGCAATCACGCCCACAGCGACATCCAGACCGGCAGCAATGGGGGCGGCGGGCTGGTGGCGATCAGCGGCGACAATGGCGCCGGCAAGACCAACATCCTGGAAGCCATCTCGCTTCTGGCGCCGGGGCGCGGCCTGCGCGGCACCGCCCTTTCCGATGCGGCGCGCCAGGGCGGCCCCGGCGGCTGGAGCGTGGCGGCCACGCTGATCACTGCGGCCGGCGAGGTGCAGCTGGGCACCGGCACGCAGGCCGGCGCGCCCGATCGCCGGCTGGTGCGGGTGAACGGCGCCAGCGCCAGCGCAGCCGCGCTGGCTGACTGGATGGCGCTGGTGTGGCTCACCCCGGCCATGGACCGGCTGTTTGCCGACAGTGCCAGCGCGCGCCGGCGCTTCCTCGATCGGCTGGTGCTGGCGCTGCACCCCGGCCATGGCCAGCGTGTTTCCCGCTATGAAGCGGCGATGCGCGAACGCACGCGCCTGCTGACCGGCGAGGCGCCCGCCGATCCGGTGTGGCTCTCAGGGCTGGAAGCCGACATGGCCGAACATGGCGCGGCCATCGCAGCGGCGCGTGCCGACGTGGTGGCGGCCTTGAGCGAAGCGCTGGCCGCAGCGCCAGACGGCCCGTTCGCGCGGCCGCTGATCGCACTGGCGGGCAATGATGCGGCCGATCTGGGCGCGCGGCTGGCCCAGCGGCTGGCAGCGGGCCGCGCGCGCGATGCTGCCGCCGGGCGCGCCATCGAAGGCCCGCACCGCGCCGACCTGATGGTGCACCATGCCGAAAAGGCGATGCCCGCGGCCAGCTGCTCGACCGGCGAGCAGAAGGCGCTGCTGGTGGCGATCGTGCTCGCCCATGCCGCGCTGGTGGCCCGGCGCAGCGGCCAGCCGCCGATCCTGCTGCTCGACGAGATTGCCGCCCATCTCGATCGCCGCCGCGTGCTGGCGCTGTTCGAACGGCTGGCCGACATGGGGGCGCAGGCCTGGCTCACCGGCACCGATCCGGCGCTGTTCCGGCTGGCCGACGGCGCCCGGCTGCTGCACATTGAGGCCGGGCAGATCATGCCGGCCTGAGGCGCGCCATAAAGGCCGGCGCGGCGGCGCCGTTAGACAGGGCGGCTATAGCCATCCCCTGGAGTGTGCACCTGCCGATGTCGGACAGCAGCTGGCCCCGTGTTCCGTTTCCGCGTGCCGCCAGCGCCCGGCCGCTGACGCCGCGCCTGCTCGCCGCCGCCGAACCGCTGCTGGATGTCGCCGGCATCGGCGCCTGGCAGTATACGCCGGGCGGCAATCTGTGGTGGAGCGCCGAAACCCGCCGCATCCATGGCGTTGAAGCGGATTTCGTGCCCGATCTGGAAGCCGCCATCGAATTCTATCTGCCCGAACATCGTGACCTGGTGCGCCATGCGGTGGCCGATGCCATCGCCAACGGCACGGCCTGGGACCTGGAACTGGCCATCCAGCGGCCGGACGGGCAGCGCTGCCACGTGCGGGCGCGCGGGCGGCCGGGTGCCCGGCAGGACGGGCAACCGGTCACCATCTTCGGCACGTTCGAGGATATCACCACCCGCCAGGAGGCTGCCGCCCGCGCCGCGCGTGAACTTGACTTGCGCACCCGCACCGAAACCCTGTTGCGCGACGTGATTGCCGGCATCCCGGCAGCGCTGTCCGTCTATGACGGCGATGAACGGCTGATCCTGGTGAACGATGAATATCGCTATCTGCTGCCCGGCAACCAGCAGTTCATGGTGAAGGGCGAGCGGCTGGCCGACATCATCACAAGGAAGGTGCTGGCCAATCATTATGTGCCGGAAGTGAGCGCCGATGATCCACCCGAGGTGCGGCAGGCCTGGGTGGCCGATTATCTGCGCCGCCACCGCACGCCGGGCTATAATCGCGTGTTCCACCTGCGCGATGACAAGTTCGTGCAGGCGTCGACCGCCATTTCGGAAAGCGGCAACATCGTTTCCATCCGCACCGACGTCACCCCGCTGATGCGCGCCGAACGCGAGCTCAGGCGCCGCGCCGAGGAAGACGCGCTGACCGGGCTGGCCAATCGCGATGTGCTGATGGCGCGGCTCGCCGCCCTGCCCGCCGACGGCCCGCCGGGATTGATGGTGCTGCTCGACGTGGACTTCTTCAAGGCGGTGAACGACAGCCTGGGCCACGGCGCTGGCGACCTCTTGCTGCGGCTGATCGGCCGGCGGCTGCGGCGCGTGCTCGGCCCCGGGGACACTGCCGCCCGGCTGGCGGGTGACGAGTTCGCGCTGATCGTCCACGGGCCTTCGGGCCCACTCGCCATCGCGGCCTTTGCCGCCCGGCTGCTGGCGCGGCTCCGGCGGCCGATGCGGCTGGGTGCCAGCCGCTATGCGCCGTCGATCTCGATCGGGATTGCGCCGTTCCCGGCCAGCGCCTGCGGCCCGCGCGAGCTGCTGGGCAATGCCGATGCGGCGCTGCTGGAAGCCAAGCGCCAGGGGCGCGGACGCCATGTGCTGTTCGGCGCGGCGCTGGCCGAACAGGTGGTGCGCCGCACCCGGCTGGCCGACGCGTTGCGCGTGGGTCTGGCCAACCGGCAGCTGGTGGCGGCGCTGCAGCCGCAGCAGCGGCTGGCCGATGGCAGCGTGATGGGCTTCGAGGCACTGGCGCGCTGGCAGCTGGCCGGTGAATGGGTGTCGCCGGACGAATTCGTGCCGCTGGCCGAGGATGTCGGCCTGGCCCAGCCGCTGGGCCTGCAGGTGATGGAGGCCGCGATGGCCGGCTTTGGCGCCATGCTGGCTGCCGGGCTCGATCCCGGCCATCTCGCCATCAACGTGTCCACCGCCCAGCTGCTGGCCGATGATTTCCTCGAAACCGTGCGGCGGGCGCTGGCCCGGCACGCCATCCCGGCCAGCCGGCTGGAGGTGGAGGTGACGGAATCAGTATTGCTCGATCGCTCCATCGTGCGCATCGGCCAGGCGCTGGAGGCGCTGCAGGCGATGGGCTGCAGCCTTGCCATGGACGATTTCGGCACCGGCTATGCCTCGCTTTCGCACCTCACCAGCTTCCCGGTGGATCGCATCAAGGTGGACAAGAGCTTCACCCGCGCCATCGACAGCGACGGCGACAAGGGTCTGATCGCCCGTACCCTGATCCAGCTGGGGCGCGGGCTTGGCCTGGAGGTGATCGCCGAAGGGGTGGAAACCCCCAGCCAGCGCGAATTCCTGGTGGCGCATGGCTGCACCGCCATCCAGGGCTATCTGTTCGCCCGGCCGATGCTGGCCGGCGAGGCGCTGCCGTGGCTCAGGCAGCAGCAGCGCTGGGCCGGGCGGCGGCGGCCGCCGGGCCTGCTGCGCGGAAGGGGGCGGTAGCTGGCGTTAGCGGGCGGGTGTAATCTTTCCTCGCGTGCGCGCGCGGAGTTTCCTATAGGCTGGCCAGAGAGTGACCAGAGGCCCGCATCTTGACCGACACACCTGAAACCGCCCCCCAGCCGAACGAGTATGGCGCCGACAGCATCAAGGTGCTGCGCGGGCTGGACGCGGTGCGCAAGCGCCCCGGCATGTACATCGGCGACACTGACGATGGCTCGGGCCTGCACCACATGGTGTTCGAGGTGAGCGACAACGCCATCGATGAGGCGCTGGCCGGTTATTGCGACCGCATCGACATCAGCCTCAATCCCGATGGCAGCGTGAGCGTTACCGACAATGGGCGCGGCATCCCCACCGGCATCCATGCCGAGGAGGGCGTGTCGGCCGCCGAAGTGATCATGACCCAGCTGCACGCCGGCGGTAAGTTCAACAACAGCGACGACAATGCCTACAAGGTGTCGGGCGGCCTGCACGGCGTGGGCGTGTCGGTGGTCAATGCGCTGTCGGAATGGCTGGAGCTGACCATCTGGCGCGACGGCGAGGAGCACTGGATGCGCTTCCGCCACGGTGACGCCGAAGCGCCGCTGAAGGTGGTGGGGCCCTCCAATGGCAAGCGCGGCACGCGGGTGACGTTCTTCCCGTCGGCCGAGACCTTCAAGTTCATCGATTTCGATTATGCCCGCCTGGAACATCGCTTCCGCGAGCTGGCCTTCCTCAATTCCGGCGTGCGACTGGTGCTCACCGATGCCCGCCATGCCGAGGGCAAGTCGGTCGATCTCTATTATGAAGGCGGCATCGCGGCCTTCGTGAAGTTCCTCGACAAGTCGAAGCAGCCGCTGATCCCCAACCCCATCGCCATCACCGGCCAGGCGAACGACATCGGCATCGATGTCGCGCTGGAATGGAACGACAGCTATTACGAGCAGGTTCTCTGCTTCACCAACAACATCCCGCAGCGTGACGGTGGCACCCACCTGGCGGCCTTCCGCGCCGCGCTGACCCGCACGCTCAACGCCTATGCCGAACAGTCTGGCCTCTTGAAGAAGGAAAAGGTGAGCCTCACCGGCGACGACATGCGCGAAGGCCTGACCGCCATCGTCTCGGTGAAGCTGCCCGATCCGAAATTCTCGAGCCAGACCAAGGACAAGCTGGTGAGCTCCGAAGTGCGCCAGCCGCTGGAAAGCCTGATGGCCGACCGGCTGGATGTGTGGCTGCAGGAAAATCCGCAGCACGCCCGCACCATCGTGGCCAAGATCATCGACGCCGCCGCGGCGCGTGAAGCGGCCCGCAAGGCGCGTGACCTCACCCGCCGCAAGGGCGCGCTCGACATCGCCAGCCTGCCCGGCAAGCTGGCCGACTGTCAGGAGCGTGATCCGGCCAAGTCAGAGCTGTTCCTGGTGGAAGGGGACAGCGCCGGCGGCACGGCCAAGCAGGGGCGTGACCGCAAGACGCAGGCGATCCTGCCGCTGAAGGGCAAGATCCTCAACGTCGAACGCGCCCGGTTTGACCGGATCATTTCCTCGAAGGAAGTCGGCACGCTGATCCAGGCGATGGGCACCGGCATCCGCGACGAATTCAACCTTGAAAAGCTGCGCTATCACAAGATCGTCATCATGACCGACGCCGATGTGGACGGCGCCCATATCCGCACGCTGCTGCTGACCTTCTTCTTCCGCCACATGCCGGCGCTGATCGAGGCCGGGCATCTCTTCATCGCGCAGCCGCCGCTCTACAAGGTCACGCGCGGGCGCTCGGAAGTCTATCTCAAGGACAATGCCGCGCTGGAGGATTATCTGGTCGAGGCCGGCACCGGCACGCTGGTGCTCACCACCGCGCTCGGCCCGCGCACCGGCGCCGATCTCGCCGCGCTGGTCGATCATGCCCGCCGTTGCCGTGCGCTGATGGACTATGTACCGCGCCGCTATCCGGCGGCGATCGTGGAGGCGCTGGCGCTGAACGGCGCGCTGGCCGGCGCGTCCGAAAGCGCCGCCGCTGCCACCGCCGCCTGGCTCAACGCCGCCGAAACCGATGGCGGGGTGTGGAGCGCGCGCTTGTCAGCGGATGGAGGCTTCCAGGTCGAGCGGGCCTGGCGCGGCGTCACCGATTATCACGTCATCGATGGCGCCTTTCTCGCCTCGCCAGAAGCGCCGCGCCTGCACACGCTCGCGGCGCTGGAGGCGGCGAGCTATGCCGCCCCGGCACTGCTGGGCGCCACGCGCATCACCCGGCCATCAGAGCTGCTCGGCGCCGTGCTCGATGCCGGCCGCAAGGGGCTGGCCATCCAGCGCTACAAGGGCCTCGGCGAGATGAATGCCGAGCAATTGTGGGAAACCACGCTGGACCCGGCAGCCCGCACGCTGCTGCGCGTCGATGTCGCCGATGCCGCCGATGCGGATGACATCTTTGCCAAGCTGATGGGCGACGTGGTGGAAGAACGCCGCAGCTTCATTCAGGAAAACGCCCTGAACGTCGCCAATCTCGACGTTTAGGCCAGGATCGCCCGGCGCCGCCGCGCCATCGCCCCCACCAGGCCGAAGCCGGTGATCAGCAGGGCCCAGCTCTGCGGTTCCGGCACGCCGGTGGCGATCACCTCCTCTCCGCCCTCGCCCGGCAGACCGAAGCTGATCGTGTCGAGGCGATAGCCCTGCCCGATGGCGTTGAGATAATCCTGCTCACCGGGTTCGCGCGTGGTGAAGAAGAAGGCCTTGTAGGCCGCCGTCGGCGTGATCAGCGTCAGGCTCTGGGTGCCGCCATTGGCGTTGCTGAACGGCGGTCCGCTCGCCTGTCCGGCCAGCAGCGACAGTTCGGCGTTGGGCTGGCCATCGGGCACGTTTTGGATGATGCCGGGATAGCCGAGAAACACCAGCCGATCACCGTCCACGCCATAGAGCGCCAGCGTGTCGTTGCCGTCCACCAGCGAGAGCAGGAAGCCCTCGATGGAAAAGGCGGTGCTGCCGCTGAGCAGCAGGCCCTCGCGGGCGCCAGGCAGGTTGGTGTCCACCTGTTCGCCCGAAGCGCCGCCCGCGATGCCGAGGCCGGGCAGCGTGCGCTGCAAGAGGCCGCCCTGATCGAGCTGGCTGGTGCTGGTGAGGGTGCCGGGGAAGGGCGTGAAGCCAAGTGCCTGCACCGTGAAGTCAACGCCGCCGGCGCTGTAGCTCAGGGTGGGCGTGGTGACGGGGTTGCCCCCGAAGGCCAGCTTAATGGTGGCGGTGGCGGGGCCGGCCAACAGGGCCGCAGCCGCCAGGATACGCAGGAACTGCTTCAACACGATACGCTCACTCTCACTCAACAGATACGCAGCAACCGCGCTTCTGAAGGCCTTGCGGCGAGCTGTCAACAGATTTTCAATAATGACTGCAATATGTTAAGGATAATAACCGCGAATCCGCGCGAGTGCGGGCAACAGCAGCAGCACGGTGAGGCCGCTCAGCATCAGGGCCAGCGCAGCCCCGGCCCCGGCGCCCACGGCGGCACCCACGCCCAGCACGGCGGCGACCTGGAACAGGCTGTTGACGATGTTGTTGGCAGCAATGGCGCGCGCTCGGCTGCCGACCTCGCCGGCGGTTTGCAGCACGGCATAGAGCGGCACCGAGAACACGCCGCCAGCCGCCGCCAGCGCAAACAGATCGGCTGCCACCCGCCAGCCGGGGGCGATGGCGAACAGCTCGGCCACGGACTTGGGCGCTGTGCCGACCGTGGGAATGGCGAAGAACAGATCCACCCCGGCCAGCGCCATGGCCAGGCCGGCGCCCACGCAGACCCGCGTGGAAATCCGGCCCTTCAGCAGCCGCGCCACCGCCAGCGAGCCCAATGCGATGCCCACCGAGAAGATGGCCAGGAACAGGGTGGCGACCGCTTCGGTGCCGCCCATGGCGTTCTTCGCCAGTGGCACGAACTGGCTGGTGTAGACCGCGCCCAGCGCCCAGAACCACGAGATCGCCAGCGTCGCGACCAGCAGCTGGCGATGGCCAAAGGCATGGGCGAGCGCCTGGCGTCCGCTGCTCCAGGGGTTCCAGTCGATCGCCAGCGCGGCAGCCGGCGGTGCCGGCGGGATGGCGCGCGCGGCCAGCCAGCCGATGCCGGCCAGCAGCAGCGCCACCGGCCCCACCGCCGCCGTGGCCAGCAACCCGCCCGCCACCTGGCCGAGCAGGATGGCGACGAAGGTCGCGGCTTCCACCATGCCGGTGCCGGCAAGCAGCTCGTCCTGCTTCAGATGCTGGGGCAGGATGGCATATTTCACCGGCCCGAACAGGGTGGAATGGCAGCCCATCAGGAACACCACCAGCAGCGCCAGCGGCAGTGATTCCAGCCACAGCGCCAGCCACCCCAGCGCCATGAAGCCGATCTCCATCAGCTTCACCAGGCGGGCGATCGCCGCCTTGTCCCGCGCATCGGCCACCGATCCGGCAATGCCAGAGAGCAGCAGGAAAGGCAGTATGAACAGGCCGGCGGCCAGGCTGGCCAGGAAGGCGGCACGCGCCGGATCGGCGGCGGCGATATCATAGGCAACGATGAACACCAGCGCGGTGCGATAGAGATTGTCGTTGAACGCGCCCAGCAGCTGGGTGACGAACAGGGGGCCAAAGCGCCGCGTGGCCAGCAGGTGCAACATCTGCCAGAGACGTTGCCCGCTTGGGGCGCCGTCGTCCAGCCGGTGCGTGCGGACTCGCATCCGGCTGCGGCGGGGCGTAAGGGATGGATTGGAAGGAGCCGCGCGTGCCACGTCAACGGCGCAACGATGATTGGGGCTTCCCGCGCTGGCGGGATTATGGCGCGGAACGCGCCGCCACCAACGTGCGCCTGTGTGATCGCGAAGGCTGCAGCAACGTGGGCGACCGGCCGGCCCCCAAGGCGCCGAACAGCCCGGAACGCTGGTGGTTCTGCCTCGAACACGCCGCCGAATACAACGCCGACTGGGATTATTTCCGCGGCCTCACGCCCGAACAGGCCGCTGCGCGCGAGAAGGAAGAGGCCGGCCAGCGCAAGTATCGCCGCGCCAGCCACTGGCAATGGGGCGAAGGCGATGGCAGCCGCAGCCGCGCCGAGCTTGATGCGCTGAAGCTGTTCGGGCTGGAGGCCGATGCCGACATCACCGCCATCCGCGCTGCCTGGCGCGCGGCGGCCAAGGAAAGCCACCCGGATGTGGCCGGCAACAGCCCGGAAGCCGCCGATCGCTTCCGCGCCGTGCAGGCGGCCTGGGATGTGTTGTCGGCCGCCGACACCGCCCGCAAGGCGGCCGCATCTCAACGCTAAAGCCGCACTTGGCGGCGGCAAAGAAAAGCCGGGGTTGAGGGGACGCCGGCAATCCGCTTGAGGGGGAACCATGATGCATGCAATCCGCACCCTGTTCACCGCCGCACTGCTGGTCGGTGCCGCGTCCGCCGCCAGCGCTGCCGGCCTCTACGGCCAGTGGCGCGTGAGCTTCGACAATCACCCCGGCGGCCCGCTGCCCTTCACGCTCGACGTGCGCCAGACCCCGAAGGGCCCGCAGGCCTTCATCCTCAACCCGCCGGAGCGGCTGAAGGTGGAGCAGGTGCAGGTGACGGGGGACAGCATCACGCTGACCTTCCCCAGCTACAACAGCCGGCTGGAGCTGAAGGCCGCCGGCGGCGACACGCTGGCCGGCGCCGCCACTGTGCTGCGCGCCACCGGCACGGTAACCCTGCCGGCCAAGGCCACGCGCGGCGCCTGGCGCTTCACGCCGGGTGCCGTGAAGCCGGCCGGCAATGTCGCCGGGCGCTGGAACATCCTGACCGGGGACAACAAGGTGAAGGGGCTGCTGCTGCTCAAGCAGACCGGCGCGCAGGTGTCGGGCACGGTGCAAACGCCCACGGGCGACATGCGATACCTGTCGGGCGAACTGAATGGCAACCAGCTCAAGCTCTCCACCTTCGATGGCAGCTTCACCAGCCTGTGGATCGGCACGCTGGCCGGTGACACGCTGAAGGGCGCTTCGTTCGCCGCGACCAGCCGGCCGACGGGCAACCCGTGGGAGGCCAGGAAGGAAAAGCAGGCCGACATGAAGGCGGTCGCGGTGGAAAAGCCCGGCGGCGAGCGGCTGTCGTTCCGCCTGCCGGCGCCCGATGGCCAGTTCATCAGCCTCGATGATGCCCGCTACAAGGGCAAGGTGGTGGTGATTTCGATCGGCGGCGCCTGGTGCCCCAACTGCCATGATGAGGCGCAGTTCCTTGGCCCCTATGCCGCGCGCCGGCAGAAGGAAGGCCTGGAAATGATCGGCCTGCAATTCGAATATGGTGCCGATCAGGCCCGCGCGATGCGCCAGATCACCAGCTTCCGCACCCGCTACAAGCTGCCCTACCCTATGGTTTATGGCGGCCAGCCGAACGCGGACGACACCAGGAAGGTGCTGGGTGATCTTGCCCCGGTGAAGGTGTGGCCCACCACCATCTTCATCGGCCGCGATGGCCGCGTGAAGGAAGTGCACGTGGGCTGGGCCGGCCCGGCCACCGGCGCTTTGAGTGAGCAGGTGAAGCGCGAGTTCGACGAGACGGTGTCGCGGCTGCTGAAGCAGCGCGCCTGAAGCGGCGTCTGACCGAAAACGCGGAACCATCCACAGAAGCCTCCACCGCCGCGCGGGTGCGCCCCCTACCGCGCCTGCCGGCGGCCTGCTAAACCTTGGGCATGTCCGGGTCCCAGCAGCGCACCGTCCGCATTGCGCCTTCCATCCTGTCCGCCGATTTCGCGCGGCTGGGTGAGGAGGTGCGCGCCATCAGCGAGGCCGGGGCAGACTGGATCCATGTCGACGTGATGGACGGGCATTTCGTGCCCAATCTCACCATCGGCCCGATGGTGGTGAAGGCGCTGCGCCCGCACAGCGCGCTGCCGTTCGACGTGCACCTGATGATCAGCCCGGCCGATCCCTATCTGGAAGCCTTCGCCGAAGCCGGCGCCGACATCTTGTCGGTCCACCCGGAAGCCGGCCCGCACCTGCACCGCACCATCCAGCGCATCAAGAGCCTTGGCTGCCAAGCCGGCGTGGTGCTCAACCCGGCCAGCCCGGTGAGCCTGGTGGAGGATGTGCTGGGCGACATCGACCTGATCCTCGTCATGAGCGTCAACCCCGGCTTTGGCGGCCAGGGCTTCATCACCAGCCAGCTCAGGAAAATCGAGCGCCTGCGCCGCATGATCGACGACAGCGGCCGCGCCATCCACCTGGAGGTGGACGGCGGCGTTGATGCGAAGACGGCGCCGCAGGTGATCGCCGCCGGCGCCGATGTGCTGGTGGCCGGCACCGCCAGCTTCCGCGGCGGGCCGGCGCATTATGCCGCCAACATCGCCGGCCTGAAGGGCGGCTGATGGCCGGCGCGTCCGATCCAGCGCAGGGCCCGCCGGTTCCCCCGCCGCCGGCACAAGTTGCGCCGGAGGAAGACGCGGCCAGCCTGCGCCGTGGCGGCGGTGATCGCGGCCCCTCGCTCAGCGAGCGGGTGTCGGCCGGGCTGGCGGCGAAGGTCTATGCGACGCCGCTGCACCGGCTGCGGCTGCGCGGGCGCTTCCCGCTGAAGCTGCTGGGCGTGCCGCTCGATCCAGTGCCGGGCGATCCCCACATCGGGGAGCGCATCACGGCGGGCCGGCTGATCCATGCCGGCCACACGCAGATGACGCGGGACATCAGCTTCCGCGAAACCGCGCCGCCGCCAGCCTGGCAGGATTGGGCGCATGGCTGGGAATGGCTGCGCGATCTCGCCATCCTGCCCGATCGCGACGCCGCCCGCAAAGCCGCCGAGACGCTGGTGGAGCGCTGGCTGGCCAGTTTCCCGGATTATGATCCGCTGGGCTGGCGCGCCGATCTCACCGGCACACGGCTGCTGATGGCGCTGGGCCATGCGCCGTTGATCCTGGGCAGTTCCAACCAGATCTATCGCTCGGCGGTGCTCTCGGCGCTGGCCACCTGGGCCCGCCATCTCGATCGCGCCGCCCGGCGGGCGCCCGAAGGCCTGCCGCGTGCCCGCGCGCTGGCCGGGCTTTATGCCGCCGGCACGCTGATCCCCGGTGGGGAGGTACGCGCCGCCGCCGCGCTCAGCGGGCTGGAAGCGCTGCTGCCGGTGCTGGTGCTGCCCGATGGCGGCATGGCAACCCGCGCGCCGATCGATGCGCTGGCGCTGGCCGACACGTTGCTGTTCGCCGCCGCCGCGCCCGAGGCACTGGGCAATCGGGCGCCGCCCGTGTTTGCCGACACGCTGGCGCGCCTCGCTCCGGCCCTGCGCGGGCTGATGCTGGGCGATGGCCAGGTGGGCGCCTGGCATGGCGGCGCGGTGATCGGCGCGGCGGCGCTGGAGCGGTTGGCGCGCAAGGTCGCCACCGGCACCGAGATCCGGCGCGGCGGCCGCTGGAGCGGCTATTACCGGCTGTCGGCGGGGCGCACCGTGCTGGTGGTGGATGCCGGTCCGCCGCCGCCGGCGCGGCTGTCGAACAAGGGCCATGCCGGCACGCTGGCCTTCGAGATGAGCGACGCCGGCGATCGCCTGATCACCAATTGCGGCGGCGTCCATGGGCTGGAGCGCACGGCGGGTGGCGGCCTGCCGCAGGCGCTGGCCGCCGGCATTGCCACCACGGCGGCCCATTCGACGCTGGTGATTGCCGATACCAACTCCACCCGCATTCGCGACGATGGTTCACTGGGCGCCGGGGTCGAGGAAGTGGCGCTGTCCGTCCGCACCACGGCGGAAGGCACGCTGCTCGATGCCGGGCACAATGGCTATGCCCGGCGCTATGGCATGGTGGTGCGGCGGCGGCTGTTCCTGTCGGCCGATGGCAGCGAGGTGGCGGGCGAGGACCTGATCGAGGCTGCCCCGGCCCGCCTGCTGGCGCGGCGCAGCGAGCGTGGCTTCGATGTGCGCTTCCATCTTGGCGCCGGGGTGTCGGCCACGCCCACCGCCGATGGCCTCGGCGCGCTGCTGAAATCGCCGGGCGGGCGCATCTGGGCGTTCAAGCTGCGGATCGAGGCCGGAAGCGGCCGCCTGCAGATCGAACCCTCGCTGTGGGTGGATGCCGAAGGCACCATCCACCGCACCCAGCAGCTGGTGATTTCCGGCAGCACCGACAAATGCGCCGCCGACATTCACTGGAGCCTGACGCGCGCCGGCAAGTGAGGGCTGACAAACGGGGTGACAGGCGCTAGGCGCATCGCGCATTCCACCCCTCCCGCCCGAAAGCCGCCGCCATGACCGATCTTGTCCGCATCCGCCGCGCCCTGTTGTCTGTGTCCGACAAGGCCGGGCTCGAGCCGCTGGCCGCCGCGCTGGTGGCGCATGGTGTGGAGCTCGTCTCCACCGGCGGCACCGCCACGGCCTTGCGGGCGATGGGCCACAGCGTGAAGGACGTGGCGGAACTGACCGGCAGCCCGGAAATGATGGACGGCCGCGTGAAGACGCTGCACCCGCGCGTGCACGGCGGCCTGCTGGCGCTGCGCGACAATGCCGAGCATGTGCAGGCGATGGCCGACAATGGCATCGGCGCCATCGATCTGGCGGTGATCAACCTCTATCCCTTTGCCGCCACCGTGGCCAAGGGCGCCCCGCGCGCGGACATCATCGAGAATATCGACATCGGCGGGCCGGCAATGGTGCGCTCCTCGGCCAAGAATCACGCCTTTGTCGCCATCCTCACCAGCCCTGACCAGTATGACGACTTCATCGCGGCGCTGACCGAGAGCAAGGGCGCCACGCCGCTGAGCCTGCGCCGCCAGCTGGCAGCGGCCGCCTTCGCCCACACCGCTGCCTATGATGCGGCGGTCGCCAGCTGGTTCGCGTTTGCCGACCAGGGCGAGATGTTCCCGCCGGTGCTGCCTGTCGCGCTGACCCGCAGGCAAGTGCTGCGCTATGGCGAGAATCCGCACCAGCAGGCGGCGCTCTACCTGCCGCAGGGCAAGAGCTACGGCCTCGCCGCCGCGCGGCAGGTGCAGGGCAAGGAGCTGAGCTACAACAACCTGAATGATGCCGATGGCGCGCTCGACCTGATCGCCGAGTGGCGCGACAGCGGCCCGGCCTGCGCCATCGTCAAACATGCCAATCCGTGCGGTGTCGCCACCGGCGCAACGCTGGCCGAAGCCTATACCAAGGCCTTCGAGTGCGATCCGGTCTCGGCCTTCGGCGGCATAATCGCGGTGAACCAGCCGCTGGATGGGCCGACGGCGGAGGCCATCACCGGCATCTTCACCGAAGTGGTGATCGCGCCCGGCGCCGATGATGATGCGCTGAAGATCTTTGCCGCCAAGAAGAATCTGCGCCTGCTGATCGCCGATCTGCCCGATCCGCGCCGCCCCGGCCTGATGCTGAAGCCGGTGTCGGGCGGGATGCTGGTGCAGAGCAGGGACAATGGCGCCGTGCTGCGGGAGGCCTGCCAGGTGGTGACGAAGCGCGCGCCGACGGAAGCCGAATGGGCCGATCTGATGTTCGCCTGGACCGTGGCGCGGCACGTGAAGTCCAACGCCATCGTTTATGCGCAGGGCGGTGCCACCGCCGGCATCGGGGCCGGGCAGATGAGCCGGCTCGATTCCACCCGCATTGCGGCGAGGAAGGCCCTCGACGCGCAGGAAGCCGCCGGCTGGGCGCAGCCGAAGACCGTCGGTTCCTGCGTGGCGTCAGACGCCTTCTTCCCCTTCCCCGATGGCCTGACCGCCGCGGCAGACGCCGGCGCCACCGCCATCATCCAGCCCGGCGGCTCGATCCGCGACAAGGATGTGATCGCAGCTGCCGACGAGCGCGGGCTGGCGATGCTGTTCACCGGCATGCGGCACTTCCGGCACTGAGGTCTCGCATCCACTTGAGGATGCGAGCCAAACGGCAAGGACTCGCATCCACTTGAGGGTGCGAGCCACACCACAGGCTCTCGCATCCACTTGAGGATGCGAGCCAGACCATGATCCTCCTCCCCTCCCGCTTGCGGGAGGGGCCGGGGGTGGGCATCTTCCTTAAGCTCTGCGACAAAGGAGAGGCCCACATGCTCGACCGCATCATCCACGCGCTGGAAACCACGCTTGCCGCCGGCAACATCCCCGGCGCGGTGGCCGTGGTGGGCAGCAGCGCCGGCACGCTGGCCGAAGTGGCGGTGGGCACCAAAGGCCCCAATGGCCCGCCGCTGGCGCAGGACGACCTGTTCCAGATCGCCTCCATGACCAAGGCCATCGCCAGCGTGGCCGCCATGCAGCTGGTCGAGCAGGGCCGGCTGAGCCTGGATGATGATATTGGCAGGGTGCTGCCGCAGCTGGCCAGCCCCGAAGTGCTGGAAGGCTTTGATGAGGCGGGCAAGCCGGTGACGCGCTCCGCCGCCGGGCCGATCACGCTCCGCCAGCTGCTCACCCACACGTCGGGCTTCGGCTATGAATTCATGTCGGCCGAGCTGACGCAATATCGCGGCCATCATCCGGCCGCGCCCGGCACGCTGGCCAGCCTGAACCTGCCGCTGCTCGCCGATCCCGGCACGCAGTGGATCTATGGCATCTCCACCGATTTTGTTGGCCTTGCCGTGGAGGCGGTGTCGGGCATGAAGCTGGGCGACTGGCTGGCCCGCCATGTCACCGGGCCGCTGGGCATGAAGGATACAAATTTTGCCTTCGATGATGCGGTGAAGGCACGGCTGACCCCGCTGCATGCCCGCATGCCCGATGGCAGCCTGGCGCCCTTCCCGGTGCATTTCGGCGGCGGCGAGCAGGCCGAGTTCCAGGGCGCCGGCGGCGGGCTGATTTCCACCGCGCGCGATTATCTGCACTTCTGCCGCATGATCCTCAATCGCGGCCAGTTGAACGGCGCCCGCATCCTGAAGCCCGACACCATCGCCGAAATGGCCCGCAACCAGGTGCGCATGCCGGCCGGCCGGCTGAAGACGAACCTGCCCGGCTTCTCCACCGATTTCGATTTCTTCCCCACCATGGATTGCGGCTGGGGACTGGGTTTCCTGATCAACCCCGAACCCGGCCCGGATGGCCGCGCCGCCGGCAGCCTGGCCTGGGATGGCATCGCCAACAGCTATTTCTGGATCGATCCGGAAAACGACATCGCCGCCGTGATCCTGATGCAGCACCTGCCCTTCGGCGAGCCGGCGGCGCTCACCGTGGTGCGGGCCTTCGAGCGGGCAGTGTACGGGCGCTAGAGTGCATCGCGGAAAAGTGGTCACCGGTTTCCGCATCAAGATGCACGAAAACAAACAGCTAGACCCGCATTCAGATCCCATCAGAATGCATTTGGGACTAGCGCTTGCCCTTTGCCGCCCGGCGGTTCAGCATCGGGTCGCAACCGGGGGCAGAGATGATGCAGATCGACAGGCGCAGTTTGCTGGGCGGCATCGCGGCGGGCGCCGCACTGGCAGGCGCGCCGGCACAGGCTGGCAGCAAGCCGGGCGGGCCGCCGTTCCTGCCGTCCGACATCGGCACGCTGAAGCGCGTGCTCGTCCACAGCGTCACGCCCCAGGATCGCGGCGGGGATCGGCTCGATCCCGGGCTGCTGCCCTATGCCGAATCCGACATGGCTGTGATGGCTGAGCAGCAAGCCGGGCTGATCCGGCTGCTGAAGGCCAATGGTGCCGAGGTGGTGGAAGTGAAGGACGCGCTGGCCGCAGCGATTGCCGCCACCCGCAAGTCCGGCATCTTTGCCGCCTGGCTGGAGGCCAGCTTCCCGCTGATCGCCGCCGATCCCGACAGGGTGACGGCCGACACCATCCTGGGCCGCGATCCCGCCTTTGCCAACCGGCTGGGCGCCGATGGCAACTGGCGCCATTATGCCGACGACAGCGCCAGCACGATGTGGACGCGGGACAGCGCGATCATGACGCCCCAGGGCCTCGTCATGGGCCGATCGGTCTCGCTGCGCCGCCGCCGCGAGAATCACCTGCTGCGCTTCTGCTACCAGCATTCGCCGCTGCTCACCCGCTATCCGGTGGTGTTCGACGCCATGGAGGAAGGCATCGGCCTGGAAGGCGGCGACATGACGGTGGTGGACCGGAACACCATCTTCCTGGGGAACGGCAACCGCACCGATCCGCGCATTTCGCCCCTGCTGGCGCAGCGGCTGAACATGGACGTGGTGGCGGTGCAGACGGTGAAGCGCGAGTATATCCGCCCGGCGCGGATGGGCAGCGCCGCGCAGATGCTGGAGCTGCAACTGCTGCTGCTCCACCTCGATACCTATTTCACGCTGGTGGCGCCGAAGCATGCGCTGACCGTGCCGTGGCTGATGGAGAAGGACCACGCCGAGACCAACCCGCTCTCCCGCTATATCCGGGGGGCGCGGGCGCAGAATCTGCTTGAGGAAGAGGAGGCCGAAAAGGGCCTGACCATGCTGAAGGAGTTCGGCAAGGTGACGCTCTATCGCGCCGGCACCGGCAAGAAGGAAGATCTGGGGGACCTGAAGCTGGTCGATTGGCTGAAAGGCCAGGGCTGGCACTTCACCTGGGTGGGCGGCGCCCGCCCCGCCGGCGACGAAGCCGCCTATGCCGCCTTCATGGCGACCGCCTATGCGGAGCTGCGGCGCCAGGCTTCCAACATCGTGCAGGCCCGCCCCGGCCGGGTGATCGCCTATGCCGGCAACCCGGCCACCAAGGCGGCGCTGGAAGCCGATGGCATCGCGGTCGATACCTTCCCGGCCCGCGAGCTGTGGGCCTGGCACGGCGGCCCGCACTGCCTCACCCAGCCGCTGGAACGGCTGTGAGACGATAACGCCGCTGGAACGGCTGTAACGCTTCAGCCCAGCCGCAGCCGGATCGAGGCGGCGTGGGCGGCCAGCCCTTCCACGTCGGCGATGGCAGCCCCGGCCCGGCCGATGGCGGCCAGCCCCTGCGGCCCGCAATCGAGGAAGGTGGTGCGCTTCATGAAATCTGCCACGCTGAGCCCGGAGGCAAAGCGCGCCCGCCGGCCGGTGGGCAGCACGTGGTTCGGGCCAGCGAGATAATCGCCCGCCGCTTCCGGGGTGTGGCGGCCGAGGAAGACCGAGCCGGCATGACGCATGCGCGCAAACAGCCAGTCGGGATCGTCCACCATCAGCTCGGCATGCTCGGGCGCCAGCGCATCGAGCAGTGGCAGCGCGTCGGCCAGCGCGGGGATGGTGATGATGGCGCCAAAGTCCCGCCACGAAGCACCGGCAACGGCGGCGGTGGGCAGGGTTTCGAGCTGGCGGGCGACTGCCTGCTCCGCCGCATCGGCTTCCTCGGCACTGGTGGTGATCAGGATGGATTGCGCCACCGGATCATGCTCGGCCTGGGCCAGCAGATCAGCCGCAATCCAGTCCGGGTTGGACTTGCCGTCAGACACGATCACCACTTCCGATGGCCCGGCCACCATGTCGATGCCGACCACGCCATAGAGCTGGCGCTTGGCCTCGGCCACGAAGGCATTGCCCGGCCCAGTGATGACATCGACCTTCGGGAGGGTCGCGGTGCCAAAGGCCAGCGCCGCGATGGCTTGCGCGCCGCCAATGCGGAACACACGAGTGACCCCGGCCACGCGCGCGGCGGCGAGCACCAGCGGGTTGACCTGGCCATCGGGTGTGGGCGTGACCATCACCAGATCGCGCACGCCGGCCACCACGGCGGGAACGGCGTTCATCAGCACCGACGACGGATAGGCCGCGCGCCCGCCCGGCACATAGAGGCCGGCTGCATCCACCGGTGTCCAGCGCACGCCGGTGCGCACCCCGGCGGCGTCCACCGCGTCATTGCCCGCAGGCTTCTGGCGTTCATGAAAAGCGCGGATACGCGCGGCGGCCAGATCGAGCGCGGCGCGCAGATCCGGCGACAGGCCGGCGAGCGCCGCGTCCATTTCGGCGGCGCCAATCTCCCAGCCGGCCTCGTCCAGCGCCACCCGGTCAAACTTCGCGGTCAGCGCCGCCACGGCGGCATCGCCGCGTGCGCGCACATCGGCGATGATGCCGGCCACGATCGCGGACACATCGGCGGCATCATCCCGCTTGGCATCCACCAGCGCGGCGAAGGCGGCGGCAAAGCCCGGCGCGCTGGCGTCAAGCCGCCGTGGCATTGCCAGGCTCCGGGCCATTTTCCGTGATGTCACGCAGCGCGTTGATGATCGCCACCACGCGGGCATCGGTCTTGAAGGCGGCGCGGTTGGCGATCAGCCGGCTGCTGATCCGGGCGATCACCTCCACTTCCTTGAGGCCGTTCTCGGCCAGCGTCTTGCCGGTGGAGACCAGATCGACGATGCGGCTGGACAGGCCGACCAGCGGCGCCAGTTCCATGGCGCCATTGAGCTTGATCACCTCGGCCTGCAGGCCGCGCGCGGCGAAATGCCGGCGTGTGAGCGAAGGATATTTGGTCGCCACCCGCACGTGGCTCAAGCGGGACAGGTCCGGGTCCAAGGCCGCCGGCTGCGCCACCGACAGCCGGCAATGGCCGATGCCGAGATCAACCGGCGCATAGATTTCGGAGAAATCGAACTCCATCAGCACATCGTTGCCGCAGATGCCGAGCTGCGCCGCGCCAAAGGCCACGAAGGTGGCGACATCGAAGCTGCGCACCCGGATCACCCGCACATCAGCGCGGCTGGTCGCAAAGGTGAGCTTGCGGCTGTCCTCGTTGGAAAACTCGGGCTCCGGTACGATGCCGATGTGCGCCAGCAGCGGCAGCGCCTCCTTGAGGATGCGGCCCTTGGGGAGCGCGATGATCAGCGGTTCAGCCATGGTGGGGCGGGCCATAGCGCGGGCAGCGCGAAAACGCCACCGCACCCGCGTCGCACCGGATCAGTTGGGGGGATTGTGCCGTTCCAGAAACGCCACCTGCGCTTCCAGCATGGCGATACGGGTGGCCGGGCTGCTCAGCCAATGGTCTTCGCCGGGCAGTTCCAGATACTCCACCGGCTTGCCGGCCTTGGCCATGGCATCGCGCATCAACTGGCTCTGTTCCAGCGGGACGACGGCGTCATCCTTGCCGTGGATCAGCTGCAGCGGCACCGAAACCCTGTCGGCCAGCCGCGCCGGCGAAATCGGATCGAGCGCCGGATCATCGGCACTGCGGGCGCCCATGAAGCGCTGCCAGAAACGCATGGCCACGCTGCGGCGGCCAGCATCTGAGCGGTTGAGCCCGGCCAGATCGCGCTTGAGATCGGACACGCCGGCCACGGCCGACGCGCAGCGATAGATGCCCTGCTGCACGGTCACGCCAGCCATCGCCGCATAGCCGCCGTAGGAGGCGCCGACCATGCAGACGCGCCGGGCATCGGCAATGCCCTTGGTCACCAGATCGGCAACCCCGTCGGAAAGATCGGTCTGCATCTTGCGGCCCCATTGGCCGTGGCCGGCATCGCGCAGCGCGGCGCCAAAGCCAGACGAGCCGCGAAACTGGGGTTGCAGAACCGCATAGCCACGGCTGGCCAGCGCCTGCGCCCACCAGTCAAAGCCGGGAGAATCGCGCGCTTCCGGGCCGCCGTGGGCCAGCACGATCAACGGCAGGGCCTTGGCCGGCCTGCCCTTGGGCAGCGTGAGATAGGCCGGGATCTCCAGCCCGTCGGCCGCCTTGTAGCGATAGGCGGTCACCGGGTTGATCAGTTCCGGGCCGATGCCTTCATAGCGGTCCGCCAGATACTCGACCGTGCCCTTGGTGCGGTCGATGGTGAAGAGCGCCAGGCCGTTGGTGGGGCCTTCCACTTCCACGATGATGGTCTTGCGGTCGTTGCTCCAGCTTTCCAGGCCAACGCGTTCGCCGGGAAAGGCCTTGGCGATGCCCCGCCATAGCGCCTGATCGGCCGGGTTCAGGAACCGGTAGCTGGTCGCCTCCAGCCCGGTCGACGTGGTGCCGATCACGGTCCGGGTCTGCGGTTCCAGCAGCACGGCATCGCCGGCATAATCAGCCGGCGCCGGCGCCACGCTGCCATCCGCCAGCGTCATCTCGAAATCCTGCCAGTCGCCGCTCTTGCGGCTGCCGAACATCACGGTGCTGGTGTCGCGGCCGAACGACAGGAGATTGGGCAGATCAACCGGCGCAACCTCGCTGTAGACGCGCTGATAGCCGTTCTTGCCCTTCAGCAGCAGCCGCCATTCCTTGGTCTGGCTGCCATAATCGGCGCGGGCCACGGGCTGGCCGTTGCTGTCGGTCACGAAGTCGATCGTGTCGGGGCCGCCCTTTTCGATCAGGAAGCGGCCTTCCCTGCTGAGATCGATCATGAACAGCGAGAGCGTTGGCACATCGGTATAATAGTGCCAGCCCAGCGACAGCAGCATCGGCACGCCATTGCGCACCAGGGCCTGCGGCGTGCCAAACACATTGCTGGCCGGCAGTTCGCGCCACTTGCCCCCGGCGGCAACGTTGAGCGCAACCAAGCGATATTGTTCCCGCCGCTCGGCACCCGATGCGGTGTAGCTGTTTGAGATAGTGGCGATCACATGATCATTGCCGACCCAGCTGAGGGAACGCAGCTTCTGCTTTTCGGCCGGCGTGACCGAAAGCACCTTGTTGTCGGCAGTGGTGCGCACCTGGAGCTGCGGCGCGCTGTCGGAACCGATGATCGCCGCATAGCGTTTGCCATCGGGAGACAGGGTGATCTTGCCCACCGTGGGCAACTGGCCAAAGAGCTTCAATGGCGGTGGCGCTGCAAAGGCGGGAGCGGACGCCAGTAGGGCAGCGGCCAAGGGCAAGCATTTCATGGCGGCGATGCGCTCCATGATCGATGGCCTGACCCTGCCCGTACAATCAAGGCTGGCCCGGCCCGCCTGTCAACCAGCCATCAGGCGCCGCGCAACAATTTGATGATGCCGGAAAAATCCTGCCCGCCGCCACCATTGTTGACGAACAGCTGATACAGGCTTTCGGCCTCCGCCCCCATCGGCACGCTGGCGCCGGCGCCCTGGGCAGCCTGCAGGGCGAGCTTCAGATCCTTCAGCATGAGTGCCGCCGCGAAGCCGCCGGCATAATCGCGGTTGGCCGGCGAAGTGGGCACCGGGCCCGGGACGGGGCAATAGCTGGTCATGGACCAGCTCTGCCCGCTGGCCTTCGAGGAAATGTCGAAGAAGGTCTGCGCGTCGAGCCCCAGCTTCTCGGCCAGCACGAAGGCTTCGGCGGTGGCGATCATGGTGGCGCCCAGGATCATGTTGTTGCAGATCTTGGCCGCCTGCCCCATGCCCGGCCCGCCGGCGTGGATCACCGCCTTGCCCATCTTCTCCAGCACAGGCTTCGCGTGCGCGAACGCCTCGCCGGGGCCGCCGACCATGAAGGTGAGCGTGCCGGCATCCGCCGCCGCCGTGCCGCCCGACACCGGCGCATCGACCATCAGGAGGCCCTTGGCGGCCGCCGCCTCGCCCAGCGCCTTGGCCGTGGCGACATCGATGGTGGAACAATCGATCAGCACGGCATGGGGCTGCGCGGCGGCAAACAGCGCGCCTTCATAGGCGGCACGCACATGACTGCCCGCCGGCAGCATGGTGACGATCACATCGGCGCCGGTGGCGGCATCGCGGGCGCTGCCCGCCGCGGTCGCCCCGCCGGCCACGACGCGTGCCAGCGCCTCGGCCGACAGGTCATAGGCCCACACCTCGTGTCCGGCCTTGACCAGGTTGAGGGCCATGCCGCCCCCCATGTTGCCGACGCCGATGAAGCCGATGATCGCCATGTTACTTGCCCGTCCAGCCCGCGGGGCGCTTGTCGATGAAGGCGGCCATGCCTTCCTTCTGATCGGCGCTGCCGAACAGGCCATGGAACAGCCGGCGTTCAAAGCGCACGCCCTCGCGCAGGCTCATCTCGAACGCAGCGTCGATCTCTTCCTTCACCGCGATGCTGGCCAGCGGCGCCATGCCCGCGATGGTTTCGGCCAGTTTCAGCGCTTCATCCAGCAGCGCCTCGGTCGGCACCACGCGCGCGACCAGCCCCGACCGTTCGGCCTCGGCGGCGTCCATCATGCGGCCGGTGAGGCACATTTCCATCGCCTTGGCCTTGCCGATGGCGCGCACCAGCCGCTGCGACCCGCCCATGCCCGGCG